>Ga0182024_10011909_pt1 | contig 17336 bp, 11 predicted proteins | sample P32metaG_FD_120480 | JGI IMG/M metagenome (GOLD analysis project Ga0182024, IMG submission 120480) | Permafrost microbial communities from Stordalen Mire, Sweden - P3-2 metaG (Illumina Assembly) | ecosystem: Environmental > Terrestrial > Soil > Wetlands > Permafrost | place: Sweden: Stordalen...
GTGCAAAGCCTGGGTGAAGACCAGGACCGTCATGCCCCAGGCCAGGCCCACGGCCCAGGTTCCCAGGCGCCCCGGTCCCTTAAACCGCTCCCACAGCCAGCGGGCCGCCAGGAGCAAGCCGCCCAGATAGGCGCAGGCCGGCCAATTGCCCTCGACCCGGGTGTGGAAAGACAGGGACAGGAAGAAAACCGCCACCGGCAAAGAGCACAGCAGCACGAAGCGCTCTTCTTCGGTGTCCCTGTTCTGGTTCCAGCGGCGCAAAGCCCAGAGCCATGCGGCCAGACAGACGACCCAAAGCAGCGGCGTCATCAATCCCAGCTGCGAGCCCAGGAATTCAAGCCAGGGCATCCCTGAGTGCCGGCTGGCGTCCCCGCCCGCAAGGCTGCCCACATGTTGAAAAGACGGCCAGCCATGCTGGGCGTTCCAGACAAACATGGGCAAGGCGCTTAAGGCCACCAGGCAAAAGCCCAGCCAGGGCCAAGCTGTGCGGGCCTGGCGGCGCAAGGCGGGCAGGCTCACGAAAGCCAGGCCCAGGCAGCCGACCAGAAGGACCGCGGTGTATTTGCTCAAGAGGGCGGCCCCGGCGCAAAGGCCTACCCCCAGCCACCAGCGCGGGCCCTTGCGGATGGCCTGCAGCCCGCTTGCCAGGCTGCCTATCCATCCCACGGCCATGAGACTGTCGTGCATCATCATCACTCCGCCCACGGCGAAGATCAGGCTGCCATTGAAGGCCAGCACTATCCACACGGCCATATCCTCAAGCCCGAAGACGCCGGCCACGATCCAGGCCGCCAGCATCGAAACGACGAATCCGCTGACGACGCTCGCCAGGCGCACGCCTTGTTCCGTGGGCCCCAGCAGCCAGGTGCCGGCCTTGATGGCCAATGCGAGTCCGGGGCCCTGGTCGTAATAGCTCAAGGCCAGGGACCGCGACCACTCCCAATAATAGGCCTCGTCCTCGGCCAAATTCAGGCGCCCGGCCAGCCAAAAGCGCAGCAGGGCGAAGAACGCCGCCAGCAAGGCGGCCTTGCGGAATCCGCTGGGGCGGACCGTCACGTCCTGCCCGTCGGGTCAATGCGGCCCGCGGCCGCGGCCAGGCCCACCACGAACCATAGGGTGAAGGACGTCTGCACCGAACCCAGGTTGTATTCGGTCATGCCGTGGACGAAAAAGGCCGCCAGGCCCACGGCCAGCCCCAGCCCCACGCCCCGGCTAAGCGGGGCCAGCCCGCGGCGCCTGAGCTTCAGGCCCCAAAGCATCAATCCGCCGAAAAACAGCGCGGCCAGGCCCACGCCGGGAAGCCCGTACATGGCGGCCAATTGCAGGGGAACGTCGTGCAAATGGCCATTTTCCTTGCCCGGCAGATTGACCTTGTACCAGGCCACGGCTTCAGGGCTCAGGTACTGAAGAAAATATCCGGGCACGTGCGTGACCTGCCCGTCCGGGCCTGTCTTGTCGAAGCTGTACAGGCTGTCCCCGACCCCGACCCAAGGATGGTCCCGGACTATCCTTAAGCCCACCTGGGCCATATAGATGCGTTCGCGGTTGCTGCCGTTTTCCATGTCGCCCACGGTCTTGAGGCGCCGCACAAACACGGATCCCGGGGCCAGGCAGACGAAGAGGGCCAAGAACGCGATCAGGCCCAGTCCCAGACGTGGACGGCGCCACAGGAGCAGCAGTCCCAGACCCAGGGCCGTGGCGATCCATGCGCCCCGGGTCATGGTCAGGAGCAGTCCCAGGCCCATGGCCCCCAGACAGGCCAGGACCGCGGGGCGCCGCCACGACTTGTCCTCCAGGGCCAGGGCGCTGAAAAAAAGGATCAAGAGGGAGTCGCAGCCCGCCAGCACCATGTAGCCGCCCGAACCCCCGCGCGCGCGCCATTCCTCGCCATAGTCCAGGACCCATTGCTGGGCCACCTGGCTCCAGGGCATGCCATGGATCCAGGCAAGCAGGGGCTGGGGCCCGAACCACAGGGCCGCGCCCAGGTTCACCAGGGCCGCTCCCACCAAAAGGGTGCCCAGCAGGCCCCGCAATTGGCGCTCGTCCTCCACGGCGTCGGCCACGCACCAGGCGACCACGGCCAGTAGCCACTTCCTCCAGGTCTCCAGTGAATGCGGCTGGTCCGGGGCCAGCGAGGAGGCCAGCAAGGCCCAAGCCATGAAGGCGACCCAGATCCAGCCCAAGAGGGGGACCTTCGGGAGCCGCTTCTGGACCCATAGCCTCCTGGCAACCCAGGCCGCCATGGCCACAAAAAAGACGTTTTGGAGCGCGATGGACAGCGTGGTGAGCAGGGCGAAGGCCCACAGGCCGGCGCCCGTGGCCGCGCGCAAACGCTGGTCCCATTTCTCGTTCAAGGCTTCCCCTTCTCCCCGGCGCGGCCGGCCTTCAACATACGCCGCGCCTCCAGGAGTACGCTTTGGGGGCTGACGGCGCGCATGCAGGCGTTGCCATAAGGGCAGACGGTCAGTTCACAGGGCGAACAGGGAAAGTCCCGGGCCGCCAGCACCCGCACCCGCCGGCCCCGCGGAGCCCAGCGTGCGGCCTCGTTGGCCGCTGAAAAGACCACCAGCACCGGGGCGCCCTGGATGGCCGCCAGATGGGCCGGTCCCGAGTTCACGCTCAGCACCAAGCGGGCCTGGCCCAGGAGCGCGGCCAGGGTCGCCATCTTCAGGCGCCCCGCGGCCACGGCCACCGGCCGCTTCACCCGGTCCGCGATAGCGCGCATTTCGGCGCGTTCCTCTTCGGAGCCGAGCAGGGCCACCGGCACCGATCGCGGAAGGCCTTGCAGGACCGCGGCCCAGGACTCCGGCGTCCAGAGTCTGGAGGGGGCCCCTCCGCCCGCCTGGATCAGCATCGGGGAGGCGCCTAATTTCAGGGAGCGGCGGAGAGCGGCCGCTTCGCGCCGGGCGGCTTCAGAAAGTGAGAGGTAGGGTCCGCTTCCCTGGCCCGCGGCCGGAACGCCCGCCTGGTCCATGAGCGAGAGGCTTTGGTCCTGTTCATGCACGCCGGGCATCCAGCGCGCCGGGTGGCTGAGCAGGAAGCGGCCGGCCGTTACGGCCTGTCCGGCCCGCACACCGGTGCCCGACAGCCACAGGGCCAGATGGTGGCGCAGGTCCCCGCGCAATTCAAAGGCCGCGTCATAGTTCCCCGCGCGCAGGCCCTTGGCCAGGGAGCCTATGCTGCCCCATGGCCATGCCTCGCGTTGGGGCCGCTTGAACCACGGCGCCGGGCTGACGTGCACCGCGTCCACGTCCGTGAACAGCCCGGCGAGGTCCTTGCCCCAGGGACCCACCCACAGGTCCAAGGCCGCGTGCGGCAGGGCCAGCTTCAGGCGCCTGAGCGCCGGCAGGGCCAGGACCAGGTCGCCCAAATGATCCAGGCGCAGGACGGCCACCCTCCGCACTTGGTTCCAGTCCACGGCCTTAGGTCCCCGGGCCAGGAAGGCGTCGCCCGCCGCGTCCAGGGACGCCGCCGCCGCGCGCTTGAGACGCGAACGGTAGACATAGGGGTCGGGCCGCTCCACGCGCAGACGCGCGGCTTCAGGCGGAAGATCCGCTGCGCTGGAGCGCGGCGCCGAGCGCGGGCTCTCCCCGATGTCAGGGGACGACGCCACGCGCACGCGCTTGCCGGCGCTAGAGCGCATAGAAGCGCCGGATGGCGCCGGCGACTTCGGCCAATTGCCCCGCGCTCATCTCCGGGAAGATCGGCAGGGACAGGACCTCGGCGGCGGCCTGTTCGGCCACGGGCAGCTTGGGCGCGCGCGCGGCGTAGGGCTTTTGCTGGTGCATGCAGACCGGGTAGAAGACCGCGCTGCTGACGCCCGCCGCCGCCAGATGCTCGCGCAGGGCGTCGCGTTTCCCGCCGGACACGCGCACGGTGTACTGGTGCCAGGCGTCCCCGGGCGCCGGCACCGGGAGCCCCAGGGGCAGGCCCTTGAGCAGGCGGCCGTAAGCCAAGGCGTGGCGGCGGCGCGCCGCGATCCAGCGGTCCAAGCGGGGGAGTTTCCGCCTCAAGACCGCGGCCTGCAGCTCATCGAGGCGGCTGTTGTAGCCGATCTCGGTGTGCACATAGCGCTTCGGCATGCCGTGCTCGCGCAGGCGGCGGGCCGTGGCGGCGAGGTCCGGGTCGTCGGTCGCCAGGGCCCCGGCGTCGCCCGCCGCGGAAAGGTTCTTGGTGGGATAGAAGCTGACGGCCGCGGCGCGGCCCAATGAGGCGGACTTGCGCCCCTTGAGCGTAGCGCCCAGGCTCTGGCAGGCGTCCTCGATCACGGCCACATCCGGGCGGCCGGCCTTCCTCAGGCTGGCCTTGAAGCCGGCCACGTCGAAGACCTTGCCGAAGAGGTGCACCGGCATGACGCCTTTGGTGCGTGAGTTCAGCTTGCGGAGGGCGTCCACAGGGTCGAGCAGATACGTCGCGGCGACGATATCGCAGAACACGGGCTTGGCCCCGACCAGGCTGACCGCCTCGGCCGAGGCGAAGAAACTGAAGGCCGGAACCAATACCTCGTCTCCGGAACCCACGCCCATGGCGCGCAGAATGAGCACCAGGGCGTCCGTGCCGCTGTTGCAGCCCACCACGAACTTGACGCCCAAATAGGAGGCCAGTTCGGCCTCCAGGCCCTTGCCGTGGACCCCGTTGATGTAGGCGCCCTGGTCCAGGATGCGGGCCCAATCCTTGAGAATGGCGGCCCTCAGGGGCCGCACCTGGGCGGCCAGGTCGATCAGCGGTACCGGCTCCGGCTTCAAGACCGGCCCACGCCCTGGTAGGCGAAGCCCAATTTTTTCACCTTTGCCGGGTCGTAGATGTTGCGCCCGTCCACGATGACGGGCGTCTTCATCACCTTCTTGACGGCGGCCAGGTTCAGCTCCTTGAACTCGTTCCATTCGGTCAGCACCACCAGGCAGTGGGCACCGCGGGCCGCGTCCAGGGCGTCGTTGCACAGGCGCGCGTGGGGCAGGAGCTTGCGGGCGTGCCCCATGGCGGCCGGATCGAAGGCCCGCACCCGCGCGCCTTTTTCGAGCAGTCCGCGCACGAGGTCCAGGCTGACGGCGTCGCGCATGTCGTCGGTGTTCGCCTTGAAGGCCAGGCCGAGCACGGCGAAGGTCTTGCCCTCGAAGGTGCCCACCATTTTCTTGATCCGCGCCAGCATGCCCCGCTTCTGGAGCTCATTCACGCCCATGACGCTTTTCAGAATCTGGAAGCCGTAGCCCTCTTTCTCGGCGATCTGCACCAGCGCGCTGACGTCCTTGGGGAAGCAGCTGCCGCCGTAGCCGGCGCCCGCGTTGAGGAAGGCCGCGCCGATGCGCTTGTCCAGGCCCATGCCCTCCGCCACCCGGGCGACGTCCGCGTCCACCCGTTCGCAGAGGTTGGCGATCTCGTTGATGAAGCTGATCTTGGTGGCGAGGAAGGCGTTGCTGGCGTATTTGATCATCTCGGCCGAGCGCAGGTCGGTGATCATCTTCTCGCCCGGCAGGCTCTTGAAGAGTTCGGCCACCTTCTCGGCGGGGTGGCGGTCCTTGCACCCGATGACGATGCGGTCGGGGTTCATGAAGTCCTGCAGCGCGGAGCCCTCGCGCAGGAACTCGGGGCACGACACCACGGCCACCTTGTGCCTGTCCTTGCGGCGCTCCACCTCGTCCTCGATCAGGCTGGCCACCATGTCGCCCATGCCCACCGGCACCGTGCTCTTGTCCACCACGATGAGCGGCCCCGTGCAATGCCGTCCGATGCCGCGGGCGACCTCCTTGACGTAGTCCAGGTTGGCCTCCCCGCTGGCCGTGCTGGGCGTGCCCACCGCGATGAAGGCGATTTCGGCGCCGTTCAAGCCGGCCCTCAGGTCCGTGGTGAAGGCCAGGCGCTTGTCCTTGTGGTTGCGGCGCACCATCTCCTCGAGCCCGGGCTCGTAGATGGGTATGTGCCCCTTTTTCAGGCCGGCGATCTTCTTCTTGTCGGTGTCCACGCACAGGACGTGGTTGCCGAGGTCGGCGAAACAGGTCGCCGTGACCAGGCCCACATAACCCACGCCGATCACACAAAGTTCCAAAACAACCTCCCATAAATGGCCGGATCGTCCGCGCTTAAGCGCGGGTCCGAACCGGGATTATAACGGAGCGCGGCAAGGCCCTCAAGGCGCTCAGTTGCCGTACTGGGCCGGATTGAAGAGGTCCGCGTTGAGCTGGTTGGTGTTGAATTTCACCCCCGGCGCCGCGGACAGGCTGATCGAGAACCCGTACATCCAGCCCACGGAAAGGTTCTGCTGGGCGTAGACCTGCAGGTCGATGCAGTTGAAATCGCGGTCGATGGTGTAGGCCTGTTCGTTCACGCGCCGGTTCACCAGGTCCAGCTGCTGGTAATAGCTGACCTTCCACTTGGGCCCCAGCACCAGCGAGTTCCGCAGGCCGGCGAAGAGCTGGTCCGGCGTGATGCGCGGGTCCTGACGGCCGAATTCGTAGGGGGCCGTGGCGTCGTCGGGATCCTCGATCTGCTGGATGGCGTTGTTCACCCAGTCCGCTGTCAGGTTCGTCTGCCAGATCTTGCGGGGATCGCTGACGTTGTACGCGGCGTCCACGGTCTTGAAGGCGGCGGTGGGCACGTCGAAGCCCGCGGCCAGGGTGGCGCTCTGGTCGGCCCGCGGGGTCCACGAGGACTGCATCTGGAGCAGGCTCAGCCGGTTGAGGTCGTTGTCCGTTTGCCACGGCCTCAGATCGTAGGTCCCGTCAAGCAGCAGGCTGAGCTCTTTGAGCACCTGGGCCTGCGTTTTCCATTCGACCTGGTTGACCTGCTCCCCGCTCCAGAGCAAACCCGCCACGGGCAGGAGTTCGCGCTGGTAGCTGTAGATGATGTCCGTGGTGATACCGACGCGGGGCCTGGCTTGCAGGTCGAAGCTGCCTTGGTAGCCCGCCAAAGCCGCGCCGGCGTCGGGCATGACCGGCGTGCCGGTGACGCCGGTCCCGACGCTGCCTTCGTTCTTCACCCAGCCGGCGTTCAGGCCGAGGCTGCTGTTCAAGGTCAGGCCGTGGCGGATGGGGAAGGTGTCGCTGATCGTGGGCGAGAGGGTGACGCCGTCGAGAAAGTAGTTCTGGCTCGGCGCGTAGACCACGACCGAGGTGCCCGAGATGTCCTCCAGCACCTGTGGCGTCACCAGGTTCCTGGCCGCGACGGCGGAAAAACCCCACTGGACCAGGCTGCCATAGTGCAGGGGGCTTTGCGGGATATTGAAACTGAGGCTGGGCAGGGTTTCTTGGGAGGTGACCGTCTGCGTCAGCGGCAGCCCGCTCGAGCTCCCGCTGGGGAGGGTCTCCAACACCTCCGTCTTGGACGCTTGCAGCGACCAGTTGTAGCCCTTTTGCACCGACTGCAGGTCGACGAAGTTGCGCTGCTGGTAGCTGTCGACCTGGGAGATGTTGAAGTCCTCGTTGAAATTGGGGGTGCTGAGGAGCTCCACTCCCCCCATCAACGTCAGCCCGGGGCCCAGCGTCTGCTTGTGGGTCAAGTTCACGCTGTAATTGTCCTTCGGCAGGTATTGATTGTCCTTGCTGTCGTAGTTGTAGTAACCGGCCAGCGTGCCTTCGCCGCCCCAGAATTTGTAGTGCTGGCCCAGGCCGTAGCCGTTGCCCACGTTCTCCATCCAGTCGTAGCGGACCGTGCCGAACTCCCCGTCACCGAAGGAATAGTTGTAGCCCAGGTCGAGGTAGCTGCCCAGGATCTGCGAATACCCCGGCTTGATCTCGATGGGCGCCCGCGCGTCCTTGAGGCTCTTGGAGAAATAGGGGATGTAAAAAACCGGCACCCTTCCCGTGTAGAACCACACGCCCCAGGCCCACATCCTGTCGTTGGCCTTCATCTTCAGGCGCTTGGCCCAGATGCGCCACATGGGGTTCTCCTGCCGGCAGCTCGTGCAATCGCAGCCGTGCAGGACCACCACGTTCTCGGGCAGTATGTCGGCCCCGCCGCAGGCGGCGGTCCATGGCGCCTGCGCGAAGAGGATGTTGTCGGCCTCGCCCGTGCGGCTGACCTGGTTCATGGAGAAGCGGTCCGCCCAGAGGGTGTCGCCCGAGGCGTCGGCCACCACCACGTCGCCGTCGGCCCGCAGCGTGCCCTGCTTCATGTCGTACCACAGGCGTTCGGCGTGCACTTCGGTGTCCCCGCTCACCAGGACCACGTCGCCTTCGGCCAGCAGGGTTTCATTGGCCTGGTTGAAGTGCACCACATGGCCCTGGATCGAGATGGGCTGTTTTTCGTCGAATTTAGCGCTGAAGGATGGGCCCTTTTTTTTGGATTTGCGCGGGGCGGTCCCGGATGCGTCCGCGGCCGGCGTCCCCGAAACGGGCTCCGCGGCCGGGGCGGCGGAGTCAAGCGCCACCGGGGCGGACGCCGGAGGCGCCGCCGCGCCGGCGGAGCCCGCCCACGACTGGAGCGGCAGCAAGGCCGGCAAAACCAGGGTCAGGAAAAAGCGGGATCTCTGCATAAAAAAGAAGGGCGTCCCTTCCGGCGAAGGGACGCCCCCGTTGCCGCTGGGAACGGCCTCAGTATATGGTCTCACCCGTCGTCGGGTCGAACAGGTGGGCCTTGCTCATGTCGAAGACCAGTTCGATGTCGGTGTTCACTTCCACCTGGTCCTGGGTGTCGAAGCGCGCCACCAGGGGGGTCTTCCCGGTGGTCAGGTAGATGTAACTTTCCGAACCCATCGGCTCCACCACCTCCACCGAGGCCGTGAGCGTGTTGTCCGGGCTGGCGTTGGTGGCGTAGACCTTGTCATAGATGTCCTCGGGCCGTATCCCGAAGACCACGTCCGCGCCGCGGTCCCCGAGGGCGGCCGCCATGTCGTCGGTCAGCTTGATCTGGAAGTTGTCCTCGTTGAAGAAGAGGCCGTTGCTGCGCCTCACCAGGCTGCCCTCGATGAAGTTCATGCTCGGGCTGCCGATGAAGCTGGCCACGAAACGGTTGGCCGGCTTGTCGTAGAGCCCCAGGGGGTCGGCGACCTGCTGGACCACGCCGTCCTTCATCACCACGATGCGGTCGGCCATGGTCATGGCCTCGACCTGGTCGTGGGTCACGTAGATCATCGTGGCCTGCAGGCGGGTGTGGAGCTTGCTGATTTCGGCGCGCATCTGCACGCGCATCTTGGCGTCCAGGTTGGACAGGGGCTCGTCGAAGAGGAAGACCTTGGGCTTGCGCACGATGGCGCGGCCCAGGGCCACGCGCTGGCGCTGGCCGCCGGACAATTGCTTCGGCTTGCGGATGAGGAACTCCTCGATGCCCAGGATCTCGGCGGCCTCGTGCACCCGTTGCTTGATCTCTTCCTTGGGGTACTTGCGCAGCTTCAGGCCGAAGGCCATGTTCTCGTAGACGGTCATGTGCGGGTAGAGCGCGTAATTCTGGAAGACCATGGCGATGTCGCGGTCCTTCGGCGGAACGTCGTTGACCAGGACGTCGTCGATCCACATCTCGCCGGTGCTCAGCTCCTCCAGCCCGGCCACCATGCGCAGGGTGGTCGATTTTCCGCAGCCCGAGGGGCCCACCAGGATCAGGAATTCCTTTTCTTCACACGTGATGTTCACCTTGTTTACGGCCACCGCACCGTTCGAGTAAACCTTGGAAACATCTTTAAGGACTACCTTGGCCACGATGCGCTCCGAATGACACCCCTCCAACGCGGGCCTTTCCCCATCGCGGGACATGCGTTCCCGCCTCCACGGCACCTCTGCCGTGAAAAGGTTTGTTGGACGGACGATTTTACTGTTTGAAACGGGTTTTCGTCAACGAACTCGGCGGTTTTTAAGCAGGGCCCCTATGCTATAGAGCGAACCCGTGGCCAGGACCAGTCCTTTGGGCCCGGCCCAATGACGGGCCTTGGCCAGGGCCGCGGGGAGCGTAGGCGCGGTTTCAGCCCGGCAAGCCTGGCTCCTCAGCCAAGCGGCGGCCTCCCCCGCGTCCAAGCCGCGGACGTCCGGGGGAGTGGCCAGAAAAAAGCGGTCCACCAAGGGTTTCCAAGCCAAAAACATGGCCCGCCAGTCTTTGTCCTTCAGCACCCCGGCCACCAGGGCGCAGCGTTTGAAATTCCGGCGGCCTCTTAGGTCCCGAATATAGGTCGCCAAGGCCCTGGCGCCCGCGGGATTATGGGCGCCATCCGCCAAGGTGAGGGGCCGCTTGGACAGCACCTGCATGCGCCCGGGCCAGTCCGCGGCCGCCAATCCCTCGGCGATGTCCTGACCGCTCAAGCCCAAGGCGGGCGCCAGCAGTTTGCAGGCGGCCAAGGCGCAGGCCAAGTTCTCATGCTGGTGCGCGCCCAGGAGCGGCAAAGACAGGACATGCCTGACGCCGAGGTGGCGCAATTCCACGGTTTGGAATCCCGCCTCGGGTTCGTCGTTTTGGGACAGCACCTTCCAATCCTTGTTCGGGAGCAGGGCCACGCAGGCGGCCTTGGAAGCGCCCTGGATTTGTTTGAAGCGTCTCAGGATGACCGCGCGGGCCTTGCCCCGGGCCGCCGTGACCAATGCCGAGCCTTTTTTGATGATGCCGGCCTTTTCAAAGGCGATGGCCGATTCCGTGGCCCCCAAAATCCGGGTGTGTTCCAAGGAGATGTTGGTGATGACCGTGAGTATGGGGCTCTCGACCACATTGGTGCTGTCCAGGCGGCCCCCCAGCCCGGTCTCCAGGACCAGCATTTGGACGCGCTGGCGGCGGAAGAACAAAAAGGCCAGGACCGTGATCGCTTCAAAATAGGTGGCCCGGCCGTCGGGCAGGCCTTCCTGGATCTTCAGGGCTTTCCACAGGGGCTTGGCCGCCGCCTCAAGCGCGGCGTCCGGGGCCGGCACGCCGTTGACGCGGAAGCGTTCGTTGAAATCGACGAGGTGCGGGGAGGTATATAGGCCGCACCTCATCCCCCGGGCCAGCAGCACGCTTTCTAGCATGCGGCAGACGCTGCCCTTGCCGTTGCTGCCCGCCACATGGATGACCTTGAGCCCGCGTTCGGGCCGGCCCAGCAGCTTCAAGAGGGAGCGCGTCCGCTCCAGGCCCGGGATGACGGCGGGGGACGTGTTGGCGGCGAGGCGCTCGGCGAGGGGGACGGATGCCTTCATCGGTGCGGGGCTAAACCAGCCCTTCGTACATGTTTTTGGTGCGCAGGGCGATGGACGCCCAGCTGAAGTGCTGCTCGGCGCGCAGGCGTCCGGCCCGGCCCATGCGCCGGGCCTCGTCGGGGTGGTCCAGCAAACGGCGCACCGCCGCGGAGATCTGCGCCGGCACGCCGGGCTCCACCAGCAGGCCGGTCTCGCCCTGCACCACGATCTCCACGATGCCCCCCACGGAGGACGCGATCACCGGCGCCTGGCAGGCCATGGCCTCCAGGTTGATGATGCCGAAAGGCTCGTAGATGGAGGGGCAAATGAAGGCCCGGGCCTGGCTGTAGAGCTGGGCGGCTTCGTCCTCGGACACCATCTTGTTGATGTGGACGATGTTCTTTTTGCCCTTCAATTTCTCCGCGATCAGGGCCTCATAGTCCTTGGTGTCGGCCCCGCCCATGGCCATGACGACCTGGCAGGGGATGTCGTCGGCCGCGTCCACCAGATGCTCGACGCCCTTCTGTTTGGTGCAGCGCCCCAGGAACAGCACGTAATCGTCGGCGATGCCCCAGGCGGCCTTCAGGGCGGGGCTTAAATGCCGCTTGGACCAAAGGTCCAGGTCTATGCCGTTGTGGATGACCTCCACCTTTTCGGCCGGGATCTTGAACTGCTCCAGGATGTCGGCCTTCATCTGCCGCGAGACCGCGACCACCTTGTCCGCGGATTCGATGCAGATTTTCTCTATCCAGGTGCTCAAGGCGTAGCCCCGGCCCAATTGCTCCTCTTTCCAGGGCCGCAGGGGCTCCAGGCTGTGGCAGGTGGCCACAAAGGGAACGCCGTAGAGGGTCTTGGCCAGCAGGCCCGCGAAATGCGCGTACCAGGTATGGGTGTGCACCACGTCGGCGTCCAGGGTCTCGCACTGGGACAGCAGGTTCACGGACAGGGTCTCCAGGACCGGCGAGAATTTCTGCGCTCCCTTGAGCCGGTCCCAGGGCGCGTATCCCTTGGCGCTCAAATGCGCTTCATGGCTGTCCTGCTCCCCGAAGCAGCGCACGTCCACATCCATGATGCGCGCCAGTTCCTTGGCCAGGAATTTGACGTGCACGCCCGCGCCGCCGTAGACGTGGGGGGGGTACTCTTTAGTAAAGAGGGTGACTTTCATGCTTGCTCCCTTGGCGGCAGGCAAAGCCGCATCCATTTGAAGGCGGAGGAATATGTCTTTTTCAAAACCATCCCAGGAACCCGGGGTCTTTGGATGGTTTTGAAAAAGACATATTCCTCCGCCTTCAGATGCTTTATGGCTGCCTTGAGGTCGACGGCTTCAAGTCCGAAAGACGGCAGACCTAGTGTCCCGGCGTGCCGATGGACATGTCCATGATGGAGTCAAAACCTTTTTCACGGGCTAGGCGGTCCAGGGCAGCGTGGTAGGCCGCGTCGTAGCCGGGCCCGTAGAAGATGCGCGGGGCCATTTCTTCGTTGAAGAGCCGCTTCATTTCGCGGCGGGCGAGGAGGTCGCTGTTATGGGAGGCCTTATGCTGCAGTTCGACGAAGGGCACGAAGTGAAGCTCGGCCAAGGGCGACGCGCCGGCTGCGGGGACGGATACGGTGGACGCCGGACCCAGACGGTAGATCTGGACCGGGGACTCGGGCGCGAGGAAGACGTTGATTTCGCGGCCGGCCCAGGCATAGGCGCGGCCCGTGAGCAGTTCCGTGGCCGTGGTGTGGTGGTCCAGGCCCAGTTTTTCGAGCGGGACGGTGATGCGGGAACTGCGGACGGCCCAGGGGTCGAGGTTGACCGCGACCAGGACGGCGTTGGAGCGGTCGGCGCTGACCTTGGCGTAGGCCAGCACGTGCTCGTCCGTGGAGCTGGCGAAGCAGAGCTTGTCCAAAATATGGAATGCGGGGTTCTCTCGCCTGGCCTTGTTCACCAGCGTGATGAAATCCTTGATGTTGCCCGGGCGGTTCCAGTCCCAGACTTTGCAGACGTACTTTTCGGAGTCGGCGTAGGATTCTCCGCCGACCAAAGCCTTGTTCTCGCACAGCTCAAAGCCAGAATAGATGCCGTAGCTGGGGGCCAGGGTTGCCGCCAGGGCGAAGCGCTGCAAAAAGGCGGGGCGCCCGGCTTCCTGGAGGTTCCTCGGCAAAATATCGGGCGTGTTGGCGAAGAAATTGGGGCGCAGGAAATCCTTCACATAGGTGTCGGTGAGGCGCGCCATGTACTCGATGATCTCGTCCCTGCGGGTGCGCCAGGTGAAGTAGGTGTAGGACTGCGAAAAGCCCAGTTTCGCCAGCAGTTCAAGGCGCTCATAGTAGGTGAAAGCCTCCGACAGGAAGACGGCGTCGGGGTGTTCGGCCTTCACGGATCGGATGCACCAGGACCAGAATTCGTCGGGTTTGGTGTGGGGGTTGTCGACGCGGAAGATGGAGACGCCCTGGCCGATCCAGAACGTGAAGATGGCCTTCAGCTCGTTCCACATGGCCTCCCGGTCCGGCGGGTAGAAATTCAGGAAGACCGTGTCCTCGTACTTCTTCGGCGGGTTCTCCGCGTACTTGATGCTCCCGTCGGGATTGTGGAAGAACCAGTCCGGGTGCTGCTTGATCCAGGGATGGTCGTAGGAGCAGGTCAGGGCCACGTCCAACGCGATGCGTATCCCCAGTTTGGAGGCCTTGTCCACAAAACGCTTGAAATCGGCCAGGGTCCCCAGTTCCTTGTGCACGGCCGTGTGCCCGCCGCTCTCGTCGCCGATGGACCAGACGCAGCCCGGATCGTCCGGGCCGGCATTGAGGCTGTTGTTTGGGCCCTTGCGGTTGCTGTGCCCGATGGGGTGTATGGGCGCCAGGTAGATGACGTCAAAGCCCATGGCCTTGATGTCGGGCAGGCGGCCTTCGCAGTCCTTGAAGGTGCCGCTCTTGCCCGGCACGACGCCCTGGGAGCGCGGGAACAATTCGTACCAGGCCCCGTAACGGGCCACCACGGGCTCCACAGTGACTTCGAGATCGCGCCCGTAGTCTTGGACTTTTGTTTGGACGCCGTCGGCCAGGGTCTCCACGGTGTAGGCATAGGCGCCGCTCGCCGGAAAACGCACGGACGCGCGCCAGCGCCCCGGCTGCCCGAGCACGGCCAGCGAGGCCATGGCGGTCTTTGTCCAGGTCTTGGAGGAGGCCGGCCGCGTCTTCAGGAAGACCCCGGGGACCTCCGGGGCGTCGACCTCAACGACAAAATCGCGGTCTATCTCGGTCTTGGCGGGGTACTTGCCGTTGTCTATTTCCGGATAGAGGTTCCTGAATGGCATTGAAGGAGGTCCTTGCGCGTGTGGTGGAGGGTTTGAAACGAGGATAATTTAACATCATTTAGGCGAAGATTTACCGCGAAAATCTTGGGATTTTTGAATAAGATGAACTCCACAAATTTTAACATCTAAGGGGGCGCATATGCGGCAGGCAATCATGGGACTGTTCTTGGGTGCGGCCTTGGCCGCCATGCCGGCGCTTCTGCCGGCGGCCCAAAGCGTGGTCGTGGTGATGATGAACGGCTCAACGATCAATGGGACCCTCTTGGGAGTTGACGAAGGCGTGATGACCCTGCAGACGGCCGACGGCAAATCCGAAGACATTTATATGCGCCACGTGAAACGGGTCTTCGATGAGAACGGGAACGTCATGCACTTCGGGTTCCACCGTGCGGCTCCCGCTCCGGTCTACGTCGCGCCCGCGCGCCCTTACTACCCCGTCGCTCCCCCTTACCGGCCGGTCTATCGCCGCGGCAACGGGGCCCGGGGCCGGAAAGTGGCCGCGGATGTCCTGGTTTGGTCCGGGGTGGGCGTGATGGTGGTGGGTGCTGTGGTCGGCGTCGCGGGCGCCGTGGAAGAGGGTGACGCCACTTCCACCTACTACAGCGGCACCGGCTATAACAGCAGCGGCGACTACGTGGGCTACACGATCAGCGGCTATCCCGGCTATTACACCTATAGCCAATACTCGGATTACTACGCCGGCCAGGGGGCGGTAGACACGGGCATCGGCGTGTTCTGCGTCGGAGCCGTCGTCACCATCGTGGGTGTCTGCATCGAACCGTCCGGCCGGGAACTGCGGGACGATGCCCTGCTTCATGTTGAAGACGGCCAGCTCAGCATGGGCGTCCCCAGGATCAGCGTGGGCTACCACAACAATCCCAATGCGACCCTCCTGACGGCGACCTTCTAGGCCCCAAACACCAAAACACAACAGAGCCGGCGGACCCGAAGACGGGTCCGCCGGCTCTGTTTTATGTCAACGTCGGGCCCTTGCCCCGGCCGGCTCCACGGACGGCGCCAGCCACAAAAGCGCCAGGCCTCCGAGGGCCAGGGCCGCACCGACGCTGAAGGCCAGGGCCGGACCCTTCCACTGCCACAAGCCGCCGAAGAGCAGGCCGGCCGGAAGCGCCAATAGGCCGGTGGTGAGGCCCAGCCAGCCGAAGCAGGTGGCTTTGAGCTTTTTGGGGGCCAAGGAACCCACCAGGGCTTTTTGAGGGCCTTCACTGAAGCCGTGGAAGAGCCCGTAGGCGAGGAAAATAAATACCATGGCCTTGAGGCTGCCGGCATGGGCGAACGCGAGGTAGACGATCCCGTACCAGGCCCAGCCCAGGCTGATGGCGGCGCGGGCGCCCAAGCGGTCGGCCAAGGGCCCGCCCAAAAGGGCGCCCAGAACCTTCACCGCGGCGAAGGCGGACCAGAGCAGCACGAGCCCCAGGATGGACGCTCCGACCCCTTGGACCTTCAGGAGCAGGAAGAGGTCGCTGGCGTTGCCCAAGGTGAAAAGGGCGATGGGAATGAGGACCGGCAAAATCTCCTTGGGCGGGGCCCAGGTCATCACCAGGGCTTTGGGCTGGGCGCGCGGGCCTTCCTCGCGCACCCAGGCCAGGACCACCAGCAAAGCCAGGGCCCCGGGCACGATCGCGCACAAAAGCACCGTGCGCATGACCGCCACCAGGGCCGGGTCCACGGGCACGATCGCGCACAAAAGCATCTTGCGCAGGTCGCCGGCGAAGAACGCCAGCAGGGCGAGCGCGAGCAGGGGCCCCAGCATCTGGCCGGCGTTGTCCATGGCGTCGTGGAAGCCGAAGACGCGGCCCCGGGTTTCCGGGCCCGCGGCGGCTTCCAAGAGGCTGTCCCTGGAAGGCTTGCGCAGGCCCTTGCCGACGCGGTCGGCCGAACGCACCGCCACCACCTGCCAGGGCGCCGCGGCCAATCCAAAGAGGGGGCGAATCAGGCCGGAAAAACCATAGCCGAAGAGCACCCAGGGGCGCCGCTTACCCGTGCGGTCCGTGCGCCGTCCCGCAAAAACCTGCAGCAGAGCCGCCACGGCGTCGGCCAGGCCGTCGATGAGGCCCAGGGCCACGGCTCCGCCGCCCAGGCCGGTGATGAGGGCTGGCAGCAGGGGCATGCCCATCTCCGTGCCCATGTCCGTGAGCAGGCTCACGAGGCCCAGCGCCAGGACTTGGCGGGTCAGCCAGGGCCAAGGGCCGGAGCCGGGGCGGGGGCTGGGCAAAGCGTTCGGTGAGGAATTTTTCGGACGTCGCGCCAAGATTTGCCTGTCTGGAAAGAGGGTCTCTATTTAGACTGGTCGCATGGAGCAGTCGGCGTTTTCCAACCTGAAAGTCTTCCTCTCTTTTGGGCCTTTTTTCAAGCCGCACCGCAAGCGCATCCTGCGCTGGTTTTTCGTTTATGGGGCCTATTTCCTCGCCGGCATCCTCACCCCCTACGCATACAAAGTCTACATCGACGACGTCATCAACCGCACGCCCGCCGACGGCCTGGTGAACGCCTGCTTCCTGCGCCTGGGGCTTCCGGACTCGTCCGAATCCCGCATCTTCGTGTTCTGCGGCCTCTATCTCCTCTACGCCCTGGGCCTGCAGACGCTCAACTACTTCGGGACCCTGGGCACGGTGCGCATCATCGAGGACGTGGTCGCCGAACTGAGGGCCGCGGTCTTCGAGAAGCTCCACCGCATCCACCTACGCTTCTTCGACCGGACCCTGAGCGGCGAGATCGTGAACCAGGTCACGACCGACACCCGCCAACTGCTCAACCTCGTCGGCGGCGACCTGGTGAACGTGTCCCTCTCCGCCCTGATGGGCCTGGTCAGCCTGGCCATACTCGCCTGCTGGAACCTGCAGCTGGCCGTCATCGTCGTCGCCTTCCTGCCCGCCTACGCCTGGCTCTTCCACCGCTACCTGCCCCTGGTCCACCGCGGCGCGCGGCTTTGGCGCCGGGCCGAGGACCATTTGTGGGGCAA
>Ga0182024_10011910_pt1 | contig 17335 bp, 13 predicted proteins | sample P32metaG_FD_120480 | JGI IMG/M metagenome (GOLD analysis project Ga0182024, IMG submission 120480) | Permafrost microbial communities from Stordalen Mire, Sweden - P3-2 metaG (Illumina Assembly) | ecosystem: Environmental > Terrestrial > Soil > Wetlands > Permafrost | place: Sweden: Stordalen...
CTGGTTCCACGCGGTACTTCTTCATGAAATCGATGAGGCTTTCGACTACCGAGGAAGAAGGCGTAATGGGATACCAGGTCACCACGGTGACCCCGGCGAACATCGCGCCCAGGGCGGCGGCCGCGTTGCCGTCGATGATGATCTTGCCTTCCGTCGCATGCATGCGCTCAAGCAGCAGAGGGTCCTGCTTGGTTAGGGAGCTGGCAGCGAAATCATAGCCTGCTTTGATCGCCCCCCAGTTCAGGTCGGCCGCCTTCTGCTTTTTGGCAAACTGGCGCCGCACGGCCTTCTCCACTTCCGCGAGATCCATGGACAGCAACTGCGCCACCACGCCCACGTAGATCATGTTCCGTACCAGCTTGCGCAGCTTCGCTTCAGGACAAACCGCCGCTGTGAGCTTGTCGAAAGGAACCGGATAGCAAATGACGTCATCGCGGTACTGCTTGAGGTTCTGGCTCTCGTCGTAGATGGCGGAGCCGCCGGCGGGCAGGGAGACGATGTCTTCTCTCGCCGTCTCGGCATTCATCGCCACCAGCAGTTCGATCTCCCGTCTACGCGCGACGTATCCCTGTTTGCTGGCGCGGATGGTGTACCAGGTGGGTAAGCCAGCGATATTCGATGGGAAGAGGTTCTTTCCGCTTACCGGAATGCCCATGCCGAATATGCTTTTGAGCAGCACCAAGTTGGCAGACTGCGACCCGGATCCATTTACGGTCGCTACCTGGATGCTGAAGTCATTAATGATCCGTTTGGATGTTGGCGTCTGTAGTGCCGCTGAGCTACCCGCTCCGGGTGCTCCCACGGCAACGTTTCCTGTCGCCATTTTGGCCGGATTCCTTCCCCAATGAATTGAGCGGCGCCATCGCCGGCCAGACTTCTGATTGCCGTCTGAATCAAGAAGGACCCTGATCTCCGCTCAAAACATTATAGTCCGGTGCTTTGCCCCGCTTTTGCATGGGTCATTCAATGGCTCTAATTTGCCACTGGACGGAGAAATCCTGATCTGAGGCGCTTTTGGGGGAGCGAGGGCGGGTAATACAATGAGGGCATGCTGCTGGAAGGCGTCTTTGCTGCCGTAACGACGTGTTTCTATCCCGACGGGCGCCCGTATTGGCGCAAGTTGGAAGCGAACATGGATCGCTACTCGCTCACCCCGATGAGCGGGATGGTGCTGCTGGGTTCGACCGGCGAAGCGGTTATGTTGAGCGACGAGGAGTCGCGAGAAGTGCTAAACGTGGCCCGGAATGCCACGGCCCCGGAAAAGGTTCTGCTGGCGGGCGTGGGCCGGGAAAGTGTGATTGAGACATTGCGCCTGGCGGATTATGCCGCCGAGCTCGACTACGATGCCATCCTGGTGCGCACGCCGCATTACTACCGGAAACAGATGCGGAACCGGGAGATGTTGACTTATTACCAGGCGGTTGCGGACCGTTCTCCGTTGCCGGTTCTTCTTTACAGCGTGCCCAGCTGCACTGCGTACGATCTACCCATCGAGGTAGTTGCGGAGCTGGCGATGCATCCGAATATTGTGGGCATGAAGGACTCGAGCGGGAACGTGGAGCGGATCGCGGAGCTGGTCAAGGCGACGCGCGCCGCGAAAAAGCGCACGGTGACAGTGACGACTGTGTTTGCTGCGGTCACCTCGCGGATGCTCGCGCCCAAAACAGGACAGCACGAGGGGGATGGCGGGGCTACGTTTGTTGCTGCTGGGCAGCTTATTTCGGGTGCGACCGCTTTGGCCGAGGCTCCGCCGCGGCCTCCGCTGAAGACGCGTACCAAGGAAGTTGGATTTCAGCTGCTTTGCGGCTCGGCTCAGACGTTGTATCCCTCGCTTGAGGCTGGAGCTACGGGTGGCGTGCTGGCGCTGGCTACGTTTGCTCCCCAGGCTTGCTGTGAGGTGTATACGGCTTGGGCGGAAAAGGATCCTGTGCTGGCCGCGGAAAAGCAGGAGCGGATTGCCAGGGCGGGGATTGAGATTGCCGGGAAAATGGGGATTCCTGGCGTGAAGTATGCGCTGGATGTGAACGGGTACTATGGCGGACGGCCGCGGATGCCGCTGCTCCCCCTCACCGGGGATGAGCAGCGGGTGGTGGATGAGTTGATGGCGGATATTCGTAACTAAGACGGATTCTCTAAGGAGAGAACAAGGCCCTCGCTATTGAGCTACTACTGGTTCCCGGCGCAGTTCCTGTAGGGCGTTGACGGTGATCTGACGGCGCTGGATAGCGGCAATTCCTTCTGCTGCAGCCCTTGCTGCTGCGATGGTGGTGATGGTGGGAATTCTCTGCGTCACCGCTGCTCTGCGAATCGCTTTTTCGTCAAAGAAGGTGTCCTGGCCGTGGGGCGTGTTCACGATCAGTTGAATACGCTCTCCCTTGATTAGGTCCACCACATTGGGGCGGCCTTCTTTCACTTTGTAGACGCGCTCCACAATCATGCCGGCCCGCTCCAGCACGTCCGCAGTGCCTTGCGTCGCTACCAGATGGAAGCCTAGCTCGACATACTGCCTTGCAAGATCCACTACCACGGCTTTGTCGCGGTCATTCACGCTGAAGAAAACGGTTCCCTTGATTGGCAGAGCTTGTCCGGCGGAGAGTTGCGCCTTGGCGAAGGCTTCGCCAAAATTATCGGCCACGCCCATGACTTCGCCGGTCGACTTCATTTCTGGTCCCAATACCGTGTCGACACCAGGAAACTTGTTCCAGGGGAAGACTGGCGATTTCACGAAGAAGTGACTGCCGGTCGCGAGATCGGTGCGGTCGGCCACTTGCTCCGGCATCAACTCCCGCAAGGTTCGCCCGGTCATGAGCCGTGCTGCCATTTTCGCCAGCGGCGCTCCTGTCGCCTTGGAGACGTAAGGCACGGTACGAGAAGCACGAGGGTTCACCTCGATGACGAACACCTTGTCCTGCTCGCCGGAGCGGCGCTGAATGGCAAACTGCAGGTTCACCAGGCCGACGACGTTCAAGGCCAGAGCGAGTTCACGGGTGTACTTGCGAATGGTTTCGAGCGTCGAGGGTGCGAGATCGGCCGCCGGCAGCACACAGGAAGAGTCGCCGGAGTGAATGCCCGCTTCCTCGATATGCTGCATGATCCCGGCGATCACGACGTCTCTGCCGTCGCAGAGCGCATCGACGTCGACTTCTACTGCGTCCTCGAGGAAGTGATCGACCAGGACGGGGCGCTCCTGGGAGTACTCCACTGCTTCGCCCATATAGCGGCGCACCGCGTCCGCGTCGTAGGCAATGACCATTGCCCTGCCGCCCAACACATAGGAGGGCCGCACCAGCACTGGATAGCCTACGCGGTCGGCGCCTTCCAGGGCTTCTTCAATGGTGGTCACCATAGCACCCGGCGGCTGGGGAATATTGAGATCCTCGAGCAAGCGACCGAAGCGCTTGCGGTCCTCGGCCAGGTCGATGGATTCAGGAGACGTGCCCAGGATGGTTATGCCGGCTTTCTTCAAAGGGAGGGCGAGGTTCAGCGGAGTCTGGCCGCCGAACTGCACGATCATCCCGATCTCGGCTCCAGAGGAGGCCTCGTGTTCGTAGACGGCCAGCACATCTTCAAGAGTGAGCGGTTCGAAATATAGCCGGTCACTGGTGTCGTAATCGGTTGAGACCGTTTCCGGATTGCAGTTGACCATGATGGTTTCATAGTCGTCTTCGCGCAGAGCAAACGCTGCATGGCAGCAGCAGTAATCGAACTCAATTCCCTGCCCGATGCGGTTAGGCCCGCTGCCCAGAATGATTACCTTGCGCCGCGAAGTAGGTGGCGCTTCATCCTCCTCGTCGTAGGTCGAATACAGGTACGGCGTGTCGCTATCGAATTCTGCTGCGCAGGTATCCACTTTCTTGAAGGCCGGCGTGACGCCGAGGCGCTTGCGTAATTCCATCACCGCGGTCGCTCCATCGACGGTATCCATGCCCCACACTTCGGCAATCCTGGCATCGGAGATGCCCATTCGCTTAGCCTTGCGCAGCACATCGGCCGGCATGGTCTCGAGCGAATAGCCGGCGAGTTTCTGAATGGCGTCGGTGACCTCTTTGACTTGATAAAGGAACCACGGATCCATCGAGGTCATGCGGGCTATTTCCCGGACCGAGAGCCCGCTGCGTAAGGCGTAGCGGATGTAATTCAGCCGCTCGGGCTGCGGGGTCACCAGGCGCTGTGTCAGGCGACGTGGCTCGATCACCTCGGAACTGATGCGTTTGCCGGTGTCGAGTGAGCGTAGCGCTTTCATCAGCGCTTCCTTGAAGGTGCGTCCCAGGGCCATCACTTCGCCAACCGATTTCATCTGCGGTCCGAGGTTCTCGTCGGCGCCGGGGAACTTCTCGAACTGCCACTTCGGAATCTTTACCACTACGTAGTCGATGCTCGGCTCAAAGCATGCGGGGGTTTTGCGCGTGATGTCATTGGGAATTTCATCGAGCGTATAACCGACGGCCAGCTTGGCGGCGATTTTGGCGATGGGAAATCCGGTTGCCTTCGAAGCCAGCGCCGAGGAGCGCGAGACGCGCGGATTCATCTCGATCACAGTCATCCGTCCGGTCGAGGGGTTGACGGCAAACTGAACGTTGGACCCGCCGGTTTCGACGCCGATTTCGCGCATAATGCGAATGGCCGCGTCACGCATGGATTGGTACTCGCGGTCGGTCAGGGTTTGCGCCGGCGCGACGGTGATCGAATCGCCAGTGTGGACACCCATCGGGTCCATGTTCTCGATGGAACAAATGATGATCACATTGTCGGCAAGATCGCGAACAACCTCCAGCTCGTATTCCTTCCAGCCCAGAACTGACTCTTCGATCAGACACTCGTGGACGGGTGAGAGATCGAGGCCGCGGCCGAGGATGTCCATCAGCTCTTCGCGGTTGTAGGCTATGCCGCCGCCGGAACCGCCCAGGGTAAAGGATGGCCGGACGATCACAGGGAAGCCGATCTTGGCTGCGAATTCAGCGCCGTCGCGAATGTTGTTTACCAGCGCGGAGCGCGGAACGTCGAGGCCGATACGCGCCATGGCGTCTTTGAAGAGGAGGCGATCTTCGGCTTTCTTAATGGCTTCGAGACGGGCGCCGATCATTTCCACGTCGTATTTTTCAAGAATGCCGGCATCGGCAAGATCGACAGCAAGATTGAGGGCCGTTTGACCACCGACCGTAGGCAGCAGGGCGAATTTTCCCGTGCGATGGCCGTTGCTATCGGTCATCCGCTCGCACTCGCGGCGGATGATCTCCTCCGTGTATTCCGGAGTCAAGGGCTCGATATAGGTGCGATCAGCGAGCTCCGGATCGGTCATGATAGTGGCTGGGTTGGAATTCACCAGCACCACCTCGTAGCCTTCGGCCTTGAGGGCCTTGCAGGCCTGGGTACCCGAGTAGTCGAATTCCGCAGACTGCCCAATCACGATCGGCCCTGAGCCAATCACGAGAATTTTGGTTATATCGTTCCTGCGTGGCATTTTATTCTTCCGTTTGATTCGCGCTGATTCTTGTGGTGCTTCGAGGGTGCTCAGACATAACCGGTTTAGTGGGAATCACCGGATGGGGCTTTTGAAGGGGCGGGGCTTCAGCCCCGCCATCAGACCCAGCCAGCCTGGACGGCTTTAGCCGCTGAGGGATCGTTGAAAAATCTCCTGCATTAGGGTTGCCCATCGTTCGTGCCGAAAGAATGGCTGCCGCTCAAAAGTCTGAGTGCTGACAAAGTATGTTTGCCCGTTGCTCCTGACTGTTTCTCTTGGCGGACGACGCATGGTTGCCCTCAGTGGCTAAAGCCACATAGTTTAGTTGTTTAATGGACGGGCTGAAGCCCGTCCCCTTCAATTCGGTGGCCAATCGTCATTGCTTCCACTCTTCCATCATTTTTCGGAAGTCGCGAAAGAGATAGTTGGAGTCGTGCGGGCCTGGGCTCGCCTCCGGATGGTATTGCACGCTGAAGAGCGGCATGGTGCGATGGCGTAGGCCCTCGAGCGTGTTGTCGTTCAGGTCTACGTGGGTGAGTTCGACTTCGCTCTGGTTGATCGAGTCCGGATCTACCGCGTAGTTGTGATTGTGGGCGGTGATCTCCACTTTGCCGGTCTGTGTCTGCTGAACCGGATGGTTGCCGCCGTGATGCCCAAATTTGAGCTTGTAGGTCTTGCCACCCAGAGCCAGACCGACCAGCTGGTGGCCAAGACAGATGCCAAACATTGGCCTTCGCCCAACCAGTTTGCGGATGTTTTCCTGGGCGTAGGCCACTGGCTCCGGATCCCCCGGACCATTCGACAGAAAGATCCCGTCTGGGTTCAGGGCCAGCACATCCTCTGCTGAAGTTTCCGCAGGCACCACGGTGACGCGGCAGGCTTCTCGCGCCAACATGCGCAGAATGTTGTGTTTGATGCCGAAGTCGTAAGCCACTACGTGAAGATCAGGTTCCGGCAACCTGAGGCTCTCGTCCCCCTGCAACAAGGGATCACCGTCGAAATTTCGACGGTCGTCGCGGTCCCACTGGTAAAGAGCTTTCGTGCTCACTACCTTCGCCAAGTCGGTGCCGTCCATCTTGCGGATGCCGCGCGCTTTGAGGATGAGTTTGTCGGGATCCGTCTCAATCGACGAGATGACTCCGCGAAGCGAGCCATGAGTACGCAAATGGCGCACTACCGCTCGGGTGTCGATCTCAGAAATCACTGGGACATTAAACCGTTCGAGGTATTCCTCCGTCACCTGCTGGGAACGCCAGTTGGAGCTGATGGGCGAAAACTCTCGCGTCACCAGGCCTTCAATGTAGGGGCGGCTGGCTTCGTTGTCGGCGGCATTGGTGCCGTAATTTCCGATTTGCGGATTGGTGAGGACGACTATCTGTCCAGCGTAGGAAGGATCGGTAAAGATTTCCTGGTAGCCTGTCAGGGCGGTATTGAAAACCACTTCGCCGAAACATTCTCGTTTGGCGCCATAGCTCTCACCGCGGAAGATGCGCCCGTCTTCGAGCGCGAGGATTGCCTGCATGGCTTCTCCGTCGAGTGGATTCAGTCAAGTTTAACAGGTATTAGCGGAGAATCAGTGGATGATTCCCATGTCTTCGGCAGGCCAGTAAACAAAGGCCGCTTTGCCGTAGATCAGGTCGCGCGGGACTGGTCCGAAATCGCGGCTGTCGCTTGAAATGGAGCGATGATCGCCCATGACAAAATACTCGCCCGGGGGGATGATCATTGCATCCTGCGAGCGGCTGTCATGAAACCTTCTCGGCACGTACGGCTCAGGAAGGAGCCGGCCGTTGATGTAGGTGCGGCCGTCATCGATGCGCAGCTCGTCGCCCGGCTCCGCGATCACCCGTTTGATATAGCTTTTCTGGGGATCGCGCGGGTAATGAAAAACCACTACGTCGCCACGATGGATGCTGGCAAAGTGGTAGAGGAATTTATTGATGAACAGCCGGTCCTGGTCTCCCAGGCGGGGCAACATGCTGGTGCCTTCCACTCTCACCGGCTGATACAGAAAAGTGATGATGAAAAAGGAGACCGCGAGCGAAAAGAGCATATCGCGACCCCATAGCCAGAAACTACGCCCCGGCAACTCTGCAGGTGTGCGCTCGGGTGCTTGCGGTTGCTCCAGCTGGCTCATCAGTCGCAACCCGGGCTTCCGAATGGGCAGAGAATTCTCTGCTTCCGCTTCGGCAAGGGTTGCTGCTGGTTGCCGGGGACCATCTGCGCTTGTCTGTGGCTTTCATCCATGCCGGCGAGTTGCGATTCCTGTAAAACGAGCGGCCGTTGCAAAACCATTTCCACCGATGTGCCCGTAGGAATGACGATATCGTTGCCACGGGTAAAAAGAGTGTAAATGGCGCCGGCGGCAGCTCCGGCGAGCGAGCCATAGCCGACTCCCTTGGCGAGGTCTCCGGCGGCGGCCCCGCCAATCACGCCACCCTCGGCTCCTATGGCGGCTCCTTTGAGCACATTGCCAACATCCCGGCCTTTATTTCCGGCCTGCTCTACGGTGCCCTCATTTCCTTTTACCTTGGGCCCATCGGAACCGGGCAAACTATTGAGGACTCCCGGTACATCCACCACTTGGCCGTTGGGAAAAATCATGGTCGTGAAGTGCAGATCAAGTTGCGCCCGACCCTTTACCCGGCCTGGCCGCACTACCCGATCGACGACACCTTGCACGTAGACACCGACGGGAATCATGATGCGCGCGTTGCCCACTACAGGGAAAGAGGAGACCAGGTACACGCCGTCTCCTTGCTGTGCGGTCTTGGTATTGATCGCGCTCTTGAGCGATAGCAGAACCTTGGTTCCCGCGGGAACGGTGAATGTCTGCGGCGTGGTGGCTGCGGTGGGTTGGGGTGCAGCTGACGACGTAGCGGCAGTCTGCGCGTGAGCCATCGTTATTCCGGCTAACAGCGCGACTGCGACTTGTCCGCGAATGCCCATCGCGCGTTCCTCCGAATCTCGAAAAAGCGTACCCCAGGGGCTAAAGCCGGATTCATTACACAGCAATTATGTACGGCCTGAAGGCCGTACCCTTCAGACAAGGCAGGTTTTTCCGCAGCCCGTTAAAGCCGTGCCTTTAGTCACAAGTATAGACGGGTGCGGAGAGGCTTCGGCGAGCACCTTTTTCGGATTTGTCCTGAAGTGGAACGCCCTAAGAGCGCGAGTCGGGTAACATCGCTGTGGTTACCATGCTTCCCCCCCAGCTCTCCTTGCCAGCGTCCGCTTCCGCGCAACGCCTTCAGTTTGCTGCGGCCTACTCAGTTCTCGAGCAGGCGGTTGCGGAGCAGGCTTTTCCTGGAGCGGCTTTCGGTGTGCTCGTGCAAGGCCAGGTGCTCGCGCTCGATGGCGTCGGCGGGTTCACCTACGATCAACCAACGACGCCGGTTACTGCATCCACCGTCTACGACCTGGCGAGCATAACCAAGGTGATCGCGACCACGTCCATGGCTATGCTTCTGCATCAGGGTGGGGCGCTCTCCCTTGATCAACCGTTGGCGCATTTGCTTCCTGGCTTTGCCCAGGGAGAAGCTGCAGGAAGCACGCGGCGTGAAGTGACGCTGCGTATGCTCCTCGCCCATGCGTCCGGCTTGCCTGGGTATGTGCGGCTTTTTGAGGGGGCAAAAGGCGGTGAGGAATTGCTGGATGCCTGCCTCAAGCTTCCGCTTGAAACATCCCCTGGAAGCCACGCGGAGTACTCCGATCCGGGATTTATCCTGCTGGGCCGTGCGCTTGAAATCATCGCTGGGGAAGATCTGGAGAGCTTCTGCTCGCGGGAAGTTTTTGCTCCCCTGGACATGACCAGCACCTGCTTTCGGCCGCCGGCTGATTGGCGATCGTCGATTCCGCCGACCGAGGAGGACACAACCTTCCGCCATCGCGTGATCCAGGGAGAGGTTCAGGATGAGAATTGCTTCATTCTGGGAGGCGTAGGCGGCCATGCCGGCCTTTTCTCCAATGCTCTCGATCTCTTGCTTTACGCGGAATGCCTTCTCGGCAAGCAACAACGTTTCGCCCCGGCGACGGTCCAACTTTTTACTGCTCGTGCGGAGCTGCCGCCGGGGAGTTCTCGTGCCCTGGGATGGGACACTCCTTCCCAGCCTTCCTCGTCGGGCCACTTCTTCAGCCGTCATTCAGCCGGCCATCTTGGCTATGCGGGCACTTCGCTATGGATCGACTTTGAGCGCCAGTTGGCGGTCGTGCTGCTGACCAATCGGACCTGGCCCCACCGCAACAGCCAAGCCATTCGCACCGTCCGCCCGGCGTTCCACGACGCGGTGATGGAATCACTAGACCGGGGTAGATTGCCATAACCCAAAAGTGTTTGCGTGGATGGCACGCCACGCCCTAATTTCAGAGCAAACTTAGGCCGGTTAGAGATAAAATCATTTAGTTGAGTGGGAGCAGAGTAAACCAACATGGCCACAACAAGTACTTTTCATACGGAGACAGGGACCGGCCAGGACGCAAATATCGATCAGCCGAACAACCTGCACGATCTAACGACGGAAAGCTCCAACGAAGCCTCGATGGGCTTCGACACCAAATCCGCACTTGAAATCGCCCGCATCATCAATCACGAAGACTCAAAAATTGCAGCCGCGGTGAAGAAGTCGCTGCCGGAGATCGCTTTGGTGATCGATATGGTGGCGCGCAGTCTCCGGGATGGAGGGCGCCTGATCTACGTTGGCGCCGGATCCAGCGGACGCATCGCCGGTCTCGATTCCTCGGAGTGCCCACCGACGTTTTCCACCCCTCCGCAAAGCGTTCAGTACATCATGGCGGGCGGGCCGAAAGCTCTCGCATCTGCGGTCGAAGTAAACGAAGATTCGACGGAGCTGGGGCAGCGCGACATTGCCCGTCGCCGCCCGACACGGAAAGACGTGGTCATCGGTCTGTCTTCGAGTGGCCGCACGCCCTATGTCGTCGCCGCGGTGGAATATGCCCGTGCCCGGGGCGCCAAGACAGCCGCCGTTACGTGCAATCACAACACCCCGCTTTCTGGTGCCGCTGACATCTGCATCGTGGCTGAAGTTGGACCGGAAGTTGTTTCCGGATCGACACGTATGAAGGCCGCTACGGCGCAGAAGATGGTGCTGAACATGATCACCACCGGCGCCATGACACGGCTTGGGTATGTCTACGACAACCTGATGGTCAACGTGCACATGCAGAACACCAAGTTGGTGGAGCGTGGCATCAGCATCCTCATGCGCGCCTGCAACATTGACCGCGAACGGGCCGTCCTCACCATCAAGTCTGCCGGGCGCAGCGTGCCGGTCGCGTTGGTGATGCTGAAGGCAGGAGTTGATAAGCCAGAGGCGGTACGTCGTCTGGCTAAGTCGGATGGCAATGTTCGGCTGGCGATCGAAGATACAACGCTCGAGTTATAGAACTGAGAAACAAATAAGGAGCACCCCCGGGCTCGCATGGACAAGTTTGTGATTCGCGGCGGTAACCCGCTGCTAGGAACGATTCGGGTGAGCGGAGCCAAAAATTCCGCCCTACCCTGCATGGCAGCCGCGATTCTCACCGAAGATGAAGTGGTGCTGGAGAATATTCCCCAGGTCCGCGACATTGAGACGGAGCGGAAACTTCTTACTTCCATGGGCGCCGAGGTCGAGCTCGGCTATGGCCGGGCACAGCACCGCACCACCATCAGTTGCCGCGTCCTTTCTGACCCCACCGCCAAGTACGAGATCGTCAAGACCATGCGTGCGTCTTCGCTCGTATTGGGTCCCCTCGTCGCACGCTGCGGGTTGGCGCGCGTGGCTCAGCCTGGCGGCTGCGCCATCGGGGATCGCCCGATCGATTTACATCTCAAGGGCCTGGAAGCGATGGGCGCCACCATTGTGCAGGAACACGGCTATCTGGAAGCACGGGCCGAGAGGCTCCATGGCGCGCACATTGTTTTCGACAAGATTACGGTGACCGGCACGGAAGACCTGCTGATGGCAGCGGTTCTGGCTGACGGCGATACGTTGATGGAGAACTGCGCCCGTGAGCCCGAGGTCGTCGATGTGGCCGCTTTGCTGGTGGCCATGGGGGCGAACATTGAGGGCGCGGGCACCGCGACCATCCGGGTCAAGGGCGTGAATAAGCTGCACGGCGCCAAACACCGCATTAATCCTGACCGCATCGAAGCGGGAACGTTTCTGATCGCGGGTGCTATCAGCGGTGGCGACCTGGTGGTGGCCAATTGCCAGCCTGCGCATCTTTCTGCCCTGGTCGGCAAACTCGAAGCATGTGGAGTACGGGTGACGCCCATGGGAGCTGATTCGCTGCGCGTGCGCAGCGAAGGGAACCTGAAGGCGAACGATATCTCTACCGAAGAGTACCCCGGTTTCCCCACCGACATGCAGGCGCAGTACATGGCTTTGGCGACTCAGGCCGAAGGCACCACTACGGTGGTGGAAAACATTTTCGAGAATCGATTTATGCATGTGGGCGAGCTGGTCCGCATGGGCGCCAATATCAAAGTGGACGGCCGCACGGCAACGGTGCGGGGCAAGACGCCTCTCTCTTCGGCGGTCGTCATGTGCTCTGATCTGCGCGCGTCGGCATCGCTGGTGATTGCTGCGTTGGTTGCCGACGGCGAGTCTATCCTCGATCGCGTTTACCATATCGACCGCGGCTACGAGCGGATTGAAGAGAAGCTGCGCGGGGTTGGGGCGCAGATCCGTCGTATTGGCGACATCTTTGCCGCCCCTGGCAAGCGCGAGGTTGCGGTGGAAGCCCAGGTTTCCTAGCAGGCTGTTTCTGCATCCGAGCAAGATATGCCGGACAATGATGCTTTCCTGAGAGAACAACTGGTTCAGCTGCTTCGCGGCGGTAATGCGCACGTCGATGTGCTTTCTGCATTGAAGGGCTTTCCGTCGAAACTGTATGGCGCTAAGCCGGAGAACTCACCCCATTCTGCTTGGGAGCTGCTCGAGCACATGCGCATAGCGCTGCGCGACATTTGGGATTTTTCTACCAACGACGAGTACGTTGAGAAGAAGTTTCCCGATGACTACTGGCCGGCGACGGCGGAGCCTCCTTCCAAGGAAGCCTGGCAGGAGTCGGTGCGGGCGCTGAAGGAAGACCTGGAGGCGTTTGAGGAGCTGATCAGGAATCCGGATAGCAATCTATATGCGCAGATTCCGTGGGGTAAGGAGGATCAGACGTTGTTACGCGAGGTCTTGCTGGCCGCCGATCACAACAGCTACCACACTGGGGAGTTGGTTTTTCTTCGCCGCACCCTCGGGGCCTGGAAGGGCTGAGGGCGTGCTCTTGCTATTTCCAGCTTACCGCTAGCTGCCAGCGCAATTGACGTTGGGCGGTTTTGCGCAGGACCCGTTCAAACTCTTCCATCTCGCGCCGGACTACCGGGGTTTCTGTTCCCAGCGCGGTTGGCGAGGCTTTGAGGTGGTCGAGCAGGGTGCAAACGGTAATCAGGCCATCTTCGGGAGAGAACCACTGCGGTGGGGGGAGGGTCTTGGCCCACTCCGGATCGCCCGCACCTTCTTCCAGCAACAGGGCCATGGAGTTTTCATCGGCAGAAAAGAATTCGAGCAGCGGTTTGATCCCAATGCGTTGCGCCATCTTCTCCAAAGCATCCTCGTTACGAGCGAGTGCTCTGCCATTTACGAAGATATCGAAGCCTGGGTCTTCGCCCTCAACGACAATGTATAAAGTGGCGCCCATCGCCTGCAGTTTATCGCATCCCTCGGCAGATATTGCTCTCTTCTCATTGTCAATTTCCCAGGAGGGAAACGTTCTTGTCATCTTCTGCCCGCGCGCGCATTACCAGTAACAAACTCGTTAAGGTAACCAGTGACCCGGCGATCATGGCGAACGAGAGACCGACGCGGAGGAAGAAGGCCGTTTCGATGATGGCTACGACGGGCTCGATCCATTGCACTGTTGTCACCTTGTAAGCTTCCAGGTGCTGAAGCAGCCAGAAGTAGGTCGCGTAGGCCGGGGCGCCTGCGACGAGGGCAAGAAACACCATGGAGTCGATCGCGTTGTGGTTCCACTGCGCCGGCTGTCCGCGCTCGAACGCAATGCTGGCCACAAAGAAGAGCAACGCCGCAGTGCCTGACAGCAACGCGGTCGTTACCATGGGATGCACTGCGCTGAGTTCCCGGCGGGCAAGAACTGCGGAAGTGCCGGTGGATGCCACAGCGAGCAGCACGATAGCGGCGCCCACGGCCTGATGGAGCGAAAACGAAGGGCCCATTGCCAGGACTAGCCCTCCCAGGCCCACAACGGTGGCTAGCAGCGCGCCACGCGGCGCGTCGTCTGTTGGCAACAGCGCTACGAATAGCGGCATGGCTGCGAACAAAACAGTGACGGTTACCGATGAGACGTGTCGCTGCGCCCAAAGCACCAGCACGTACGGCAACACGACCATGGTGACCGAGAGCAAAAGGACAAAACCAAGGGCGCGCCCCCGAGGCAGGGTGAGCCGCTTCCCCACGACCAACGGGATGAACAGCAGTGCGGCCAGCAGGAAACGGGTGGCTGCTCCATGCAGGGGTGGAACGGACTCGGCCAGAGTATCCGCGGCTATCCACGTGGTACCCCAGACAATGCCGAGCGTTGCGAAGGCTAACCAGTGCTTGAAGGTGGGCTTCATGGGTGAAGAGAAGGCTTGAAAAGCGTACCTCAGGGCCCTGAGGGGCTAAAGCCCTCATCAGCTGCGTCCCGGTGCGGCACGGCTAAACCCGTGCCCTTCGTCCAGAGATTCTTCCGCTCGTGGCGCTGTTTTCGTCTACCAAAATACCGCCGTCCGCCCGTGAATGAGATTTACTGCACGGCGGAAGCTGAAGCCACGGCCTTCGTCCAGAGTTTTTCCATTACATAAAACCAAAGGGCTGCGCATTGGCGCAGCCCTTCGTCACTCTCGCTTCCGGATTTTTACTGGGGCCCGCGGCTTCCTCCGCCGCTCCCACCAGCACCGGGTCCGCGTCCCCGGCTACGATGACGCCGGCGCCGCTGACCGGCTGCGGCACCACCCGGCGCTGCCGGCCTGCGAACCTCTGCAGGTCCCGCATCGGAAGTACCGTCTGCACGGTTGAAGTTTGGCTCTTCGCCGCCCTCGACAAATGGCTCATCGTCATCGAACTCTTCACCACCTTCAATGGTGATGGTGCTGGCATTCGATGCCGGCTGCCGTTCTGCCGGGGATTGCGATTGCGGCCGCGGAGGACGCGGCGCGGGGACGTCGCCGCCACCGTTGTCTCCGCCCGAACCGCCTCGGGATGGCTCTGGAAGGCCGAGCTTTTCGCGTTGCTCTTTCAACAGCGCCTTGCGCGAAAGCTTGATGCGATTGCCTTCGATTCCCAGAACCTTGACCAGTACCTGATCACCTTCGCGCAGCTCGTCCTTCACGTCTTTCACGCGATGCTCGGCAATCTCACTGATGTGCAGCAATCCGTCGGTGCCGGGAAAGATCTCGACAAACGCACCGAACTCGGCCAAGCGAACGACCTTGCCCAGGTAGGTCTTCCCTACTTCCGGAACGGCGGTGAGGTCGCTGATCATGGCCAGCGCTTTCTTCAGACCCTCTTCATCGCTGGAAGCAACATTGACGCGGCCGGTATCATCGACGTCAATCTTGACGCCGGTGGCTTCGATGATGCCGCGAATGGTCTTGCCGCCCGGTCCGATCAGATCACGAATCTTATCGGTCGGTATCTGCAAGGTGTGGATCTGGGGAGCAAACTTCGAACGCTCCGTGCGCGGTGATGCCAGGACCGCATCCATCTGGTCCAGCAGGAATAACCGTCCGCGGCGGGCCTGTTCAAGGGCCTCGCGCATGATCTGCCCGGTGACTCCGCTGATTTTGATGTCCATCTGCAGCGCAGTAATACCCTCGCGGGTACCTGCCACCTTGAAGTCCATGTCGCCGTAGTGGTCTTCTGCACCGGCGATGTCGGTCAGGATGGCGTAATTATCGCCTTCCTTGACCAGGCCCATGGCGACACCGGCAACAGCAGCCTTGAGAGGAATGCCTGCTTCCATCAAGGCGAGGCTGGCTCCGCAAACGCTGGCCATCGACGAGGAACCGTTCGATTCCAGAATGTCGGAGACCACGCGCAGGGTGTAAGGCGACTCGTCCTCACCGGGCAGGACCGCTGCGATGGCACGCTCGGCGAGTGCGCCGTGGCCAATCTCACGCCGGCCTACGCCGGTCATGCGGCCCACTTCGCCCACGGAAAACGGGGGGAAGTTGTAGTGCAGCATAAAACGCTTGCGCTGTTCCCCCTGGAAGGTTTCCAGACGTTGCATGTCATCGGAGGTTCCCAGGGTTACGGTGACCAAAGCCTGCGTTTCGCCGCGGGTAAACAACGCGGAACCGTGGACCCGGGGCAACACACCGACTTCGATCGAAATCTCGCGGATTTGATCGAAGCTGCGTCGGTCGGGCCGTATGCGGTCCTTGGTGACCTGCTCCCGGAAAATCCTCTCCCGCATCGCTTCGTAATACTTTGAAAGCTTTTTCTTGGCGTCCGCATCGCCTTCCGGAAGCTCCTTGGCGAGCTCGTCCTTGATCTGCTTGACCAGCGCATAGCTTTCCGTTTTGGGATGGGTCTTGGTGTCCAGAGCGTCCTTCAGCCGATCAGCGGCCTTGGCCTGCAGCGCGGCGAAGTACTCCTGGTCGAACTCGATGGGAGCCACGACACGCTTCTTCTTGCCCGCTTTGGCGACCAATTCGTCAATGACGGCACAAATCTTCCTGGCTTCGTTGTGCCCGAATTCGATGGCATCCACCACCGTATCTTCGCTCACGCCGGAGGCGCCACTCTCGATCATGACCACACCGTCTTTCGTAGCTACGACGGTGATATTCAGCTTGCTCTCGAGCCGTTCGGCATAGGACGGGTTGACGATGAACTCCCCGTTCACCTGGCCGACTCTCACTGCGCCGATCGGGCCGCCAAACGGAATATCAGAAAGGGCCAGGGCCGCACCCGCTGCGTTGATACCAACGACATCGGGATCGTTGTCTTTATCCGCAGACAAGACCAAGGCGATCACCTGGGTTTCATTGCGGAAATTTTTGGGGAACATGGGACGAATGGGGCGGTCAATCTGGCGGCAGGTGAGAACCTCACGCTCGCTGGGACGGCCTTCGCGCTTGATAAATCCGCCGGGAATGCGGCCACCTGCATAGGTGTACTCGCGATAGTCCACGGTGAGGGGGAAAAAATCGAGTCCTTCTTTGGGTTCCGGTGAAGCCACCGCTGTGGCTAAAACCATGTTGTCCCCTTGGGTCACTACTACGGCACCAGAGGCCTGCTTGGCCAGGCGGCCTGTTTCAAAGGTCAATCGCTTACCGCCGGTAAGCTCGACTGTCACTTCCTGTTTCATAAAATCCTCATTTCGTGTATGCACAAAGGGCGGGCGCGTGTGCAGAGGGCGGGATGATTTCAGCGCGAGAGGCAACGTGCGGAGATGAAAGGAGCCGATGAACCGGCGAGCGCTCGCCAACCGGTGCCATCACGTGTGCACCAGCCGTCTCGGCGTCCAGCTCGATCCAGTCTCTTCGCCTGATTGTGGGGTACAAGTTTCTCGCTTGTTTACTTGCGGATACCCAGCTTACCGATCACATCCCGGTAGCGGTCAGAATTATTCGTCTTGAGATAGTCCAGCAGACGGCGGCGTTTACTCACCAGCATCAACAGACCCCGCCTGGAGGCGTGATCTTTTTTGTGAAGCTTGAAGTGCTCAGTCAGTTCGCCAATACGTTCGCTGAGGATCGCAATCTGCACTTCCGGGCTACCCGTGTCACTGTCATGGGTGCGAAAGCGCGTAATAACTTCGGTCTTCTTTGCAGTTGCCAGCACGGCAGCGCTTTACTCCTCTACGTTAAATCGAGTC
>Ga0182024_10011911_pt1 | contig 17335 bp, 15 predicted proteins | sample P32metaG_FD_120480 | JGI IMG/M metagenome (GOLD analysis project Ga0182024, IMG submission 120480) | Permafrost microbial communities from Stordalen Mire, Sweden - P3-2 metaG (Illumina Assembly) | ecosystem: Environmental > Terrestrial > Soil > Wetlands > Permafrost | place: Sweden: Stordalen...
GTCTGCATCCGACCGCGCAGCGATTGCCGCCGCTTCTCGTGCGGAGCGCGATCGGGAACTCAAGCTGCTTGGCATCAGCGAAATGCAACCCGGCGCGACAGCCTATGACATCGGCAAACCGGGCAACGCCAATTACGATGAGTCCAAAGCCAATCCTTATCCCAAGCTGCCCGATGTCCTGATCATGAGCGACGGAACCCTGGTGAAGACTCCGGAGCAATGGAAGAAGCGTCGCGCTGAGCTCAAGGCGATGTTCGATGAAAATGTCTACGGCAAGTATCCCGCGCACATTCCCAAAGTGACGTGGAGCGTGGACAGCGCCGAAACCATAGCGGTGCAGGGCATTCCCGCCATCGTCAAACACGTTACCGGCCATGTCGATAACTCATCCTATCCAGCGATCACTGTCGACATTCATGCCGACGTGGTCACGCCGGCCAGCACGAAAGGTAAGAGGGTACCGGTTATCATCGGCGGCGGTTCGATTCGCCCTCGTCCGAATTTTCCTCGTCCGCCTGCTGCGCCCGGCCAGGTGGTGCATATGCTGTCGTCACCGCCCGATGCGCCCGATTCCGCCAAGCTGCTCCTGGAGCAAGGCTGGGGCTTTGTCGGCCGCAATTCCGGCGACGTGCAGGCCGACAATGGCGCGGGTCTCGACAAGGGCATCATCGGCCTGGTGAACAAAGGCCAGCCGCGCTCCCTCGACGATTGGGGGGTGCTGCGCGCCTGGGCCTGGGGCGATAGCAAACTGCTCGACTATCTCGAGACCGATCCCGCTGTCGATGCCAAGAAAGTCGGCGTCATGGGCCATTCGCGCGGTGGCAAGGCGGCGCTGGTGGCTCAGGTCGATGATCCGCGCTTCGCGATCGGGTTCATTTCCTCTTCCGGCGCCGGCGGTGCCGATCTGTATCGCCGCAACTACGGAGAGACCATGGGCAACCTTGCCGGGGGTACGGAGTTCCATTGGTTTGCGGGCAACTTCATGAAGTACGCCGCGTCCGGTCATTCTGCCAACGAGATGCCTGTTGATAGTCATGAATTCATTGCAATCGTGGCGCCGCGTCCCATCTTCATCGGCGGCGGAGCGCTGCTCACCGATCCGGTCTATGTTCCCGGCGACGCCTGGCAGGACGCGCAAGGCATGTTCATGGCCGCTGTCGCCGCCAGTCCGGTTTGGGATCTACTGGGCGCCAAAGGCCTGGGCACAACCACCTTCCCGCCAATGGGCACTCTCATCGACTCAGGGGACGTAGCTTTCCGCCAGCATCCGTATGGCCACACACCGGCGCCCAACTGGCCCTATTTCATAGAATTTGCAGATAAGGAATTCAAGAAGCGGTGACGCGCTAACTCTGTCCTAACCGGGGAGATGTGGGTACCACTACCCTGTCGTCGCAACCTTCAAGTTTCGACCCGATCTTGATAACTGTATAAAATCAATGCCAATGACCAGGGCAACAAAACGGTGTTGGATCGGACGATCCGCGTGGGCGATGGTGGTGATCGTCGCTATCGCTCTGATCCTGATTCTATCCATCGCTACCACACTGGGCACAGGGCATAGTTTCGATCAAACAACGCTCGCGTTGCCGGTCTTGTTTGTGTTCCTGTTCTTGCCAACTGTCATAGGCGACTGGCTTGACATTGAAGACTCCATCTTCATATCAAAGCCTCGATTTTCTCCCTCTCTTTCCCGCGGACCTCCAGCATAGCTTCCTTACCAGACATCTTTTAGGCCGGCAGCTGTTACAGAAGGCGGCCTTATCTGCGTAGTGCTGACAACTGGTAAATCCAGGAAGGAAGAGTGTCTCTTGTTCAAAGAAAACGTTGAGGAGCCGTGCCCCATTCCAGCAAAGAAGGAGCTTGGCATCATCCAGTCAATCAAGCAGGCCCCGGAATTCGTAACGAGTGTGCGGCAGGAAATGAAACTCGTTCATCGTCCGACGTGGTATGAAGTTCGCTCCACCACGGTTGTGGTCGTTGTCTTTTTTTGCTTGTTCTTACTCTACTTCTATGTGCTGGGTCGTATTCTCACTCTCCTGGGTCGTTGGCTACCCCTGAGGTAACGTTGCCGAGTGCAAAGGGGAGGGGGAAGGGAACAGTCCTACTCTCCCCGCCGTTCTACCTCCTGGAGCAAACCCGTCACACTTAATGGAGCAATTGAAGAATGTGGCCTTCAAAATCAACCTTGTTCACCACCCCGGTGTGAGACAAAGCGATTTTTCCATTACGGTCGATGAGAAGCGTCATCGGCATCGAGGTCAGGTTGTACTCTTTCGCCAGGGTGTCGTTGCCGATCACAACGGGATACTTCATCGCCGTCTTCCCCCCGGTCTCCGGGTCTCGTTCCCGGGCCAGGAACGGTCTAACCGCTTTCCAGCCGTCTTCATCCATGGAGACGCCGATGACCGCCAGACCCTGGCCCTTGTATTTCTCGTCGAACTCCATGTACCAGGGAATCTCAAGCTTGCATCCCCCACACCAGGTTGCCCAGAAGTCCAGGAGTACCACCTTGCCTCGATAGTCCGCCAGCTTGAGAGGTCTCCCATCGGCATCCGTAAGAGAAAATTCCGGCGCCGTTTTCCGCTGATCCTCCCGCAGCAGTGTGTCAGTTGCAGCCTTCGCAGTTTGATTCTGAGCCTCGACCCGTGCCACTCGCAAAATGTACACGCCGAAGATAAGCAATAGCACGGCCGTTGCCACAGCGAACGGCTTTGCATGCGACTGAGGTTTGCTCAATAGCGTTTCACAGGAACGAGTTGCCTTCATAGATCGACTCCTAAGGAGAATTTGGTCGGCAAGTTTGACTGCCACCGTGATTAGTATCACAATGAAAGGATAATATGCTCGGAGAATTTGAATATCTCATTCTTGCTGCGACCGTCCGTCTCGGGGATAACGCCTACGGTGCCGCTATCGTGAAGGAAATCGAAAGCGCCGCTCGTCGAAAGTGTTCCATCGGGGGCCTCTACACAACGTTGGATCGCCTTGAAGCGAAGGGAATGATCAAGACCTGGATGGGCAACCCGACTCCCGAACGTGGAGGTCGTTCCAAGCGAATGGTGCGCGTCCTGGCTAAGGGCATTGAAGCAGCGACTGCCTTTTACGAAACGGTGTCGACAGTAAGTCATGGGACATCGTGGCAGGTTGGGCAAACGGGCGCGCGAAAGTGAGCAACTTGTGGGCTAGATCTCGAGATGTACTCTCGAAATTGCTTGATCCCGCCGAACGCGAAGCTGTCTTCGGAGATTTCGCCGAACTGGCCTTGACCGATCGTCGCGCTGTCAAGAGCCTTGTGGGCTTAGTGCTGCGACGGCAACTCAGACTTTGGACCAGGTGGAACCCCTGGTTTGTCTTGGTTGCTGTCATCATTCCGATCTGTCCACTTCTGGCAAGAATATGTGCCGGGCTAACCATTGGAATCTGGCCTAGCTTGTGGATGAACTTGCATCACGGCATCTCTTATCGGACCGGATTGTCGACTGGTGCGCTTCTTTCTGGTTTGTGTTTCCAGGCTGCAGCGCTGGTCACGTGGTCGTGGACCAGCGGGTTTGCTTTGGGCACGTTGTCGCGACGAACCATCTGGGTAAGTGGAGCGCTCTTCTTTGGACTCTTTATCAACCTGGCCAGCGATGGATGGTTGTTTTCCGGCGGACTCTCCTGGTCGACGGGGTGGGCATGGTTACCCTTCCTGATCAACTTCTTTTTTGTTTTGCTCCCTGCGTACTGCGGCATTCGCCAAAGTTCAAAGTGTCAAAATATAGAGTTTGCTCGGATGATCCTATTGGCTCTGTGGACAATGACGATGGGCGGCCTTGCGCTTTGGACACAAGGCTGGGGTCAAGCCGCCTTGGACAACTGGAGTCACGGTGGCTCCGCGCTGACCCTATCGCAACTGGCTCGAGACGGCGAAGGGTGGAAAGTCGGGATCGCCCAGGTGCTCGCTGCTGCACTATTGACCGGCCCCATCTTCTATGTGTTTGCGCAGACTGCGTTCATTCGCAAGCACACCTCAATTGATTAGTGGCTACTAAGTTATTCGCCCAGATTAAAGACCACGTTAATCGTGGTTTCTACTTCGACGGGCTCTCCGTTGAGGAGGTAAGGCTTGTAGCGCCATGACCGGACGGCGTCCATGGCCGCCGGCTGCAACATGGGAGGACCACTGATGACTCTAAGGTTCTGGATCGAACCGCTTTTGGATATCGTAGCTTGCAAGACTACGATTCCCTGAATGTGGACCGCCTTGGCGATTGCCGGATATTGGGGCAAGGTCTTTGCGAGTAAATTGCCGGCCATCACGCCTGAGGAAACGTTTAAGCTGATGGGCACCTTTTGTTTAACTACAGCGGGCCGTCCGGTTCCATCACTGTCGATAATGTTGCCTATCCCGCCGGGTATACCGCTACTTGGATCCCCCATGTCTGTCAGGCTCACGAACGACTGTGGTATCGCTGCTTCATTCACCTGCCTGGTTTCTTTCGGTATCCTGCTCGGCGCCTGCAATTCCTTGCTCAGCAATTCAGATTTCATTTGGGCCTTCGGCGCCGGGGCCGCGGGCGGAGGCGCTGGAGGTGGCGATGGTGCCACCATAAGTGTGGCCATCATCTGCCTGGGCAATGCTTCAGGATGCAACAACGGCCAGATCACGAGTGCCTGCAACGCTCCCGCATTGAGCAGGAAGGCAACGAACGACCAGAACTTATTCCTCCGCTTTATCCTGTTACCCGACTCCATCAATGAGTCTTCAAACATCGCCTAGCCTCAATCCATCACGACTTATGCTTACTTAGACACCGGGCCAGATGTTTTGATCCATCCTTACTAAACGCCGTGACTAAGTGAAGTAAGACGCTGAGTAAGTAACAGCGATCTTCTGGACCCTGCCAAGACCGCATCGCGGCACGCCCAGGTCCAGACCCAGGAACAGTGGCCCAAGTGGAAGCCGCTATTTTGATTTTGCGGCCGGAAGAGTAGTATTCCGGGGTACGAAGTACGCGAGGCATATTCACGGAGGATTGATGTCCGATACCGTCGCCAACGCTGAAGGATGGAAGCCGCTCAATCAAGTGGAACGAGTGGTCGATACCTTCATAGCACCCTCCAGGACCTTCACCGACATTCTGAGAGACGCGAGCTGGTGGCTGCCCTGGCTGCTCAGCGTTCTGGTCACGCTGGGCTTTGGCTTGGCCATACAGCAGAAGGTCGGATGGGACAGGGCATACGCCAACATCCTGCTGCACAGCACGCAGGCGCAGCAGGATCGGATGGCGCAGCTTCCACCAGATCAGCAGGTCAAACAAAAAGCGATCGGCGCGGCGTTCGTAAAGTACATTTTCTGGGGTACGCCGATTTTGAGTCTGCTCTTTTCGGCCATCGCGTCAGTCGTGCTCATGGCAACCCTGAATTTCGGTCTGGGCGGCGATGCGGCATTCAGCCGGATGTTCGCGGTGTGGATGTACAGCACGCTGCCATTCCTGATTCAGGGCATCCTCGGCATCGTTACGCTCTTCGCCGGCCTCGACGCCGATTCATTCAATCTGAAGAACCCCGTTGGCACAAATGTCGGATATTACCTGCCCCTGGAAACGCCGCAGTGGCTGGTCGCGTTCGCCACCTCCCTCGATATCGTGACTATCTGGGTCCTCATCCTGCTCACCATCGGCTGCGCCATCGTGGGGAGAACGAAGAAGGGCACCGCAGCCGTGGTGGTGTGGGGCTGGTGGTTTGTGATCACCCTGGTGAAAGTAGTGACGGCAGCGATCTTTTAGTTTCGTCCGTCTACTCCCCGCGCAACGCTTGTACCGGATCAATGGAAGCAGCATTGAATGCCGGTAATGCGGATGCGGCCACTGCCAACACCAACACGCCGGCCGCGGCTAGGGCGAGTACCAGGGGGTCAAACGGGCTCACGCCAAACAGCAGCGACCGCAGCAGGCCAGAGGCTGCCACGGCTCCCGCCAACCCAACCACGCAGCCGATGATCGCGAGTTTTGCTCCCGATTCCAGGATCAGGCGAACGATACCCGCGCGTTGCGATCCGAGCGCCATCCGGATCGCCACTTCCTGGATTCGCGAGGCAACGGAGAAGGCAATGATGCTGTAGATGCCGAGCACGGCGAGCAATATCGCGGCAAAGGCAAAGCTGGTGATAAGCACGGTGTTGAACCGGCGAGGCGCTTCGGTTTCTGATACTGACTGCTCCATGGTCTGTACCTGGGAGAGCGGCAGTTGGGGATCGATCGACCGCACCGTGGTACGAAGAGCGTTCTTCATCTGCTCCGGCGGCAATGACGAACGCAAAGCGATGTATCCACCATTGCCATTCAGATCCCCAGGCTGCGCCAGCGAACCGATGGCCTCTTCCGCCTGGTCCACCGGAAAATAAAACTGCTCTTTCGTCGGGTCGTCGGGGGAGCCCAGCTTCACGTCCGCCACTTCGCCCACGATGGTCATCCACGGCATCTGCATCTCCGGTGTGCCGATGCGCATCCGCTTACCGATCGGACTTTGGTTAGGCCAGAAGTGCTCGGCCAGCTTGCGATTCACCATCACTACCAGCTGCTTGCCGGCTCGGTCCGCATCGGTAAAAGACCGCCCTCGCAACAGCGGAATCCCCAGGGCGCGGAAGTAGTCGCCGATCACTTGCGACGAGGTCGCCAGGTTCAAATTCTCGCCCTTTTGCGGAACGTGTCCTTCCGCCACGATGGCCTGGTTGTTGTTGTTTCCAGATGCGGGCAGAAAGCTGGTAAGCCCCACCGATTCCACTCCCGGAAGCTGCTGCAGACGACGCACCAATTCATTGTTAAAGGCAGTCACAACCGGTTGTGTCGGGTATTGCTGCTTGGGCAGCGAATAGGAGGCTGTGGTTACATGCTCGGGCCGGAAGCCGAGATCGACCGAGCGCATCTTCTCAAAGCTGCGCAGCAGCAATCCAGAGGCGGTCAGCAGCACCAGGGCGATCGCAATCTCCGCCACCACCAGTGCGGAGCGCAAACGCGCGTGGCCTCCCCCTGCGGTACCGCTGCGGCCGCCTTCTTTCAAGGTGCCATTCACATTGGTGCGCAGTGCGGCAAAAGCCGGAGCCGATCCGCAAAGCAAACCGGTCATAATCCCCAGCAGCAGAGCAAACCCAACCACATTCCAATTCAGTGCAATTTCGCTGATGCGCGGCAGACTCTCCGGTAGCAACGTTCTACCCACGCGCAGTACGGCCCCGGCAAGCGCCAGCCCCAGCATCCCTCCGGCCGCGCTCAAAACCAGGCTTTCCAGTATCGCCTGACGCAGCAGTGCCGTCGCCCGTGCGCCCAGCGCCAGGCGTACGGCAAATTCCCTTTGCCTGCGAATGGCCCGCACCAGCATCAGCCCTGCCAGGTTGACGCAGGCGATCAACAACACTACGGCGACGGCCATCAACAGGGTCCGCAACAACGGACGAGACTGCTCTACCGTTTCCTCTTGCAGCGGCCGTACCACGGCGCTGATATGCAGGCTGGCCATATTTGCTGGATAGTTGCGCATGATCTCCCGCGCCACTCGCTCCGCATCGTCCTGCGCTTGCGTAGTAGAGACGCCAGGCTTCAGGCGGCCCACCATCTGGTAGCTCCAGTTCGCAGCTGCCGGTGTAGAAAGCTCTTGCGGAATAAAGCTCATCGGAACCCACAACTCGGCGCGGTTCAATTGTCCCGGTACCAGCGGAAATTCGAAGTTGCGCGGCATCACGCCGATTACGAGATACGGCTTGCGATTCAACAGGACCTTGGTTCCCAGAATCTGCCGGTCTCCATGAAAGCGGTTTTGCCAGGTCGCATAACTCAAAACGGCGACCTGCTGGCTGTGTTCGTCTTCCTCTCCGGTGAACACGCGGCCAAGCAGTGGCTGAACCGCCAGGGCGCCGAACACGCCTGCCGTCAGACGGGAGGCATTCACATAAGCGGGGTCGCCGGTGCTGGAAAGCTCATAAGCGGCGAATCTGTATCCCCCCAGGGCAGTAAAGGATTTGTTGTCACGTGTATAGGCACGTATATCCGGCACCGTCACGCCCGCCTCCCCGTTGCCGCCTATGTCTGCCTCTTGGATGCGGTCCGAGAGCACCATCAGCCGGTCAGAATCTGGAAAGGGAAGAGGCCGCAACAGAACACCCTCGACAATGGAGAAAATCGCCGTGGTCGCTCCAATGCCAAACGCCAGCATGAGCACAGCAGTGGCCGTGAAGCCCGGTGACTGCCTCAACTGCCGGAACACTAACTTCAAATCGAGGAAAAACGAGCGCATGGGGGGCTCCTCAGCAAAGGCCGCTAGCCCTTCGTAGCACTTTGTCGGCCACAATGAATACCGATTCTGGCCCAGAAAAGCCGCCATCGTCTGCACCCGAGCGTTCAAATTTGCAATTTTGTGTCCGCTAACGAACACCAACGAACGTCGCTTGCGGTAGGTATGCGACAGTGGAAACACTCAGCTCGAGGTGCTGGGTCGCACAGCGCACAATGGGGAATTGCCTTTCCACGATTCAGACGCTTTACTTATCGCGAAGCCAATACTGCGTACGCCCCAGCAGGGACAGGCCGATAAACCCCCGTACCTTAAGTTTCTCCCCTCCATCCTCTAAGGAGAGTAGACATTTGTACATCTTGCCGCTCTCAGGGTCGAGGATCGTTCCTCCGGACCAGGCGTCGCCGTCCTTCTGCAGATCCCAGAGGATCCGGAGCCCGATGACCGGGCGCCCCTTTTGTTCGCCCGTGCACGGAATGCATCGAGGATTTGGATCCTGAGGGTCAGGGTTCACCAGCTTCTGGATTCGCCCGTACAGCTTGCCCGCTTCCTCCCAGATGGTCACTACCGACTTAACCTTGCCGGTGGCATCGTCGACGGTTTTCCACCGGCCAATGGGCGATTTGGTGGATGCGCCCTGCGCCAGCACAGGGTCTGGGGTGGAGATGGACCCTAGCAGCATCGATATGGCCAGGCACAGGACGAGCGATGATCCCATAAGTTCCTCATACTATTCGATAGCTTGGATCGAAGGAACGGCTAATGTGTTGCCTTCCCGTGATCCATTCCAGGAAGATCGCTCACCCATCCGCCTCAAGCCTTGCACCCGCGCACAAGTTATACATCAGCGGCTCGCTGGTGAACCATACGCCCTGAGTTGGAGTTTCTGCAATTCAGGAACGAAAATGCTCTGTTTTGGTTTCGTGTCATGGGGCGACCTAAGCCGGCTGCGGAAAGACTCAAATTGGGCCTAAAGAGGGTTCTCAGACACCTCTTTAGGCCATGAGGTATGCTTTCCCTGGCTCCTTCCCTTGACAATCGACAAGAGCGAGCGTAATCCTACTGTCGAGTATCGAGGGGAACATGCCGCCGTCGACGGATCTTCTGCAGGGCACACTGGATGTCTTGATTCTGAAAACCCTGGCCCTGGAGTCCATGCACGGCTGGGGCATCGCGCTGCGCATTCAGCAAGTCTCTAACGAAGTGTTGCAGGTCGGTCAGGGTTCGTTATACCCGGCACTCCATAGGCTGGAATACAAGGGGTGGATCAAGTCAGAGTGGGGAACGTCGGAAAACAACCGGCGGGCGAAATTTTACTTGTTGACGGCTGCCGGCCGGAAGCAATTGAGAGCCGAACTCGAAACCTGGGACAGGCTTTCCACCGCCATCGCTCTGGTGTTGAAGCAGATTCCGGAGGCGTCCCAATGATGCGTGAATTCCTCACCCGGGTCCGCTTTTTCTTCTTCCGCCGCAAGCCAGCTGAACTCGAGGACGAGTTGCAGTTTCACCTGGAGCAAGCGACCGAGTTTAACCTCGCCGCCGGTATGGACCCTGAAGAAGCGCGGCGACAGGCGCGGATACAATTCGGAGCCGTCGAGGCCGCCCGAGAGCAGAGCCACGAACAGAAACCCGGATGGTGGTTGGGCACCTTGGTGCAGGATGTACGTTATGCCCTTCGCGGCTTTCGGCGCAGTCCTGGGTTCGCGCTTACTGTAGTTGCCACGCTGGCATTGGGCATCGGCGCCACTACTGCCGTCTTCAGCGTCGTGGACCGGATTCTTTTCCGCAGCCTGCCCTACGCGCAGGACGATCGGCTGGTATCGGTCGGATTGGTGCAATCGCTTGCGCGGCAGGAGTTCACGCTTGGCGGATTCTTTTACGAATGGCGCGACAATCAGAAGCCGTTTGCCTCCCTCACCTTTGAAAGAGGCGTCAATGAGTGCGACCTGACTGAGGCCAATCCCGTTCACTTACAATGTGCAGCAGTGGCGCAGAGCTTCCTGCCCACCCTCGGTATCGTTCCAGCCCTGGGCAGGAATTTTTCTCCCGACGAAGATCTGCCCCATGTAGCCAAGGTCGCGCTCATCTCCCATGGCTTGTGGCTAAGCCGCTTCAACCGCGATCCAGCCGTCTTGAACAAGACCCTCATGGTCGACGAGCATCCGGTTCGCATCATCGGCGTTCTTCCTCAAGACTTTGAAATGCCGAGGCTGCAACCTGCCGATATCGTTGTCCCCGCTCAAATGGATGTGGCGGCACAGCACACCGTCAATAGTGGCATCGGCGATCCCATGTGGGCCTTTGCCCGGCTCAAGCCCGGTGTAAGCGTGCAACAAGCAAGCGCCGAGTTGCAGCCCCTGTTCCAACACACCCAGCAATGGATCCCCAAAGAGATCCGCCAGGACTTCCATCTGCAGGTTCGTTCCATCCGTGATCGCCAGATGCAGGAGGCTTACCAGGTCGCATGGCTGCTTCTCGCCGCGGTGTTTGCAGTCCTGTTGATTGCCTGCGCCAACGTTGCCAGTTTGTTTTCGGCGCGTGGGCTTGCTCGGGAGAGAGAGTTGGCCGTGCGTTCCGCACTCGGTGCCAGTCGCACCCGGCTCATGCGCCAGACGCTTACCGAGGCATTGCTGCTGGCAATGGCAGGCGCCGCAGCTGGCTGTCTGCTGGCGGAGCTTCTTTTACGGGTATTCATCGCGATCGCCCCCACCGGCCTGCCGTTCCTCGCCCAGTCTCAGCTCGACGTGCGGATCATCTTGTTCACTGTGCTCCTCGCGCTGCTCTGTGCCGCAATCTTCGGCATCGTGCCCGCGCTGCAGAGGCCAAATGTAACCAGGCTGGTGGCTAAGCAAACCAGGTCCATCGTTCATGCCCGGCTGAGGCGATTTCTGGTGGCCGCGCAGATCGGCATCAGCGTCGTTCTGCTCTCTGGCGCAGGCCTGCTGCTCCAGAGCTTCCGCAACCTTGAACAACAGAAGCTTGGCATGCAGACGCGTGATGTGCTCATCGTTCATATTCCCCTGAATCAGGAGCGCTATCCATCCGGCCAGGCATACATGGACTTTTTTCTGCGGGCCGAAAATGCTCTTGAGCGCCTACCCGGTGTCACCGCAGTGGGCATGACCAATTCGCTGCCGCCCGACGCCAACAGTTGGCACGAGGGCATGCGTTACTCCGATATTGTTGTCGCGGGCAAACCGCACACTCCACCCGCGACTGGCGGATCAGTTGTTTTTCGTTCCGTCACCCCGGGATATTTCCGCGTCCTTAGGATCCCCATCCTCGAAGGACCAGGCTTTACTGAGGAGGATCGGCAATCGACCGGCCACCTGGTCATCTTGAGTCAGCTTCTCGCGAGCCGCCTCTTTCCTGAAGGTGCCGCCATCGGGCAGCATATACAGCGAGCAATCTTCAACCCGTACCTCATTTTGGATGGGCCGGTCTACACCATCGTCGGCATAGCAGGAAATGTGAAGAATGCCGGCCTCGCGGGCCAGGACGATCCCGAGTTTTATATGTTGAAGACCAGCCACCCCGAAGGTTGGGACGGGCATCACTTTTTTCTGCTCGACACCGCCTTTCCAGCCTCCGTCATCGGCCCGTGGATCCGGACGCAGGTCGCTCACCTCGAGCCCAACGCCCCGGTCGAGATCGAAGCCCTTAGCCGAGACGTTGACAAGTTGGCCGATCGCCCACGGTTCGAGACCGCCCTGCTGGGCTTCTTTGCTGCTTGCGGACTACTCATGGCCATCATCGGCCTTTACGGCGTCATCTCCTACGTGGCCACGCAGCGTACGCAGGAGATTGGCGTCCGCATGGCGCTCGGTGCTAGCAGGGCGGACATTCTGCGCCTCATCGCTATGGAAGGCATACGTCTGATCGCGCTCGGCGGTGTCATCGGTTTGGGAGCAGCACTAGCCGCCGCACAGCTACTCAAGAGTCTTACCTTTCATGTAGGACCGCGCGATCCCGCAACCTATATTGCGGTCGTTTCGCTTCTAGGCCTGGTCGCTCTCGCCGCGACGCTCATTCCAGCGCGTGCTGCAATGCGGACTGATCCGGGAGAAGCCCTCCGCCACGAATAGCCGCTTGAGCAAACAACGAGGCCCTCTTCCCTGGACGGGTGCCCCATGTTCGCCCAAGCGTACATGGGCCGAAAAAGACGGGGCGCAGCCCCTTCGAACGCTTCTACTCTGCCCGCAAAACCATGTTGGCGTGTCGAATCACAAAAATGAGATTTCGCTGCGGATAGCGGTCCTTTCGCACCTGCTATGGTATTTATCGATGAAAAAGTTATTGGTAGATACTGCGGAGCGTGCGGCACGATATCTCGCGGAGCTTGAGAACCGGCACGTAGCACCCACGCCCGAGGACGTCGCACGGTTGCAGGCCCTGTCAGGGCCGCTACCTCAGAGCCCGTCCGATCCCTCACAGGTCCTAGCATTGCTCGATGACATCGGTTCGCCGGCAACCGTAGCCACCGCCGGTGGCCGCTATTTCGGATTCGTCATCGGGGGTTCGCTGCCTGCCGCCCTGGCAGCCAATTGGCTTGCCGGAGCCTGGGACCAGAACTCTGCCATGCAGGTGATGTCTCCCGTGGCGGCGAAGCTGGAGGAGATCGTCCTCTCCTGGATGGTGGACCTGTTCGGTCTCCCCTCCTCATCCGGCGCGGGCTTTGTCACCGGCACAACCATGGCGAACTTCACCGGCCTGGCTGCAGCCCGAACCGCGCTCTTGAAGCGGGCGGGATGGAATGTCGAAGAGGATGGATTATTTGGCGCGCCCCCAATCCATGTGGTGGTGGGCGACGAGGTACACGTCTCTCTCTTGAAGGCGTTGTCCATGCTCGGGCTGGGCCGTTCGCGAGTCACGCGGGTTCCGGCGGACGCCCAGGGACGGATGAGGGCAGACGCGCTGCCACCACTCGACGACCGCACACTGGTCTGCGTGCAGGCCGGCAATGTCAATACCGGCGCCTTTGATCCTGCAGGAGAGATCTGCGCTCGAGCGCATGACGCAGGTTCCTGGGTGCACGTGGATGGTGCCTTCGGCTACTGGGCAGCCGCGTCGCCAAAGTATGCGCCTTTGCTGGCGGGTGCCGGAGCTGCTGATTCCTGGGCAATTGATTGTCATAAGTGGCTGAACGTGCCCTACGATTCCGCGGTTGCCATCGTGCGCACGGCGGAACATCTTCAGGCTGCCATGGCGATGACGGCCGCGTACCTGACGCCGGGTGCCGGGCGCGAGCCCTGGCACTTCGCGCCCGAGGCGTCACGGCGCGCCCGCGGGGTCGAGTTATGGGCGGCCATGCGCTCGCTGGGACGCAGCGGGCTGGCGGAACTGATCGAGCGAAATTGTCTGCAGGCGAAGTTGTTTGCCGATCGTCTTAGCGCGGCTGGCTTCACTATTCTGAACGACGTTGTCTTGAACCAGGTGCTAGTTTCGTTTGGCAGCGAAGAGGAAACTCGGCGCGTGATCTCAAATATTCAGAGCGACGGGACCTGCTGGTGCGGAGGCACCCAGTGGCACGGGCAAGCAGCGATGCGCATCAGTGTGTCCAGTTGGGCCACGACCAACGAGGACGTTGAGCGCAGTGCCGCGGCCATGATCAGAATTGCAAAGCAGGGAAGTCAGGCTTGAGCGCGACACAGTCCCGCGGTCCGCTAAAGTGAGATCCGCATCCGGCGTACTATAGGCCTTATTGCTTTGGCCAAAAAGAACGTCAATGAAGCCACGCACGCGACCATGAGCGACAGCCGTAGATAGGTTGCGGCAGTCAGCGAAAGCCCGATGCCTGTCCCAAGCGCCACGTAGGCGACCAGGCATGCAGGGCATTTCGGCAAAACCGCAAGAATCGCTACCGGAATAAATTTGGCGGACAAATCGAGAGATCGCCGCATGAACGAGGGCGGATGCGGATCACCCCCGGCGATCCGCTCTCCAACCTTATTCTGCTCCATACCGCCGGGGGTAATAACGCAGCACCGATGGGCGTTCACGAATGGCTCTCCAGCTAGCCGGTTGCGCACTTACTTCTTGCCGGCAGCACTTTTGCGGCTTTCCGCACGGGTGCGAACTCTTTCCATCAGGTGATTCCAGCCTGTGTTCACACTGCGGGATCCGTCGATATGTTCCTGTGGGATCAGCCCCATCGCGCGATGAACGAACTTCAAGCGCGTCACGCCGTTCTCTTCCGTCAACCGGTACTGCAAATTCGACATGGCGGGATACGACATGAAGAGCGGCCCGCAAATTTCCAGTAATGCCGGCGGCTTAATCGCCTGTACGTGTCCCCAGAAATGTCCCGCGTCATTTCCCAAATCCCGATACCACCGTCCGCCCGGCCACGCCTCGATCTTCATCGCTAACGAGGTCCCGTCGGGAGTTTCGTTAAACGGTCCCAATTGTTCCAGGAGCGTTTCAAAGACAATCTCAATCGAGGCTGCGATCGACTCTTCTTTCACAATCTCGAAGGTGCGTATTTCCTGTTCTGTGCTCACCGCCATCATTTTCCCTCCTCGGGTTTCATTCGTTGCCTGACCATCTTCAGCTCAGCCCGTTGTTTGATTTGGTCCAGCTGATGCGTCCAGTACCGTTCATACGTCTTCACCCAGTCGTACACAGGCTTCAGCTCCTTTGCGTTCAGCCGATACAAACGTAACTGTCCTCGTTTGCTCACCGAGACCACTCCGACCTTGCGCAGCACGCCCAGGTGCTTCGATACCGCAGGTTGCGGTATCCGCAGCCGAAGAACCATATCTCCCACCGCATGCTCTTTCCCGTTGACCAGCAAGTCGATAATCTCGCGCCGCCGGGGCTCTGCAATCGCGTTGAATACGTCGGATGTGGTAGCAGCTCTGGGCATGAATCGAAGTATATTCTCATATGAGAATATGTCAAGGGGCAGCGGCGACCACTCCCGAAAGTGAGATGAATCAACTGGGTTTAATTAGATTTTTTCTACTCGACCGGAGTTGTGATGGGCCTGTGGCAATCCACAGGGTGATGGAAAATGCTTCGGTCCAGCAACCACACTCTATGGAACCGCCGCCCTCTCCTTTGTCATCCCGAGCGTACCCGGATTTCCTACCTCACCGCTCTCACCAGCGACCACTTATGTGGTTCTCCCTAAAGAGAACCACATGCAGTTGACCGAAGCCGCAACTCTCGACAGGAAATCCGGGGGAGCCGAGGGACCTGCGGTTCCGCGGACCCTTCGTGGAAATGTTTTTCGACGACCCCAGCACACGGGCCGCATTCAACCTTCAGCCAGTCAGGCGCACCAACTGCTCAGCCTCGATCCTCGTCCCCAAAATCGAAACCTTGGGAATCTGGCCACGCGCCATCGCCACTTCGTCGCAACGGTACAGCCGCGGACAGTTCTGGCAATCTTTGTAAATCTTATCCGGCAGAGCCGTCCGATCTTCCACCACGCGAAAGCCATGCTTGAAGAAGAAGTCGGGGATGCGGGTAAAGAGACAGACGCAACCGACTCCGTGATCCTCGGCTTCATCCAGCAGCGACTGCAGCAGCAGGCCGCCCGTACCTTTGCTCTTGGCCTCGGGTCGCACCACGATCGAGCGCACCTCCGCCAGGTGCGGACCGTAGAGGTGCAACGCGCCGCACCCCTGAAAGATACCCTGGGCCGACTCCGCAATCGTAAAGTCGCGTACGTTCTCGCAAATTTCCGCAAAGGCGCGCCGCAGCAGGGTGCCGTCCGAGGACAGGCTATTCACCAGCTCATATATGTTCGACGCGTCCTGCAATCTGGCCTTACGTATTTCCATCCATCTGTCCCATCGCAGCAGAAAGTCTTGCTTCCTGTGCTGCTAACGCCTCACGCACCCGGGCCACGGCGGTACCGCCAATCACATCGTGGCAGTTCACGGTTGCGTCGAGGGTGATGCTCGAAAAAAAATCCGCTTCAAATTCCGGCCCGAACTGCTGCAACTCCTCAAGCGTAAGGCCCTCAAGTTCGCAACCCTTTTCCAAACCATAACGCACCGCCAGGCCAATTTTTTCGTGCGCTTTGCGAAAGGGAACTCCCTTGTGCACGAGGTAGGTTGCGGCCGCCATGGCATTGAGATAACCACTCTCGCAGGCGCTGCGCATGCGATCCGCATTGAAGCGAAGAGCAGCGGTAAACCTCGCCAGCAAAGCAATCATCCGCTCTGTAGTTTCAGACGCGGAAAAGAGCGGTTCCTGGCTCTCCTGCAGGTCCTTGTTATAAGCCAGAGGAAGCCCCTTCAGCAACATCGTGACCGTTTGCGCTGCGCCATTGATGCGCGCCACCTTGCCCCGTACCAGCTCGGTGAGATCGGGGTTCTTCTTTTGCGGCATGGCGCTCGATCCCGTCGAAAATGCCTCGGGCAATTCGACAAATCCAAACTCCGCCGTGGCATAGAGCGTGATCTCTTCCGCGAACCGGCTGGCATGCACAGCAACCAGGGTAAGCGCCTGCAAAAACTCGAGTGCGAAATCGCGGTCGCTGGTCGCGTCCATGCTATTGGCGGTTGGCCCATCGAAACCCAGTTCCCGCGCCGCAATGGTCCGGTCGAGTTTCAAAGTCGCGCCGGCCACTGCGCCCGAACCCAGTGGACAATAATTCAAGCGGCGGCTCAAATCCCCCAGCCGGGTCATATCCCGCAGCAACATCTCACCGTAGGCCTGCAGCCAGTGGGCCACCAGTACCGGTTCGGCGCGCTGCAGATGCGTGTAGGCGGGCATAACCGCATCGCCCGCAGCGTGGGCCTGCGCTGTCAGCGCCCGCACCCAGTCCGCCAGACGCCCAGCGATCGATGCGCAGTTTTCCCGCACAAACAGCCGGAGGTTGGTGGCAATCTGCTCGTTGCGGCTTCGGCCGGTATGCAGTTTGAAGCCCAGGTCGCCGATCCGCGCTACCAGCTCGAGCTCGACGAAGTGGTGAATGTCCTCCGCCTCCGTGCGACCATAAATATCGCTGGGCGGACGCTGCGCGTACTCGTCGCGAATCGCGTCCAGCGCCCCCGCAATCTTTCCCAGCTCCGCTTCCGTAAGGATGCCCGCCGCGGCTATCGTCCGCGCA
>Ga0182024_10011912_pt1 | contig 17335 bp, 26 predicted proteins | sample P32metaG_FD_120480 | JGI IMG/M metagenome (GOLD analysis project Ga0182024, IMG submission 120480) | Permafrost microbial communities from Stordalen Mire, Sweden - P3-2 metaG (Illumina Assembly) | ecosystem: Environmental > Terrestrial > Soil > Wetlands > Permafrost | place: Sweden: Stordalen...
AGAGCGCGTCAGAGAACTGTTTAGCGGAATGTACTATTCCGTCATCGACTGGTAACGTGGGTGAGGTATTAGACATTTCACTCATAATAGCAGACGGAGTGTCATATTACTGACACTCCGTCTGAAACTGCGATTTGGGGTTTAGATTACGCGCGATTGATGTTACGAACTGCGACAAGTTCTTCTTTCCCTGTGGGGAAAGTGAATACGATTTCTGCCACAAGAAGTTCCTTTTCTAGCGCAGTAACTTTTTCTTCGTACTGTTTCTGAGTAACTTCCGCTTTTGCTAGTTCTTTCGCATATGTTACAAGTTTTTCTTGTTCTACCGTTTCCGGGAGTACGGCTTTGCCCGTGACTGCGGCGGTGCCCGCTTTGTATTTCGACGCACCTGCGGTCGTTTCGCTAGCGGTGATGATATCAATACGTTCTTTTCCTTCTAACGTCGCCAGATATTCCGTTGAGGTTTTACCTTCGCTCGCAACTTCTGTGCCCGTGCTGCGCTGCTTGACCGAACCTGCGGTCACAACAACTTTGGTTTTTTTCGAAGTGAATGCACTAGCTGTAGTCTGAAGTCCATATTTGACGGCCCAATCGGCGTTGGAAAACGTAAGTGGCCCAACGACGATTACTGCGCCGATAGCCAAATGGTTCTGTAGCTCCTTGAAAGGAGAGAAAGGAAGCGGACTACCTGCTTTGATGCCGCCCGTTTCGGTCTGCGATCCTACATCAACGTAGGTGGTCTTCCCAGTCTTGACGGTTTGTTTGCCGATTCGTACGGCTTGTGAGCGAGAAATCGCTCGTACTCCAATGAAAGGTGCCATGATATTTGAGGCTTTCTGTTAGTGTTTCGTTGTGGCCCTAATAGTGCCGCCTACTTCCTTATCAAGGGTTCGGAGGCTTCGGTATCCATCTATTCACTAACGGGGATACATGATTTTGATGCCCATTACAGCACTCTCATGATATACACCAACGTTGCGTACGGCGGAGTCAAATTAATGCCAGCCAATTTCGTGTCGGTGGCTACAGAGCCAGAAAGAGAACTTCCACCCGAAGCAAAGGCTGGACTAAGACCCGTAAGTCCGCCGTGGTTGTGTTCTCCTGTTGTTTGCATATGTACTTCTAACTCACCAGACGAATCCATTTCCGTTTGCCAAAGACTTTGAAGTTCCTGTTCATCTTCAACCTGTTTGTATTTTGTAACTCTCTGAAAAAGCGAATACCACGGGCCACCGGAAGGACCAAATCCGTGGAGGTGATTTCCGTCCTCAGATATTCCGTGATTATGCGACCCGATGGTATGCGAATGTTCAAGCGATCCAGATGAAACGTTATGACTATGTTCCAAATTGACCGAAGATGATCCTCCAACTTCATACCCATGATAAAGATCGGTACCGCGCGCAAATCGTTCGCGCAAATCGGGAATGTTTCCAGAAGAGAGGCCAAGGTTGTTAGGGATCGCCGACCATGCTGTCCCATCACAAACGTGCCACAAATCTCCAGGGGTCGCGCCCGAATTGTATTTATACCAGAGGATGACGCTACCGAGAGTGAGGATGTTCGGGTCGAGCTTGTCGATCGTAATCGTCTCATGTTCGATAGTCCTGTCATCAACTGATTCATTAGCAAGGTGCTTGTTGAGCACGTTTACTTCGGCTATGTTTTCCGACCGCACGCCTTCGATGTCAATCTGTTTATTTGCAATCGCACGCAGCTTGACGAGATAGCGCTTGATAGCTTCCGGTTCGATAGCTGCGGTTCTAATCGCAAGACCAAGGCCAAGATTAGTCCAATAACCCGCGCCTTCAAGTTCGTCATGCGAGTTTAGTGCTTCGGAGAGTCCACCTTCGTGGCTGTGCCCATCAATACGAACGAAGTTGTCTGCCAACTCAGAGTGTTCGAAATCATCTGTCTCGGCGTCCCACACTTCCAATCCCATATTTGCCGTAGTCAACATTATGTACCGAATGCTATATAGTTGCAGGTCAATTTAGTACCTTCGTTCTGTTCGTCTGATGTAGCAGCCTCGAAGTTCACAGTTCCGCCAGCAATACTAGTAATAAAGATACCCATTGCTGTGTTCCCTAATTGAGCGGTCGGAATAGCCACGGCTGCTTTGACAGTTGTGAGTCCCGTAGCAACTCCCGTTGAAGAGGATACATAACCTTTAGCACCCCATGTAAGAGTGAAAGTTCCACCAGCGGTTTTTTCCGCCATCTTAGCCGCCGTGACTGCTTTTTCGGCCAAGAGACCCGTAGTTACATTAAGGAGCTTGATTGCTACGGTTTCTACGGCTTCGGGACCTAGCTCAGTCGAGCCTACTGTGCCCGGTCCCAAAGTCGGATCAGGGTACGTACCTTCTAAATCTCCTCCGGCAGTTGCTCCGGACTTGATGGCTTTTTCAACTTCTTCCACGAAGGCTTTGGTAAGCAATTCGTTGGTGATAGCTTCCTTGGCAATACCCTCCGTAGGGATCAAAACGCCACGTCCCGGCGAATGATCGTGCGCGTCAAGCTTAGCCCAGTTGTCCGCTAGCTGTTCGTGGTCATACGGGTCCAAGAGTAAATTCCAAATTCTCAGTCCTAGCTTGCTACTAGTTCTCATCTCACTAGTTATGGGTCCTGAAAGCGCCTACAAAATACAAAAGAACCGCCAAAAGGCGGTTCTTTTATACTGCACTTGTGAGTTGACTACTTACCTGCGGCCGCTTTAGCTGCTGGTGTGTAGTGACCACTCAATACATGATGGGCCGTCAACCAACTAAGGCCCGCCACAACCGCGAATACCAAAACCTGTGTGACCTCGGTAGCCGCCGCATTGGTAGTGATATGAAAAACCGCCAGTACCGGCGTGCTCGCCAGCCATGTCGCCAACGCACCGGCGATTGGCGGAACAATGGTACCGACAAGAAACTGCTTGAGTTGTTCTGCTGTTGGCATATGATTCCTTTTTCTATCGATAGAATACTGCTTACTTCCTCTAGTATAGCACGCAAAGATTACAACAATCGCTCTAATGTCCAAGAGACTAGACCGGCAAAGAGCCATGTAATGACACTCGCGCCAGCGATAGCCACAGGGACAACGGCAGAGATCAGTCCAAGAATGAACAGAACCAGCGTAACGATCGTTAGCAGTCGTACAGTGCTGATGTTTACAGTTCCTTCGGGCATATATTTTTCACCCCCTCGATAGCTAAACTTCAGGTCCAGTCCAGTGGGTAGTTACATACCACCAGAGTAATAGGGCCGCCAGTCCGAATACCAGTCCGCTGGCAGAGAACACGACGAGGCTCGTACCCACACCATAAAGAATTAGAGCACAAATAGCTCCCACGATAAATCCGATAACACTGAATTTCATAATCGTCTCCTCGGTTTGTAAGGGAATGGTGAGAGTACCCAGTTATCGGCATAATCGAACCATCCCACAATAGTGCCCTCGTGTGCGGCGGCGAACCAGCGGAACCCCGGATGTTCGGGAAGCTTGAACTCCCAGGCACAGTGTTCGAGGACCCCCGGATACTGGGCGATCCATAGCGTCGCGTACTCGCCCTCTCCGTTGGCGAGCAGCGGTGTCGTGAGGAGTTCTCCCGTGGTCATCGCGTGAGGAAGCGGAGCAAATCGGTGGGCCACGTCGCTAGCGACACCTGAACAGTCATACCCGGCCGGTGGGCCGCCCGATGGCTGGAAGGGATGCGCTGGGTCGTGGCCTCCGCCCACCACGTAGGGCAGCTTCTGACTGGTGCGGACCTGCGCACAGTCAAAGGCGCTCAAAATCTCAGGTGACGGAGTAGAAGTCATCGGAGGGCCACCTCAAGCTTCTTGATCGCCGCATCCTCAACCTTTCCGTGCGCACTGACAGTATTACCTTCGACCTTCCACCGACGGCACGTCGGACCAGCACGATTAGCTTTCAATCGCGGATAGCATCCCTTCGCGGCGAGTTCACGGCGCAGGACACGCTGACGTACCCGAAGCTGCGCGAGCACCTGCTCGTGCCCGGCGAGTTCGCGCTTCTCTCGTACGTGGCGCTGCGCGGCAGTTTCGACATGAGGTTCTGGCCTCCGCATCATTTCAACCTCACGCTCACGACGACGAGCCAGATCTCCATTATACGCACCGCCCGCGATATCGAATCCGAGTATTTCCTGCTCGGCTGAGTAGAACTCGTGGTGACTCAAGTGATAGGAGAGCCCCGAATTGATCTCAAAAATATAGGGTCCCTCATTGTAGTCAAAATCAACCAAGGCGTTGAAAATGTTCTGATCGAAGCCGTCGCCCCCGATCGCCCGAATCGACCACTCGTAGTTACGCCCCACCTGGCTGTCCAACTTGAGGTAAGCGGTGTATTCCGACTCGCAAGGAGTGCTAGACGATACATATGCTTCTCCGATCCCGATCGTCCACACGCCACCATAGGGGTCCCAGTACGGGCACGACTCAAAGCCCTCTTCGTCGCGAATTAACGTCAGGCCGGGCTGCGTAATATGTCGCTCATAGCCCGAGGTCGGAGCGGGCGCAGAGACTCCACCAGGAGGTCTGACAAACGCGCCCTTGCGAACTTCACCATTGGGGTAACGCACTTCGGAAGGCTGCGACTGCGGTGGCGGGAAGATAATCCGGTCGCGGGCGATGTATTGAGTGCCTTTGACCGTAAGCGCCGATCCAGATTTCGAAACGGGTTTAAAATTACTTGAAGGCGTTTGTCCGCATCCCGGAAGTACTATACAAAAAGCACATAAAAGAACAATTAACGAAAGAATCCATCTCACGCGGACCAACCGTTTAACAGTCATAGTTTAACTCCCATATGGAGTAGTTCGGACTTTATGGCAAATCGAACAGATGTCGAACCAGTCACCATAAGTGCCTTTGTAAGCGACCCACTCGTGATGTCCACGAAGTTTGCAGATGATCTTGAACATTTAGACGAGTCTTCCATAGTCATATCTCTATATCTTACGAGATAGGTCGCGCCCGGTTTGTTAGTCGCAACGAGTGGAGTTGAACCACCATCTCTTCTCCGTATGAAGGAGAACGCCATCCGTAGGCTCGCTGCGTGGCTTCCCCCTGTTCTCTTAACCAGGTCATAGGGTACTAGTCCGTAGATTATCGACACATTCCCTGAATCCGGGGTGCGATATGTCACTAAGGATAATCTACCAGTGCTCACCCGGCGAGCGCTTCAAACGCTCGCAGGCAGAAGCGGGTGGAGGGAATCGAACCCTCGCCAATTGCGTGGAAGGCAATGATCATACCATTAGACCACACCCGCGTGGTTACTTATGATGCTTGTGCTTCTCCCTGTACATCTTGAAAGTTTCAAAGGTAGCGGCTACATGTGGATCATCGCGATCAACAACTTCAACACCCAACGCCGTAACCGACAGGGGTGCTATCTCAGTATGTCCCTCGTCAATGACGAGCTTGGTGAGAAAATCCCGATCCTGAAGATAGTGCTGGATAGTCCGCATCTGTTCAGTATCCTCGGCAAGCATGACCAACTTCGTGTAGTGTCCGCCAAGCATCCACTCATCAAGCATATCGGGATCGCTGATACGATATGCCTCTACGGCCGCATGAGCAACCTGCGCACTTGCCTTTCCAGTGCTCATACCTAACTCTCGATTCAAAAACAGATACATCGCTGCGCGCATATACATAGTATAACAGATGCAAGTTTGAATAACCAAATAAGCTAGTGGTGGGAATCGAACCCAAAACGCAACCTCGCTTACAAGGCGAGTTACCCTACCAACAGGGAGACACTAGCAAGTGGCGCGTCACCATCTACGCCTAGCAGGCACTTCTTCAATTGCCCGTAAGCCGGGTTCTGTTTTAGCCAATCATCTATCTCAGCGATCTTATTCGCTGGTCCCCATTTAACCGGGAACTGCCCCCACCAGGCTTGGCTACGAGAGTCAAGCACACTTGGAGTTACACTCCGTCTCCACGATGAGGTTCAAACGCTTGCGCTCCCTCCGTCGTCTTGATATCTATGGCAGGGTCGCCCCTAAATGAGGACAAGTACCACCATTACGTGATCGACCACAATTACAATTGAAACAGAGAATCGTATACCCTTTAGGAAAACCTTGTTTTACTAAATAAGCATACATCCGTGTACTCTTGTAATCGTCGTCTTCGTTACGTCCCTCAATGTGATCAACGGTTAGAAACAATTCCTCCGACTCACCACAACAATCGCATCGCCCGCCATATGCGTCAATTACTTCACGACGTTGGCGATGATTCCGATCTTTACGTTGTTGGCGAGACTTAGTACGATTCGTTTCTCTCCATTTTTTCTGACGTTCTTTGAGAGCCTCGCGACCCTCGGGAGTTTCAACCTTGGCCTTTTGATATGCATTTATACATATACAACACCAAGAGGTCAAATTTCCACTTGAACGTCTATAGAAGTCATTATCCGACTTCGTTTGTTTACAGCTAGGACATTTCTTCATCACATATTATGTGACTAGATAACGACACATAATGAGCGCTACTTGCCCTCATCTATTTTCTACCGGAGTGGCCGGACTTTCCTCGAAGGGATCGACCTCCGCGATTAGCCAGCAATTGAAGTAATACAAGCGAATGATCGGACTCGAACCGACGGTTTCTACCATGGCAAGGTAGCGCATTACCAACTATGCTACATTCGCAAATAGCTCATTTCTTCGCAGGGAAGAGCCAGCCCCGTCCATTTTTATCTGCCCTACGCTTCGCTTGTCCCCGGAGGGGCGGTTGTCAAACCGCGCTTATCGTGTATATGGGCCTTCTACGAAGTCTTCCTACTCCAAATACCAAAGCTAGTAGGTTTACTAATGCGTCCCTTAGAAAGTCCCCTCGGCAGGAATCGAACCTGCGTCCTCTTGATTCGAAGTCAAGCCGTCTGTCCGCTGAAATACGAGGGGAAGCACTCCTAGCCGGTGAGCGCTCCGGCATCTCCCAGTTAAAAGCCGGGGCTCTTTATAGGCGTTTGAGCTATAGGAGTATGTGTCGCCCCGGACTCGAACCGGGAATTGTCTCCTTAGACCGACATAAAATTACCCTCTACCTCTCGATGGCAATTGGCGCATAAAAGATCACACTTCTCAATCTCTTTGCGCTTTCTATCTAGAGACACTGTTTGTCCCTTTCCGCTTAATCCAAATGACTTTTCAGAGGGATTTCGATAATGAAAATCTAAGGCTCCGAAATAACGATCATATCCACACACATAGCATTTACCACCCGCCTCCTCAATAAGTAAGAGACGATGCTTCTTTCGCGTAGCAGTTACATACTCAGATCCACATTTACGACACCGCCATCGTTTTTGTCGCCATATATGAACAACATCTCCGTGATGCTTACATGAACGCATTTCTTCCATCGGGTATTACATCTTTGATGTAAGACCTTTTCCAGTGCCGTGTGCAGGGATCGAACCTGCGACCTTGAGATTAAGAGTCTCCTGCTCTCCCGACTGAGCTAACACGGCAAAATACGAGACGCCCTGCTCTAACCAACTGAGCTATGATCCCATATCGACGGTTTTGTCCCTTCCGTCGAAGGAACTATAGAGGCTTGACCGCCAAAGCCTATCTCCAAGGTGAGAGTCGAACCCACGCACCAGCCTTCGCAGGGCTGTGCTCTGTCCACTGAGCTACAAGGAGTAGTAGAGTGATAATTTATCGCCATCACTCACGGCTATTTCTGGCTAAAGACCAAAGGCCCACACCAGATTATCTTGTGAACTTGCCGTCAAGCCAATCATTTACGAGCGTATACTCATAGCTCGCTTGACTGCCTTTGGCAAGCAAATTGAAAAGAACTGGTCTAACGTCCTTCAAGCTTTCAATCAAGTGATCCACGATATCGCACTCCGCGTCAGTGAGATATGGAGCGATTGATTTGTTACTCTTACCATCCCTCATATGAAGGCTACGGTGCCAAGAAACGCAGGCTGGGATCGTGCAGTAAGATCGAGGAGCATAGCTCACGTACGCAGGCAATTCCAACATCAACCAGCGCGGAACAAAATGGTGCCGCGTAATGCGACCCGTGCAGTCTTCTGGATTGACGTGATAACGGCACACAAGGGGTTTTTGCATACTTTGGGCGCGAGCCCTCTTTTGTTCAATGATCTCTTGGGGGATTAGGCCGCTATTATCGTTGAGCCGATAAAGAATGGCACGCACAGAAAGACGTTCATCAAGAAGGTCGTCAATATCTGCGTCCTCGACCTCGGCAAGTAATTCAAGCTGCCCTATCGTCGCTTCAGAATCATAGCTATCGAACCAGAAGACCTCACCTGTGGCACTATGTGTCCAATCCCTTGCGCGTGACATACCTACAGTATACAGCATACGTCAAGTAGCCCAGGACGGATTCGAACCGACGATCTCCTACATGAGGGGCAGGCGAATTAAGCCACTATTCTACTGGGCCGTGTTGCTACAGTGCTCCATCCTGGAATCGAACCAGGCTGAACCGACTACTCTTTCTGGCGCATATAAGACGCAGGAGATAATGGAGCATGCAGCCCCTCACAAGGAGAGACCGTTTCCGATCGCCAACATTGGTTTATATTCTTGCAAACCTTTTTCCGCAGATTCACCATAAGTGATTTCATACGGTTCGTGTCGTTTTGGCCATAACGGTTCTTCCCGATAATGCTGATGCGGATACACAGGGTAAGTTGGAATTGTAATCGGTCTGATAGCCAATGCCGCCTTCAGAAGACGAATACAGTCATCGGTTGTCGGGTCCTTGCCGTGCTCAAGCCACGAAAGACCACAGACTGAGCAAATCGTCGAAATGGCGACTGGCTCTGGTTTCAGAGTTTTCTTTGTTGGCATATTACTCTCCTTAGTTTTAATTAGTTTTAAGGGCGGCTATTGGGAATTGAACCCAAATCGAGCGGATCACAACCGCTAACTCTACCATTGAGCTATAGTCGCCATAGTGCGCCAGACAGGACGCGACCCCTGTGACCTCCGAATCCTAGTCCGGTGCTCTGCTCTGAGCTACTGACGCGATACCCTCGGTGGGAGTCGAACCCACATGCCCCTAAAGGCAATCCGTTTTAAGCGGATCGTGTAAACCATTCCAACCACGAGGGCAAAAACCCTAAACGACTAGCCCTTACTTGTCTTCTTAATCTTGCGACTTAGGAGTATACAGTGGTGGGTTCACAGTCTGGCTGAACAGACTTCAGCGTCTAATCGTTTAGGGCAAGCTACGGGAGCTGGGATCGAACCAGCGATGGCTCAAATTCAAAGTCTGAGTTGCGTACCAACACACACCCCGTAAAGGAGGCCCGCCGAGATGATGCCACTAATCTCGGAAATGTGGCCACGGGCCAAGCTGCCGATCTAGGCTTCGAACCTAGAAGTTCCGGGCTCAGAACCCGGTGGGTCTGCCAGTTCCCCTAATCGGCAATGTTTTTACGTGCTTCCCGTTCTCTCCATTCGTCCATGAAATCTCTTTCCAAAGAAGGTATCTTGAGGTGAGGGTTCTTAGCCTGAATAAGCTGCCAGGTCATTTTATGAACAATACCAGTTTGATATCGGTGAATATCGATTTCTCGTTCTTCGAATGATTCGACAATTCGCTTATGCTTTTTCTTTGTAATGAAGAACATATTTACAGTATAGCGGACCCAAGAGTTGAACTCGGCTCTCAAGCTTATGGGGCTCGAATGGTCACCAGACCACCTGTCCGCGTCGTTTACTACATGCCCTCGGTGGGAGTCGAACCCACACTTTTCGGGATTTGAATCCGATTCCTCTACCTAATTGGGATACGAGAGCTAGTGTTTCTTGCCGTGTAATTCTAAGTGCTTTTTAGAAGCCAAAGCTTCAAGGTGTTCCTCGTTGACACAATGTTTGATTTCACAACGATGATGTATATGATGGCCCTCTGGAACGGGACCGTTAACAAATTCCCACGCAACAACATGAGCTAATTTCATAGAGCTGATGCCTTCTCCACAAATCCTGCCGTACCCGAACCGGGTTGCCGCTGTCCATAATAGACAGGGAGTATCCATAGTCGGAGCAATAGGCCCTGGCTCTATCTTAGTTGCGAAACGCCCAGCCAATGTTCCACGCGGGCGTCCTGGACTTTTCTTCACGGTCTTCATCTCTCTATTGTAGCACACCGAGGGAAGAATATGATAATTGCTTTACGTACGCGAGGCAATTTTTCTACAAGTAGGAACACTCAGAGTCGAACTGAGATTTTCGATGGAATGGATAGGAGTCGAACCTACGTGTTACCGGCTAACCTTTCTACTGTGTATCAGACAGAGGGTATACCATTCCTTGCGTCCACCATTGGACCATGCTCCTATAGCCACTTATTTCTATCCGTTCCGGTGGCACGAACACTTTGAGTGTAGAGGAATAGCTCCATAAAATCTACCACATCACATTTTCTCATATGATCGCAAACTCTACCGCTTCGGTTGTCCTCATCACGGCAGCAATGGCTCCTCCACGACTCGAACGTGGCCACTCGGTACTTCACACCGAAGCTCTAACCTGATGAGCTAAAGAGCCAAACGGAGAGTAGACGAGTCGAACGCCCATGCCTTTAGCACGCCTTCGGGTTCAAACCGAATTGAGGGCCGCCCCTCAGTACTCTCCAAGGAGCGGATCGTACCGAGAGCCCGTTTCCGAGATGGGGTACGTTACCGCTCTCAACGCGACGGCCGGAATTGAACCGGCGTAAACTCTTTTGCAGAGAGTTGGATGGCCTCTATCCTACGTCGCGAAAGCTGGCAAGGTGGGATTCGAACCCACAACCTCGATCTTAACAGGATCTTGCGCTGCCGTTGCGCCACTCGCCAATGTACTACAGCGGATAGAAGAGGAGTCGAACCTCCAGTGGGTTTTCCCACAACTCTTTAGCAAAGAGTCTGCGTCACCTATTGCCGTCTATCCAAAAGCCCCTACTGGAAGTCGAATCCAGTCCTACGGTTTAGGAAACCGCCGCACAATCCGTCATGCTCTAGGGGCATGCTACTACCACCGAGGTGGTATCTTACCGCGACGTTTCTTTGGCTTACTCACATATTTTGGATCACCAAATGTGAAAGCCACAATCACAATAAGGATTAGAAACAGCCAAAATACTAGGCTAATTATTCCAAAAACGAGAAGCACCGTCCCAACCTGAGAAGCTCCTGTAAACCAAGTTGTGTTATTGAGCAACACAATCCCGGCTATTAGGAACACCATACCCCAAGGTATTTTCACGACTCTCCTTTCGCTATAAAGTGGACCGCGAGGGAGTTGAACCCTCGTCCTCAACATACTGTCATTGTATCACTTCTAACAGCTTGGGGCGGACTCGGCCCGCCTCCACCAGTCGGTTTGCGTCCGACAACGTGCTGCTTTCGCGGGGCGGTAGATGTTACTCTACCTTGCTACCATTGTGCCTTTCTGTTCACACGCAAACACAAAGCGCGGCTCTAGCGATTTAGGCCAAAGCGAGATGGGTCTCGCGTGCCGTAAACGTCTTGTCTTCCAAGAAGCTTGCGGGGATAGCGAGGGTGTCATCATTGCCAGTTATGGCTTTTGAGCAGAGGGTGTGCTCAGACCGCTGTATGATACAACCGCATTGCCAAGTCGAAACCCGTGCGGCCCATAAACAGACAGGCGAGGCCAAATAGCACCCCGCCTGCCGATACTACTCGACTGACTGTGCTACTTAGATCACCTCCTGCAAGTTGAAGGAAAAGCGGCGCTTGAGGTTAGAGGTTCACAACCCCAAGGACCGCTATGAACGATGAGGGATTCGAGCCCCCGACCTGCACGATGTTAGCGTGCCGCTCTTCCACCTGAGCTAATCGTCCTGGTGGGGCTTGCCATCGACGTTTCATCCGATGCTCCCCTCTCCTCGGGCTGTCTCGACCCAGGAGCGTCTAGGATGTGAACCCTATAGTACTCGATGCAAGAATCGAACTTGCGTCCTCTCGGTGTAAACGAGAAGCTAGACCACTCAGCTAATCGAGCAAAGCGACTCCAGCGGGAATCGGACCCGCGCTAAATCCTGGACAGGGATTTGTGATACCATTTCACTATAGAGTCAAGACCCACCAGAGAACAGCGTTTCGACTGGCGTCGATGGGCAACAATGATCTCACAAGGTAGATCCCCTTGCAAGATACGACCGTCGTCGTAGCGGGCGATCGAGGATTTGAACCCCGATTTTGAAGGTTGGAGCTTCACGTGCTGCCGTTACACTAATCACCCATGCACGGAGATAGGATTTAGCCCCAATCCCCGCTAGTAACAATACTCAGAGGCTACCGCCAACCCGGCAAATGGGCGAGGTAGTATACCGATTATTACAAGCCAGCACTCGGAATCGAACCGAGTTTTCGTGTATACGAAACACGCGCGACACCATTTTCGCTTTGCTGGCATTATCGAGCCATTGGATCACCCGTGTAGCAATCATGTGTCTTTCCTGGGTGATCCACATATTGAACCGTCGGATGATTGATAGGCCATCCACAAACCTCACAAATTGGTCCCCACTTTGCAACAAGCTTTGCTATTCTTGTCGCCCTAGCCTCGGCTTCCTCTTTTTCTTCTTGCTCTTTCGTTACTAGGAGCCAATCGCGTGAACCCATTTCATTCAGTATAGCAGAGCCTACAACCAGAATCGAACTGGTGATCCTAACGTACCAGGTTAGGGTGATACCACTTACACTATGTAGGCACGAAGATCCGGGTGCATACCCACTGTCGTCACAGTATAGAGCAGAGGCAGTCCCGGACCGTTCATCAGGGCGAAAGGATTTGAACCTTTATTCTCTCGCGCCCGAGGCGAGTGTGTTACCAGATTACACTACGTCCTGTTACTTCATGCGCCGAACCGGACTTGAACCGGCATCCTTTGGTGTGAAAAACCAATGCTGGGGACAGGTTTTGACGCTGCCTCTACCATTCAGCTACCGACGCATATAGTCTTCGTTTAGGGAGCGACCCAAGGCGAGCCAGAAGACCAATTACCTAAGTCGGGAATGCAGGAATCGAACCTGCGCTTGAAGTATCCAAGACTCCGGTGATACCATTTCACTAATCCCCGTGGTGCCCCTGCGAAGCATTAGTCTTCGCAGAAGCATGCTACTAACCTTCGACTGGCGGTACTGGCGCTGGCGGAGTAACAGCGTTATCAAGCGCCGTTGTGTTTGCCTCAACCTGTGTCGTAGCGGCATCAACCGCTGCCTGGGTGTCCTGGTCAGTAATATCTGTTACCGCCGCATTAACTGCGGTGGTGTTTGCGGCCACTGCCGCTGTGAGTGCTTCTGTATTCGCCACTAGTTCCCTGCTTTCGTATAGTAACTCGGTCAAAATGTCCGAGGGTGATTTATGTCTATGTCGATTCACAACTCTCCTAAACATAGGTGACATAGTGGATCTACAGGGGGTCGAACCCTGGAGGAAGCCAAACTTGCATGCTACAATGCAAATCTCTTCTAGTCCTTAATAAGTGGAGAATGTGGGAATCGAACCCCTCTTGTTCCTTGCAAAAGAACCGTGCAGCCCACCACACTCCATTCCCCATGAAAACTACAACTATCAACTGCGATTACTGCGGCTCATCGTTTGAGCGATACATACACGAAGTCAAACGCTCTCAAAAGCGAGGACTCAGACAGTATTGCTCTACTACCTGCGCAGGTAAAGCTAGATCAGCTAATCGCATTGAGCCAAAATCCAATGTCGAATGTGCGCTCTGCGGCAAGTCTTTCTACAAGAACCGCACTAAGCAAGCTGGATCAGTTCACGGCATCTACTTTTGTTGCCGTGAACACAAGGATCGGGCTCAGAAACTCGGTGGCATCGAAGCTATTATGCCACCCCACTATGGAACAAGCAAGAACGGCGATGCTAAGACCTATCGTCGAGTCGCTGCGGAACACCATCCAAAGGTCTGCGTCGGATGTGGCTATAGTGCCATCCCCGAGATTCTTGAAGTGCACCACAAGGATAGAGATCGATCAAACGTTGATCCCCATAACCTTGAGTGGCGTTGTGGGCGATGCCATGACGAACATCATTTCCTCACCCGGACGGGTAGATGGACGCCATCAAATGTTCCGCCTTCCTAAAGATATATGCTCATCGCGATTTCTCTGCCTTGCAAAAGCAGCGCTCTCCCAACTGAGCTACAGACCCGTGTGCTCCGTAGGCTCGACTCGCGGAGCGGGTAATATTTGGGCGCTTTCATCCCATCTCATATGTTTACGGGCTGTCGATTCAGACCGTCCTGCATGCCCCCACCGGGGTATGATCCCGGATCGCCGGATTAAAAGTCCGGAGCTTTCTCCATTTATGCTCATAGGGGCAGATGCCAAAGGTGGGAATCGAACCCACAAGAGCGCTATAACCCCAACCCTGTTTCTATACCCGATCGGGTGTTATAATGGGAGAGAAGGGACTCGAACCCTCAAAACGTTATCAACGTAAAGCCGGGCCTAAACCGACCGTGTATACCAATTCCACCACTCTCCTAAAGGAAATCTATGGGACGACGCACCTGGACAGAGCAACAATTTGTAAATGCCGTAACCACATCCGTATCCGTACGTGAAGTAATTCGAAAGTTAGATTTGAATTATACTGGAGGAAATTTCTCCAGTATCAAACGTAATATCGCAAAGCGTAATCTCGATACCTCCCATTTTCTTGGCCAAGCTGCTACCCGTGGTATCACTCATACGCGACAACAAAAACCTTTATCCCTGTTACTCGTCGAGCATGGAATGACTAACAGAAGCTCTTTGAAGAAACGTCTAATCAAAGAAGGGATTCTTCAAGAGAGATGCGCCATTTGTGATCTTCCTCCTAAATGGAACAATCACCCTATAACCCTTGAGCTAGACCATATCAACGGCGTTTACGATGACCATCGCTTAGAAAATCTACGTTTACTTTGTCCAAACTGTCATTCGCAAATGCCCACTACACATGGAAAGAACAATAGGCGACCCCCTACGCTTTGCCTTAATTGCGGAATTGAAGTCCACAACAAATCAAAACGGTGTATGTTGTGCGCAGCAAAAGCCCGGACACAAAATAAGCAAGAAGAATACCGATGCATCGACTGTTTGTCTTCTATCGTCGCCAAGCGCACCCGCTGTAAGGCTTGTGCCGGTAGGTTTCGAGAGACTACGAAAATTATTTGGCCATCAAAACAAGATCTATTGAACAAACTTTCTACCTCCAATTACTGCGCAGTAGGAAGAGAATTAGGCGTCTCTGATAATGCCATTAGAAAACACATCAAGAAGAATCCTTAGCCAATCACCGCTAAGCGATATAAAGCATTACGATTTTATGTCCTAGAGGGGACTCGAACCCCTACACTCTTGCGAGCAACAGCGCCTCGGGCTGCCATGTCTACCTAATTCCATCACCAGGACAGGTGATTATGCTAAACCTCGCATACACGCGAGGCAATTTTTCTTACAACTAAGTGCCCGTCCAAGGAATTGAACCTCGCCAGCCGAAGCAAAAGGTTTACAGCCTTTCAGGAACCCCAGTTCCACATAACGGGCGTGCATCTCGTTGGGCATCAACTAGTCGGCGATAGCCCAATTAACCGCTAGCTCCGTTTCCTCAACACGAGATTACATTGAGGCCCGTATAACCCGACCTAGGCCGTGAACCTAGCGTCAGTCTTTCTCTGATATCGGGCGCGTTATATTCTCTCAGATTTTCCCAAGTGCGGCCATTTCCAAAGACCTGGCGACAGAGATGCAAGAGCGGTCAAGCTCGTCTCGGGTTGAGGCTATGTAGTACGTCTTTCGACAGTATAGCAGACGAATCTACTTCCTGTCTAGAGCCTCATCCGAGAGTCGAACTCGGTTCTCGCGGCTTAGAACACCGCTGCCTATTCCGTTTGGCTAATGAGGCTTGTGCTGCTATGTCGTGCTGCGCTTCCTACTATATCACACAAAACAAGAAAGGCTCCGATCTTCTCGGAGCCCCTAGTACTCGGCCTGGTATGGCTTCATCTAGGGTTTAGCTCGTGATCCCTTTGATCAGGATATCTTCATTCTGCTTGGGGGACTGATACGTCATCTCATCTATTCTAACACGGAAGATCGGTAAGATCAAGTATCTTGATTGAAAAGATTTTCCACCGCTTCTTGCTCCTTGCGATGTTGCTTGCTCCAATGTTTGACGTAGCGATCTCGAAGCTCGCCTTTGGGACGCCGCTCTTGGTAGCCAGTAGACTCATCGATCAAAGCATCCAATCCGATCTGCGCTAATGCGATTTTCTTCGGCTGATCACAACACCACTCGCAGGTACATCCTTCTTTATGTGGTGAATAATCAGGAGCCATCCCACTTCACCTCAAAGTGTCCATCCTCATCGCCGCCGTATCGAACAGTCAAACTCTCTATAAGATCCCATTGCTTCGTCACCTTTGAGGCGCGAATGTCGGTTTCCTTCATCGCCTCAATCACACCCTCCGGAGTCGGATCATCTGGCGCATCTCCATCCGGCCAAATATCATCGATGGTCAACTCTACATCCGGAAATGAGATCACGAACTTCTTCGGTTCCAGAAGGTGGCGATAATGATCGGGGCGCTCGACGCGATCAGCGATACTCGCATAAAGCTCCTCAAGGTCCACTGCCGAATACACCGATGTTGAGTTGTCTATATCTGATGTATCCTCCGGTTGGAAAGCTGGAATTAGAGTCTCATTCACTAGCTTATCGATAGCTGTTGCCAAATAATAGACAGCGCGGTGCTGTGCCGACATCGAAACAGGGTTATCTGATTCTAAACTCTGCAAAGACCGTCGAGCTTTGGTTACCAAGTCTCTGACTTCACGTGCAGCGTCGGTTGCAGGATCAACGATTGCCATTGGTAAGAACTATAGCAGGGCTACTTCGTTGAATTCTGTGCGCCATAAGTTACGGAGACGCCGGGCTCTTTGGCCAAGGCGTTCAAAATCTCTTCATTGACCACGCAACCCATACCAAGGGGAGCGTGCGTTCCATAAATAGGGAGCACTTCGCAGCGACCATCTTGATTTGACAACACTGGTATACGGAGAGGCCCGATATGAAATTCATCGCCCCGCCGGATCATTGAAGCGCCACTATCTTTGTTGCCTCCAGCGTCTTCTCGCGACCACCACGATTCAGCCTCGCCTGCTCTTGGGCTATTTTGATAGCCTGATCTTCTGTGTCGGTAGAGCCGTTTCCTATCTGTGTATTGCCACCCCAGCGGTCGCCCACAAGCATAGATACATAGACGTAGTAGTTCCACCGCCCATTTTCAAGCTCATAGAGCTTGACCTC
>Ga0182024_10011913_pt1 | contig 17332 bp, 14 predicted proteins | sample P32metaG_FD_120480 | JGI IMG/M metagenome (GOLD analysis project Ga0182024, IMG submission 120480) | Permafrost microbial communities from Stordalen Mire, Sweden - P3-2 metaG (Illumina Assembly) | ecosystem: Environmental > Terrestrial > Soil > Wetlands > Permafrost | place: Sweden: Stordalen...
ACTGACGAAAGTCAGATCTTGATAAACGGAGAAGACTGTCTGGGAGCCTTTTAGCTCACCGGCGAAGCTGGCTTCCAGCAGTCTTCTTTGGTGTCATCACGGCGACATGCTGGGTAAAAAAGCATCCACCCGCACCATATATAGTGGCAAGTTCAAGCTCAGCTCAATTTTCAATTCACTTTTTATACTGTAATGCGTAGTAGAGCGATCCGGGGAAAAAAGCCCTGAGCAAAAGAAGCAATGGCTTTTGCCTTAAGCCATGGCGGTCGACCTGATTATGGTGTTGCCCACAATCAAGATCGACCGCCTGGTCCAGTGTTCAGTCAATGGGCCGACGTCTTGGCCAGATACTCGGGAACACCGCCGCCGGAGTTGGTAACGGTGAGCGTGCCGCTGTCCATTGAGATGTTTTGCCCCTCGGCGGTTTCGAGCAGCGCGTCTTCACCGGCACTGGAATCGGAAACCCAGTATTCGGTGTTGAGCTTCAGCTCTCGACCTTGCCCGTTGCCGCTGTTGTGGTACACCTTGAGCGGATGCTCCCAACCGCGGTTAACGACCAGGGCTCCGACGAATTTGTCCTGCATCAGGACCATGCGACCATCTTTGAGATCGACGAGCATTGTCTTGCTCCTTTCGTGTTTAGTTTGAGAAAGTTGTCTCTTTTTGTTGTCAAAACGCTGTCAGCGTGGCTGTCAGCACGAAGAATCTCTGATTTGGCAAGAGAGCCTTCGTGCGGACAGTCGTGCTGCGTGCACATCAGATTGGAAAAGCCAGACAACCTGGGCTGAGTAAGGGTTTCTTACACAGCCCAGGTCTCTTGGTTTCGTTGTTGCTGACGACTTAGGCGGGATTGCCGTTGTCGTCGGTGTTGAACGACTGGCTCTGGAAAGCGATGAACGCTGCGCTCCAGGTGCCATCCGGGAACTGGACGAACAGGCCGCCGTCGGTGAAGGTGCCGTTGTCGTTGCCGTGCGGGCCTTCGGGATTTCCTTGATTCATGTGAATGTCGTGGATTCCCTGGTCCGGGCGGAAGCCGAAGAACGGATTGGCGCCTGAGCCGTTGCCGAAAGACTGCCCAAAGGCATAGATCGTCGCCTTTTGCGTGATCGCCTTCTGGATGAGCGTGTCGATCAGGCTGTGCAACGCCGAGGTGGCGCTGGTTTCGCTGATGGGCAACAGGATCATCTGCTCGCGGGTAACCAGACCTGGTACGCGAACGTAGTCCAGGGCCAGGCCGCTGTCGGCACTGAGAGGCGTAACCGAGGCAGTGAGAGCCTTGAGCCCCGCAGCGTTAGGAGGAGTGAAGTCGTTGTTGACGAGGTACAACACCTCGAAACCCGTCGGGGAACCATCGACGGAAGAAGTGGACTCGATGTTGATGGCGATGTCATAGTCGCCGTCAGTGCCATGGACGCGAACGTGGTAGTGATTCTGATCGTGAGGTCCCTTGCCGCCGATGATTCGTGCGGCAACGGGGGTGCCGGTAAGCACGCCGTAATTTGCGATGGCCATGTTGATGGTCTCCTTAGTGTTATTTGGGTTGGATGTCAGTAGGTTGAAAGGAAAAAAAGACAACGCGAAGCCGCGCAGGTTTTGCGCGATACCTTTCTGCTAGCGAACTAGCGTGAGGTCGCGCCATCAAGCACGCGACGTGAGCCAATCAGCTCCTTGAGGTTTCTTTTCGGATGAAGGAGAGAGGGAGCCCTTTCGAGCTCCCTCCTCCGTCAAGAGGCAAACCAGCATGCCCCCGCAGGCACGCCAATCTGCCTCCGCCGAATCGGAACCGTTAGGCGCCGACGCCGTCCTGGATCTTCTTCGCAACCGCGAGGAACTTGGTCCAGTTGATCATGCCGAAGCCGGTCGACACGGAATAGACGACGCCGGGACCCGCCTTGTAGGTCGGATCGCCATTGTCGCCCGGGACCGTGATCGGATCCGTGATGGCGGCGAAGTTGGTGTACACGAAGCCGATCATGTCCTTGATCCGGTTCTTCAACTGGCTCTGAATCAAAGCCATGTCGATTGCCGTTTCCGGAGCTGCGTTGCTCGTGCCACCGACGGGGAAGGGCTTGCCCTTCGTCTGCGCCGAACCATTCCACCACACCAGAGGTCCGCACGCCGGAGCCGCGATACCCGCGAGCGTAGAAGCCGAGTGACCGGCCGCGCCCGTGGAACCGCTGACCGGAATGGTCAGACCCTTTTCGTAGTCCTGCACCGGGAAGGTAGCGCTGATGCCACCACCGGTGGCGCCGCCGCCGGCCGCCAGGTCGTTCCAGACGCCGATTTCGACGATCTTGCCGTTGGCATCGACCTTGATATACACGCCCGCAGCGCCGAAGCAGTTGGCAGTGCTGGCCGGCGAATCCGGCGTATCCTTGTCGGTGTTGTCGGTGCTGCCGTTGTCGCCCGTGGCAGCGGTCATGATCAGACCCTTGGCGCGGCCGGCCAGATAGATCCGACCCCAGCGCTGCAGAGTCTGCGGCGTGTTGTTGCTTTCCGCCATGCCCCAGCTAATGGAGAAGGCCAGAAGCGGAAGCGTCTTGTTGCCGACCTTGAGTCCGGGATAAGCAACCGCGGTCTCGGCGCCCAGGGCGAACGAGTTGTCGTTGTTGCCGGTCGCGAAAACCAGGCAGTGGCCGTTCGGGTTCTTGAGACGGTGCTGCAGGGCGTCCAGGATGTTCTCGACAGTCGACTCGTCGGTGTAGTCACCGTCGAGCTTCGTGCCGTCGACATTGACGCCGACCATGCCGCCCGCATTGAGCTTGATGCCGTCGAACGCAGCCGCAAGGGCCAGGTCCTTCTGCATCTTCTTGCCGTTGTCGCCGCCCAGCGATTCGTAGCCGGTGACCACGGTGGTCAGGTTCATCAGTTGGTCAACGGGAATGCCGCGCACCTTCGCCTGGCCGCGAGCGGTCAGATTGGTGGGGAAGGTGCCGCCGTCATCGACCGGATGCGGTTTGCGACCGCGCCGGGGGCTGTGGCCGACGGCGAGTTCGCTGGTCTCGGTGGGGTCGCCCATACGGAAGTTCGTGTGCGCAACCTCGCGCTCGTCCATGCCGTAGACACCGACGATGTTGAGGCCGTCGATGACATTGATGGAGCCGACACGAGCGACGATCTCATGCTTTTGCTTCTTCACCTTCACCTCGTAGACGCCGAGGTCCAGACCGGGGAAGAACTTCTGCATGCAGGTGTAGCGGCCGCTGAGGTGGAGGACACCGAACATCTTGTGGCCAAGAGTCCGTTCCTCGATCTTCAGTCCGCACGCCGTGGCGGTCTTGATGGCCTTCTGAACGTGAGAGGTCTTGGCGCCGAAGATCTTGCGCAGCTTGCGATCGGGCAGAATCTGCGGGCAGGTGATGGCGTAGTGGATGTCCGCCGCGGAACCGGCCGTGGGGAATTGGATCGAGACATCGAGCTGGGTGTTGCCGTGGACCGGGCGCAAGCGTTTGCCTGGCTCCGCACCACGATGACTTCCAGCAAGAGGAACTGCGTTGAAAGTCGTTGATTTCTTTGACATGAGCAAGTCTCCTGTAAATGGTTTCAGTGGATTGACCACCGAGGTTTTGAGAGCCACCGGATAAAAACTCTTCTAGACACAGACAGGCCAAAACCCAGCAACTGACACTCTTTCTCTACTTCCGAAGCGGCAATGCGAATGCATTCCTGTAACAGCAGAAGCTGTCGGAGAAGGGATTAAGAGTGTGCGGGAAGTTACTGGGTTGGAGGGCTGAAGGGTTTTGAAGAGTTAGTGGTGGAGAACAACCCAACCTACATGTCAAGCAGGCCTGAATACAATAGAAATACAGGTAATTCAGGCTCCTTAATAAGAATATACGTGTGATATATGAGAGCGAGGGGGCTGTGGTGGCATTTTAGGTCCATGAACAGCAGTAGCGCAGCTCGCGCAATGGAGCGAGAGTGTGTGAGCTCACGCAAATGGAAGCCTTAGTTTCGGCTCAGCCCACACCACTAGTGGTGGCATCCACTTGAGCGAAACTGGTGTCGATGAGTGGTGGCAGCGAACCAGCAAAGTGGACTAAGAAAACTTGCCTTTTCTCAGACCACTTCTGAGCAAGCGGGCTTTATCGTGAAAAGGCATGTGCTACATATCCAACTAGCTTCATTGGATTTTTATCGACGCATGCCGACCCATCTCCGCTGCCAACAACGACCAAAATTGTCTCTTTTATTGCAAAAAGGCGCTCCAATTCTGCAGTAAAAAGGACATGTCTCTTTTATTGCTGGAAAACGGCACTTCTCTGCAATAAAAGAGACAATTGCTGAAACAGCAGCTAACGCCATGCAAAACAACCCTCCACTTCAATAACCGTTTGCTGTTTAAACCTCTTTTTGGCGCAGCAAGCGGGCGAATTCAGCAAAGATATGATCTGTCTCCGCTTCATTCAAAGTGGCAAAGGCGATGATAAACTCATTGCCTTTTGGCTCCCCAGCGTAGTGATTCCTGGTGCTAATCAGCGGCACCCGGGTCGCCGCTGCGCAAGAAATGATGTGGTCTTCGCGCAGGTGAGGTGAAAAATGCGCTAGCAGGTGTGTTCCGGCAGTGATTGGCGATGCCTGTATCTGCCTTTTGCAGTGACGGGTAATGGCGTGGAGAACAGCTGCTCTCCGGCTTTCGTAGATTGAGCGCGTTCTGCTTAAGTGGCGTTCGAAATAGCCCAAGGACATGAATGCTGCCAGCGCCTTTTGCTCCAACAAAGAGTTGTCGCGTTCGGTCAACATTTTGGCTCGCCTCATTACCGCCACCAGAGGCCTGGGTAAAACCAGAAAGCCTAGACGCACAAGAGGAAAAAGCGATTTCCAAAAGTTGAAGCGATAAATGACCCGCTGATTTCTATCCATCGACATCAAGGCCGGCAGAGTGCGCTCGCCGTAATAGTATTCGCAGTCGTAATCGTCTTCGATGATGAAGCAATCTTTGTCTTTTGCCCAATCCAGAAGTTCCTCTCGTCGAGCTAGCGATAGCGGAGCACCTGTGGGATCGTGGTGTGATGGAGTAATGTAAATCAGCCGCGGCGTCTTTTCGCTTTTCATGAGCTGGTTGACGACAATGCCATTTTTATCAACAGGCAAGGGCAGAAGGCGCGCTGCATGGGTGGTAAAGGTGGTCCTCACTCCTGGAGAGCCTGGCTCTTCCACGCCGACCAGGTCGCCCGGGCGTAAAAGCAGTCGCGCTAGCTTGTCTGTGCCTGCTTCGGTGTTGCAGAAAACGGCTATTTGCTCGGGCGAGCAGATCAGGTTTCGGGCTCGTCCCAGATATTGAGCCAGCGCCTCCCTGAGCGGCTTAAATCCGAGTGGATCGGTGGTGTATGAAAACACAGCCGGATCTTCCAGATCGAAACTCTTGAACAGTGCTGTTCGCCACAAATTTAGCGGCAGTACTTCCAGCAAAGCGGCGTTGTAGTTTAGTTCGGCGCAGATATCAGGCGCCGACGATGCCAGTGAATCCTGCATCATGAGCCGTTCTCCCCACGGCGAAAGCTTTACGTCTTGCCAGAGCGTATCGGCTGCCTGCTCCGCTAAATCTGTGCCGTTGTCCCTGTCCCTTCGTTCAGTCAGTTCTGCCGACTCGATGACAAAAGTTCCGCTACCTTGCACAGTAGCAATGTAGCTCTGGCTGGACAGGTGTTCGTAAGCACGGTTGATTGTCAAGCGCGCCAGCTTGAGCGATGCGGCCAATTCGCGTATCGAAGGCAGTCGATCTCCAGGCCTGAGAATGCCCCGATTTATGGACTGTTTTATCGCTTCTGCGACCTGAATATATACGGGCAGGTCGCTCTTTTTTGGCAAGGTTATAACGAGGTGCATGACACCAATTGCAACACATTAACCACCCGGGAAGCAACAAGATATTTTATGCCACCGCTTTTGGTGGCATGCCGGCAGCCGGTAAGCATGTCCGGTTTGGGGTGGCGCAGCGGGCACAGACGAGCTCTGCCACCTAGAACACATCTACTTGACAAGAACTCAAGTGATCTGCTCCTGGGCACCTGGTAAGGGAGAAGCCTCACCAGACAACGCCCTTGGGGCTCTATCAGCCGCGTCGTGCGCCAATGGACAGATGCAAATTCACGCCAGCTAAATGTTTTCTCCTCCATTACTCTAGGTAACCATTTCTCTGTTTGTTACGGTGTCACTTATATTTCCGATTAATCGGTTTCATCTTTTAGAGGACAACACCTTAAAGCGCCCAGAACAGACTGTTAATTGCATAAAGAGCCAATTGACTTCGTTTAGCGCAGTCGAAATGGTAGCGGCGATTTAAGCGTTAGTCCACTTACGGAGTCGCATCCACTGCCATCAAGCACTGGATTTGCGCAGACTCTGCCTCAAATGATCTGGCTCAATCTTTGAGCGCCTCGCAGCAGCCACAACTGGGATAAAACCCACACAACCTCGAAAGAAAAACAAACAAACAAACAAACAAAAAAATCAAACAACGAGGTTACGACAATGACGAACACTACTCAGCCCCACGCATCCCACGCAACAGCGAGCAAACCAATTTCTGGACTGAACAAGAGCATTTTGAAGCCAGGCTTTCAGGAGCTCTCCATCGTTCCCGAGACCCTCGCCTCATTAGCTCAATTCCTTCACTGCTACAACCGCTACCTACCCAGCAATTGGGACGAGTTGTTTCGTCTGCACTCAGGCAGGATGCGGGTAGCCAAAGACACCTTCCTGAAGGTGATGGTGGTACTTTCTCCCGCTACGGAGGTCTACTCCAACTGGTTGACCGGGCAGGCGATGCAGGTTTGTAAGCGGGGCGAAAAGGCGATGTACACGATTATGAACAGCTTGGGCAATAAGTTCGAGCCAGGCGCGATCACTACCGCGAAGCTCATGGATGCACAAGAGATACTGAAGGACCTGGCAGGCGAAGTGAACGTGGTTCTTGCCAAAGCCAAAGAAGCTGGTCTCGTAGACTAGTTCTACGCACAGACGGAGCTTATGGCTGCGGGCGAGTGTAGCGAATGCAACCACATTCGGTGCGCTCGCCTTAGAAAAATACGAGAGGAAAACCTATGGAGGGCTTTGACGATTTGGAAAAACGGCTTGATGCCTTTGTTCCCGCGCAGGGCTACCGGCACGATCAGTACATAGCAATGTGCATCCGGGAGGCGCTGGCTGCGGCAAAAGAAGGAAACTTTGGTGTGGGCGCTGTGCTTGTCCACAATGGACAGGTAGTGCAAAAGGGGCACAACCATGTGTTTCACCCCTACTTCCAGAGTGACCGGCACGCGGAAATGGACGTCATCACCACAGTCGAACAAAAGCGCAAGGGCAACCACCTGATGCACAAGGGCTACACCCTTTACACTTCAGTGGAGCCCTGCACAATGTGCTTTGCCCGGCTGATCACCGCTGGCGTCGGGCAGGTGTATTACGCCGCTGACGACAGCGAAGGCGGTATGGTGCACCTGGCAGGCAATCTGCCCAGTGCCTGGAAAGGCATACTTGCGGGTAGCGGAGCGACTTTCGAGGCTGCTTCCTGCTCCCCCGGGTTAAAGGAGCTGGCGATGGATGTGTTTCTCACAACCGTTCGACAGCTCGACAAGAGCCTGGCGCAGACGCAGGGTGATAGCAAGACGCTCGAGTCGTCGATCACTCCGCCGCTGCCTCCGGCCAACGAGAAGGTACGCAAAGGATTCGCTTAACCGTCGCCTTCTTCGCTCGATGAGGCTGCCAGGCACACCGCATTGGCAGCCTCAAAGATGCGGCATGATCCTCGTAGTGGATGGTCTCAGCTGGTGGCTGCACAACCTGCCTAGCCCAAGCGGGTTTGCAGATTCGAGCTGAAACCATCCGTGGTATCAACTGTTTGCTACGCATTATCACTCTAGAATTCAAAAACAGCCGATTTTTTATCACTCCAGAGTGATAACTGCGAAAACTCAGCTGAAAACTCAGCTGAAAAACTCAGTAAGAGTTGTCCTAACAACCAATGAATTACGACCAAGTACTGGTCAGCTGTAAATCCTCCGTCTAGGAGAAATCCATGCTGTCTAGAATATTGAACAAATTGAAGAAGCTGGCGAAGGACCGCCTTTTCCAAAAGAGCGTCTTGCATTTAGCAGCTTTCTTCGCGGTGGTCACTGCTTTTGTTCTTCTGACCACCAACCATGTTTTAACGCGTAAACCGCAGCCCATAATGCCGGCTACATACATGACCCTTCCGGCTAACGGCATGACCGAGGTCGACCTGGAGCAAAATCTCCGGTCGCACTCCGCCAACGTGCAAGGGCTGATTTTCTTCAAGGGTCTAAACAGTGTCGTCGTCCTGGGCAACGGGCTGGAACACGATCAGCTGGTGCTCAACACCGATGTCGATGAGATGCGCAAATTGGCGATTGCCGACAAGCTGCCAATCATCGATAAGAATGCCGATTTGGACACCGCTCTTGGCGATGTCGTATCCGGCTGGTGGTACGCGGGCGTTCTCGCACTGGTGGACTGGCTGATCTACCTGCTTTTCTTCAGGCGGGAAAAACGCCAGGTCAACAGCCGAGCGCGAGTATGCTACACCGGCGCTTCCCAGATGTGGACAGCAATCGTCAAGGCCAGCAGATTGAAGCCTTCACGCTTCTATCTGTACCTCTTGATCGCACTGCTGGTCGTGGACGCCGCAGTCGTTGCTGTGCGCCCTTTCCACGACAACACATCCGTGCTCCCGTCTGAGGTGGCAAGTGCTCTGCGCATTCAACCATGGCAGATCAGTCGGCATCTGGAAACCCATCCAGAGGAGTTTCAACGGGTAAGCATCGTCAATGAGTTGAGCACCGTCTATGTGGTGCTCAATTCCAAGAGCGTGCCGGTTGGAGCTGCCCCAAAAGTTAACAGACCAACAACGGACGATGATTCTACTTCGGTTGACGCCCCGGTCACACCCATTCCGGCGCCGGCGCCTGCCGTGGCAAAGTCAGTCCACAAGCTGGTCAAGAACGGTGACCACAAGCCGGTCCTCGTTGACCGCACGGTGGAGTTTGCCAAAACAACCGACGGTAAGGCAGAATTCGCTGCCTTTGTCACCAACATCCAGACCAGGAAGATCGAATCTAAAAACCTGGCCGCAGTGCATCAATCAGGGTACCTCGACAGCCTCACTGATAAGAGCTTCATCGTCATGGGCTTTTTGTTCCTGATTACCGTGCTGCTGGGCGCCTATATCGCGTGCCAGTGGAACGAGTGGACAGGCAAAGAACAAGCGCTCAAGCCCGGTGACCCGAATCTCGTCGGAGCAGGTGGTGCAACCGGCGGCGGTGGCAAGATGGTGGTCACTCGTTATGAGGACCGCAAGACCTTCGCCGACGTTGCCGGCTGCCAGGAAGCCATCGACGAGCTGCTTGTGGTCAAAAAGAAGATCATGCGTCCTCGGCTGTACAGAATCTTCGGTGCGCCTGTGCCCAGTGGAGTCATCCTCTACGGACCTCCAGGCACAGGTAAAACACTTCTTGCCCGTGCTCTGGCGGGCGAAGTGGGAGGCTCCTTTCAGGCTCTGTCCGGTTCCGAGTTCGTGGAAATGTACGTCGGCGTGGGCGCCAAGCGTGTGCGTGAAGCATATGCCAAAGCTCGTGCCGATGCACGCAAAACCGGGCGCATCTCAATCGTCTTCATCGACGAGTTCGATGCCCTGGCCAAGAAGCGCGGCGCCAACAGCGACGGAGGCAACCGCGAATATGAGCAGACCCTCAATCAGCTGCTCGTAGAGATGAACGGCTTTGGCAACCACGGTCTGGTCTTGACCATGGCCGCCACAAACCGTCTCGATATCCTGGATGAGGCTGTTCTTCGTCCGGGTCGCTTCGACATCAAGGTGCAGGTGCCCAAGCCCGACCGTAAGGGTCGCGGCTTGATCTATGGCATTTACCTGAAGAAGGTCAAGCTGGTTTTGGCAGGCGAAGGTGCTGAATTGAAGAGCAACTTTGAAAAGCTGCTCGACGATCTGGCACGCCGCAGCCACGACTTCTCCGGAGCGGAAATCGAAGGAGCGATCAAAGATGGTGCCACCATCGCCGTCGAACGTCAGTTTGGCGACGTCTTGGACGACATCACCGACGAGCAGGAAGAGGAGTATCGGGCACGGGCAATCATTACTCCCGACGACCTGCACCTGGGCATCGATAAGATGGCCTACGGCACGCAGATTCGGTCGCGAGTGCGCACGGACAAAGAGCGTAAGGCAACGTCCGTCCACGAATGTGGCCATGCCTCAGTTCCGACGCAGAATAATGGTGACCCGGTCAACCGCATCACCATCGTCATGACTGACAAATCGTTGGGTCTGATGGATAGCTCACCAGAAGAAGGTGAGCGCTACGATTGGACTTACGAACAGTTCATGATCCGGCTCTCGATGATGCTTGCCGGCCGTGCCGCCGAAAAGGTGATCCTCAACAAGATCTCCACCGGCGCCAGCAACGACTTTGAGCGCGCCAGTCAGCTGGCTCGTCAGATGGTCGGTGTGTATGGTATGTCGGAAGCGTTCGGCAACAAGTCAATCCCACTCGATCAGCATGGATTTCCCGTCAGCAATATCGGCGAGACCATGCTCAAGCTGTTTAACGACACCTGGGGGGCGATCATCGACCGAGCGCAGTTAGAGACTGAAGCTCATACCGAAAAACATCGCGCTCAGATCGAGCATTGTGCCGAGGCTCTCTACGAGGAAGAAACCCTCACCGGTGATGAATTCCGCCGGCTCTGGGCTGAAAAGCAACCCAACCAGGCTGCGGCGCAGCCCGAAGGAGCTGCTAATGCTAAACAGTAGGCGGATGCTTCAATTCCATGCTCCAGAGCCGGCAGAACCAATCTGCAGTGGCCCGGAGCTAACGCTTGCTCACGGTCAGCGCATCGACCTGGCCCACTTCCACACTGTCGTAACCGTCACAGTCAACCGTCCACGCCCCGCCATCTTCGGTGAATCCGCAGACATGGCTCTGGCATGCTCGGTGGCCATCTACGGCAGAGAATATGACCGCCAGCAGTTTGCCATCACCCGCGATGACATCGGCAGCACTTTGTTTTGTGCTGGTTTCCCGTGTGTCACCGTCACCGGCATGGACGACGGCACAGTCATGCTCACTCACTCAGAGATCGTTGATCTCTGTGAAGCAGGCGGCTGCCCCTGCAGTGATGATTCCAATTGTTGAGGGGCTGAGATTTTATACCTTTTATTGCAAAACACTGCCAGAAATCCGCAATAAAAAGTATATATATCTTCTATTGCAGAAAATCGCACCCTCTCTGAAATAAAAGGTATAAATTGCTCCTTCAACTGCCTGAGCGGTGTGGCTCCAATTGACTTGTTGCACTGGTTCAGCTAGCCGACTGTGGCAAGCGCACTTGACTGCGGGCGAGTGTATCGAATGCAACCACATTCGCTGCGCTCGCCTTCGTCTGTTTCGAAGCCGCCTGACTTTCCCCCTGCATCTCAACGTGTTTGCTCTGAGCACCTACACTGAATTGCCGATTTTCGCAATTTTCAAAATTCGCGTTCAAGATCCCGGAAACTCATGCCAATCCTGTGCTTCAGCCATACTTCTTCTTGTTTTTTCCTTTCTAGAAAATTGCCGATTTTGGCAATTCGAGATAGGGAGACCAAACAACCCCCTCAACCAGGCAGCTGCTCATAAGTGAGCGAAAGCAAAATTTCAGTTCGAAGGAGGAATGAAATGTTATGTTTCTCAGGAGGAGTAAACGGCGTAGACCGAGGCATTACGTTCAATGCCAACGCCGTGAACATTAGTGAAGAACGGCTTCTCCTCAGTCGGGAACTGAAGAGAAGCAAGGATGAAACTGCGGTCAAAAGCAGTCTTTTCCGGCTCACGAACACTGTTTATCGCTGCGCTCTTCAGCTTGATGCCAACCTCAAGATTGCCACCTTGCTGCCCCCACAACCGGCGCAAGCGTCGCCGCAAAAAGCACTGATCTTGCTCGATGTACCGGCGGAGTATCTCAGTTTCGCACCCAGCCGCTTCCAAGTGTCTGGTGGCAGCGAGGTTATCTTCACCAGAGTTGGCACTTTGTATATGGGCAGCTCCTATGCTGATTATTCTTACCTGGTTGTTCTTGAACCGGGAGCAAGTATCACCATCGCCCAGAAAGAAACGGATGGCTCGCCCTGCGACGTCTATACGATTACGTTCGATGGTGAAAAGGCGTTCCATAGCCGCAACCATCAACCGGCTGTGCTTGAGGCGTAGAGGTGTTGAGGTGTTTCAACAAGTCAGTCTGGCAACAAACAGATCGGATGCTTGAACGGGAGTAGTACTTGGTTTGCGCCAGCTACTCCCCGCTGAGGATGAAAGGAATGGAGGTATGCATGTCCAGCAACAGACTTTCAAAACTGCAGATCGCAATTGCGCTTGTGAGAAGGATTTTGCTGCTTTCCATTTGGCCTGTTGTGCAGTGGAAGCGGTATTTCTACAATCGAGATGCGCTGCATGGCAAATTCATGGTCCAGAAAAAGTTCCTTCTGGGCCTCAACTATCCCTGGTTGAATTACGGAACCGATTTCGGCGCCAACGATTGGGGACACAACGGGCTTTCAGAGCCCAATAGCCGTTTACAACTGGAGAGGGATTTTAGCGATCTCCAGCAACGCGGAGTGAGAGTGGTGCGCTGGTTTTTGTTTTGCGACGCTCGTGCAGGTATTCAGATTAACCAAGACGGCACCGTCAAAGGGCTGGATCCGTACGTCTTCAAAGATATAGACGTCGCTCTGGAGATAGCCCGAAAGCACAACATCATGATCGTCTTTGTGCTCTTTGACTTTTCATTGCTGCAGCCGGCCAAACCGACAGCACGAAAAGTAGCTGCGCCTGGCCACATGCGAGCACAGCTGGGTGGGCACCGTGAATTCGTTACCAATCCAAAGGTGCGCCAAACGCTTTTCGATAATGTCGTCAAGCCGGTTTTACAGCGTTATGGAAACAATGGCGCTGTTGTCGCCTGGGAGGTAATCAACGAGCCCGAATGGGTGATGCCAATGGGTTCCAGCAAAGACACGATCCCGGTGTCCGACATGCAGGACTTTGTCAGACAAGCAGCCCAGTTGGTACATGAAAATACTGCCCAAGTTGTCACCGTCGGTGGTGCAGATCGCCGCTGGTGCTCTGTCTGGAAAAATGTTGGATTGGACTTCTTCCAATTTCACCATTACCCGTATATGGAGTGGTATGTGCCATATGACCGGCCCGCTAGTGAACTGGGACTAGATAAGCCGGTTCTGATTGGAGAATTTCCGACCGCGGCGACCAAGCGGTCGCTCACTTCGTACTTGGACCTGGCGCTCAAAAATGGCTATGCAGGCGCGTTTCCCTGGAGCTATCGGGCGCAGGACAAATACACGGGCTGGAGCTCAGTGCGTGACCAGTTCTCGCAGTGGGTCGCCAATCACAAAGATGCAATAACTCCTGGCGATAGATGATATTCGCTCGGGGAGGGAAGGGCTGAACTTTTTCAGCAGAAAATATCTCTTTTATTGCAGAATGATGCTCGAATTCTGTAATGGAAGAGATATATCTCTTTTATTGCAGAAAACGGCACCTGTTCTGCAATAGAAGAGATAAATGATTACTCTTGACTACGACCGCAGGCTCCACCAGCGGTGCTAGAGGTAGGTTGGAGAGGGGGCGCGTTCTTGTTGTGTTAGAGCGGCCTGTAGTGACAACTAGTACTGGCTCAGCTAGCCGACTGTGGCTAGCGCAATTGACTGCGGGCGAGTGCATCCAATGCAACCACATTCGGTGCCCTCGCCTTGAGCATTTCGATTCCGATCGGCGAACAGATAAGATATGCAACGTCCCTGAGCAAGTTGACGTTGGATGCCTTCTCTGTTGCTTCGACACGGTCGTTTTGCACCTGCATCCTTCTTGCCTTCGCCGGAGGATGTCGAACGGGCCGCATTGACGCGGTCAGAACAGGTAAATTTGAGATGAAATTTTTCGATAGAACGATTGTTGCTGTAACCGTAAGCAGCTTGGCCATCGCGTTGGCGTTGGCGACTACCACCACCGTGCGTGCGCAAACGACCTCCGAATTGCCGACACCGGCACAACTGCACGACCAACTGAACGCCCAGATTGTCAGCTACGCCGCCTCCGTTCTCAATCAGGCGACACACTACTACGCCACCCTCACCAGCAGTCACGATGAACATGGCATGTACGGTGCTTTCGTCTTCACAGCCAGTTTCACAGCCGATCAGCTTGCTTACCTGCGTAGCGGTCTGGCAGAGGCAGGCTGGCAGACAACACCCATAGTTTTTTTGGGGCGTGATGGTTGGCTCATTCAACCGGCGGCGCAATGGAACCAATCACGGCGTGGAAACGAGCCGGCAGATGCAAGTTCGGCTTCCGGTGCCAAGATTCCATCTGTGGCGGCCGTGTTCACCGCGCAGGAGGCAGCCATGCGCATTCTGGTTGACAGCAGTTTGCTTAAGGCTGATTTCGGATGTGGCAGTGACGAATACAACACCATCCCGGTCGAGGGCTTCTTTCTCGAAGCGATCGGAAACACCGAAGCACAACTGGCCCTCAAAGGCTGGAACACCAAACTTATCAGCCTCGGCAAGAACAACGAAGGGCTGAATCGCATCTCCCTTTGCATTTCGCCCAAATAAGCGGGCTGCATTTGCCGCAAATGCAACAAAACGTCAATCCTTTGTCCGGCTAGCCGACGAGGCTAGCCAGGCGACTCTGGGCGAGTGGATCGAATGCAACCACATTGGCTGCACTCGCCTTGAGCATCAAACAAGAACAACAGAATGAGGTAGTACATGCTTAGCAACAGACCTTCAAGACTGCAGATAATTGTCTCGCTTGTGATCCTGGTTTTGCTGCTGTCCGCCTGGCCTGTTGTGCAGTGGCAGCAGCACTACTTCTACAATCGAGCTTCGCTGCACGGCAAATTCATCGCCCAGAGTAAGTTTCTTCTGGGCATCAACTATCCCTGGTTGAATTATGGCACCGATTTTGGTGCTAACAGTTGGGGACACCACGGCGTTTCAGAACCCAATAGCCGTCAACAACTGGATAGTGATTTTGGCGATCTCCAGCAACATGGAGTGAGAGTGGTGCGCTGGTTTTTGTTTTGCGACGGGCGCGCCGGAATCCAAATTAACTCAGACGGCACAGTCAAAGGACTCGACCCCTATGTCTTCAAGGACATGGATGCGGCTCTGGAGATTGCTCGAAAGCACAAGATTATGATTGTCTTCGTGCTCTTTGACGTTTCAATGCTGCAGCCGGCCATACCGGATACAACAGCAGGAACACCTCCCGGCTACGCACCTGTAAAGATGGGTGGGCACCGTGAATTCGTCGCCAATCACCAGGTTCGCCAGACACTTTTCGATAATGTCGTCAAGCCGATTTTACAGCGCTACGGAAACGATGGTGCTGTCGTCGCCTGGGAAGTGATCAACGAACCCGAGTGGGTGATGTCGATAGGGTGGACTCACAGAGGCAGCATTTCCGTACCGGACATGCAAGACTTCGTCAGACAAGTATCCCAGTTGATACATCAAAATACTGCCCAGGTTGCCACCGTTGGTGGTGCAGATCGCAGATGGTGTTCACTGTGGAAAGATGTCGGCTTGGATTACTTTCAATTTCACCATTACCCCTATATGGAGCGCTATGCGCCATATGACCTGCCCGCCGATGATCTGGGACTGAATAAGCCGGTACTGATTGGAGAGTTTCCGACCAGAAACACCAATCGAACGCTCTCGTTGTACCTTGACCTGGCGCTGAAAAATGGCTATGCAGGCGCGTTTCCATGGAGTTATCGGGCAACAGACAAATACACCGGTTGGAGTTCAGTCAGTGACGAATTCTCCCAGTGGAGTGCCACTCACAAAGATACAAAAACGCCTGGCGATAGGTGATATCCGCCGGGGACTGCAGAACTGTGATTACACCAGGCTAGCAGTCTCGAGCAGAAACCATCTGTGGCTAAACCACACAACAATCATCTTTGATGATTCACCCGTGTCGTGGAAACACACAAACACACACACAAGATGGGAATTGGCAAATTCATTTGCGCATGAAAGCGCCCTGCTGCCTTGCGCTCACATGAGCACCAAAAACTCAGAACAACGGAGGAATACTGATGAAGGTAATTAGCTTGCTCAAAGGCTTTGGCGTCGCTGCCACAGCCACGTTTTGGTTTATCATCGCCTGCCAGTGGCTGTTGCCAGGCTCATTCTTTACCAACTCCGTGCTCAGCTTGGTCGGTTTGACCCTGCTGATCACAACCTTGGCTTACCTCGGATTCTACGCAATCGGCTTTGCCGTGGTGGTGCCGCTGGAGATTAAGGAGCCGGGACTGCTGTTGCAGCTGTATTTCGGCACGCAGGGTGGCGCGCTCGCCATTTTGAGCTCCAGCTGGTTGCTACCGCATGCAGTGCTGGTGCGATCGCAGTGGACGATTATCGCTTATGCATTTGCCAACACAGTTTTCACCATGCTTCTGGCGTTGCAATGTGGACAGATGCGCACACCGATAAGGCTACTGCCTAAGGGAAAGTAAGCCGCTCGATGTGCCTGTACGACGGTAGTGCAGAACTTTCGGTAAAATAACCAAACCTTGCGGCCGTCCTATCTCAGGGCGGCTGCACGAACTGCGGCAAGAGAGAGGGTTCTTAATGCCAAACAATTCACAAAGAAAATGCATCCCGGCCAGGCGGATTCTCTTGCGCAGCGGCTTGCTCTCAAGTTTATTGCTTGCCGGTAGCTCCTTTGCAGCTGCTGGTGTGCTCCACCGTGCACCGCCCTTGGTGTGCAACGTGCGCAGCTACGGCGCCAAAGGCGACGGGCTTGCGCTAGACACGGCAGCCATCAACGGCGCCATTCAAGACTGCCACAAAAGAGGCGGCGGCGTAGTCAAAGTGACGGCCGGCGTTTACAGAACTGGCACCATTTACTTTCTCGACAACATCACCCTTGATGTGGAAGAGGGAGCGACAATTCTGGCCAGCAGCAATTTGGCCGACTATCCTCACATGGCACACGCCTCAGAATGGCGCGACACGTCATTGATTGTGGCTGAAAATGTGAGCAACATAGCGATCGTCGGGGACGGCACAATTGACGGCAAGGGGCGCGCCTTTATCAGTAAGACACAGGTGCGCTGGACTCCGTCTTTTGACATTGGCCTGACCAGACAAGGTCAGGCTTGGGCGGACAGAATGGCGCAGTCCAACGAAGGACCGCTGACCATGTCGCTTCGCCCCGGCGTGCTCTTTGTGGCGCTGCATGTCAACGGTTTGCAGTTGCGCGACATCCATGTGGTTGACAGCCCC
>Ga0182024_10011914_pt1 | contig 17329 bp, 19 predicted proteins | sample P32metaG_FD_120480 | JGI IMG/M metagenome (GOLD analysis project Ga0182024, IMG submission 120480) | Permafrost microbial communities from Stordalen Mire, Sweden - P3-2 metaG (Illumina Assembly) | ecosystem: Environmental > Terrestrial > Soil > Wetlands > Permafrost | place: Sweden: Stordalen...
CGAATACCTCGCCTTCACCCGGCCCGACAAGGTGCTGACGGCGATGACCAACGCCTCGACCCAGGCCGGCCGGCATTAGAGACTGTGCGGCCCCCCAGTTAGTCGAGCGGCACGACCAGCTTTTCTGCGCGCGCGCGGATCTCGTCGGGCCAGCGGGCCGGGCGGCGTGCCTCGAGGTCGAGGTTGACGCCGTATTGGCCGAGATACGCCACCTCCGCGCCGTTCCTCGGGTCGCACATGCGATGGATGAGGCGCAGCGAGGAATTGCCGAGATGGGCGATCCCGCTCTCGACGAGATAGGGCGCGTCGAGCGCGAGCGCGCCGGAAATCCGCAAGCCCAGCTCGAAGGTCGAGAAGCCACGGCGGTTGGCCTCGAGGAACGCCGCATCCATCCCGACGGCCGCTGCGGCCTGAAGACAGGCATCGGTCAGGCGGTGAACGATCGCGGCGAGCGCGAAGCGGCCGTCGGTGTCGAGATCCGTTGGCTTGACCCGGCCGCGCGCGGTCGGAATGAACCCGGCGGTGCTCGACGGCTCGGGACGCGGCTCGGCCGCCGGACCCTCCCAGACGCCAAGCCGGCCGGCGATCGCGCGGTGCCGCTCGGGCGCCAGCGCTCCCTCGGGCAATTCCCAACTCTCGGCGATCCAGGTCACGGTTTCGCCATTCGCCGAATCGACAAAGCAATGCCCGAGACGCAGCCCCTCATCGACGGCAAGCGCAGCGCTCTCGATGTGAAAGCTGCTGCCGGCGCGCAGCTCGCGCGCGAACCGAACATCGAGGTGGCGTGTAAACCCGCCGCCGCGCAACAGCTCGCCCAGCCCGAGGGTCTCGGCCAGGTTGCGTTCGCCCTCCTCGAGCCGATCGAAATAATAGGCGATCGTGAAATGCTCGGTGACGTCGCATTCCCAGGGCGGCACGGTGCCGCGATAGGTCTCGCTCCAGTTCGTCATCACCATCTAACCCAAATTATTTGTAACTCTTGAAACCGCATTCCCGGCGAAAGCCGCGACCCACCCATCCGCGCCCGAGACGGTCGGAAAAATGGATCCCGGCTTTCGCAGGGAATGCGGAGTTTTGCTGATGGCACAACGCCTCTCAAGCCGCGCCGCGCCGCCGCCGCTCGGGGAACAGGCCGAGCAAGCCCTCGGGCGAGGCCGGGCAGATTCCGCGTTCGGTGATGAGCGCCGTGACGAGCCGCGCCGGCGTGACGTCAAAGGCGAAATTGGCCGCCGGGCTGTCCTTCGGGGTGAGCCGCACCTCGACGCGCTCTCCGGCCTCCGTCCAGCCGGCGATGTGGGTGACCTCGCGCGGGTCGCGCCGCTCGATCGGGATGAGCGCGCCGTCCTCGATCTCCCAGTCGATCGTCGGTGACGGCAGCGCGACATAGAACGGCACGCCGTTGTCGCACGCCGCCAGCGCCTTCAAATAGGTGCCGATCTTGTTGGCGACATCGCCGCAAGCGGTGGTGCGGTCGGTACCGGTGATGCATAGATCGACCTCGCCCTGGCGCATCAAATGCCCGCCGGCGTTGTCGGCGATGACGGTGTGCGGCACGCCGTGCTGCCCCAATTCCCAGGCGGTGAGGCTGGCGCCCTGGTTGCGCGGCCGGGTTTCGTCGACCCAGACATGGACGGGGATGCCCCGGTCATGCGCGAGGTAGATCGGCGCCAGCGCGGTGCCCCAATCGACCGTCGCGAGCCAGCCGGCATTGCAATGCGTCAGGACCTGGACGCGGCTGCCCTTTTCGCGAAACGCCGCCTCGATGAGGCCGAGCCCGTGCTCGCCGATCGCGCGGTTGATCGCGACATCCTCCTCGGCGATGGCACCGGCCCGGGCGAGCGCGGCGGCAGCGCGCCGCTCCAGCGGCAGCTTGGCGAGCGCGCGGCGCATCTCGGCGAGCGCCCAGGCGAGATTGACCGCGGTCGGGCGCGTCGCGGCGAGGGTTAGGGCGGCCTCTTCGATGCCGCGGTCGGACGGGTCCACCGCGATCGCGAGCGCCATGCCGTAGGCGGCGGTAGCGCCGATCAGCGGGGCGCCGCGCACCTGCATCTCGCGGATCGCGCGCGCCGCATCCTCAAGGCACGCGAGACGGGCGATGACCAGCTCGTGCGGCAGCCGAGTCTGGTCGATGATTTCGACCGTCCGCCCGTCTGGGGCGAGCCAGATCGTGCGCATCGCCTGCCCGGTGACGTTCATCGGCGCGCTACTTTCGCAACACCCGCCCGGCCACCGCGTCGAGCCGGGCGAGGAGGCCCGGGTCGCGGCGTTCGGGCGCGGTGATCAGCGCATGTTCGAGCGCATGGTCGCAGCCTTGGTGGCAGGGCCCGGCATAGCGCGCCAGCATTGGCACGACCTCGCCGACGAGCGCGCGGGCATGGGCGGCATTGGCATTTAGCACCGAGAGGATCGCCTCGACCGTGACGGCGTCGTGACCGGGATGCCAGCAATCGTAATCGGTCACCATCGCCACGGTCGCGTAGCATATCTCGGCTTCGCGGGCGAGCTTGGCTTCGGGCATGTTGGTCATTCCGATCAGGTCGCAGCCCCAGCTGCGGTAGAGCCCGCTTTCTGCGAAGCTGGAGAATTGTGGACCCTCCATGACGAGATAGGTCCCGCCGCGCTTGACGCTGATCCCGGCGCGCGGCGCCGCGGCGGCAACGGCGTCGCCGATCCGCCCGCACACCGGATGCGCCATCGACACATGGGCGACGCACCCCGGGCCGAAAAAGCTCTTGTCGCGCGCAAAGGTGCGGTCGATGAACTGGTCGATGACGACGAAATCGCCGGGGGCGAGGTCCTCGCGCAGGCTGCCGACCGCCGACAATGAGACGATGTCAGTAACGCCGCAGCGCTTCAGCGCGTCGATATTGGCGCGAAAGTTGATGGAAGTTGGCGGCAGTTCATGACCGCGCCCATGCCGGGGCACGAAGACGACCTTCTGCCCGTCGAGCGTCCCGAAGCAGAACTCGTCCGACGTTGCCCCGAACGGGCTGTCGATCCGGCGCCAGGCGACACCCTCAAGGCCGTCGATCTGATAGAGGCCGCTGCCGCCGATGATGCCGATGATGCGGCCGGTCATTTGCCATCCGCGCTGGTAAGGATCGCGATAAAATCTACCACGGAGACACGGAGAGGACGGAGATTTTCGGAACCTCTAGGACCTCCGCGTCTCCGCGGTGAAAAAGAGACTCTTGAGAAAGCTCATATCCGCGTCCCTTGTCAGTTGGCCGCCCCATTCTTCCCGCTGGTGTAGGATGGGTTGAGGAACGCGAAACCCATCATCTGCCGCGGCAGAACCGGGAGGGTGGGTTTCGCTGCGCTCAACCCACCCTACATCCTCGCCCCGATCAGTGTGGGACGCGCGACCAGATCTTGCGCTTGGCGGCGTAAAACACGCCGGTCGCGACAATGAGGAAGAGGATCACCTTGAAGCCTATGCGATGCCGTTCTTCGAGGGTGGGTTCCGCCGCCCAGTTGAGGAACGTGACGACGTCGTGCGCCATCTGCGGCACCGTCGCCGGGGTGCCGTCGGCGTATTTGACCTGGTCGGGGCTGAGCGGCGGCGGCATCTTGATCTGGTGGCCAGTGAAGTACTCGTTGTAATACATGCCGTCGAGCACCTTGAATCCGGCCGGGGCGTCCTTGAACCCGTTGAGGATTGCGTAGACGTAATCGGGCCCGCCGTCGCGCGCCTTGGTGATCAGCGACAGATCGGGCGGTAGCGCCCCGTTGCTCGCGGCGCGTGCCGCCTGGTCGTTGGGGAACGGACCGGGGATCGGATCGGACGGCCGGGCCGGGCGCTGAAACATCTCACCGCCGTCGTTGGGGCCGTCGGTCACCTGAGCCTGTGCGGCGATCCCTTTGACCTGGTCCTCGCTGTAGCCGATCTCCGTGAGATCGCGGAAATAGAGATGCTTCACCGGGTGGCAGGAGCCGCAGACTTCCTTATACACCTGAAAGCCGCGTTGCAGCGCGGCGCGGTCATAGGTCCCGAACACGCCCTCGAACGACCATTGCTGACGCGGCGGGGCGGGCGCCTCTTCCTGTGCCCGGGCGACCCCGGCAAATCCGCCGGAAACGACGAGCGCCGCCGCGAGCGCGAGCGCAAAGGCTTTCGGCATCTCAGTGCCCTTCCGCCAGCACGGCGGCGCTGATGCTGACCGGCAGCGGCCGCGGCGTCTCGAGCTTGCCGATCAGCGGCATCAGGATCAAAAAGTGGATGTAGTAATAGGCCGTCGCGATCTGCCCGAGGGTCACGACAAAGCCGGCGGGCGGCTGGCTGCCGACATAGCCGAGCGCGATCAGGTCGAGCGGCAGCAGCAGCGCAAACCAGCGCCAGACCGGACGGAACCGGGCGCTGCGCACCGGCGAGGTGTCGAGCCACGGCACCAGGAACAACAGGATGATCGATCCCATCGATAAGACCACGCCGAGCAGCTTGCTCGGGATCCCGAGAAAATCGAAGGTGATCGAACGCAGGATTGCGTAATAGGGCAACAGGTACCACTCCGGCACGATATGGTTTGGCGTCACCATCGGGTTGGCCGGGATGTAATTGTCGGCGCTGCTCAGCATGTTCGGCAGATAGAATACCAATATCGCGAACACCAATAGGAAAACGCACAGCCCGAACATGTCCTTGATCGTGTAATATGGATGGAACGGGATCGTGTCCTGGGGACCCCGCTTGTCGATGCCGAGCGGGTTGCTGGAACCGTGCTGATGCAGCGCGAGGAGGTGCAGCCCGACCACTGCGACGATGACGAACGGCAGCAGATAATGCAGCGAAAAGAACCGGTTCAAGGTCGGGTTGCCGACCGTGAACCCACCCCACAGGAGGGTGACGATGTCCTGCCCGAAGACCGGGATCGCGGAGAACAGATTGGTGATCACCGTCGCCGCCCAGTAGCTCATCTGGCCCCACGGCAGGACATAGCCCATGAAGGCGGCGGCGATCATCAGCAGCAGGATGACTACCCCGAGGATCCACAACAGTTCGCGCGGGTATTTGTACGATCCGTAATACAGCCCGCGGAACAGGTGGATATAGACGATCAGAAAGAACATCGACGCGCCGTTCATATGGATGTAGCGCAATAGCCACCCATAATTGACGTCGCGCAGGATCCGCTCGACCGAATCGAAGGCGAGATCGGCGTTCGGCGTGTAGTGCATCGCGAGCACCACGCCGGTGACGATCATGATGACGAGGGTGATACCGGCCAGCGAACCGAAATTCCACCAGTAGTTCAGGTTGATCGGGGTCGGGTACTCGATGAGGTGTTGCTCGAGCGAGGCAACGAACGGCAGCCGGTAGTCGATCCAGCGGATGAGCCGGGGATAGTTGCGGGCCGGGGCGCTAGGCGGGGCGCCGGAAGAAGTTGCTGCCATTTCGCTTCCTAGCCGATCTTGATGGCGGTGTCGGAGGTGAATTCGTAGGGCGGCACCGCGAGGTTCAAGGGCGCCGGTCCCTGGCGGATGCGCGCCGAGGTATCGTAGACCGAGCCGTGGCACGGACAGAACCAGCCCTTATAGGGGCCGCGCTCGTCCCCAGGCTTGTTGCCGAGCGGGATGCAGCCGAGATGCGTGCAGACGCCGACGACGACGAGCCATTCCGGCTTTTTGATCCGGTCGGAATCCTTTTGCGGGTCGCGCAATGTCGAAATATCGACATCCTGGGCGGCCTTGATCTCCTCGGGCGGGCGGTGATCGATGAACACCGGCTTGCCGCGCCAGGCAATTGTGAGGCGTTGGCCGACCTGAACCGGCGCCAGATCGACCTCGGTCGAGGACAGCGCCAGCGTATCGCGCGCCGGGTTCAGGCTGTCGACGAACGGCCAGATCGCGATCGCCGCGCCGATCCCGCCGAGCGCGCCGGCCGTCAGCAACAGGAAATCGCGCCGCGAGCCGCCGTTGTGCTCCGTGTCTACAGGCGATTGCGCCAGATCGGTCATCCCCACCCTCGATCCGCTGCCGACCGCCCGAGGGCGCCCGCCCCGGCAAGCTATACGCTTGAAGAAGCCGAACTATGCGACAGACTGCCGCATAAAACGGCAGCCGGCCGGCCTCAATGCGCGTACCTATAATACCGGCGATACCGCGCCCCGGCCTACTTGGAATTTACGATTTGCGCCTCGCCCTGTTCGAGCCCGATATCCCGCAGAATGCCGGCGCTCTCTTGCGCCTCGCCGCCTGCCTGGGGGCGGAGGTCGATCTGATCGAGCCCTGCGGTTTCCTGTTCGATGACCGACGGCTGCGCCGTGCGGCGCTCGATTATGCCGCACTTGTAGCGGTCCGTCGCCATGCCTCGTGGGGCGCGTTTCTGGCGGAGCGCGACCCGCGCTCGCGGCTGGTCCTCCTGACGACCGGCGGGACCATCCCGCTCTATCGCTTCCGATTCGCCGCCGGCGATACGCTGCTCCTGGGCCGCGAGAGCGCCGGGGTTCCCCCGTTTGTGCATGATGCGGCATTCGCCCGAATCGTGATCCCGTTGCAGCCCGCCGCGCGATCACTCAACGTCGCGCTCGCTGGCGCGCTCGCACTCGGCGAGGCGCTGCGCCAGACCGGCGGCTTTGCGCCGGGGTGACGGCGGCTTTGCGCCGAAGCAGCGTGAATTGGGCGGGCTGGTCGTCAATTTCAGGTCGGATGAGCCTCGCGCGTCCTTCGAGACGGCCGCTTTCGCGGCCTCCTCAGGATGAGGATCTTTCTTAATCCGATCAGAAACTTAACCTCATCCTGAGGAGCGCCCAGCGGGCGCGTCTCGAAGGACGCACAGCGCATGTGCTGGGCTAGGCACAGACACCGCAAATGCCGGTAAGGCGCCGCGGGCAATCGACACGGCCAGACGCTATTCGCCAGGCGTAGTAATAGGCATACAGCGGCGCTGGGTAATCGGCGCGCAACGGAAGGTCTGCACGTCCTATGTCTAGCGTGGCAACCTCAGCGTCCGCATGGGCTCGCGGCGCTTCACCAGGCTCACGAACGGCTTTAGCAAGAAGCTGGCGAACCACGTCGCCGCCGTGAGCCTGTACGTCGCGCACTTCAATCTGTGCCGCGTTCACGAAAGCCTGCGGATCACCCCGGCGATGGCAATGGGGATTACCGATCACATTTGGACAATCGGCGAGTTGATCGACACAGCGACCGCCGAGCCGATGGAACAGCAAGCAGCTTAGGGAGGGCTGGATGAGCGGCGGTCAGATCGTAGCCCTACTCTGCGCCATTCTGCTGTTGTTGCCCGGCGGGTGCTTCCTGGTCTTTGGGATCGGCTTGTCCGACCAGTACGCGGATGATAGGGAAGCGGCTGTCAGGTTGCTGCTGGTCGCGGCCGTTATCCTGGCGCTGGCCGGTCTGCTGTTCTGGGTCGCTTTCCGCCGCCGGCCGCCCGGCGATGTGTCCTAGTTCGGATGTACGAGTGTCCGAATTAGGGCGATTATGCTTTACTTGACTAACTGATGGGGTCATGCTGCCTCCTGTTGAGAGGGAGTTCCGGCATGGCCCGCGCCAAACAGCCTAAGCAAATCAAGCAGATGACGATCCCGGAATGGGAAGCGGCGTTCCCCGACGAAGACGCTTGCTGCTTGTATCTCGCCGAGCATCGCTGGCCGGAGTTCGTTATTTGCCCGCGTTGCGGCAATCCCGACATCAAGGCGCACGGCACGATGAAATGGAACTGGCTCTGCAACGCCTGTTCCCCGTCCGCAACCAACTACCGCTTCACGCATATCAGCGGCACGATCTTTGAGAACACGAATAAGCCGCTCCGCGAGTGGTTCCGCGTCATTCACTTGATGCTGACCAGCAAGAAGGGCATTAGCGCGTTGCAGGTCTATCGCATGATGGGGTTCGGCTCGTATCGGACGGCTTGGTACATGTGCCACCGGGTTCGCGCTGGCCTCGCCACCGAGGATTTCCGCAAACTCATGGGGATTGTCGAGGTTGACGAAACTTTCGTCGGCGGCCTCGCTAAGAACAAGCACATCGACAAGCGCGGGAAGGGCGGCGGAACTGGCGGCATAGGCTCCGGCAAAATCCCCGTCGTGGGCGCGGTGCAGCGCAAAGGCAAGGTCGTGGCACGCGTTATTGACAGCGTTGACGGGAACACCCTCAGAGCCTTCGTGCGCGGCGCAGTTTCCGAGAAGGTCAGCTTGCTCTGCACAGATCAGTGGGTTGGGTATCGCGGGCTCGACGCCACATATCCACACGGCGTCATCAACCACGCTATGGGCCAGTACGTAGTCGGCGCAATCCACACCAACACGATTGAAGGCTTCTGGTCGATCTTCAAGCGCGGCGTTGTCGGCACCTTTCACAAAGTCAGCGCTAAGTACCTTCCGCTCTACGTTGCCGAGTTCCAGTTCCGCTACAACAACCGAGAGAACGCGGACATCTTCGGAGAGGCGATGCGGGGTGTATAGAAACCAAAAAGGCATCGCCATAAGAACGGGGGCAGCAATAATGCATATTGCTCCTAAAAGTACGAATCCGGTGCGCCCAAGGGGATGGGAACACATATGAGCGATGGAGATAAGGCCGCCCCCGAAAATGAGACAACCGGCGCCAAGCGGGACAAGGATAAGCGGAAGAAAATTCGTGCGCTCGGTCGGTGGCTCATCAGCACGGAAAAACTGCCGCATTATCTTATCGCCCTGTTCACCTTCGGCCTTTTGCTCTTCGCGATAATGGCGTGGCGAGAGGCCCAACAGGGAACGGTCGCTCTGCAAGGCCAGTTGCTCACCATGCAGGCCGATCAAAGACCGTTGATGTGGGTAACCGGCCTCACGCCAGCCCCCATTTATCATGACGATACGGGGCAGGTCAGTTGGAATTGGAACTACCAGAATATTGGGAAGAGCATTGCTTTCGGCGTAACTGTGCGCACCTACATTAAGGCGGGCATCGAGCGATTCCAAAGGGGGCACAGCATGGGAGTAGTGCAATTGAATTGAATGCGTCTTTGCCTGTGGATATCCCGCCCGCCCAACAAGGCGGATGGTCCTCTATATTCTCTAGGCCAGGAATCAATAAAGACTTTTACACGGGATTGTTGACCCAAGATTTGGGGTTGGGGTTTCTCGTAGAATTCTCTTATTCCGACGCTAGCGGAAAAACCAAATATGACAACGCAGTATGCCTCGCCCGTCTCGCGACTGGCGCTCTTGCTGTTATTCCCCCAGGCGAGTGCTCCAAGTAGCAACAATAAAACGCCGGCCTGTCGCAGCGACCGTCTCATGGCCGTCGCCCATAGTCAAGTCCGGCATAATGGCCCGAATTAGGGCAGCACCCAAATGCCGTAGTCGTTGACAACGCCGGAGGGGCGGCCTATCTCCCGCCGACCCGGTCGGTGACTAAATCCGGCGGCTAAATCCACGGGGCGCCCGTGGCGGAATTGGCAGACGCGCACGGTTCAGGTCCGTGTTCCGAAAGGAGTGGTGGTTCGACTCCACTCGGGCGCACCATCCTCGCAAAATCCCTGTCAAGCGCGGGCAGCCGACTCACTGGTCACTGACGCAATTGTTACTGCGCCCTGCCCGGCCTTTGCGCTAAAAACCGGGAGGCGGCGGCCGTAAGAGCCGCCTTCAGCATCGCTGGGAGGGGACTCATGGTCGATTGGGGCAGCCTGCGGCTCACCTGGGAGCCGCGCATGTTGAGTATTCTGCGGATCATGGCCGGGCTGCCGTTCTTCCAGAACGGCACCAGCAAACTCCTCAACTTTCCGCCGCCCGCTACCCCGCGCCCCTACGACCTGTTCACCTTGAACCCGGGTCTGCAAGCTCCGTTGGAATTGGTGGGCGGCCTCCTGATCGTCCTTGGATTGTTTACCCGCCCGGTCGCGTTCATTCTGGCGGGCGACATGGCGGTCGCCTATTTTATGTCGCACGCGCCGCGCGGTTTTTTCCCGGCGATCAACGGCGGCACTGCGGCGATCCTTTATTGCTTCATCTTCCTGTACCTGTTCGTTGCCGGCGGTGGCGTCTGGAGCCTCGATCAGGTGCGGACGAAGCGGGCACCCCCCTGACGCGGATCTGACCGCGCGAATGCGCACGAGCCTCGCCGAATTTGACGCGCGCCCTGCCGGGGTAGATATTTCACGGGTGTATCGCAGGGGCGGGTCAGAGTTTTTATGAAATTGGCAGTCGAGGTGCGGCGAGGTCGCGCCGGACGCGGCGCGGGCGCCGCAGCATGACATATCATTTGCATCGCGGCGATTTGCCCGAGGGGCTGCTGTTCGGCGACTCGGTAGCGGTCGATACCGAGGCGATGGGGCTCCACCCGCATCGCGACCGGCTGTGCCTCGTTCAGCTCTCGCGCGGCGATGGCGATGCCCATCTCGTGCAGCTCGCCGCCGGCTGCTACGACGCCCCGAATTTGAAGCGGCTGCTGGCCGATCGCGCGGTCCTCAAGCTGTTTCATTTCGCCCGGTTCGATATCGGGATGCTGTACCACTATGTCGGGGTAATGCCTCAGCCGCTCTATTGCACCAAAATCGCCTCGCGGCTCGTGCGCACCTTCACCGACCGGCACGGGTTGCGCGATCTGTGCAAGGACCTCCTCGGCGTCGAGCTTAAGAAAGAGCAGCAGAGCTCGGATTGGGGCGCGGCATCCTTGACCGACGATCAGCAGCGCTATGCCGCTGCCGACGTCCTCCACTTGCACGCGCTGCGCGCCCGACTCGATGCGATGCTGGCGCGCGAGCACCGCAGCGAATTGGCGCGCCGCTGCTTTGATTTTCTGCCGGCACGCGCGTTGCTTGATCTCGAAGGCTGGGCGGAGCAGGACATCTTCGCGCATTAGCGTCATTGCGCGCGCGGCCCGGCGCGGTCCCGGGTCGCAACATCAGCGGGGGAGTCGTTTTGCCGGAAAAAGCCGTCGCCGCCGTGCTCGACACGGCATTGATGAGAGCCGCCGCCCACCATCAGGCGAGCGGTCTCGCCCGGGATCTCTCGGTCGCCCGCCGGGTCTTCCGCGCCGAGATCGAGGGTCTCGAACAGCTCTCCCAAGCCCTCGACTCCGCTTTCGGCGTCGCGCTCGATTTGTGCGCGGCGGCGCAGGGGCGGCTGATCGTCACCGGGATCGGCAAGAGCGGGCATGTCGCCCGTAAGATCGCCGCGACGCTCGCCTCGACCGGCACGCCGGCGCAGTTTGTCCACCCCGCCGAGGCCAGCCACGGCGATCTCGGGATGATCGGTGTCGACGACGCGATCCTCGCCCTATCCAATTCCGGCGAGAGCGCCGAGCTGGCCGCCGTCATCTTCTATTCGCGCCGGTTCAAGATCCCGCTCGTCGCGATCACCGGCGGGCTGGGCTCGACCCTCGCCGAGGCGGCCGATGTGGTATTGCCGCTGCCGGCCGCCGCCGAGGCCTGCCCGATGGGGCTGGCGCCGACCACCTCGACGACGATGATGATGGCGCTGGGGGATGCGCTGGCGCTCGGGCTGCTCGAGCGAAAGGGGTTTTCGTCCGCCGACTTCCAGCTGTTTCATCCCGGCGGCAATCTCGGCCGCCGGCTCTTGCGGGTCGGCGAGATCATGCACAAGGGCGCCAACGTGCCGCTCGTCGCGCCCGACGCGCCGATGTCGGAAGCGATCCTCGTCATGTCTGCCAAGAGCTTCGGCTGCGTCGGCGTCTGCGGCGCGGGTGGGCAGCTGGTCGGCGTCATCACCGACGGCGATTTGCGCCGCCACATGGATGACCGGCTGCTGGCGCGCAACGTCGGCGAGGTCATGCACCAGAACCCCAAGACCATTACCGCCGCCCATCTGGCCGCCGAGGCGCTCGGCGTGATGAACCGGTTCGCGATCACCGCACTGTTCGTCGTCGATGACAACCTGCGTCCAGCCGGGTTTCTCCACATGCACGATTGCCTGCGCGCCGGCGTCGCATGAGGCTTGCCCTGCCCGGATCCGCATTGCGCGCCGAGCGCCCCGAGGGCGAGCCGAGAGCGGCCGTCCTGGCGAACCCGGCCGCGTGGATCGCCGCCGCCTGGCCCGGCACCGCCCCGGACAATCGCCACAGCCGGCGCGTCGCCCTCCTGAAGCGGGTATTGCCGGCGATCGGCGTGGCCCTCTTGCTGCTGATTGCGATGTGGCCGCGGCTGGCGCCGCTGTGGGAGCGCATGCGGCTGGCCTTTCCGGCGATCGATCTGCGCGAGGCGCGCCAGTTGCGCATGATGAACCCGCACTATTCCGGAATCGACCGCCTGGGGCGCCCGTTTGCTGTTACCGCCGCGGTCGGACGTCAGGTGCCCGACCGGCAGGACCTGATGTCGCTGGAGGCGCCGCAGGCCGACATGAAAATCCATCGCGACGTCGATATCCTCGTTACCGCGGCGACCGGCATCTACCAATCGCCGGTGCAGGTGCTTGATCTTTTCGGCCACGTCACGCTGGTGCATCAGGACGGCACCCGCTTCGTCACCGACACCGCGCGGGTCGATGTCGCGAACGGCACGGCCGAAGGCAGCGACCCGGTCGTTGGCCAGGGCCCCTCGGGCGATGTCACCGCCGCGGGGTTTCAGATCCTCGGCAAGGGCGATACGATCGTCTTCACCGGCAAGTCGGACATGCTGCTGAGAGGGGCGGCACGGGATACCGCAAAACGCCCGCCGCCGACGCTGCCGGCCCCGGTCGCTGCCCTCGCGACGCGGGTCGAGGCCGAGGCGAAACCGGCGCTTGCGGCGGCAAAGCCGGCGGTAAATCGGGCGGCGGCGAAGCTGCCGGCGGGGGCGCATGCCGATAACCGGCATCCGCATCCGGCCCATCGCCCGCTCCCTGCCAATCCGGCAGCCGGCAAGAAAGCCTAGCGATGCCTCGACACCGTGCCGGGCATCGGCCGGGCGGCACGGCGGCCATTGGGCTCGCGTTCTTGTTCTGCGGGATGCTGCTGTCGCGGGCGGGCGCGCAGGCGGTCGCCCCGGCCGATAATCCGCCGATCCAGATCCAGGCCGATTCCGGCATCGAGTGGCAGCAGGACGCCCATGTCTATATCGCGCGCGGCAACGCGGTCGCGATCCGCGGTCCCGGCGAGATCCACGCCGATACGCTGATCGCCCATTACCGCGAGGCAAAAGGCGGTGGCAATACCGGCGCCAATACCGAGATCTATCGGGTCGAGGCGGAGGGCCATGTCGTCTTGAAGCGCGACGCGCAGACCGTGGTCGGCGACCGGGCGGTCTACGACGTCGACCAGTCGATCGCCGTGGTTACCGGCAAGGGGCTCAAGCTGACGACGCCGACCGATACCGTGACCGCGCGCGACAGCCTCGACTGGTACGATCAGCGGCAGATCGCCGTCGCCCGCGGCAACGCGGTGGCGATCCGCAACGGCAAGACAATCAAGGGCGACGTCTTGACCGCCTATATGGTCAAGACCACGCCGGCGCCGGCCAAGGGCGCCCCGCCCGGGGGCCGCGCCGCGCCGGCGCCCGCCAAACCGGCGGTCACCCCGGCTGCTTCGCCTGGCGGCATGCCCGGGGCTGCTATCGGCACGGAATCGAAGATCAGCCGGGTCGACGCGCAAGGCCATGTCGTCATCCACAACGCGCTCGACACCGGGCGGGGCGATTTCGGCGTCTACAAGGCCGATACCGGCATCGCGACGCTGATCGGCAACGTCGTCATGGAGCGCGGCAAGGACGTGATCAGAGGACAACGCGGCGTGATGGATCTCAACAACAACGTCAGCCGGATGATGCCCGGCGGCGCCCCGAGCGCATCGCCGCAGCGGGTCCAGGGCCTCTTTGTTCGCCAGGAACCAGGTGGTGGGGCCACGCTCTCCGGCGCGGCGCCGAGCCGCGCGCCAGCAGCGTCCGGCGACAAGAAGCCGTGATGCGCGGCGCCATGCGGCCGACCTCGCCGAATTATGCCGGACCGGCCTGGCTGGGGCAGGGACCGCGCCTGGTCACCGACAATCGCGGCCTGGTCGGCCACGGTCTCGGCAAGAGCTTCAAGCGCCGTCCGGTGTTGCGCGACGTCAGCGTGTCGCTGCAGCGCGGCGAGGTCGTCGGCCTGCTCGGCCCCAACGGCGCCGGTAAGACCACCTGCTTCTACATCATCACCGGCCTCATTGCCGCCGACACCGGCACGGTCGAGCTCGACGGGCAAGACATCACCGATCTGCCGATGTATCGCCGGGCGCGCCTTGGTATCGGGTATCTGCCGCAGGAAGCATCGATCTTCCGCGGCCTCACCGTCGAGCAGAACATCCGCGCCATTCTCGAGGTCGCCGAGCCCGAACCCGAGACCAGGGAGGCCATGCTCGACGCGCTCTTGGCCGAGTTCTCGATCAGCCATTTGCGGCGCGCTTCGGCGATGGCGCTGTCGGGCGGCGAGCGGCGGCGTTGCGAGATCGCGCGCGCCTTGGCGACCGAGCCGAACTTCATCCTGCTCGACGAGCCGCTCGCCGGGATCGACCCGATCGCGGTCGGCGACATCCGCGACCTCGTGGCGCACCTCAAGGATCGCGGCATCGGCGTCCTGATCACCGATCATAATGTGCGCGACACGCTGCAAATCGTGGATCGGGCATATATCTTGCATGAGGGGCGGGTGCTGATGGAGGGCGTGCCCGACGAGATCGTCGCCGACGCCGAGGTAAGACGCGTTTACCTCGGCGAAAGGTTTAGCCTATAAGCCGCTCCGATCGGAGCATCTTCGTGACCAGATTCGGTTTTTCGCAACGGCTTGAACTGCGCCAGAGCCAGGCGCTGGTGATGACCCCGCAGCTGCAGCAGGCGATCAAGATGCTGCAGCTGTCGAATGTCGAGCTGGCGGAATTTGTCGAGGCCGAGATCGAGCAGAACCCCCTGCTCGATCTCGCCGAGCACGACGCAGACGAGGCACCGGTGGCGGCGCCCGATCCGGTTCCGGCGGAGACCAACGGTCACGCGGTGACGTTGCCGCAGGAGCTCGGCGGCGCGCTGGCCGGGGAGCTCGCCGGCGATACCGCCGACCATTGGCGCGATGCCTCGGGCGAGGAGGGCGACGGCTCGCTCGATCGCGGCGGCGATTCGCAGCTTTGGCAGGCCCGCACCGGCGGCAGCTACGACGAGGATATGCGCGGCATCGATCAGGCCGCTTCACGCCCCCAGACGCTGCGCGAGCACCTGATCGAGCAGATCGGCGCCGACCTTCCCGACATCGCCGATCGGGTCATCGCCTTGCACCTGCTCGACCAGCTCGACGAGGCGGGCTATCTGCGCGGCGGCCTCGACGGCGTGGCGGAGCGGCTCGGCTGTCCCCCGGCGCGGGTTGAGCGCGTGCTCGCCCGCTTGCAGGAGTTCGACCCGCCCGGGGTGTTTGCCCGCGATCTGCCCGAGTGCCTCGCGCTGCAGCTGAAGGATCGCAACCGGCTCGATCCGGCAATGCAATTGCTCCTCGACAACCTGCCGCTGCTCGCGGCGCGCAACGCGCCGGCGCTCCTGCGGATTTGCGGGGTCGATGCCGAGGACCTCGCCGAAATGGTGGCCGAGATCAAGTCGCTCGACCCGCGGCCGGGACATGCCTTCGACCCGCCGCTGGCACAGCCGGTGATTCCGGACATTATCATGCGGGCCCAGCCCCAGGACGGCTGGCTCGTCGAGCTGAACGCCGATACCCTGCCGCGCGTCCTCGTCAACAACCGCTATTACGCGCGTATCAGCCACGCCGTGCGCAGCAAAGCCGAGCGCGAATATCTGACCGACCGGATGCAGGCGGCGAACTGGCTGGTCAAATCGCTGCACCAGCGCGCCACCACGATCCTCAAGGTCGCGACCGAGATCGTCAGCCAGCAGGACGGGTTTTTCCGGCTCGGGGTGCAGGCGCTGCGGCCGCTGATCCTGCGCGACATCGCCGATGCAATCGGCATGCACGAAAGCACGGTGAGCCGGGTCACCACCAACAAATACATGGCGACACCGCGGGGCCTCTTCGAGCTGAAGTATTTCTTCACCTCGTCGATCGCCGCCTCGCATGGGGGCGACGCACATTCGGCCGAGGCGGTACGCTTTCGCATCCGCGGCCTGATCGACAGCGAGTTGTCGAACGACACCCTGTCCGACGAGCGCATCGTCGAATTGCTCCAGGGGCAAGGCGTCGATATCGCCCGCCGCACCGTCGCAAAGTACCGTGAGGCAATGCGCATTCCCTCGTCGGTCCAGCGCCGCCGCGAAAAAATTTTGGCGCTGTGAGCCGCGTTTCCAATCCTACGCTTGACCCTCTTCCCCCCCGTGCCCATGTCGCTTCAGCGCCCCCGCCAGGAGTGGTTTCAGCCATGCAGCTGACAGTCACCGGCAAGCAGGTCGAAGTCGGCAATGCGCTGCGCAGCCATGTGGAAGCGGCGCTCGAAGCCCTGCTCGGCAAATATTTTGGAACGGCGATTGAAGCGCATGCGGTTTTTGCCCGCGACGCGCATCTGATCCGTGCCGAGATTTCGCTGCACATCGGGCGCGGCATCGTCATCAACAGCCACGCCTCGACGAGCGACCATTATATCGCCTTCGATGCGGCGGCCGAACGCCTGGCCAAGCAGTTGCGCCGTTACAAGCGCCGGCTGCGCGACCACCACGGCAAGGTGCATGCGCCGACCGAGCGGTCCGAGACTGCGAGGTCTTTTGTGCTCGCCCCGATCGACGAGGAGGACGCTGCCGCCGAGGGCGCGGCTGACGGCGAGTCACCCATCGTGATCGCCGAGATGAGCACCGAATTGCCGCAGCTCACCGTCGGCGAAGCGGTGATGCGGATGGATTTGGCCGATGCCCCGGTGCTGCTGTTCCGCAATCGGTCGCATGGCGAGCTCAACCTGGTCTACCGCCGCGGCGACGGCAATATCGGGTGGATCGATCCGGCGTTCGAGGCGGGAAGCGGCAGCGCTCGGCCCGACGCCCCGCCGCGCGGGCGCCGATGAGCGGCACGGCGCCGCCGGAGCGGGCGTGATGGAGATCGCCGATCTGCTGATCCCGCGCGGCGTGATCGCCCAGCTGCGCGTCAGCAACAAGAAGGCAGTTCTCCAGGAGATCGCCCGGCGCGCCGCGGCGCTGACCGGCATCACCGAGCGCCGCATCTATGATGTGCTGGGCGAGCGCGAGCGGCTCGGCTCGACCGGGATCGGCCGGGGCATCGCCATCCCGCACGGCAAGCTCACCGAGCTTTCACGCCTCTACGGCCTCTTCGCGCGGCTGGAGCGGCCGATCCCGTTCGGCGCGATCGACGATCAGCCGGTCGATCTGGTGTTCGCGCTGCTGGCGCCGGCCGAGGCCGGCGCCGAGCATTTGCGGGCGCTCGCCCGGGTCTCGCGCCTCTTGCGCGACGCCGCGATCTGCCAGAAGCTGCGCGGCACCGACAACGCCGAC
>Ga0182024_10011915_pt1 | contig 17328 bp, 15 predicted proteins | sample P32metaG_FD_120480 | JGI IMG/M metagenome (GOLD analysis project Ga0182024, IMG submission 120480) | Permafrost microbial communities from Stordalen Mire, Sweden - P3-2 metaG (Illumina Assembly) | ecosystem: Environmental > Terrestrial > Soil > Wetlands > Permafrost | place: Sweden: Stordalen...
CTCCGTGGGTGATCAGGATGTTGTGCGAGGATTTGGCGCGCAACATTCCGCGCACAATTTCCTTTACCTGTTTCGGAGTTTTCTTGCGCGCAAAAATTACCTCCGGAAAGCCCTGGCGAATCGAGCGGTGGTGATCGATCTTCGCGAATCCCAAATTCTCGTACGGCAAGTCGCGTAGCTTTTCGACGGCCGCATCCATGCCTATCGCGCCTTGCTTTACAGCTTCGAGAAACTTTCGAACTTCGCGTTCATCCATGCCGAGGAATCACCCTGTCAATGAAAGCCGCTGCTAATGCCAAGTGCTCTTGCATTCTAACATTCAAACGGAATGACGGCTGGACGACGCTTTGAAGAACGTCCGGATTGTCGCGAATCGTGATACATTCACGCGCAATCAGTCAAATGCAGATCAATCCTTAGTACCAGATTGAGAAATATCCACTGGAGGAACGCCTATGTATCTACTTTGGGAAATTATTATCGGGATCCTTGCAGGTTTTTTGGCGGGCCAGATCGTAAAAGGTTCCGGCATGGGCGTCCTGCTTGATTTGGTGGTAGGAATTGTCGGGGCTCTAATTGGCGGATGGATTTTCGGCTTGCTAGGCCTTGCCGCCTATGGACTGCTGGGCCAACTCGTAATGGCCACAGTCGGAGCCATCGTGCTGCTTCTGATTGTCAGGGCAATCAAAAGAGGCTGATGCAAAAAAAGAGCGCTTTCCACGTAATTGCGGAAAGCGCTCCGTTTTTCTCTTAATTTCTAGTTCTCTGCTTTTCCGCTTACGTCCACCACGCTGACCGTGCCATATTTCGCGAGTACATCCTGAATTTGCTTGCGGTCTCCGACGCAAACCCATTGCAGATAATCGAGTGCCACGAACTTCTTCGCGGCGCCCTGAACGCCGGCAGCATCGACCGCCGTAATGCGATCCGGATATTTGTCCCAGTAATCGACGGGCAATCCATAATATTGCACGGTGAGCCAGTCGTTGATGATCGTCGCGGGCTGCTCCAAAGATAACGCAAAATTAGCAATGATCGCCCGGTGCGCATCATCCAGTTCATTTTGCGGCGTGGGCTCATTGTTAATCTTCTTGAATTCATAAATGAAGCGGTCCATCGCATCGCCGGTTACCTGCGTGCGAACCGGTGAAAAAGCAAACCAGTCTCCGGAATAGGTGTCCGCGCTGAAGCGGCTGTATGCTCCGTAGGTCAAACTGTGCTCCTCGCGCAAATCGAGGAACAGTCTGGATTGCGGACCGCCGCCCAGCACCTGGTTCATCACAGCCAATCCGTAATACGCAGGATCCGTGCGCTGAATCGTGCGATCGCCCCCGAAAATCACGGTTTGCACGGAGCCAGGCCGGTCGACCAGCGTTATTTTGGTCGGCTGCGTCGTGACGGTCGCCGGAAATTGCTCCGCAGGCTCGCCTGCGCCAGTCCAACTGCCGAAATACTTCTCGATAATCACTCGCATGTCAGCGCCGCGGAAATCACCGGTGATGCCCAGAATTGTATTGCCCGGCACATAATGCTTGGCGTGAAATTGCTTCAGGTCCTCTGCGCTGATTTTCCCGATCGATTCTTTCGTTGGCGAAGCGATCGCCATCGGAGAGTCACCGTAAACCACGCGCCGAAACGCTTGCTGCCCTAGAAACGTGGGGTTCGCAAGGCGTTGTTCGAGCGCTGCTCCTTCGCTCTGTTTAAACTTCGTGAGCTCATCCGCCGGAAAGGCCGGATGCAGAACCACGTCGCTCATAAGGTCCAGGATTTTGGGTGCATCGCTGATCAAGCCCGACGCGGACACCAGCGTATTGCTCGCTCCAAAACGGGACGTAGCTTCGAGTGACGCGCCCATCGATTCCACTTCGTTCGCGATCTGGGCGCTGGTGCGGTTTGCCGTTCCTTCTCGCAACATGCCCGCCGTGAACGACGCTACCCCGGGCAAATCTTTCGGGTCCGCCAATTGTCCCGGTCGAATCCACATCGTGAAATCGACGGTGGGCAATTTGTGATCTTCCACGAGCACTAAGGTCAGGCCGTTCTTGAGTTTTACGACGGACGGCCGAGGTAGCTGCACACGCAGAATCTCCTTGCTGACAGGAGCGCGATTCAGCCGTTCGACTTTGCTGGTCGCGGTGGATTTATCCTGGTTCTGCGCGAAAGCCGCGTTGGGAGTGAATAGCACCGCCGCTGCCGTCACGACGACGGCTGCTGTAAAAACATTTTTCAGCGAGCTCGAGTATCTTGGATTTCCATTCGGCATCTTCAGCTTGCCCTTCGTTCCGAAGATCTTTGCAGTGATCATTGCGCCCCCTTCGAATCTGCATTCGTGCTCGCGGCCGGGTAGGTGACTACGACCGTGCGCTGATCCGGCACCAGGAATGTTTTGAGAATCGAATCAACGTCTTCCACCGTCACCGCGTTTCGCTTTTCCTGGATGGTGTTGATCAGGTCAGGATCGTTGAAATACACCGCATAATCACCAATCAGAACTGCGGTGCGCAGTGCCGACCGGCGCCGTTCGATGAATTGGATCAATAGCTCCCGCTTGGCCTTGGCCAGTTCTTCCGGCGTTATGCCGCTTTTCAATACCGCCGCAATTTCTTCGTCGATCCCTTTTTCAAGATCTTCGATCTTTACGCCCGGACGCGGCGTCGCCTCAATATAAAATTGGCTGGTTCCGATCCGGCGGTCGGCCTGCACCGTAACCTGCGAAGCGAGTTGCTTATCTTTAACCAGATGCTGATAAAACCGCGAGCTTTCGCCCTGGCCGAGAATAATCGCTAATTGGTCTGCCGCGTAATTGCCCGGCGTATTTCCCGCAGGGACGTGATACGCGATATCGATTTGCGGCAAACGCGCCAACGGATCGTAAATCGTTTCGCGGCGTTCTCCGTAATGCGCCTCCTCGACTAAATCGACCTTGGGTGGTTCCGGCTGCGCGGGAATCGACCCAAAATATTTTTTAACCTTCGCCAGGGCTTCATCCGCATCAAAATCCCCGACCAAGGTCAGTACGGCGTTGTTCGGCGCATAGTAAATTCGGAAAAAATCCTGTACGTCGCCGATGCTGGCGGCATTCAGATCCGTCATCGAGCCTATCGTCGAATGTTTGTAAGCAAAATTATCGTAGGACACATTGTCCACATCCAGCTGGGCTCTGCCGTAGGGCTGATTGTCGATGCCCTGCCGGCGCTCTTCCTGCACCGCGTTGCGCTGGTTATCCAGGTTCGCCTGCGTAATGTTCAACGAGCGCATGCGATCCGCTTCGAGGAACAGCCCCAGGTCGAGTTGGTTCTTCGGCAACTCTTCGAAGTAGGTCGTGCGATCCTCATTCGTGGTGCCGTTCATTCCGCCGCCGTTGTTCAGCACTTGAATGAAATGCTCCCCTTTGCCGACGTTCGCGGAACCTTGAAACATCATGTGTTCGAAAAGGTGCGCGAAGCCCGTGCGGCCGGGCCGCTCGTTCCTGCTTCCGACGTTATACGCAACATCAATCGCGTACACCGGCGCCGAGTGATCGGGCGCCAGAATCACGCGCAGCCCGTTATCTAGCTTTACTTCGCGCAATTCAAGTTTCGGCAATCTCAGTTCATCATCGCCAGTCGTCGCTTTCAGGTTAGTTCCCAATCCGAGCAGCGCCGCTACCCCTAGCACCGCGATGACGCCCGACCTCGATCTTCGAATAATTGACATCAACAATCCCTCCAGACAACAGCGGATATTCTCCGTCTTTCGATGTTTCAAGGCAACTTTGAGGACTCCGGCCAACCTTGCGCGTACAGCTATGCGAGGTAGTTGAGTGACGCAACTATGCGTGGGGGATCAAGTACGCTAGAATTTAACTCACTCCAATGGCTGATTCCGCAGAAAAAACCATCACGGTGGGCATTACCGGGGCAAGCGGCGCGATTTATGCGCGGTCTATTCTGCGCCTTCTGGACGCCGATTCTCGCGTCGATCGTGTCTTTCTTGTTTCCAGCGACACCGGAATGCGGCTGCTCGCCACCGAACTCGAAATCGTACCGGCGGACCCGAAAAAACTGCCTTCGCTGCTGACTGGAACTCCCGCCAAGAAAATCGAGTTCCTGCCGAATAAGGACGTCGGCGCAATTATTGCGTCAGGCAGCACTGTGGTCGACGGTATGGCCATAGTTCCGTGCTCGGCCGGCACGCTCGGCTCCATCGCTGCAGGGACAGCGAGCGACCTGCTCACGCGGGCCGCCGATGTTTGCTTGAAGGAACGCCGGCCATTGGTTCTTTGCCTTCGCGAAACTCCGCTGAACCGCATTCATCTCGAAAATATGTTGCGCGTGAATGACGCCGGCGCAATCGTTATGCCGGCCATGCCGGCATTTTACTACGGGCCTAAAACGATTGAAGACCTGGTCGAACAGTTCTCGTGCCGGGTTTTGGCGCAGCTCGGCTTGCCGCAGGAGCAGCAGTTCCGCTGGAAAGGCGGCGCCACCAAACGTGCCGCGGCTGGTGATGGCTATGATGTTTAACTCTTCCGCTTGCGCGCCACCAAACTGAAATGACTCAGCGTAAGAATCGCGTCGCAGTTGTGCTCGAAATGATCAAGTTCGAGCATTCCGTATTTGCGCTGCCGTTTGCATTGGTCGGCGCCCTACTTGCCGCTCGGGCGGGTCACGCGCTGCCGACATGGCGGCAGATTCTCTGGATTGTGGTGGCCATGGTCGGCGCTCGCTCAGCCGCCATGACCATGAATCGCATCGCCGACGTGGACTACGACGGGCGCAATCCGCGCACTGCGAATCGCGCCCTTCCCAAGGGCGAATTGTCTCTCACGTTTGCCTGGATTTTCACGCTCCTGGCAGCCGCTGTGCTCGTCATCGCCGCGTGGCAATTGAATACGCTGGCGCTGGAACTTTCGCCTGTAGCTCTGGCATTTCTTTTTTTGTATTCCTATACGAAGCGATTCACTTCGCTCTCGCATTTCGTTCTGGGTTTTTGTCTGGGCATCTCGCCCGCAGCCGCGTGGATCGCAATCCGCGGTTCCTTGGATTGGCGCATGCTGATTCTCTGCGCAGCGGTCACTCTGTGGGTCGGGGGTTTCGACGTTCTGTACGCGTGCCAGGATGTGGAGTTCGACAAGTCCGCTGGCCTCTATTCCATTCCGGAGAAATTCGGAATCGCCCGCGCTCTCTGGATCGCCCGCGTGCTGCACATCGCGATGATCGCGCTGCTGGTGTGGCTCGCGCTCAGTTTCCAGCTCCCTTGGCCGGCATGGGTTGGCATTATCCTCGTGGCGGCGTTGCTGGCCTACGAACATTCACTCGTCAAGCCCAACGACCTGAGCAAAATGAATGCTGCGTTTTTCGCTGTGAATGGCTATATTAGTTTAGTGTTCCTTTTGTTCTGGGGCGCGGCGGCGCTTGTGTTGCACCGCTAGTTTTCAAGCTATCCGCTAAGAATTGCGTTTGGGTAACGGTAAATGACTACAGCTCTTGAACTTAAAACCCCTAAGCTGAACGACGAACGGCTCGAACCGGTCGCCCGGAAAGTGCTTGCGGGCGAGCGCCTCGACGCGGCTGACGGCCTCCTCCTTTACGAATCGCACGATTTGCTCGGAGTGGGCTGGCTCGCGAACTACGTCCGCGAAAAAAAACACGGCAACGTCACCTACTACAATGTTAACCGGCACATCAACCCGACGAACGTCTGCGTCGCGCACTGCAAGCTGTGCGCCTTTGGCCGCTCGCCCGATTCACCGGGCGCCTATACTTTCTCGCTCGAAGAAATCTATGCGCGCGCGGCCGAAGGCGTCGCCGAAGGCGCCACCGAATTTCATATCGTTGGCGGCCTGCATCCCGACCTGCCTTTTTCGTTTTATCTCGACATGATTCGCGGGTTGAAGCAGCGCAACCCGCAGGTCCACCTGAAGGCTTTCACGATGGTGGAAGTGGGTTATTACGCGCGCATCACTAAACTTTCAATCCGCGACACTCTCCTCGCGCTGAAAGATGCCGGCGTCGATTCGCTTCCCGGCGGAGGCGCGGAGATTTTTCATCCGCGCGTGCGCAAGCTGATCTGCGACCACAAGGTAAGCGGCCAGCGCTGGCTCGAAATCGCGCGCACCGCGCATGAACTCGGCCTGCGCTCGAACGCCACCATGCTCTACGGGCATCTCGAAACAAATGAAGAGCGCGTGGATCATTTGATTCAACTTCGCGCGACCCAGGATAAAACGGGCGGATTCGTCACGTTTATCCCGCTCGCTTTTCACCCCGCGAACACGGCGCTTGCACACATTCCTCCGCCAACTGGATTCGACGACCTCAAGGCGATCGCTGTCGCGCGCTTGATGCTCGACAACTTCGATCACATCAAAGCCTATTGGATTATGCTGACGCCGCGGATCGCGCAGGTCGCATTGCGATTCGGCGCGAATGACCTGGATGGAACCGTCGTGGAAGAAAAGATTTACCATGACGCCGGAGCTACCACTCCGGAGAACATGTCTCGCGCGGAACTCGAACGCCTGATTCGTGCCGCGGGACGCGTGCCGGTCGAACGCGACACTCGCTACAATCCCGTGGATCGCATAAAGAATCCGATTCCCGCTCCCATCGCGAAACGCACCGAAAACTTCATTCCGGAAACTTCGCTCACCCTGAACGTCTAACGGCGCCTCAAAACGAATTAGAAGAGCAGATCAGAAGAACGAATCAGGAAAGACCAAGGAGTACGGAAGGTTAGGCGTGCGGGTGCGCTTTGTCGTAAACCACCATGAGCTGTTGAATGCTGGCCTGCGTATAACGCTGGGTGGTGGAGAGCGAAACGTGGCCGAGCAATTCTTGAATCGCGCGCAGGTCCGCGCCATCGTTCAGCAAGTGCGTCGCAAAAGCATGGCGGAGCGAATGTGGATGTAAATCCCAATCCACGTTCGCGAGCGCGCAATATTTTTTAACGATGTAGCGAACCGATCGATCGGTCAGCCGCTGTCCACGCCAATTGACGAATACCGCCTCCGCATCCGGCTTGGCGGACGCGGCCAGAATTTCATGCCGGATCGGCCAGTAATCATCGAATGCTCCCTGCGCCTTCGCGCCGTAGGGAACCACGCGTTCTTTGCGCCCCTTGCCCAGCACCCGCAGCATCTGGCCGGTTTTATCCATATCGCCAAGGCTTAAGCCGACCAGCTCGCTCACGCGCAGCCCGGATGCGTAGAGCAGCTCAAATATCGCGCGATCGCGCCGCGGCACGAGCTTCTCCGTTCGTCTGTCGGCCTTCCCGATCGCTTTCTCAGGGCCGCGTTTCGAGGCGCGTGATGGATGCCCAAGCTCATGCGCGCCACCTGGCAAATTATCGAGGAAGTTGCCGATCTCCTCGGCCGTTTGAATTCGCGGGATTCGCTTGGGAAGCTTCGGGGTGCTGACGAGTCTCGCCGGATTCTGTTTAACGAATTTTTCGCGCACGCAGAACTTGAAAAAAGTTCGCAGCGCGGCGAGCTTGCGCGCAATTGTCGGCTTCTGTAGTTTGCGATCGTACATCCAAGCCACAAATTCGCGAATGATCCGATGATCTATTTCGCCAATCGGCATGGTTTTCTCGCCGGGCGGGGTCAAGAATTCCTGAAACAGCTTTAAATCACCGTGATAATCGCCAATCGTCGCGGGCGATGAATTCCGCTCGTATCTCAGATAATTGATAAATTTATCGAGGATAGGCTTCATCGGGCGCTTGAAACGCAACTGCTGGTGACGTTAAGACTTCGTGTGCGAGCCAGCCACGACTTCGACCGGTTCCTGCGGATGCACGAATTTTGGTTTGGCGCTGCCGTTTGCCGCGGGTGCGAGAACTGGCGCCGCCCCGTTGGTTAACGGGACCTCAGCGGTTGGGACACTTGGCGCTGGCGACGCGCCAACTTCCGCGGGCGCGGGAGCTTCGATCTCCCAGTCGCAGCCTTCTTTGATGCAGCTTCGGAAATTACCTTGCTTAGTGCGCTTCTCCACGATGAAGGGCGCGCGGCACTTGGGACACGGTTCGTTAATCGGCTCGTGCGGCGTGGTGAAATCGCAATCCGGATAGCGGCTGCAGCCATAGAAAATGCGGCCGGCGCCGCGGCCGCGCGAAATTCCGCGCCGTACAAATTCACCTTCATCGCATTTCGGGCACTTGATTCCCAGCGTGATGGGTCGCGTGTATTTGCACTTTGGATAATTCGTGCAACCGATGAAATCGCCGAAGCGGCCCGCCCGGCGCAGGAGTTGCGCATCGTCCAGCGGGCATTTTTCATCGAGCGGAACATCCGGCTGGCGCGCGATGCGTGTGCCTTCCACCAATCGTCGCGTGGTTTTACAATCGGGATAACCTTTGCACGCGAGAAACACGCCGAAGCGCCCGCGCTTAATCACCATTTCCTTGCCGCAATTGTCGCAGTACTCGATCTTGGGCTGGCCATCCGCTTCCGCGGGAAGCTCGGGAGACAAGTCCTTGATGTAATCGCAATCCGGGTAACGGTTGCAGCCCAGGAAAAATCCATGCCGGCTGATGCGCTCGAGCAATTCTCCCTCGCCGCATTTTTCGCATTTCGCACCGGTAGGTATGCCCGCCTTGTACGAAAGCATTTCGCCGTCGGCTTTATCGAGATCGACAACGAAGCGGTCCCAGAATTCCTTCACCGCCGTGCGCCAGGGCAGCTTGCCGTCTTCGATTTCGTCCAATTCCTCTTCCAGGCGCGCCGTGAAGCCCACGTCGAAAATATCCTCGAAGCTCTTCACCAGTAGCACGCTGACGCGTTCGCCAAGCATCGTCGGCGAAAAGCGCCCCTGGTCCTTGGTTACGTACTCACGCTCGACGATCGTCGAAATAATCGCGGCGTAGGTAGAGGGTCTGCCAATGCCTTTTTCTTCCAGATCTTTTACCAGGGTCGCGTCGTTGTAGCGCGGCGGCGGTTCGGTGAAATGCTGATCCGGGCGAATCGATTCGAGGCGAAGCGACTGCCCTTCGCGCACCTGCGGCAGCGAGTGGCCTTCACCATCTTCCTTCTCATCGTCTTCGCGATCCGCCACCGCAACCGGCGTTTGATACACGCGGAGATAGCCGTCGAATTTCTGTACGGAACCCGTGGCGCGGAAAGTGTAGTCCCCGGCTGAAATGTCGATGGTCGTCTGATCGAAAATAGCCGGCAGCATCTGCGAAGCTACGAACCGCTGCCAGATAAGCTGGTAGAGCTTGAAGAGATCGTCTTCCAGGTACGGCCGGACATCTTCCGGGGTCCGGGTCACGTCCGTGGGCCGCACCGCCTCATGCGCTTCCTGAGCGTCCTTCTTTGATTTGTAGAAATTCGGCTTCTCCGGCAAGTAGCTCGAGCCGAAACGTTCCGGAATCATGGTGCGCACCTGATCCAACGCGTCGTTCGATACGCGCACTGAGTCCGTGCGCATATAAGTGATCAGCGCAATCGAGCCTTCCGTTCCAAACTCCACGCCTTCGTATAATTTCTGCGCGATGGACATCGTGCGCTTCGCTGTGTATCGCAGGCGGTTGTAGGAAGCCTGTTGCAGCTTGGAAGTCGTAAAAGGAGGAGGCGGGTTCCGGCGCTTTTCCTTTTGCGTCACGGAGGCCACTTCCCATTTTGCCTTTTGCACCGCTGCCAGCACCGCGTCCGCCGCAGCTTGATTCCCAACCTCGATATCTTCGCCGTTGAACTTGTGTAATTTCGCTTCGAACACCGGAGGGGTTCCAGCATCCAGCATCGCGTGAATCGTCCAATATTCAACGGGCACGAATGCGCGAATTTCCAGCTCGCGCTCCACGATCAGTCTCAACGCCACCGTCTGCACGCGTCCGGCGGAAAGCCCGCGCCGCACTTTATTCCACAGCAACGGCGAAACTTTATAGCCCACGATGCGGTCGAGCACCCGGCGCGCTTGCTGGGCGTCGACTAAATCCTCGTTGACCGCAGTCGGTTTCTCGAACGCGGCCTTGATGGCCTTCTGCGTGATCTCGTTGAACATCACCCGATAAATTTTCGGAGCTGCTCCGTTTGTCGGAGCCAGCTCCTTCTTGGCAGCCTTCGGCTTGGCTTCTTCGCCTTCTTTTCCTTCGCCCTCTTTTTCTTCCTGCGCCTTGGCGATCATCTCTGCGTATTTCTTAGGCCGGCCTAGAATCTCAGCCAGGTGCGCGCAAATCGCTTCACCCTCACGGTCCGGGTCGCCCGCCAGATAGATCGCTTCCACGCCGCGCGCCGCTTTCTGCAGGTCGGTGATGACTTTTATTTTTCCGGGTATCACTTCGTACGTCGGCTCAAAAATATTTTCAGAAGTGACCACCACCGGTTTCGGAATTTTCTTTTCAGGAGCGCCAGCCTTCGCCTTGGTCTTGCGCTTTTTTTTCTTGGGTTTGCCGTTCTGTTCACCGGGCAGCAGTATCCCAATGGTTTTCTTCGGCAGGTCCATCACGTGGCCATAAGAAGCCTTGACCAGGTAATTCTTGCCGAGATATTTGTTGATGGTCTTCGCCTTTGCGGGCGATTCCACGATTACGAGTGACCTTGCCATTCTGTGAGCGCCTCTTCCTACCTACACGGATGCGTCCCGGTTCAAATTCGGTGCAACCGAACCGCGAACTCTTTATTTCCGCCAACCCGTTGCGTCGGCTTGCGGCTGGTAACCTTAAATATAAGACAATTTCCGCCAGACCGGCCAAGGCGGACCGGGAACATCCTTGGCCCTACCATCCTAGCTGCAATTTCCCTGGGCTGTTACAACAGGACTTTAAGGAATTGCTTGCCTGGTAACTGACGTACCACGCCCTTGAGCTCCAGGTCAAATAGGGTCGCCAGCACCTCGGACGACGTAAGCCCTGAATTCTCGACCAAATCATCCACCAGCCTAGCTTCGTCCTGGACCAGAAGATCGTACAAAATCCTTTCATTTGGCTCTAAAGCTTGCTCGACGAGCATCGTCCGCTGCTCGCTGTTGGCCGATTCTACAGGCAGAAGCTCCGCCCGAATCGGCGTAGGAAGCTCTTCGATGACGTCCTCCCAGCTCGTAACCAGTTTCGCGCCTTGCTTGATCAACTGATTAGGACCAAAGCTCGTCGGCTGCGTTGCATTCCCCGGAATTCCATACACTTCGCGCCCGAATTCCATGGCCAGTCGAGCCGTTATCAACGACCCGGAGTACTGGGCGCCTTCCACGACCACGACTCCAACCGACATCCCCGAGATAATGCGATTTCGGATTGGAAAATTCTGCGGCCCCGGAAATGTACCCATCGCGAATTCAGACACGATTGCGCCGCGTTTCTCCATCTCCGCAAAAATCCTCTTGTTCTCCTTCGGATAAATCACGTCAATCCCGCAACCCAGCACCCCAATCGTTGCACCGGTGGCCGAACTCAAGGCGCCTTTATGCGCGCTGGAATCGATGCCGCGCGCGAGGCCACTCACAATTACCAGGCCTCGGTCCGCCAAATCCTTTGCCAGCTTTTAAGCCATTTGATTCCCATAAGGCGTCGGACGACGCGAGCCTACGATGGAAATCAAGTGCCGGTTCAGAAGTTCAACGTTTCCGCGCACATACAATAGGGGTGGTGGATCGTAAATTTCGCGCAAGCGTTGCGGATACTCCGGTTCATCCCAAGTGAGTAACCGGACTCCAGCCGCCTGTGCCTGCGCCAATTCTTTCGCTGCGGCACTCAGCGGCTGCCGGGTATGCAGCGCCCGAGCGACGGCTGCGGGCAGGCGCCGTGCCTCCAGGTCGGTCAGCGACGCATTAAAAATCGCTTCTGGACTGCCCATCTCGCGCAGCAGTTTCCCAGCCATGCGTGCGCCCAGACCGGGCGTCAAAGCCAGCGCCAACCATCCCAGATATTGTTGGGGATCCATCGAGGTTTGCGCGCAGCCTACGCGGATAGTGGCAAACCTGTCAAGATATCTTCATAGCAAGACCAATCGATCTGCAATCGGGAAGTCACTCGGAAGGCTGGAAAGTTGATAGAATGCCGCCATGCGAATTGTTCTGGCTGCGCTTTTTCTTTTTGCTCCATCAACGGCACCTACGCCAGTTTGGGTCGCACAGACTTCGGGAATTGATACAAATTTGCGCGGCGTCAGCGTCGCGCACTTTCGCACACCCAGTGGATCGATCGGTTCGATTGTTTGGGCCTCCGGCTCGAACGGGGTGATCTTACAGTCTTCCCAAACGGGCGACGCGTGGGTGCAGTTGCACGTCAATGGCGGCGAGATTCTCGATTTTCGAAGCATTCACGCATTCGACGATAAGACGGCTTACGTGATGTCCAGCGGAGAAGACGAGAAATCTCGCATATACAAGACTGCCGATGGCGGCCAAACCTGGACTCTACAATTCACCGGCGCCCGACCGGCATTTTTTCTGGATGCGCTGGTTTGTGATTCTCCGGTGCACTGCCTGGCGCTCAGCGATCCGGTAGACGGCAGATTTGTGATCATGGCCACGTTCGACGGCGAAAATTGGCGCCCGTTGGCTGAACACACCATGCCGCCTGCTTTGCAGGATGAAGGCGCGTTTGCGGCCAGTGGATCTTGCCTCGCGATTTATGGGAACGATATTTATTTCGTCACCGGAGGTCCGGCGGCGCGGTTATTTCATTCCCCCGATTCCGGGCGCATGTGGTCCGTAATTCCTTTGCCGATTACGAGTGGCGCCCCGGCTGCCGGCGCTTTCTCGGTCGCGCGCCGTGGCCGAAACATGGTCGTGGTAGGCGGCGATTACACCAAGCCCGATGGCCACGATCGCGTCGCCGCGTACTCGCGCGACGCCGGCCGAACCTGGAAACCAGCCACGCAGCCACCCGCCGGATATCGCTCCGCTGTCGCCTGGCTGGACGATCACACCGTCGCGGCCGTCGGCCCGAACGGCGAAGACGTCAGCATCGACGGCGGCAACCATTGGAAACCAAATGGCTCTCTGAACTTAAACGCGCTCGCCGCATTAAGTCTTTCGAACGCCTGGGCAATCGGCGCGAAGGGCACCATCGCCCGCTTCAAGTAGTCCCGCTTCAAAAGGTGAACAGGGCCATATGCTATATTTGAATGGCGCTTTTACGGCGCGCATTGAATGCTGCTATGCGCAAACTTCGCATCTCGATCGTTGAATACCTGAACACGGCACCACTCGTCTGGGGGTTCACGGACGGACCGTTGGCAGGCAAGTACGATTTGTCCTTTACGGTGCCCTCGCAATGCGCCGAAGCCCTCCGTAACGGCGCTGCGGACCTGGCCATCATTCCTTCGATCGAATATCAGCGCATCGATAATCTAGTGGTCATGCCGGAAATTTCGGTTGCCGCTAAAAACGAAGTTCGCAGCCTCCTGGTTGTTGCGAAAAAGCCAATCGAACTGGCCAAGCGCATAGCGCTCGATAGCAGTTCGCGCGCCACCCAGGCTCTCGTCAAAATTCTCGCAGACGACCTTTGGAATATTCGTCCTGAATTCGTGGAAGCCGAGCCGGACGCCAGCGAAATGCTGAAAAACGCAGACGCCGCGCTCATCATCGGAGATCCTGCGCTACGAATCGCCATGAAAATGGAAGCGCTCGCCGCGAAAGTCGCAAGTGGCGAAGAGTGTTGCAAAGGCGACCCGGAAGACATGCCGGTGCCCGGCTTCGAAACCACTTTCGTTTACGACGTGGCTTATCAATGGCGCGAATTGACCGGCAAACCCTGCGTGCTGGCGATCTGGGCGGGACGGCCGGAAGCGATGACGCCGGATGTTATCGCCGATTTTCACGCATCGAAACAATATGGCATGGAACGCGTCAAGGAAATCTCCGAAGCCGCATCCATAAAACTCGATATGCCCGCGTGCGCTCTTGAGCGATACTTGACGGAGAACATTCATTTCGGCCTGGAAGAGGAATACCTGGCAGGTTTGCGGTTGTACTATGAGAAGGCTGCGGGCATCGGCGTCATTCCGCGAAACAAGCCGCTTCAGTTCGCAAGCATGCTGGTCAGCGGCGCCATAAGCGCCAAAGCGACGTAATAATAAAAGTTTTGAAATATAAAAGGTAAACGCAAACTGACAATGGGTATCTCAAAACAAGAAGCGCTCGATCTTTTCAACTCCGACGATCTGATTGGCATCGGCATGGCCGCGAACGAGGTGCGCCGCAAGAAGACGGACCCGCGCGTCGCCACCTACCAGATCGATCGAAACATCAATTACACGAACTTCTGCACGGAATACTGCTCTTTCTGCGCGTTCTATCGGCCTATCGGCGCGAAAGATGGCTACATTCTGCCCCTTGAATCGATCTACGAAAAAATCGAAGAAATGATCGAATTGGGCGGCAACGGTGTGTTGCTGCAGGGCGGCTTGCATCCGGATCTGCGCATTGAGTTTTACGAAAACCTGCTGCGATCGATCAAGGCAAAGTTCCCGCAGGTACACCTGCACTGCTTTTCCGCGCCGGAAATTGGCTGCATCGCGGAAGTTTCGGGATTATCGGTTCGCGATACGATTGCACGTCTGCGCGATGCGGGCCTTGATTCCATTCCCGGGGGCGGGGCCGAAATTCTCGATGACGAAATTCGCGCGAAAATCTCACGCCTGAAATGCCGGTCTGATGAGTGGGTAAACATGCACCGCGATGCTCACAGCCTCGGAATGCGCACCACCGCCACGATGATGTTCGGCTGCGGTGAGGAATACCGGCACCGCGTCAACCATTTCGAGACCGTGCGTCAGATCCAGGAAGACACCGGCGGTTTCACATCTTTTATTCCCTGGTTTTTCGCGCCAGACAACACGCCGCTCGGCAAAAAGGTTCCCGAAGCCACGGCTTTTGATTATTTGAAGACGCTCGCCATCAGCCGCCTCTACCTCGACAATATCGACCACATCCAATCCAGCTGGCTTACGCCGGGCATTAAGATCTGCCAGCTCGGCCTGCAGTTCGGCGCGGACGACGTAGGCAGCATCCTGATCGAAGAAAATGTCGTCTATGCAGCGGGAGTCCGCAACCGCACCAATGAAGAGGAATTGCGCCGCATTATTAAGGATGCCGGTTATATCCCTGCGCAGCGCGACACGCTCTATCGCTCCTACGCCCTCAAACCTATTTCGTAGTCACGTCGGAGAGCATTCAGAATTTTGGCGGTAAAGTCACTTCCAGGACCACTTCGGCTCCTTCCGGCAGATCGATTGGATTGTTCAAAATCAGCGAGCCGTTAACGTATCGGGCGCGTAGAGCGCGCGGAAGTTTGGGCTGCGCGCTCGGCAATCCCGGAGGAGTATCAGCAGAAATCCTTGCGGGCTCGGCATCAGTTCCAGGTAACGATTTTCTACTTTCGATCTTCGCGGTGCCTCCCGCATCGAGCGCTACATTCGCCAGGGCATCCGCGTCTTTATTCAGTTCGCGGCGAACATGTTCAATCGCAAAATACTGCAGCTGGCGCGCTAGTTTTGCCGCGCGTTCGTGCAAGGGCTTCAAATCCGGGCTCTTCACCTTGTACACGCCCTGCATCTGCCTGACCAGCAATTCGGAATCGCTGCGAATCCGCAAAGCCGTAATGCCATGCAAAGCCGCATAATCCAGTGCGGCCAGCAGCGCAAAGTATTCAGCCACATTATTCGTTTCGCGGCCGATGTTTTTTCCGAGTTCCAAAATCTTTTTTCCATCGGGGTCGCGCAAGACCACTCCGTAAGAAGCGGGTCCGGGATTTCCGCGCGATGCGCCATCGATATTGGCGACGTGCACGCCTGCCGGCACAGCAGGATTGGAATCCGCGAAGAGACGGGCGTTGCCAGGAGGAGAAGTTTTGCTGTGTCGCGCCAAAATTTTCAGTTCTCGCGATGGGTTGAATTCGGAGATGCCGGTGCTGGCTGCGCATTGGCCACCGCCGCAGCTGCGGTCGGCTCCGTGTAATACAGGATGCGCGTGCAGGTTTCGCAATGGAATAATTCGTCGGTGGTCGAACGCCGCATCGCCTGGATCACCTGCGGCCGCATACGCATCCCGCAGGCGCTGCATTTTTCGTCGCGAACTTCCGCCAGCGCCAGGTTGTCGTGCTTTTTCATGATGCGATCGTAATGATCCATCATAGCTTCGGGAATCTCGGCGACGGCACGCTCGCGCTCGGCGTTCAACTGCGCTTGCTCCTGCTCGGCCTCGCTCTTTTCCCCTGCAATCTTCGCGCGCTGCACCTTCGCAACTTCTTCCGCTTCTTTCACCAGCTTTTCGGACGTCTTGATTTGCCGCTCATATTGCTCGCCCGCCACCATTTGCTCGAGCAGCCGGTCTTCCGCGTTCGTGATCTCTTTTTCGCCGTTGTCCACTTCGTGCTGCAACGCTTTGAACGCTTCGTTGGTTTTCACTTGCGAAGTTTGGTCTTTATATTTCCGGACCCGCTCTTTCCACTGCTCCACATCGAGCTCGTACTTTTTGCGGTCGCGCACCACCGTCACCTGCGCCGCTTTCGCTGCGTCCAATTCCGCCTTTGCCGTTGTTACATATTTCTCCGCGTCGGCGCTGCGCTTCGGGAATTCTGCCAGGCGCGCACGTACGGCCTGCAGACGCGTATCAACGCTTTGCAGCTCGAGCAGGTCTTGAAGGATTTTCATCACGATGCGGCATTCTAACACATTGAAGCTGGCAGGTCGTTTTTGGGCTTCGTGTACGCGACGGCGGCCTCGCGGCCGCTCTTGCCTGCGTCACAACTACAAATGTTTCTTCAGAAAAGCGATAACGCGGATCCACGAATCACACTGGGCCTCGGCGTCCGCTTCCGCGCTGCCGCCGAAAGAAAACTTCGCGCCTCGCAAATGCTTGTTCGATGAAACGCGAGACGTTGTCGGCAGAAATGGATAGCGAAGCATGTGACCGGCTGCTGGATAATGCAGATGTTCCACCGCATGCGCAAAGCGCTTTTCTTTCAGCCTTCCCACAATCGCCTGGCTCATCTCCGCCGCAGGCCACAGGTGATCATCGCCGCCAGATACCAGCAGAATTGGCCCGTGCGTCTGCTCCGCGCGAATCGCAGCATGTTTCACCGCGTGGCCATTGCGCAGGCCCGCGCGGAATAGATTGCGGAACATGACCGGCCGCTTCAGCGCCACAACCGGAAACGCCGAGCGCAGCATAAATCCGCGCAGGGGTAGCGGCGCAAACGCAACGGGCTGGCCGCCATACGACCAGCACGGAATGATTTCGCCCGTGGCTTTGTCGCGCCCGCTTGCGGCCCATGCCACGCTGCTGGGTGCGTAAGCAATCACGGTGCGAATCCAGGAAAAAGTTGACCCAAGCAGCAGCGCAAGTTCGGCTCCGCGCGAGACACCGAGCGCTCCGATACGTTCCGCGTCAATTTCCGGCTGCGCTC
>Ga0182024_10011916_pt1 | contig 17328 bp, 11 predicted proteins | sample P32metaG_FD_120480 | JGI IMG/M metagenome (GOLD analysis project Ga0182024, IMG submission 120480) | Permafrost microbial communities from Stordalen Mire, Sweden - P3-2 metaG (Illumina Assembly) | ecosystem: Environmental > Terrestrial > Soil > Wetlands > Permafrost | place: Sweden: Stordalen...
AGCCTCAGTAAGAGAGATCGCCCTCTCCTCCGTCCGGTATGACTACAGTAGCAACTGGGCAAGTTCTACTGGCAGGTTCTTCCCCTGCTGGATTAACAGCTAGCTTCGCTGCACTTTCCGGATGGCGGGTGATACGGCCCGTGTGCGGTCCGTAGGGCACGGATAGAGGGCTGTCCCAACGCAGGCGTCGACGTGGTGCCGGGAATGAACCCGAAGAAGTACCGCTGAGACAGGCGCCGCCTGGCATGGTTTCGGGTCGTTTCAGGCCGGAAGAATCCGGAACGCATACGCGTGCTTGCAAGGGGGAGCGTCGGGGGCTCGGATCTCGAGGCCCTGTGTTTCCCTCGTCCACTTTAAATTGGATTTCGATCCTAGCAGTTCTACTTTTCCGATCTGGCTAGGGTAATTCGTCGAGCCGTCGGCGACTGAAGTGATCAAAAACCTTCCGTCAGATGGCCAACCCAGGGCGATCGCATAGAGGGTGTCACCCTTTGTGGTGAATCGAAAGTCCGAGGAACCAAACTTGAGGCGATTCAATTGATAGGATCCCATTTTTGGGGCGTGTATCGAGGGACCTTCGCCGTAGACCTTCCATGGACGCGAGCCTTGGATCGCTTCGGAATTGATTTGCTGCCAAGCGATGAGTTCGCTCAGAAAGGCCATCTCATCGCTGTCCGGCTCACCGTGCCCCGGCAACGGAATGTTGAGCAAGAGGTTTCCATTCTTGCTCACGATGTCCACAAACATGGGGATGATCGTGGATGCTTTCTGATATCGGTGGTTTTCGAAGATAGAGCGGTCATAATGCCACGCACCGATACACGCGTCGGTTTGCCAAGGCGCCTCCTGCAGCTTGTCTTCCATTGCCGCCTCGAAGTCGCGCGTCAGTGTGCCCCACACAGGTTCCGGAACGGTCTTCAGATTCAACACGGCTTCCAGGCGACCGCCGTGCGTCTTCATATTCTTGTTGTAGTAGTAGGCCATGATTTGCGGCGCCAGGTCTGGAATCCCAAGCCAAACACCTAGATCCGGGGCCCACGGCCCGCCCGCGTCGAAGTCGAACTGCGCATTGTCATCGAAATACAGCAAATCGGGATCATAGCTGTCGATGACATCCTGCACCCGCAGCAGGAATTGCCTGGTGAACTCAGGGCACGGCGTATTCTTCAGGTGTGGTTTGCCATTGAGCATCTGAGGGTCCATGCCTTGCCACCATTTCCCCCTGCCGTCAGCGATGGTTTGCACACCATCGTAAGGAACTCCCGCAAGCGGTCCGGTGGTGTCGCTCTTATAGCGCACCGGCAGAAACTCGTCCCATACGCGGCCCGGGGTTCCATGGTGGCTCACGCCGAATCGCAATCCGTGGGCACGCGCGACCTTTGCCCAGGTTCCGACAATGTCACGCTTTGGACCTACCTGGACACAATTCCATGGCTGGTGCTTTGAGTTCCAGCAATCGAAATTGTCGTGATGGGTGGCCAGGGCGACGAAATACCCGGCGCCTGCGCTTTTGTATAGCTTGATCAGAGCTTCGGGGTCCCACTTTTCGGCCTTCCAGAGATGGCAAACGTCCTTGTACCCGAACTGTGAGGGGTGCCCGTATGTTTTTACATGAAACTCGTATTGTGGCGTCCCCTGAATGTACATATTGCGCGCGTACCAGTCGCCGTCCTCCGGGACGCACTGCGGGCTCCAGTGCGCCCATATGCCGAGCTTTGCGTTGCGATACCAATCCGGACACCGGTAGGACTTGAGCGACTCCCAGGCTGGCTGAAAAGGTCCATCCGTGGCCCGCCCTCGAAACATCTGCGGATAACCTGACTTTGCCAATGCGGCCCAAGCGAAGGCAGATGCGCTAGTTGACAAGAATGATCTGCGGTTCATGATGCGTTGCCTCCAGTGGGCCTATCTGCCTACCACCGTCACTACAGACATGTCCGGCCCACGCCATGCCGGGGCTCCCTCATGATTCAGCCGTTGGGCTTTGTCATTCCAAGTTAGCTTCGTGGCCGATCCGCTGCCCTTCTCGTATCCATAGGTGGTGCCGTCATCCTGAAACAAGGTGAAGCTGCCGTCCGCTCCGGGATAAACTCGCACGGTTGCGACGGTCTGCGGCTGCTCTGTGCTCTCGATCTCGGATCCAAGCGGCACAATGCTTCCCGCTCTGACGAACAGCGGAAGCGTGTCGATGGGCGCATCAGCCTCTACAGTTTGTCCGCCGTGCAGCCGCTCATTGGTCCAGTAGTTGTACCAATCACAGCCCGCGGGCAAGTACACCGTCCGATGCGTTGTGCCCTGCTCGATTACCGGAGCCACCAGGAATGCAGGCCCGTACATATACTCATCAGGAATATCCGCCGCCTTCGGATCAGAAGGGAAATCCATGAATAGCGCCCTCATATATGGAGCGCCTGTCTGGTAGCTGCGATAGGCAACCGAGTATGTGTACGGCAGAAGCTGATAGCGCAGCTTCAGATACTTAGCAAGAATCGGTTCGGCCTGCTTGCCGTATGACCATACTTCGTTGTGATTTCTCTCTCCGTGTGCCCGCATCACGGGTTGGAAGGCTCCCCATTCGAACCATCGGACAAACAGCTCGGGATAATCCTCATAGTTCCCGATTGTGCCACGTACATCTGACCCGTCTATGAGGGGTTTGTGCTCGGCGTGGTAGTCTGCCGGAACCGATGGCGAGAAGAAACCAGCGATATCAGTGTCCCAGTAAGGCAGCCCGGTGGCGGTGAAGCTCAACCCGGCCGGAATTGAGCGCTTGAGCATATCCCAGGTCGAGACGATATCGCTCGACCAGAACACCGTGCCGTTGCGCTGCGCCCCGAGATAGGCTGCGCGCGCCAGAATCATGACTCGGCGGCTGTCTCCAAAATCGCGCCGAAACCCTTCATATACGGCGGCGGTGTGAAACAACGGATATACGTTGTAGTAGCGCATCCCAGAACCGATCGAGAACACATCATTCGCCGGATCGACGTCCGGCTCCGTCTCATCCAGCCAGATGTAATCGAAACCATAGGGCTTTACGTAGCGGTCGCGTATCTTCTCCCAGAACCACTTCGCGGCCTCCGGGTTGGTCGTGTCAATATTTGGCCCGATGATCTTTTTGTAGCCGCCAGAATCCGGTGCGCCGTTGTGGTCGAGGATCAACCAGCCTTTGCCGAGCAGCATGTCGTAGAACTGCGTCCCGGCTGCAAAGTGCGGCCAGACACTCAAGAGCGTGGATACGCCCATCGCATGCAAGTCGTGATTCATCGCTGCCGGATCAGCCCACCGCTTCGGGTCCAGATCCAACTCGCCTTGCCTGGTCATATTCAGGAAGTCGACCACGATCGCGTCGAGCGGCAGCTTCCTTTTTCGATATTCCCTGGCTACATCGAGAATCTGATCCTGGGTCGGATAGATTGCCTTGCTCTGGATGTACCCATAAACTGCCTTTGGCAGCATGTGCGTCACGCCGGTGAGCAAGCGGTAGCCCTCGTAAACTTCGTCGCTGGTCGCTCCGGCGATTACGAAATACGAAACGCGGTTTCCTATCTCAGACGACCACAGGTTGCGCCCATTGAACCCCAGGTCGATCGTTGTCCTGGAGGGGTTATCCCATACCAGTCCATAGCCGCGGCTCGACACCATAAACGGCACACACACGTCCTCGCCCCCAAGTGCGCCATAGTCATGCCAGCAGGGAATCTCGTGATCCCGCAGATCCATCCAGCCTTTCTGTTGCTGCCCCAGTCCGTAGTAGTGTTCGCCTGCCGGCGAATCGAAGGCGGCCATAACCCGGTAGCCCTTCGCCCCCGCATCAGCCGCCGCCACCTCGGGGCTCTCCGGCATCATCGCCCAGGTACGCATGTGCAGCAGCGTCTTGCCGTCGGGCGTGGTCACCAGCAGAGCATCATTGTGCGGACCATGCCCGCCCCCGCCCCCGAAGTAAGGATCTCGCAGGAGAAGATTCAACGGATCGAGCGGCATCGGCTGCGTCAGTTTCTCCTTCGGAAGGTTCCCCGGCGCCGCGCGCACCACCAGGCGACCCGATCGGAATACGTCGTCGCCTTGCGCGTCGCGCTCGTGCGTCCATCCCTCGGTCGAAGGCTTGGCCACGAACCCATACCCGGGAGCGCCTGTGGCCGCGGCCTTGTCGGTGCTCATCGTCACCCGCAGTATGTTTGGGGCATAGGGCTCCAATGAAATCACCCGGCCTTCGCGCTCCAAAACCAGCGGACCACGCTGGGCCATCGCCACTGCTGCCAGCGACACCGCCCCTAAGAGCATCTGACCCGACCTTAAGGCAGGCAATTTCCTTTCGAAACGGCGACAGATCTGCGATCCCATCTCTAACCTTTCACTTCGGTCCAAGCTCCGATGAAAGCACCCGCGATGCGAACGAAAGCCGAGAATGCGCGCGCAAAGATTGTCGCATCTCGCCTTAGACGGACTTCATTGGCCCTGCGTTCGGTCGGCGGATTCGCGGAATTGGATGCCGCTCTCTTTGTGGGCAGCAGGCACGGAGCCGACTGCGAGAACTCCGCTTCTGTCCTTCTCGCCTGCTGATTTTCAGGGTTTCGACTTCTTGGCACCTTTCTTGTTGAATCTCCAGTAATCGAAGTTGAACAGCTGACCCGTCGCCTCACCTCTGAACAGGAAATAGAGGTCATGTTTACCGTTAGCACCGGAGACGGTGGTTGTCTTCGCCTGCCATGTGTGCAATCCCCCCGTGGATGAAACCGGCAATGAGCCGATCTCCGGCCCGTCGACGTTGTCCAAGTGCATTTCGATCGACCCTCCATGGGAGCCGCTTGCAACGCTTGCAGTGAAGCTCGAGGCCTGGTTGTCGCCGAAATCGACGCCGCGTACCTTGATGAAATCCCCGCTGGTGATGCTGGTGACGTACACGCCAATTTTGTCATCCTGTGCTGTTCTGACACCGGTGGTCCAGACGCCTGTGGTTGGTCCGGACTCCCACGCCATTGTTTCCGCCTCGACTCGAACAAACGGATTCAGAGTGCCGACCTGGGGAACACCTTCTTTGCTCCACCATGGAAGCGTTGAGATTGTTCCGTCGGGATTGTAGGAAAACTTTGCCAGCGTGACAGAACGCCGTTCGCGATGAACATTCGTCAGCGCGAAGTTCAGGGTGTAATTGAAGCCGAAGACGTATGAACTTCCTTTGTAGTCGATGATTCCTGGGTGGTTTCCCGAGGATCTTACGTCGGGCTCCATAATCATGCCCTTGTATTGCCAGGGACCGGTCGGGCTGTTGCTCATGGCGTATCCAATGCCCTCAGGGCAGCAGTGAGATGCATAAGCCACGTAATACTTGCCATTGCGCTCGTAGAACCACGGGCCTTCCTGATAGTTCTCGGCCTTCGAGTCTGCTTTTACGATATCGCCGGAATACGAAATCATGTCCTGGTTCAGTTTCACGTACCACAAATTCGGATTGCCCCAGTAAAGGTAAGCCTGGCCGTCGTCGTCGATGAAAACCGTCGGATCGATGTTCCCCATGCCTTTATCGATCAGTGGATGCCCGAGAACATCCTTGAACGGTCCCAAAGGACTGTCGGCCACTGCCACGGCTATCACGTTCTTCGGCGATCCCGGAACACTGATCGGAACATAGAGGTAGAACTTGCCCTTCCGCTCGATCGCTTGTGGTGCCCATGCGTCGTTGCTCTGAACTGCCCACGGGAAAGTCGCCAGCGAAGCAACAGTTCCGTGATCTGTCCAGTTCACCATGTCCGTGGAAGTGTAGAGCTTCCAGTTGAGCATGTGGAATCCGGTCGCGTCGTCTTCATCGTGGCTGGTGTAGAGATACACCGTCCCGTTGTATACCAGCGGGGCCGGGTCCGCGGTGAAGTTGGTTTGTATGATCGGATTTTCTGCGTTGCAACCCGCCGTCAAGGAAAGGGCCACGACAACGCCAAGAGCGAGTGTGCGGAGCTTGTACAGCATGCTCATGAGTACTCCAACCGTGAGCCGCGTCAAAGCCGAGTGCACACAGTAGTGCGATGAACAACAGCAATTGTCTGAACGCATCCTAAGGAACCTTCTTGCTAGAAGTGGTGGTTGATCGAACTCGGGCCGCGCTCCGCCTCCACAATTCACCTGGGGTCGATGCTGCGCGTTGCGGGCTCCCTGCCAAGATCCGCGAACGGTCCCGGCATTCTGTCGCCGGTAACCGGACGCCCAAAGAAGTCCGTGTCGATCCCCTTGTAGACAGGGGCGCGTTTCACATCACCCTCCATCGAAAGGATCAGTTCCAGTTTGTCTGGGTCCATCATCGCCGTGATGGTCGCCAAGGCTCCGTTCATGTCCCATCCATGTTCTTCGCGCCACGATTCCAAGTTGTGCCATTCCTGCGGCTCGGGAAACTTTACGCGCAGATAAGGGGCGCCCCCGAATGGTGAGGCCGACGCCGGATAGATGTTGCCATCGGCCTCGTTGCGCGCGTTGGTGAACTCAATCGCCGAGCGTCCCATGTTGAAGAACACGTTGTCGTGCACCATCAGATTGTGTACGTCGTTGGTATGACCGCCAATCGGCCTGGGCCCATTGATGCCGGAGACTGTATCGACGCATACTTCGGCGCAATCGAGAAACAGGTTGTAGGCGATGATCACGTTGTTCGTATCGCGAATGAGAATGCCGCCAGTGACGTGATCGAAAATATTGTTGTCGATCTCGTTCAACACATTGCTGCCTTCAATGTGAATAGCATGAGGATTCACATCGCCGGGAATATCGGCGAATACGTTGCCTGTAAGACGATCGTTGGCATTGCCGATATCCAGCCAGACCCCGTTCGCATGCCGGATATGCCGGACCACGTTGTTCCGGAACAGAAGACTCCGGGTCACATGCATCTTGGTTCCGGCCGACTCCGACATCATGGCGGCGTCCTGCCAACCAATCCATTCGAAGAGATTCTTTTCGACCAGCGTCGATTGCGGACCGCCTGTTCCGCCCAGCCCCTCAATGCCGCAGTAGCGGAATGTATTGCCGCGAACTACATCGAAGCCCACAGGCTGCGGCGGACGCGACGCGCCCCAGTCCTCGTTGCCAATGTCGAGACCAACGCTGTTCGCCCACTCGAAGGTGTTGTCTTCAAAAATGAAGTGATTGCCACGGTTGGTCGACACCATACCGCGCTGCGGCACCGGAAAACCGTTGCCCGCATACTGGAAGGTGATACCCTTCACGCGGATATATGACTGGTAGCGTTCTGCCGGAGAAAAGATCTGCTCCTGTGTAGTGATTTCGATAACATGCCTGGCGGGGTCATCGTCATTGGCCAGACGAATGTGCAGTGTCATGCCGTTGGTTTCGATCCACACTTTTCCGGTCTCCGGCGCGAACTCCTTGAACAGCGGCTTCCAGTGCACCTCGGTGAAGTAATTCATCGACCGCGGCGATGGCCCGGACAACTCCGCAGAAGTCTCCACCGGCTCCAGCGGCTTGCCATCCACAAATACCAGCCCGCGCCGCCGGAAGTAGGTCGACATATTGTCCTGCGCATACCTGAGCCACATGTGATTGCCGAGCACGTTGTCCACTTCGAAGGGGTTGTAGCCGTTGGGGAACAGCGGCGGATCCAGGCGCAGCTCCCATGCCTTAACAGGATGGTGCGTCTCTGGGTCAAGCCCGAAATTCCAGCCCTCACTGGGCTTCCAGCCCTTTGCCACTGCTGCGCCTTTCACTACCACCTTTGCGCTTGGTCCCGCTTCGTAGCTGATCATGGCATCGGGGCCGGTTCCACCGCGCACCGGGCGGATGCACTCACGATAGACGCCCTCGGCGATGACAACCCGTTCGCCCGGCTGCAGCACGTGTGCTGCAGCGTTGATCGTGCGGAACGGACGCTCCTTGCTGCCGGGACCCTTGTCATCGGCGTTCTTCGCTTGCCCATCCACGTAATAGGTCTTGGAGAAATGGAGCGCCTTCTCCCAGGACGGAAACTCAGTTCCGTCCGGCAGCGTCGAGTTCGACGCAACAGCTACCGCAGCCGCCAGCCAAAACATGAGGAAACACGAAAATGGCGCTTTCATCCTGCTATGTACCCACCTTCCGAAACCCGTTTGAGCACCACGCGTCGTTCAATTGTTGAGCGCGTCAATAGTAAAACCCTTCTCTTAATATGTCGAAAATGAGGATGACGTTCCCACGATCTCGGTAGTTACACCGTCGGTGGCCTCGCTCGATTCCGATGTGCAGCATCTTAGGCAGCGCTTTTGAGCCGGGGCGTCCAGACGGAATTTGTTATAGTCGCCTGCATTGGATCACATGACATTTCGGGGAGCTGTAATGAGCGTGAGGAAGAAGGTCGTCTTCACGGCAAGTGCTGTTAATAACGGCATCGTCATTGTTTTGCCAGGCGGGCGTAGTCAGCAAAGAGTCAGGAAAGCTGCAGGGAGTGACTTAGACACCGTCGGTTCATTCAAAGGTGTGTCATTTGCCGCGCCTTCAGTGGTTGCGCAACGCCTGCAAATATGATTGCGCAGACAGCAACGAGCGGAGAAAATGCAGCGTGATAGAAGGGGCGACGAGACCATAATAAGGAGATTAATTGATCATGCAGTTCAGATTTGTATTACTTCGAATGCCATCGCCATTTTGCGCGCTGTGCTTATCGTTATCGGCCTTCGCGCAGCAGGCGCCGCAGCAACCCGCGGCCCAGCCCCAGCGCCCAGCCTTTCAGATGCCCGCGCCGACGCCTAACGACACTCTCAAGTCCGTCGAGGTTGAGCCCGACCGCCATGTTCGCTTTCGCATCTGGGCGCCCAATGCCACAGAAGTGAAGTTGCAGGCCGAAGGTCCCGAGGCCACGCCCAACATTACGCCGCAAGAGGCGTACAAGAGCACGGGCGGCCTCCCGATGGTGAAAGGCGACCAGGGCGTCTGGGAGATCGTTATCGGTCCCATCGAGCCGGGGATCTACCGCTATACGTTCACAGTAAATGGCGTCAGCACAACCGACCCGCGAAACGCACTCACGTCACAATCTCTGACGCACTCATCCAGCCTGTACGAGGTTCCCGGGGCTGATTTTATGGAGTACAAGGCGGGAGTGGTGCATGGCGCAATTTCAAGCGTCTATTACAACTCCTCGGCTACCGGCGGCCAGCGGCGAATGCACATCTACACGCCGCCAGGATACGAGGCCGGCAGTGCACGCCTGCCGGTGCTCTACCTTCTCCATGGCGGCGGCGACTCCGATGACTCTTGGCGTACCGTGGGCCGAGCGGGCGCAATTCTCGACAATCTCATCGCGGCTGGCAAAGCACTCCCTATGATCATCGTCATGCCGGCTGGCCACATCTCCACCGACTTCCGGCTGACGCCAGGATTCCACATGGGGCACGACGCCTTCAACGACGACCTTGTGAAGGTGGTTTTGCCATACATTGACGCGCACTATCGCACAATCGCCGACCGTGACCATCGGGCGATCGCCGGCCCTTCATGGGCGGCGCACAGACGCTGACCATTGCGCTCACAGATTCAGCAGACTTCGCGTATGTGGGTGTCTTCAGTTCTGGCTGGTTTCCAAACACGCTGAAAGAAGAGGAAGACACGGATGTAGCGCAGTACCGCACCTCCGGGAAGCCTTTCCGCTTCTTCTGGGTCGATGCCGGCAAGTACGACATCGCCCTTCAGAACAGCCATGCCACCGTGGCCGTGCTGCGGAAGGCAGGAATCAATGTTGATGAGCACGAGAGCGGCGGTTTTCACGCCTGGAACAACTGGAGAGACTACCTGAATCAATTCGCTGCACTGCTGTTCAGGGGAAGTGATTCGCATTAGTTGGCGCGAGCAGTAACAACGCAAAATCTTGAAGGGTTCTGGCTCGGGAGCTGTTTGAACTCAAGAACGACGGCGGGAGGATAGAACGATACCAATGAATCGACGCGAATTTGTTGCAGGCGCCCCCGCCGGAGCCGCGGCGTTGCAGGGAGAGATGAAAGGATTCGCCGTTCCAGAGCAATTCATACAGGTGAGGATCGATGCTTCCATGAAGGGCGCGCCGATCAACCCAATGATCTTTGGCGGCTATATGGAACCGGCGACGACGCAAGTGTGGGCCGAGGTCCTGACCGATAGAAAGTTCGCAAATGCAATTACCAGCGCACCCACGCCTCCTCCCGCGAATCCCTTCTTCCCGCGCTTTTTTGGCGAACCTTTCAAGCCGGTTGGGCCGGAGGGAACTGTCGAAATGGATGCTGAGCGAGCCTATGTCGGCAAGCATAGCCCCCGGGTGAAGCTCGATCCTTCCGAGCCGCACGGCATCCGGCAATCCAGGTTGCGCATCGGCGGCGGCAAAGCCTACGAAGGGCGATTAGTCCTGGCCGGCGATCCCAGCGCTAAGGTCATTGTTCGTTTGGTCTGGGGTCCTGGCGCTGGCGACTCGCAGACGACTACGATCCCTCCCCTTGCCCGCGAATACAAGACGGTTCCGTTCAAGTTCACTCCCGGCGCTGACACTGAAGAGGGGAAACTGGAAATCCTCGGCACGGGTACGGGTACATTTCAAGTGGGTGCCGTATCACTGATGCCCGCGGACACTGTGCAGGGATTCCACCCTGGAATGATTCGGCTCTTCGAAGAGGAAGGGTTCAAGATGTTCAAGTGGCCCGGTGGAAACTTTGTTTCTGCCTACGACTACCGCGATGGCCTCGGTGATCGCGATAAGCGCCCGCCGCGCCTCCAGCCGATGTGGTCCGACAGAGTTGAATCGAACGACGTCGGCCTTCATGAGTTCATGACCCTTTGCAAATTGGTCGGAGCAGAGCCCGATCTCACGATTGACAGCGGATTCGGGTCCGCTCTCGAGGCGGCCGAGCAGGTTGAGTACTGCAACGGTTCCATCAACACCCGCATGGGCAGAATGCGCGCCGAGAATGGACACCCCGAACCCTTCAACGTTCGTTACTGGACCATCGGCAACGAGATGTACGGTCCGTGGCAGTACGGTCACATGTCGCTCGATCAATATTGGGTGAAGCATAACTACATCGTCGAGGCGATGAAGGCCGTCGACCCGAACATCAAGGTCGCCGTCTGCGGAGCCAGCGTCTGCGAGAAGTCGGTGGGCGGCGCGGAGAAGAAAGGGAACTTCTTCCCGAGTATTTGGGAACCGCCGGTTACTGAAAAGCTGCCGTACGAGTTCGGTTCCATTTACGACTGGGACGGATGGTTGCTTCAGAAATGCACGAACAACATTGACAATCTCTCCGAGCACACCTACGCCTATCCAAATCTGGCCTTCGACGCGGAAAAGCAGGTTTACGTGGATGTGCAGGAGGCGCTGCCGCACAGGGCGCGGAGGCTGGCAAATCGCATCGGCGGCGCCTTCGATTGCTGGAACAGGTACGTGGAAAAGATGCCGTGGCTGAAGGAGACGAATATCAAGTTCATCTTTGACGAGTGGGGCAATCGTCCCCGCTCGGCGAACGGCCAGAACCAACCGCTCCCGGGCATGCTTGGGCCACTCTCTTATGCTCTTTGCCTGCACGAAATGTTTCGGCACTCCGATAAGATCACCGCCAGCTGCGCAACGGGAGGACTCCGCTTGCTGACTGATATCACCGGCGACGCAGTCGGATTTCCGGCTGAGGGAGTGGTGATGAAGCTCATGCAGACACGGTTTCTCAACGCCGTTCCCATTGGGGTCGACGGCGATTCACCTCAGCGGCAAGTTTACGGGACAGATTATGTGGATAAAGGGCCGACACCCACCGGCAGCCCTACTTATCCTCTGGATGTTCTTGCAGCGTTTTCGGGCGACCGGAAAAGATTCCTTATGTCCGTCGTGAACCCCACGGAGGATGAGCGCAGTTTCACTCCCAGGATAAGGGTACTGAGGCTGCGTGAAAGGGGCAAGCTGTACCAAATCGCGCCGCCCAGCTTGAACTCCGCCAATGAGGCTGGCAAGGAAGCCGTGGTCAAAATTAACATGACTGAACAGGCAGGACTGCCGGAGACAATTCGGGTTCCACCAGTCAGCATTAACCTGTATGAGTTCGATGTGGAGACTACGTGAACGTTACCTATACAAGGAGTGGATAATCGCTGGAGTCCAGGCGGGAAGCAGCGAGTAGACGTTTCAGTCAAGAGGTGCGTGGGCAACCCACTTCCAATATCTGGGAAAGGATTTTGTCGATGACGGACGTTTCGCGCAGGGAGTTTTTGAAGACGGCTTCACGGACGGGACTGGCGGTCGCGGCCGGTGCTGCGGCGGGGCGTTCCGGTATGGCGCAAAGTGCGACCTCGCGAGTGGTGATCGATACTGACCGCCAGATTGCGCCGGTCAGCCATGAACTGTTCGGGGCATTTCTGGAACAACTGGGGCGCGCGATTTATCAGGGCGTCTATGATCCGGGCTCGAACCTCGCGGACGAGCACGGATTCAGGACCGACATAGTGAAGGAAGTGCGCGAGTTAGGCGTGCCGATCGTGCGGTGGCCAGGTGGAAATTTTGTGTCGGGGTATCACTGGCTGGATGGCGTGGGCCCGAAGGACAAGCGTCCGGCTGTGCTCGATCGCGCGTGGGACACGCTGGAGACAAACCAGTTCGGGACGAATGAGTTCATCACGTGGGCGCGACTTGTCGGGACAGAACCACTGCTGGGCCTGAACTTCGGTACGGGATCCGCGGAGGATGCGGCGGCATTGGTGGAATATTGCAACGTATCCGGAGGAACGAAGTGGAGCGATCTGCGGCGGGCCCACGGGTACGCGGAACCGCACGGCGTGCAGTTCTGGTGCGTGGGCAACGAGATGGACGGTCCATGGCAGATCGGACACATGCCAGCGCGTGACTATGGGCTAAAGGCGACGGACGCCGCACGGCAAATGCGCGCAGTGGATCCAACGATCAAGCTGATTGCTTGCGGTTCGAGCGGGCCGTTTATGCCCACTTACATTGACTGGGACCGCTCTGTGTTGGAAGAGTGCTATGACGTAGTGGATGGAATTTCGCTGCACCATTACTGGGGGAATACAGAGGAGACGAATCGCGACAGCCAGACCTATATGGCGATGAATCTGGCGATGGACCGGCAGATCCGCGAGATCGCGGCGGTATGCGATACGGTTCGCGCCCAGAAGCGTTCGGGCAAACAGCTGTGGTTGTCCTTCGACGAATGGAACGTGTGGTATCGCGCCCGGGGTGGGGATTTCGCGGATGGGCATCGCAACCCCCATCCGCATCTATTGGAAGAACCGTACAACCTGGAAGACGCGCTGCTCGTGGGTGGGCTGGCGAATTCGCTGATTCGCAACTCGGATCGCGTGAAGGTCGCGTGCCTGGCGCAGCTTGTAAATGTGATCGCACCGATCGCGACGAATGAGAGTGGGATATTGCGGCACACGATCTACTACCCGTACGCATGGGCTCTGAAATATGCACATGGGCGCGCCTTGAGCGTTCAGTTTGAGGGTCCCGGCTACGAAGTGGCCACCTTGGGCCGGCCAATTGAGAGCGCCGGGTTGCCGCTTCCGGGATTTGGCGCAGTGCCTTGGGTCGACATCGCGGCAACCATGGATGCGAAGAACAAGGCCGCCGCGCTGTTCCTGTTCAATCGGAATCTGGACAGGCCACAGGATGTGGAAGTCGTGTGGCGCGATGTGACGCCAAGCTCGGTGAAAGCGTTTTTAACGATGACGGGGCCGGATCTGAAGGCGGGCAACACTTTTGCCGATCCCAAGCGAGTGATGCCGCAGGCGATCGAAAACCCGAAGGTTGGATCGCGCATGACGCTTCAGTTGCCGGCGCGGTCGTATTCAGTATTGTCACTTGCCATGTAACGGAATCGCGTATGGCCCGCTTTTCCGCTCGCGAGAGGAGGCGGATGAGAGAAACGAGGCCTGAACGTCGTGGTTGAGCATAAGTACCGGGGCTGGCAGCAAGCGAATTCTTCACAGATCCAAAAAAGAGAGTGACCCTAATGGCCAAATCTATCGTCATGAGTCGCCGGGAGGCACTGCTGCTTTCAGCTACAGCAGGATTGAGCCTTGCCACCGGCAGACCCGCGATCGCTTCAGACAGTATCAAGACCGGGGCTCACCTAGAGCCAGGTAACTGCTCCACTCCGCGATCTGCGGTTGCCAACACCCAATACGGCAAGGTGCGCGGATTTCTGGATGGTGGCGTTATTACGTTCAAAGGTGTTCCGTACGGCCAAACGACAGCGGGAGAAAACCGCTGGCTCCCCGTCAAGCCCCCCACGCCGTGGAAAGATGAACTTCCCGCGCTGGTCTATGGAGCAAACTGCCCTCAAAACCTGCACACCTGGACCAGCCCCGAACAGACTTTCCTTCAGGACTGGGATGACGGCTGGCAGAGCGAAGACATGCTCAAGTTGAACATCTGGACACTGAGCCTCGCCGGCAAACGCCCGGTGATGTTCTACATCCACGGCGGAGGATTCAGCTTCGGGTCATCCTATGAATTGCCATCGCACGAAGGCGCGCAGATGGCGCGTCATCACGATGTCGTACAGGTCTCCGTCAATCACCGTCTCAATATTCTTGGATTCTTCGATGTCTCGGACATCGGTGGTTCTGCCTATGAAGACTCTGTCAACGTTGGCATGACCGATCTCACGGCGGCCCTCAAATGGGTGCGGGAGAACATCTCCAATTTCGGCGGCGATCCCGATCGCGTGATGATCTACGGCCAATCGGGCGGCGGATCGAAGGTGACGACGCTGATGGGCATGCCGTCCGCGGAGGGCCTTTTCCATCGCGCTGCGGCACAATCGGGTGGCGGCGGCAACATTCCGACGAGAGAGCAGCAAAAGGAACTCGCTCAGCTGGTGATGAAAGATCTCGGACTTGCTCTGAACGACATCACATCGCTCCAGAAGATGGAGTGGAGTAAGCTCGTTGCTGCTGGAAACGCCGCGGCAGCGAAGATCAATCCGCCGGGACCGCCCATGATGGGGCCGGGAGCCCCCGGGAAGCCTCGCGTGGGTTGGTCGCCGTGCGTCGATGGGAAGCTGATCAACATGCGGTCGTTTTTTGACGCCGCTCCGGAAATATCCAAGGGTGTGCCAATGCTGGTTGGCTCAGTAACCGAGGAAGGCAATCGCATGTCACAGCGGCCGACCGAAGAGGAATGGCGTGCGAACCTGACGAAGACCTATGGCGCTGAGAAAGCGAATGCGATCGTTGCGGCGTTGAAGAAAGCCTATCCGCAAAAGAAGATCCAGACGTTGTCCTACATGTGCAGCGGCAGTCCTGGATTGAATGGTTTGAACATGCGTAATAACGTTGTGAAGATGGCCAGACTGAAGCGCGAACTCAAGGCCGCTCCGGCTTACGCTTACTACTTCACCTGGCAGACTCCGATTCTCGATGGCTTGCCCGGTGCGTGGCATACTGCAGATCTCCAATTCTGCTTCGACAACACCAAGCGATGTGAACAAGGAACCGGCAACACGCCAGAGGCGCAGCAACTCGCCAATAAGATGGCGTCATCGTGGGCGGCCTTTGCGCGAACCGGGAACCCGAGCATCCCGGGACTAAACTGGGCACCCACCGATCCTGCAACCAACAGCACAATGATCTGGGACCACGAGTGCCGCATGGTCGATGACCCCGACGCTGAAGCACGCAACATCATTTTGACTTGATCAGCCCTGCGATCGGATTTCGGTTTGCAGCAACGCACCGAGCCGCGAGCCTCGGGCCAGTGCAGCCACTTAGAAATAGTCAGTGACTGTTTCTTTCGCTTCGGTAAATCAATGCCCGCTGTTTCCGATGCAGTGCAGATCAACTCGAATTAGCGGACACCGGCAAGGAATTCATGATTGACCGCTTCCGGGAGAGCAACTCGTTCAACGTTCAACAAGATTGATTGGAGCTGTGAGCGCAGGATTTGCATCAGGAAACGACTTGGTCGTCACTTGGCCGAATAGTCGGCAACATGGACTCCTGGCGGTTTTACGGCCACTTGGAATCTGTCACGGCAGAGGGCGCGGGTTCGAGCTCCTTCGTCCCCGCCATCTGGCTGACCACGACCCGACTCTGTGAGCACATGATGACTCGCGTTGCGCATTGTCATTCGGGTTGGCACTGCCGCTCAAGGTGATGATGATGTAGCTGGAGTCAGCGCGAAAGTCTGCTACCCACCAACGCGGAGGCCATGCGACCGCACTCGATCAAATCCACACATTGGCAACGTTGAACACGCCGGAGCAGTTTTCGCATAGCGTTGAGCTGGGCAATCTGCAACTCCAGGACCTTCTGATGCTCACGAATAGCCGTTTGCCAACGTTCTGGGGCAGGTGTACCTGGACGGATCTCGTTCACAAGCCGGCGCATTTCGCCGAGCGAGAATCCACAGGCCTTTGCCAGCAGAAGTACGGCAACCAGATTGAATGCCTCCGGCTGATATCGCCGTTGACCACTGATTCTCATGGGTTTTGGAAGAATCTTCATCCGCTCCCAATAACGCAGCGTGGAGGCGGGTACTCCACTCTTAGCCGATAATTCACCAATTGTCATAAGAACTCCACGCTTTTAGTTCTCGTGAAAAATATTCTCCGCGCTATATTGACTTAAAGTCAACTTCAAGTCTTAGGCTCGATACATGGATAGAGCACGCGTCGCTGAGGACCCGTCGAGCGAAGAGCTGGTTTGTGATCTGTCCGCCATTCCTCCGAATGATCGTCTGCGATACCACGATCTGAGGGCACAGCTGCGCGCCGCATATATCTCGTCTAAATCTATTAACAAGGGATATGCACTGCGGCTCAACGAGGAGCGAATGTCGATGGAAAATGTCTCCGAGTGGATCACATTGGAGGACCTGTGCTGTCCGTGGCTTTCGTTGAAGGCCGAGCGTATCAAGCCACCCACCCTCGAAGTGCGGATGAAGGTTCCGGATCGCGCAAGACAGGTGCTCCGAATGGAACTTGACGACCTTTTGGGTTAGACGATCTTCTTAAGTGAGGTGTTGGAATGAATTCAGTATCTTTCGCGGAACTTCCGTGGACGGTGCGAGTCGTTCTCGGATTGGCCACCTTCAATCTGTGGTGGAGCTTTGAAGAATTTGTGATAGACCGGTTTGGAGTGTGGCGATACCTTCCCGACTACAAATTTGGGAGATTGTGCGCCTGGGATTTGACCGTCGCGCTTGGGATCGCAGCCGTGATCTGGTGGCTATCACGTAACTCCAAAACGACAAAACAGGGGTACTGGGTATCCATCTCACTCAGGTAGGCTCAATACCTTGTGGATGGGCGGCCTCGGAGTCTTTAAGGAGATCGCCTGGAGTGCGCCTCTTGGCCCATGGGGCGCTTCCGCAGTGTCCGG
>Ga0182024_10011917_pt1 | contig 17327 bp, 19 predicted proteins | sample P32metaG_FD_120480 | JGI IMG/M metagenome (GOLD analysis project Ga0182024, IMG submission 120480) | Permafrost microbial communities from Stordalen Mire, Sweden - P3-2 metaG (Illumina Assembly) | ecosystem: Environmental > Terrestrial > Soil > Wetlands > Permafrost | place: Sweden: Stordalen...
GGCTCGGCGCACGCGCAAAACCTCGGGCGTCTTCAGTGAAGCCAACGTAGCGAATCCGCTCGCCGGCGCGATGCGCGCCCTGCTCCGCGACGGCGGCTTTGTCGTCGATTTCTGCGTTCGTTAATGTGAACTGTCCTTTTTCTGCGCGGGCCTCGCGTATGAACGATTCACCGCTCTGGTTCGGAGAAACAGAAAGTCAATCTTTTAACGATTAGTGTGGAGGATTACCTTAGCAGAGATCAGGGCAATCGACGGCTGGCCTTTTTAAGTGACGAGGGTGCCGGAGGTGGTGCGCCATCACATCAGCATCCCGCCCGCCATGGTGATCATCAATATGATCGCGTTAAGGACCCCTCGAACCTCGATCCACTTCTGATCCACGAGCGAGTCCGGGTATTTCAAAAAAATCATGATACTGACGGCCGAAAGCCAGATCGCACATGCTATAAACGCGGGGAGGAGCGCTCGAATCGTGAGGGGCCCGGAGTGGGCACCGACCACCACTCGGTATAGCAGTACAATCGAAGAAAAATGTACCACTGCGTAGATCAGTTCCATCGGCAGGGCTCGGTACCACACGGACGCATCTAACGGGAAAATGAGATTCCTCAGGCCCACGAATTGGACGGTTTTCGAACCGTAGAGTATAAGATGGCCGAAAGCTGAGAACACCAAAATCAAGGCGCCACCCAGCCAATGGCCAGGACAGACGATGCCTGTATGAAATAAGCGTTCGTAGAGCGCCGGAACGACGATTAACGGAATCGTCATTGTTAGCGACAGAACTACGGCTGAAAGGCCCTGGGGGAGCGACGCTCCACCACCTCCGAAATTCCAGCCGAACAAACGCTCCGAAAGCGCCCATAAGACGGCGTGCGCAATCGCCGCGAGAATGCCGATCATGAATATTGCTTGCATCCGCTGGGAACCCCTCAACCCTCGAGAACTCTCCAATGTCGATTCCCGAATCGGCTCGTCGAACCGTTCGAGCATTCGAGCATCGCGCTTCGTCTGATCGATCCGATCAGCCAACGCAAGCAACTGCGGCTCGCCCTCGAATTCAAAGCGCAGCAGGTTCACGCGGGAGTCGGCGGCTTGCCATTCACTCGATTCGACGAGTCGTTCAACTTCCTGCACCCCACTCTCAAGCTTCTTGGCCCATTCCTCCTGCCGGCGCCTCTCTTCCGCCTCAGCCCCGGATTTCTTGAGCGCCTCCGACAACGCCTCGACCATCTCCGCGCAGTTTCTGAAACGATCCTCTGCCGCTTTTGCCAGCACACGATGGAGCACCGTGTCCACGTCACCGGACAACGAGGAGTTGATCGCCTGGGCCGACGGGCGATCTTCGTAGACGATCTGATGAACCAGTGGGGGCAACGAATCGGCCCGGAAGGCCTTTACGCCCGTCAGCATCTCGAAAGCGATGACACCCAAGGAAAATTGATCCGACCGTCCGTCCACAGGCAACGCTCTAATCTGCTCGGGCGACATATAGCTCGGAGTGCCCATCACCGTCCCTGTGCGGGTGAGTTGCTGAGTACTGGTGATCTTTGCGATTCCGAAATCGGTGATCTTCACCGTACGCCCCTTATGGAGCATGATATTTCCGGGTTTAACATCGCGATGGACTACACCGGACTCGTTCGCGAAATCTAGAGCGGTCGCGGCCTGGCCGAGGATGTCCACTATCGCAGCATGATCAAGGAGCTGATCACGCATCAACGATTCGAGCGTCGGGCCGTCAACATATTCCATCGCGATGAAAGCCAGATCCTCATGCAAGCCTATGTCATGGATGGTTACGATACCGGGGTGCGACAGCGCGCCCGCCGATCGGGCTTCTCGGAATAACCGCTCTTGCAGCCATTGTTTTTCTGAAACTGCCCCGAATTCGTCCAGTCGGATTGTCTTTATCGCCACAGTCCGCCCTATGAGAGGATCGCGGGCCTCGTACACTATGCCCATCGCACCACGACCCAGCTCGCGCGTGACGACATACCTGCCAATCTGTTTTATATTTTCCGTAACTCCGCGGGCAGCCTCGCGCCGATCCTGCCTGTCGGCCGAGAGCGCCACTTCGCCCGAATTCCCGAGACGCTCGAATTCAGCGATCAAGGATGTTACTTCGGCCAAGAGCGCGTCATCGCCTTCGCACGCGCGGCGGAGGAAGCCGTTTCGCTCGCCCGCCGGCTGATCAACTGCAGCGTCGAACAACTGCAATACGCGCTCTCGTTGCGGGTCGGGCGTCATTTTGTGAGCCTGATTTCACGGCTGAGCCACGCTTTAGCGAACTTCCAATCGCGCTTCACGGTCTCTGGAGAGATCTCGAGAATCTTGGCGACCTCCTCCTCGGTGTACCCGCCGTAGAATCGGAACTCAACGACGCGGCCCTGGCGTGGATATTCGCTTGCTAATCGCTGAAGAGCGTCCTCGATTGCGAGAAGTTCGTCGGGCTTCGTGTCTGCGACTGCGAGCGCATCTTCGAAGGAGACTCTCTGTTCGCCGCCGGCTCGCTTGCCAGCCTTGTGCTTGCGGGCATAATCGAGAAGAATTCTTCGCATTTGCTGTGCCGCCACGCCGAAAAAGTGCGACCGGGTCTGCCAATTCGCTTCCTGGTCCACCAACTTGAGATAAGCCTCATGCACAAGCCCAGTCGCCTGGAGCGTGTGATCGGGCCGCTCGAATCGCATGTAGCCGGTCGCCCGGCGTCGAAGCTCATCGTAGACGAGTGGAATCAGCTCGGCCTCGGCCGCGCGGTCCCCCTGGCTGAAAGCGCGCAACAAGCGGGTCACCTCCCCGATGGAAGACATTCAATGCTCCTGTTATGGATCTATGTGATTGTATACGTTCGGGATACCCGACTCAATGGGGTGCCCGGCACCCTCTTTCGCAATTTCCTCCAAAATTCTTGCCGGCGGATGACACTTTTCGAGGCGAGCTTTGCGCGTCACTGTCGGCACCAGGAAAACAAGAGCAGCATTTCAAATTCGCAAAACGCTAAAGGAGTTCAGGACCCATGACCTATCTCTGCATTATTTTCGCTTCACCGTTGTACTTCTTTGCTCGGAAAAATTGGGGAGCGTTTACGCTGAACGCGATGCTTTACGGATTCGCCTGCCTTCTGGTCGTCACGATCATCGGCATTGCGTTCGCGCCGATCTTTTGGGGGCTTGCTGTCGGTCATGCCGGATGGCACCTTCGAACGGAATTGATGACTCAACAGGCAGAGTTGATCGCCAGCAAGATGGCCGAAAAGTTCCGGCAGCCGGCAGGCGGTCCACCACCATTGCGATCGGCTGAATAATTCCACGAACTGCAAGTGCTCCGCGCATCGAGCTTGGTGGGTTCTGCGAGGGTCGCGGCAAAGCATACGCTTCCGCTGTTGGATAGGGCACGGGGTCAGGCACGGCAGTGTATTAAGGGAGATTTTCCGGGATTGGTGGTGGTTAGAACTGCCCGAGGAAGTGAAATCAGAAGCTACTGTTTGGAGGCAAGCCGTGGAATTACGAAAAACGAGTCGCAAGATGTTCTCGTCGGGGCTGGTATTCGCCCTTGCGCTTACTGCCGGCCTGAGGGGAGCTTCGGCGCAAACGACAACCCCAGCAAAGAAGACAACGACGGCACCGCCGCCAAAGGCAGCAGCGACGAAGCCACCCACGACTCCCACGACGAAGCCGCCCGTCCCTGCGCCCAAGGGACGAGGGCCCGGCGAGCCTGGGCCGATTACATACCATCCTCGCCCCGCTGACCCGGTGAAGAGCCTGCCGGGCGAGCGAAAAGAGTACTCCGACCGCGTGTCGGGTCGCACGGTTACAACGAACGCGCGGGGCGAAGTGCAGAAGATCGAAGCGCCTTTCGGGTTGGCTGGCGGTAGGATGACGATCAACAGGGGTCCACGCGGCGGGCGGGAGATCGTAACGACTCGTCCGGGAGGCGTTCGCGTGGTCGGCTACGGAGCGCATCGAGGATTCGTCGAACGCCCACTACCGGGGCGGGCGGGCTACGTTTCGCGGACGTATGTAGTTGGAGGGCGCTCCTACGCCCGCGTCTACCATGAATATCACTACCGCGGCTTCGTCTATGATCACTACGTTCCCGCGGTTTATTACGGCCCGGCTTTTTATGGCTGGGTGTCCCGTCCTTGGGCGCCTGTGCCTTATTTCTGGCGCAGCGGGATAACGGCGCCGTGGTTTGGCTTCTATGCTGGTTACTTCACTCCCTATTCGGTTTATGCCTCACCGGACCTGTGGTTGACGGACTACTTGCTCGCGGAGGACCTGAGGCTCGCCTATGAAAACCAGCAGGCAGCTAACGCAGGTCCAGGACCGCCCCCCCAGCCCGACGTGCAAACGGCCGCCGTTCCCCTTTCGCCAGAAATGAAAGCGGCAATTGCGAACGAAGTCAGGCAGGAGATTGCCGCAGAGAGGACCGCCGCGGCGCAGCCTACTTCGCCTGGTCCCAATGATCCCGCCCCGGGCCCGAACCGCTTCCGCCGGCGCTCAACCAGAAATTCTTCGTTGTTTCGTCGAATCTTGACGTAAACGCATTGGGCCAGGCGTGCGCGCTGACACCCGGGGACATTATCCGTCGGACAGGTGGCTTGAGCGCTGAAGGCAGCGTTGCAGTGGTGGTCGAGAGCAGCAAGCCAGGAGATTGCCCCGCCGACTCGTCTATAACGATCGAGCTCGCCGCTTTGCAAGAGATGCACAACCAGTTGCGGGAGCAGATCGATTCCGGACTCAAGATGCTGGCGGAGAATCAGGCAAAGGGTTTGGAGAGCGGACCGAGCGCCACCCCTCGTCAAGTAGTAGAGGGAACCGCAGATCAAGCCACAGATGCCGTGGCCCAGTTAGAGGCCCAGCAGAACGCAGCTGCCACCCTTGAGGCTCAGGTGAGACAAGGCGGGAGCGCAAACTAGCAGCGAGCCGAGCGCCGCACGAACGATAAAACATTTTGGGAGGTTCGAGAAAATGATGAGAGCCCTACGAGTGGAAACAGCGTTGAGATCGCTTCTGATGCTGACCGTCGCTTTATTTACGGCCGGCGCAGTTCTGACCGATACGGCTTCCTCGCTATACGGCCAGAGCGGAGATTCGCTACAGCAGAAGCTGGCAAGCCAGTTCACCCTAACGAAGCTTACCGATGGAGGCGATATCGCTGCGGCAGGGGTGGTGCTTGTACTACAAAAAAAGGGTCTTTGGATGTACTCCACGGCCTCTAAGCTGCCGCCTCTGAATAACTACCAGAATGACAAGATGTCCAAGAGCACGATGCGGGACATGCAGATCACAATGCTGACAAAAGGCAACACTGGCTTCATCGACCTCCCTAAACGCAGTTTTGCCGCCGGCGAAACATGCTGGGTTATAGGATTGGGAATTGAGAAGGATGGGATAGTGTTCCGCTTATACAGTGCTCCATACGGTGACACCCGTTATTACGGTGACCTGAAGTTTCCATTCAAGAAGGGCTCCCCTCCAGAACCCGATGAGGCGCTGGCTAGGATCGCCGAGGTGCTGGCGCAGTCGGGTGCTCCAGGTGCAGGAGCTACTGGGGCCGGCGTTTTGCGTGGAGGGCCATTACTGCATCTCCCCGCCACTTTTGTGAGTGCCCAGACGCCGACGGACCAACTCCAGTTGAATGCCGACAACTCATTCTCGCTGCAGGAGGCTGGGCAAACATATCGAGGGACCTTTGCGATTAATGGCAACAGCCTGGAAATCACAATTCCCGACACAAACACCAAGACCACAATGACAATTCAAGGCAGCAATCTCACCGACCCTAGCGGACGAATCTGGGCCTTGCGCGAATAGAAGAAATGAAGTCCTATGACTCCTTCGCAGCGGCGATGCATGGAGCTAAAGATTCTAAATGTTGCGAGGTTCTTATAAATGAAAAGCGCGGGATCAGTTGTTGTAGTGCTGGGCATGGTGATTCTGGGCGGAACTCTGTCAAGGTCCCACGGCCAAGTGCCGCGAGAAGAGGCCGCTCTCAAAGCATCCAGTGAGAGCGCACTTCGAAACGAGGACATCATTAAGCTGACCAAAGCTGGTATTGATGACGCGACGATTGTCGCGAAAGTCGCAACTTCCAAATGCCAGTTTGACACTTCGCCGGACGCTCTTATTGGTTTGAGGCAAAGCGGCGTCAGTTCCGCGGTGCTCAGAGCGATGGTCATGGCTGCGAGGCCAGCGGCAAGCGCACCAATAGGCACGCCAGATTTGCTCGGTATGAAGACCGCGCGAGGCGATCTGGGAGTCCAAAGCGGGTTGATCGCAACTGACGCGACGGAATTGGCGGCGCTCAAGGAGGTGAGCGAGCACACCTACACCGAATTCAAGCTCACCGTCGCCAATCGCAACGACAAGGCGCCCCATAAAGTCGGCGACGTATCTATTCTGTTGAAGAGCACCGACCCCAAGCACAACAAATACACCATCGAGCTCACCGCCGCCGACAAGACCGTTGAGAAGAGGGACCGGAATCTCAACGAGCCGGTGCAGTTCATGCTGTCTCGGGCACGGCTGCCGTATGAGCTGGTGGTGAACGACATCAAAAAGGACTTTATCGCGGGCTACATTTCCGCGCCCAGGGTCCAGCAGCCGCGTTAGATCTTTTTGAAATCTCGAACAATTGCTATACGCTTTATGCACGTGGTATATTTGCTGTCCTCTTAATCTGACCAGGAAGGAGAAAAGCAGCATGAGCGAGCGATCCTCAAAACCCGTCCTATTGTGTGCGTTTGGCTTGCTCGCGGCATTCTTTATGCCTTGGGTCCAGCTTTTCGGCGTCGGCGTGTCCGGGTACAACCTCGCCAATTTGGGCTCTTACGGCAATTACGCCTGGATCATTCCGATCCTTGCAGGGGCGACCGTCCTGGCAACCTTTTCGGGCATCGACAACCGACGAATTGGTGCGGTCACAGGAATCGTGCCGTTGGCAGCAGTAGCCTATGTCTGGACTCTCTTGAGTAACAATGGTAATTCAGACGCGGCTCAAGGCGTGCTCGTCGACGTCGCCCAACACACCATCGCTATTGGAGTCTATCTAACGATCATCTTCAGCGTCGCGATCATCATCGCCGCATTGCGGAACTCGTCCACCGATGGTGCCAACGCCCCGCCTGGGACCAACAGGAGCGAGACTAGCGATCGACCGTTCGGTGGAATCGGCTCGGACAGGCTAGCCGCGAAGAACGGCGTCGACGGCGCTCTTGGGCTCACCGACGGGGAAGTTGCTGTGGAACGCGAGGTAGAGAGGTTGGCGGACGCTCGTCGGCGGGCAGCGCCATGGTGGCCGCACCAAGTGACTGTGGCGGACGTTCCTGCGAGAGGGCCCCAACAAGACCGGGCGGGCGGAGGAAGGCCGACGGTTGGACTTGAGAGTGCCTTTGGCCAAAGCGCTGCTGAGGCTGCCCCAAAGCCGGGAGGGTACCGATTTTGCGGCGAGTGCGGGTCAAGGCAAGAGCCCGATGCCCGTTTCTGCGATGACTGCGGCACTGCTCTCTGACGTGTAGCACAAAAAGGGATCATACCTTGGCCTGTCCAACTTGCGGAAGTTTGTCGCCCGGAGAAAAACGGTTCTGCCGACTGTGCGGGACCCGGTTGGTCGCCGCCGAGATCCCCGACCCGCCGGAGCTTCGCTGTGCCTCGTGCGGCTGCGCTGTTCCACAGGGGAAAAAGTTCTGCAGGTCGTGCGGGGCGTCGGTCCCGTCCGTCGAACCAATTGGGCGAGGACCTGGACTAGCGGCACCCGTTGCCGACCTGGGCGCGGGCGACCCGAGTCCAGTCTCCGGCCAATTGCCCCAACCAGCGCCCAGCGCCGGCATAGCCTCTTCAGCTCCTTCCAGAAAACGCATCCGAGCCAAGGCAATAGCTGTAGCGACGGTGGCAATCGCTTCGGCGACCGCGGTCATAGGCTACTATGCATGGAACCGAGGGCTTTTGCCGGGAGGTTTGCGATCAGACTCTTGGAAGGAGCGGCTGCTCGGAGAGCTCCCGGTGGAGTTGACTGCAAGCGGAATCCTGGATGTCAGGCCAGATGGATCGTATGCGATTCTCGCCCGGAAAAGCACAATAGCAGGTGATCTGATCTATTCCGATGGGCACACCACTGAATCCCTTAAATCTCCAATTCTCCTTGGAGTCGTACCTGGGCGTGGCCCCTTCTACTGGTTTGTCCAAGAACGTCTGCTTGGACGCCAGTATCCTGTCGGACTGGGAAAGCAAGTATCTGCGCCGTATGAGGCCCTTCTTTTGAGTTTCTCCCGGCCAACGGGCCGTTTCGCCTATGCTGGTGCGCGGAACGGAAGGTGGGCGGTCTATAAGGATCTTGACGTCTCTTACCGGGAGATCGAGAGCGCACCGCTGGGGCTCGTCATTTCGGATAGCGGAGTAATCGCCTATTCGGTGCAAAAGAAGGCGCGCGACTTTTTCTCGAGTCTGCGAACAGAGGTTCACCTTGGCGACCGGAAGTGGGAGGTCGATGGCGTACAACTACCCTACGGGATTTCACACGATGGCTCTGTGCTCGCGATGTCTTGGCGCGAGGGCAATCGCATTCAGCTTAGAATTGGGGACAACAAAGGCCCTTTCTTCGACGCAATACCATATTACTCATTCAGTCCAGATGCGAGCCAGATAGCCTACGCCGCCAGGCAGGGCCACATTTGGCACCTCGTATACGGCAACGAGATTGGGCCAGCTTATGAGGAGGTGGGGGACGTCGAATTCTCACCCGCATCCTCGCAACCATTCTTCTGGGCAAAGAGAGGCGGATTGTGGTCGATACGTGGCACTAGAAGTTGGGAGGCAATCGAGGGTCTGACGCCTGAGGTTTCCAACTTGGCTGTTTCACCCGATGCCCAGCACGTCGCGTATAGGGCATGCGCGGACGAATGCGTCATAGTCGTGGACCAAGCGGCCAGTCCCTCTTACGGTCGCGTAGGCAACCCCGTCTTCAGCCCGGACGGCAAAAAGGTCGGCTTTGGCGCCCTCGTTGGGCGGCAAATCTGGTGGAAGGTGGTGGATGTTCCTGTGAGGGGAGGCGTGGCGACCGAGGCCAATCCTCCTCATGAAGCGGTCGACAGCCAACGGCAACCGGCTCCCGAACCGCCCGCCTCCCAACCTCTGCCGGAGGCTGGGGCCCCGCCGATTGCGGCGACGCCGCCTCAGGGCAGCTTGCCGGGGCAGCCGCCTCAAACTCCGGCAGTGGCGCTCCCGCATCCGCCGGAAGAGCAAACACCCCAGCCGCCCACAGCCAGCGTCGAGAACGCCGCCACAACCGGAGCTTATCGTATCGGCGGCGGAGTTTCTCAGCCGAAGCTGATCCACAAGGTAGAGCCCGAATATTCCGGGGAAGCGCACAGGGCGAAGTTGCAGGGCATTGTACAGATCGAGCTTGTGGTAGACGAGCACGGGGTTCCGAAAGACCTGAAGATCAAGCGCGGGCTCGGACTTGGGCTGGATGAGAAGGCGCTCGAAGCGGTCGCCAAGTGGCGCTTTCAGCCTGGCACGAAAGATGGCAAGCCTGTGCCTGTGATCGCAACGGTCGAGGTCAACTTCCGGCTGCTGTAAACCCTCATTTTGTCGCCGATTTAAAGCGCCGGCGGTTTACCCCTGATCCTCGGGAAGGTAATCCTGGCCACAATCGTTGAAAGAATGACTTGCAATTTCTCCAAAACGGAATTCGCCCACCTCCGTGCGCGGCGGTGTTCAGTGAGGGACGGCGCCCGGCGAAGTGCACTTGCTACACGACGGGAACGTACTACCACAGGCGTCACGTAGCCAACTGCCAGGAGTTGCCACTCCGTAGCTATTTTTCAAGCACGAGTAGCGATTCTCGAAGCGGCGGGCGAGAGCCCTTCTCCAACCTGTTCCAATGCTGTCCGGCCGCGCGCAACTGCCGAAGGACGTAAATTCCGCAGAGTTTCCATCCTTCCCTCGATGCTACGTCAGCCAGTATTAAATCCACGGGGATCTCCACGCCGGCGTAAGCAGACGTGCTCACCACGATCCACGCTTTGCCGCCCCGCCGCAGAATTGGATGCATCCGCCTGCAAACAATGGCCAGGTCTGCAAAATACGTGCGTATCATCCCTAGTAGGTGTGGGTTCCAAAGCGCGCGGCCTGACATTTCTTCCAGGATCGGTTTCAGCAAGGACGAACAAATGCCCTCGGTATAATCCCTCTTGATCTGAACGTGTGAGCAAAGTGTCTTCGCACGAACCCTGCGGAGCTCACTGTTCGTGCGCACGAATCCTGCGGCAAACAGCTCGGGGCGGTAAACGTCGGAATAATCAAAAGAGTTGAGGTAAGGCGGTGAAGTGATCCAAAGGTCGTATGAGTCGGCGGCCATTTTTGAAAGAGCAACTCGGCAGTCGCCCTTTACGACTCTAATTTGACTGTGATCGAACTCGCCGCCGCTCAAATCTTCGATAACATGCGAAGCCTTTTCGCGAAAGCGACCTCGGAGATCGTCGGACGCAAACTGCGTGTCGGCCCATTCCTTTTTGTAGCGAAGACACTTCCCGTCCCGCTTCGCGTTTGAGCATTCGAGCAGCGCGGAGAGCAGGGCGAGTTCAAAAGGGCCAGGCAATGAACCCGTCGACCGAATCCCGTTCTGGAGAGCGGAGAACCCACGTAGAACGCTCCGGTTAAAGAGCCACTTTGTCGCGTTCGCCCCCTCTGTGAACGTTGACTTTCCCTCCAGCGGCGATTTCCTCTCTTTCGGAACAGCGGCCATCAAATCACGGAGGACGGAGAAGTAGTGAGCCGGCCGTTTTATGGCGGGTGTGGTCTTAGCGCGCGCGGCAAAGCTCAAGAATGGATTCACCTCAATCCCCGTCGCCGCAAGGCCGATACGGCCAGCTTCAACCAACGACGTGCCGCTGCCTGCAAAAGTGTCGAGAATCGCGGGACGGCGCCGCTTACCGAAGTCCGCTACCGCCAGACGAACCAACTCCGCCGAAAAACCCTCCTTAAATTCGAACCACCGATGTCTCGACAGCTCTCGGTTGGCTCCAAAGTTTGAAAGATTGAGTTTCGAGTAAGGGTGACTACCGATATCATTGAGAGTCATTTCTTGCGTGAGGTCCTCTTCTTGGACGGCTTCGCGCGCTTCGGCTTTCGCGGCGATGGGGTTAACGATGCATCGACTGTGGCCCTCTGGCTAACTGTTTCACTGGGAAGAAACACTAATTTTGGGTCCGAGCAGAACGCGTGTTTGCAACCTGTGTCGAAAGCGGAGTTGTTTCGGTGTTTCTCCTCGGACCGGGCATCATACAGGACAACGTGAGCCTGGACGATCTTAGGATCGTTCGTTATGTACTCGTGAACCTGGCGAAGTCCTTCAGTGATTCGCTTCTCATCGTAACGGGTGCCGTTTTCGTTCTCGCCCAGCCACTTCACCTCGACGACGTGATCACCACGCGCCGTAATGACGAGAACATCGGTTGGGTCTTGGCCGAACTCCCTCGTCTCGGCTACAACGCGCAACTTGTCCGCCACGTATCGGTCGAGCCAGTTGTAGAGTGCTCGCTGGAAAAGTTTCTCGGTTTTCTCCGGCGTCGCCAGGAGAATCCGATCTGGTTTGCTCTTCCAGAACCGGAAGCTCTTCTCACGTGACAAGTCCTGCTCGAAATGATCTTTAAGTAGACCATCAAAATCCCCAATCGGCTTGTAGAATGCGATACCGACCGGCGGCTGCTTCTCCGGTTGGACGGCATCCTGCTCGAAGACGACCTTTCCGCCTGCGACACAATATATGTAGGTTCCATGCACGACGAGCTCGATCCTCGGTGCCCCTGCAGTCCGCTGTTCGGCATCAGTGACTCTCGTGTCACCGCGATCAAAGCCTACTAGTTGGAGCGTTTGGTTGACAGCGACAATGGGGGTTCCGGCCGCAGTCGCATTAAGAACCTCCCGGTGCGTGAGAATCACGCCTCCCGACCGGTCGATGGCAAGGGAGAAGACGAAATGGCGGCCAACGATATGGGCATGATTCGTCTTCACAAACCGAATTGCCAGGTCGATAAACCGTCGCACATGCGCTGACGAGACGCCAGCTACGGCCCCGGCGACGATCGCCGGATCATTGAGTACTTGGGACAAGACATTGATCTGCTCGGGGAGGAATTGGTCCACTATTCCTGTCCTTCCGGAGTCTGATGTGGTCGTCGAGCATATTCGTCGAGGTATTCGAAATACGCGTCTAGAACTATGTCCCGAGATGGCTGTATGCCTTGAGTACTAAGCGCACGGGTGATGATCTGGAGCAACCTGCCAGTGGATACCTCACGTCCTTTGTAGGTTACAAGTCTGCGACCAAACCCTCCTGCACGGGCCTTGAGAAACGTGGGCTCGGCATAGACTAGCTCCCTCAATCGAGACCAGCCCAACCGATTAACTCGCTCCGCTACTTCTCGCGCGACCGTTATCCGCGATGCCGTCGCATCGGAGTCCGTCATTTTCCGAAAAAAATGGTGGCCGGCCTCTGACAACGTATAATCGGCGAAAACTGTACCCTCTTCGGTTTTTTGGAGGGCGATAATACTGACGAGCCCTCGAAACGCTAAGCTATCTACAGCGTTTTGGACAGCAGGGTCAAACGGGCCGTGCTTGAAAGTGTAGTGACCCTCCGAAGGTGGCAGCGCTCTGAAGACGACGGTCACTGCATCCATCAGGTAGACAAACTTCTGCAGGCGAATCCGATTCAGGGGCTTATTGTATTCAGCGGCCACGCCCAGCGCCGCAGTGACGTCTCGCATTCGAAGGGTTACTGTAGAGGTATCCATCGTTCAGCCAGTCACCTTCTTGGCGAGAGACTTAAGACGGCTGAGTGCCTTCCGGTGAACTTCTGTCAATTGACCATAGTCCAGTAGATTAATCACGCGACTGCGCCGCTCACCCTTTGGCACTGCTTGCATAATCTTCTCGGCAATGCCGGCGTCTTGCAGATTTGCAGAAAAAACGAGGACGTGGCGCCGGTCCATGAAACGTTGGAACATCTGGACCACGTTGTCGACGTAGCTCACGTCCAGAGCATTTTCAGGTGTTTCGCATATAAAGCAGGAAGGTGCACCCCCTAGTTCGGAGGCAAGGTCCACCAGCGCCATTCTGAACGCGATGTCGAGAAAAAAACGCTGAGCTTCCGAGCACGACTCCGGAGTGGGGCGAGTTGATCCGCCGAATTCCGGCACAAAGGCAGTCAATCCGAGCAGCCGGTCGGAAGTCTCGGTCGAGGCCAATGTACATGCGATACCGAGAAACTCGCTCGCATAGTGTTCGTAAGAACGGCGCAAGCGCTTGAGGCGGTCGCTGACAGACTCTAGGAATCCACCGTACTCTGTTTCCAGTTCAGTCTGTAGATCGCGGATCTGAACAGCCAAGTCCGCCTCCTCTGCTTCGAGCCGGCGTTTTCTCCTCAAGAGATCCTGTCGCGTCGAGGTCGAGAGAGTTTGATCGGGGATATTTAAGACCGGCTGCTGGAATCGAATTCGGTTGATGCTCGCTTGGAGATCCGACTCGGTCCTTCGGACGATGTTAAGTCGTTCCTCAAGTACCGCGTACGCCTGTTCATTGGCGTTCAAGGTGGTCATACGATCAGCGAGGCGTGCTCGCACGGAAGCCAACGCGGCATTCTCTACATGCGGCTCAGCTGAACCGCAGAGGCAGCACTTCTGTTGCTGATAGTATTCTCTTGCCGTGGCCTGGAGGTCTCGCTGACGCGTGCCGCACGACGGGCAAATGCCGCTTTCTAGCAGTTTATGGAGAGCTAAGTTCCTTTCTCGCTCCGCGCTATCCAGCAAGTTGAGGACGAGCTTCGCTTCGACCTCTTCGATTCCAAGGTGGAGAGCGTCAACATCCGAGGAAATGTGTGAAATGGTGCGATCAATCTCCGAAAGGTGATCCGCAGCTGCGATTCTGGCTTTTGTAGCGTCGGCCAGCTTTTCGAGGAGACCTGGCAGCTGTCGAACATCGATGTCAGCAATCGCATCCCCTCCCTCATCTGCCTCGTCCGAGATCTCTTCGTCGAGGTTGCTGAGCGCCTCGTTTGCATGGCCGAGTTGGACGTGGATGTGACGCTTCCGGCTGTCCATCTCCTTGAGTTGCTTCCGCCGTTTTCGAAAGTCGTGTTCAGTCGAGACGTCGCGATTAACGGCCATTAGGATTCGGGTCTGGGCGTCGGTGTCCCACGCCAAGAGCCTACGATTTTCAGGAAGATACAGCAAGCGGTTGACGATGAATGCGAAATCAAATGGCGTTTCGTAGCCCCCGTGCGCGCGAAGCAGTTCTGGGTACACGACATTTGCCTCGTCCGAATCAATCCACTTCGTTCCAACCGACGTGCTCCGAACCCCTATCACGTGGGTGCCAGTCAAACCCCGGCGAACCGTAATCTGTTCCCTCCCGAGGCGAAATGCGACTTCCACCATCGCGGTCTTGCTGGACTCAGTGGAAAGCCGGGATCGAAAATAAGCGTGACCCCAGCGCAGCCGTTTCTCCTCCTCAATTTCCTCTGTGAGGCCACCCGCTAAGCCGTACACGATCGCCTGCAATAGAGTCGTCTTCCCGAGCCCGTTGCCTCCCAGAACAAGGCAGGGCCCTGTCTTTATGGAGGCATGGATGTCAGTATTGAAAATAGGTTGAAACCCGCTAACCCGAAAAGCGGTGACACGTGGCAGTATTAGAGATGTCATCGAACTCCTTCTCGGTACGCCGCGCGACAATCAAAGTGCGATTGATAAAACGGGCAACCGACTACTATAGTGCAAAACGCGACCGCGGTCCTGGGCGGATTGCGCAACAGCTTCCTGCGCCAGTCCAATCCAGCTTGGTAATAACGGTCGATTAACGAGAATAAGCTCACCAAATTGAAGCGACGGCCGCCTAGAATCCGGCGGACCGGGACCGACACGTCGGTTTGTGCGTGCGACCTGAAAAAATTCACTGCACCTGTCCCTTCGGCGGTGGAGCTCCGATCGCCGGCTGGTTCTGGAACTCCTCCCACTTCCGCGCCGCCTCGTCGTCTTGCCCGTGGATCATGTGCGAATAGATTTCCTGGGTCGTCCGAATCGACCCATGGCCCAGGCGGGCAGACACGGCTGGAAGTGGTACGCCGCTAGCCAGCAGATGCGACGTGTGCGTGTGGCGCAGCGAGTGGAGGCTCGTGCCCTTCGGTAGCTTCAGGCGGCGGAAGAGCAGCGATACCGACGCAGAAATGGAGTCGGGCTTCAACGGCGTGCCATCGAGATTCGCGAATATCAAATCCAGGTCGGCCCGATAGTCTGGCCCGAATTGGCGCCAGAACTCCGCCTGACGCGTTCGGTGCGCATCAAGTGCCGCGATCGCCGATACTGGCAAGCTCACCGAGCGAGGCTCTTCCTGCTTCGTGCCCTTGAATTCGAGCAGACTGCTGGTCTGCGTGAGCGACCGCGCGACCATGGCGCGCCCGTCCTGAATGTCGGACCAGCGGAGCGCCAGCACCTCCCCGCGGCGGCAGCCCGTGGCGGCCACCACCTCGAGATACGTCCGCAGACACCACGGTGACGTAGCCGCATCGATCACCATTCGTTGCTGCGCCGGAGTCAGTGCGATGCCGCGGTGTTTCTTCGCGCGGGGTCGCTCGCTGTTGGTTACGGGATTGGTGGAGACCAGCCCCCACTTGACTGCGCGGCCGAATGCGCTCGAAACGACTCCGGCGATATTCCGAACCGTTTTGGCGCTCATCGCGCGCGGTGACTTCGTCTTGCGTGTATGGCCGCCACATTTCAACAGCCTGGTCCACTCGCGGTTGAGGTGCAGCGGCGTAATTTCAGACGGAGGCATCGCGAGCAGCTCCGGTGCCACGCACGTCGCCAACTCCTGATAACGCTCAACGGTCTTAGGCGCCAATTTCTCCTCGGCGTGTTGGCGGAAGAACTCCTGCAGCAGCATTCCCAGAGTGGTGGGCACTGCCGCGGCGACGCCGGCCGCTCCTGCCTTTATGAGATCGCTTTTTTGCTGCTCTTCGATGCGGCGGTTCGCTTCGGCATCCACCGCAGCCTGCTTTGTCTCGAACCCAAACGCCCTGAACTCCTGGCGGCTGTCGCGCGTCGAGCCGGGCGCGTTAAATCGGTAGAACCAGACGGTCTTGCCGGAAATGTATTTGCGTCGGTGGACTGGCATTAGTTCAACACCGTTACCTCTTGTGTCGTCTGAAGTCCAGGTCCGCGACACATTCCGCAGGTGCGCTCCCACTGCTCATACGCGTGCCGCGTGATGATCCACCGCCGACCCAGGCGGATGCCCGGGATGATCCCCTGCTCCAGCATTTCATACACCGCCAGGCGTCCGATGTTCAAGCGACGGGCGATCTCGGGCACAGAGATGCGGCTGCTGTGCTGCTCAGGCAGCAACTCGGCAGCGCGTCCGGAATCCGAGTCCTTGATTCGACCGGGCATGGGTTACTTGTTCGAGAAATTCACTGCTGGGCTTGCGCAATGCGACGTGGGTCGCCGCATCGCCATGCGTTCGCCTTCGTCAGCTAATCCGCTCCGACCAGGTCGGATTTGCCTTGCTTTTCGGGCCGAGCGGAGTGATGGATCGTCATGCGCAACGAGCGCAGAAAAGGATAGGAGAACCAACATGACCAACGCAGAAACCAACACAGCCGCCACCGTTGCGGCACAGGGCGCGCACGTCGCGCCGGAGAAAGCCCCCTCGAGGAAGGCGGCCACCCAAAAGAAGGGCGCGCCCCGGGGCCAGAAAACCGCCAAGGGCGCGAAACCGAAGAAGACGGCAAAGGCCAGCAAGAAGGCTGCCAAGGCCGAACGCAAGACCACCGCCCCGCGTGCCGAGAGTAAGGGCGCGAAGATCCTGGCGCTGATCCGGCGGCCCAAGGGCGCGACCCTCGCCGAGATCATGAAAGCCACCGACTGGCAGGCCCACAGCGTGCGCGGTTTCATCTCCACCGCCGGAAAAAAGCACACCGTCAAGATCGAGTCCTCGAAGAACGAAGCCGACGACCGCGTTTACAAAATCGTCAAGTAGAATTGGCCCGCCACACAGCCGCCGCCGGGTTCAACCATCCGGCGGCGGTTCTGTCTTGTTCGCTCCTGCCTGCAGCGCCATCTCCTGCTCGATTAGGCGCAACTCAGCCCACCAGTCCGACAACGCCAAGCACAGCCCTTGCACGTCCGGATGTCCGGCACAGATTGAAGCTTCGATGGCGGCGATCTCACGCCGGCAGCGTTCCATGTCCACATCAGAGGACCAAGATGCCGCGAGTCGCGTAAATGCTTGTCTGCCGCGGCGCCCTCACGATCGCGCGCGCCAGCGCGTTGA
>Ga0182024_10011918_pt1 | contig 17326 bp, 15 predicted proteins | sample P32metaG_FD_120480 | JGI IMG/M metagenome (GOLD analysis project Ga0182024, IMG submission 120480) | Permafrost microbial communities from Stordalen Mire, Sweden - P3-2 metaG (Illumina Assembly) | ecosystem: Environmental > Terrestrial > Soil > Wetlands > Permafrost | place: Sweden: Stordalen...
AGCTTGGGCTCGCACCAGAACATCGTCTAAATGGGATTTGGTCGGCGAAGCGAGGCGTTGACACCGCAAAGCTGGAATGGGGCTCGAGTCGGACAACGAAACCGGAAGGATTGAGGTGACCATATGCCTCCAAAGCAGCCCAGAAGTTTCTCTTCCTATTGATTCTCCTATCCAAAATCTGAGACGTCTGAGCCGAGTTGCTCAACTTCCGCCAACTTATGAGGACGATTCCTTGGGTAAGCAGGAGCGGAGGTCTCAGCGGAATCTACATCTACCGATTGACTTTCAGCCGCAACAAACAGGCCTCAGAGTCCATCGGATCATCAGGAATTGAATCCTGAGACTCGTTGCGAAGAGCATATTTATTTTTCTGACCTGTCAGTGAACGCAGTAAGAAAGGACCGATACTTTCTCCAATCGCGCACTCCGAAGAACAAGAGACAAAAGGGGTCCCAGGCCGACCTTGCGGAGTGACCTGGGATTTCTTGTTCAATGGAAGGTTGCGGCAGCTTAGTGATCGTGGGGAGCCTTGCGCACCGATACGATCGTTCCGTCCTGGTTCGCCAACACGTAATTCCCATCGATTTGGCGCCACTCATGTCCCGCTGGCGGACGGCGAAGGTGGTTCTGCCGATAATCGACCTTATCGCCTTTGTTCCAGTCTTCCTGCTGAATCTTTGAGCCCGTCTTCCATTCGTTGTGCTGCTTGTAAGTGTGGTTGTCGCGATGATCCTGGTCCTGATGATCCTGGGCCAATGCGGGCATGCTGGCTAGAGCCACAGCCAAGAGGGGGAGTGCGAATACTGCTCGTATCATTTTCATGAGTACTCCTGAGAAGCCTCTATGGTTCTCCATTCGGGGCGCGTCCCGGCTGGGGTGTGCCGGGACGTGCGCTGGGGGAAGGGCAAGAATTGACGAAGTACTACGCTTTCTTCCAAGAGGTGATTGACTGGCACAGGTCCAACTTGGCTGGCGTAGTAGATAGAGACCGCATCGCTCACATGACTCTTCTCGTGAGGAGCCAGTCCAGTTTCGTTCCGTCCTGAGGCAACTGTCGCGTAACACGCGATGCAAATTGGCTCCACCGAGCCGTCTGCTCTGATTGGGTGCGGAAAACGGCAGGTCAGTTGAGAAACCACAGTTTGCCTCCTCGAGGGTAGCAGTCCGTCGATGAAGCGAGCGTAAACAAAACGCTGCCGGCATTCCGTTCTGTTTTGACCACATTTCTGATTTTTTGGAATGACACCAATCGCGAGCCAGCATCTCGCCGGCATTCTCGACTTGCTGTGACGGGGCGCGCCTTCTGCCGATATCGTCGACATAGGAGCCTGGCTAACTGGGCACGACTCCTGGATCACCGCTTAACCGGACAAGACCCCAAATCTGAAGTTCGGGATTGGATCGTCGGCACCCGGGTCACAACTTTTTGTGTGGCGATGAAACGCTTCGCTCCCTTTCCTCACTATCCCCATGTAAGCCGCCGCCGGACCCCGTGTCCGACGCGAATAATCCGTCCTGCGCCTCCTGTGCATGATCGCGTGCCCGGGTGTCGGGACTGTCCTGTGTCGCCCTCCCCGGAGTGCGACACGAGTTGAAAACGGCATCGACTTCTCGAGAGGAATAGCTATGACCCTCCCCCCAGGAAAGCCAGTGGCAGCATCCACGAGACCTGCGCTGGAACTGATTTCTCTTGCCAGGCTTTCACCCGAAGTAGCCCGCCAGAACCTCCGCGCCTTGCTGCTGGCCAATCCTAACTACTTCGGCAATGTGACAGGAAGCTCATTCAAGGCGGTCCTTCACATTCAAGAAGACACAACCTATGAGAGGCTCGGCTGCTTCGGCTATAGCCCGGAACTGAAGCAGCTTCGCGCCACGATCTCGATCAATCAAACCGAGGGTTACTCCGGCAATATTCGCGCGCAGGGTTCAGAGGAGTATGTACGCTTTTATCTCTCGAGCGATGGCGGCACAACCTGGCAAGACCAGGGAATGACGGCAGTGAACGTCTTCGATGCGCCTGGACCGAAGCCGGTTGAACATGCGGTCGCTTTAGAGATAGACCCTGAAGAGGAGTTCTGTATCCAGAATCTGCCCAAGGTGCGCGCGATTCTATCCTGGAATTGGGCACCGCCTGCGGATGCGCCGAACTGGACCCCGGTTTGGGGCAATGTACTGGACGCACAGATTCGGATCGAAGACTTTGAATTCGTTCTGTTGAGTTCGCTGCTCTCCGAAACCAAAGTCCAGGTGACGAAAGAGATCGAGCAATGGGCCGATCTGTTACAGCCTGTTCAAGTGGCCGCGCTGCACACCACGGGCATGGCCGCCCGTAGCCCTTCGCGGAACTATGGCGGGTGGAACCCCGCGCACTGGAGCAGCGGCCCAACCAGCCAATACAACCGGCACTCGGCCGGCGTCTGCATCGGAGTCGGCAGCTAACAGAGCCGATTATTTTCCCCAATAACATAGGCCGTTCGCGGACTCGCGGGCTCCGTTCCCCCGCACAAACCGGCATAGAAGAAACGAAATGGACAAGAGAATTTCAACCTGGTGCTTTACCCTCTTTGCGCTTGCGAGCTGGAGATTCGCATCTCTCCTCGCCGAGGAGGATGGTCTGCGGGACCTGGTTGTGGGTTTCCGCATCAGGGCCGGTGCGACATTCCTTGGCCGCTTGATGGATTGGTCCTGTTGCCTTAGCCTTTGGTTCTCTCTTCCCTTGTCCATCTGGCTCAGCACTGGCTGGATTGGCCTGTTTCAGCACTGGCAGGCCCTCCCCCGCGCAGTCGGCCTGTTGGAGAAGCTCACTCGCAGGCGGGAATTGGTCATGCAGAGAGGTGTGCAGGAAGGTGGAACTTCCGAACTGTCCGCCGAACCCCGCGCCGCGAACCGGCCGATGCGATGCCGCTGAAACCCATCGATCTTCGAAGGTCATCCGCGCAACGCGGTTCAGGTGCGGCAAGACGAGTTCGGCCGCGTGCCTGCGGACGCGAGACAGGTCATTCGCAACCCCTCCCGATGCTATACTTGCGTCCTCCCGGAGTTGCGGAGAAAACTTTGCAGTTTTACGAGTTCGATGCAGGCTATCTCGAGAGTCTCCGCGCAGGGGACTTCCGCACACAGGAGCATTTTGTCGGCTATTTTACGGAGCTGCTCCATCTGAAGCTTCGGTCCAGAATCAAATCCCCGCAATCCATCGAAGATGTCCGCCAGGAGACGTTTGCGCGCGTTCTGACTGCCTTGCGCAAGAAAGATACTCTACAGCAGCCCGAGCGCCTGGGTGCGTTTGTTAATTCCGTTTGCAACAATGTCCTTTTCGAGCATTACCGCTCCTCTTCGCGCAGTGAGTCTCTCGATGATGCGGACCAGCCGGAGTTACCGGCGACGGGCAGGGATGCACTGAGCCTTGTGGTCGACAGCCAGCTCAAAGCGAGAATTCGTGAAATTTTGCTCGATATGCCGGTCCGCGATCGCTCCCTGTTACAGGCGGTCTTTCTCGACGAGCGGGATCGGGATGAGGTCTGCCGCGAGTTTGGCGTGGACCGTGAATATCTGCGGGTGCTTCTCTTCCGGGCCAAACAGGACTTCAAAACTGCTTATCTGAAAAGGATGGGCGCGGGTCTCGGATCTGGGAAACCTTGAAACGGTCAGGCGACGAGAAACACCATCCACTGTATTGGAGCCAGAAGGGCGTCGAACCGATGGATCATAGCGAAGCGGTCGAACAAATGGCGACGGAGCGGTATCTCCTGGACGAGCTCTCACCGGAACTCCGGGAGGCCTTCGAGGAGCACCTTTTTGATTGTGAAGAGTGCACGCTCGATCTACGTTCCGCTGCGGCGTTTGTGGATGGAGCCAAAGCTCAACTGCCAGAGATCGCAGCGTCCATTGCTGCTTCCCCGTCGCGCGGCACCGCCCAACCTGCGGCAAAAAAGCGAACCTGGTCCTCCTGGTGGCAGCCCGCTTTTGCGATGCCGGCGTTCGCCTGTTTGCTGGCCTTGGTGGGATACCAGAATCTCAAAACCATCCCCTCCTTGCTTTCTCAAATGAGCGAACCCCGCCTGCTGCACTGGACGTCAATTCATGCGGGAACCCGTGGGGCTGCATCCGCGGCTGTGACGGCAGATCGCAAACAAGGGGCCGTTCTGCTCATCGAGCTTCCCCAGGATTCAACCTATACGTCCCTTGTCTTCGACTTATACGATCCTCAGAATAGGCGGGTGTGGACAAACACGGTCAGCGCCACCGGCGCGGGTGTGAGCGGGAACGGAACGCTTTCTTTTCTTATTCCGGGGGCCGGTCTACAACAAGGGGCTTATACTATCGCCATTACAGGCCTGAACGCTCAAGGCGAGCGGAGCGCGATCGACCGGCAGGTGCTTGATATACACTTTGACGATTAGTCGTACCGCACCGCTCCGAAGGAAAGTGTTAATCCCCCATGAACGAGGAAATCAAAAGAGTGCATCTCTATCATGCAGAAGCGACCGCTCTGTATGCCGATCTGAAGCTGCCTTTGATCCAGGAGATCGGGCCTCAGGCCTCTGTGAAGCTCTCGGAACAGGGCGGCTATCTGGCTCACCATGCTGAACGCTACCGGCTGAGCGGAGTCCTGTCGTTTGGTTCCGCCTACACGCAGGTTGCGGGTAACCGCGACGTAAAACCTGGCCACGGCTGGAGCACATTGGCCACTTCTGTTGTTGAGCATTTGAATGTCCTCGATGTTGTGACGGCGGATCGCGTGGTCGCGCAGGTTGCAACGGAACATCCCCTTGCCGGGTATGTGCCTTCTGTGACGTTTCTTGGCACGCGCTTTGAGAATCTAAGGATTGCCGGACATCCGGTCAAGCTTGACCTGGATCTGAATATCCTTGGGGAGAAGCCCGGGAACGACGCACCTTATAGCAAGGACAGCGGTTTTATCCAGCGTGTAACGAGCCAATATGAGCGCCTCCGCGGTCATCGAAATATTTCTGCCGACATTCTTGAGCGTTACAATCAACCTCCATCAGCTTCGGGAAATCAGGAGTCGATTGAATGTTCATTGGTGAACCAAGCGGATGGCTCCTATCCTGGAAGATCCTTTGGCCACGTCATCGACGTTCCGAATTTCGGAAAGATATACCTCGCTACCCTCCGCCTGGAGCAGTCGGACTCACACACCCCTACGGGAGTTCCCAGGAAAACCCTGATCAACTTGACGATGATCGAACTGCACATGGGCTGTCTGGCAGCGGGAAGGGCGGGGCTTGGGAATACGGTAATCAACGGGGGAACCCAGCCTTAGTATCAAAGATTCGAATCAGTTCGATGTTGACAATGGATTCGGCTGCAGGCCGTCGTCGACCTTTCACCCAAAGTCGACTGACGGATTTGGCAGAGAGCCTTCGGCTCCGGCGATGGCAATGGGTTTGGGCGCTGCTACTGTTTTTGCTTATACCGCTGAAAGACGCATTACCATTCAGCGCCGAGACTGCTTACGATCGCGCCCGACAACTCTTCATCCATGGATATCTGGCGGAGAGTCAGCGGCAAGCCGAGCAGGGGTACAAGCGATCCATTCGTTCCAGCTCCGGTTGGGCTTCAAAGTTCCAACTGCTTGAAGCGGAATCGATGGAGTGGCGTGGCATGTACGAGGATGCTCTGCGCGTCCTCGCAGAGCGGCCTTTTGCATTCAATCATCCCGAAGACGCCACGCAGAAACTAACCGCTGAAAGCGTCGCTCTCACCCATTTGCAAAGATTCTCAGAGGCAACCCAAAAGCTGACGGAGGCCGATAGCCTGTGTGCGGTCGCATCGTATGAATCATGTGGTGGCGTTCTAAGGGCGCGTGGCGTCCTTGCGATGCAGCGCGGGCAGCTAGCTCAAGCCCGGCAGTCCTTCCTTGAGAGTCTCTCATTTGCCCAGGCGCATCATGACAGACTGCTGGAAATAACCGCCTATACCGGTCTGGGATTTGCCGCGCTTCAGAACGAGCACTACGACGAAGCGCTAGATTGGTCGAGATCCGCGTACCGTGCTTCCGTTGGGTTGCATTCAGAGGATTTGGCACAGGTAGCCTCAGGCAATCTTGGATGGGCATATTTTGAACTAGGAGATGCGGAAAGAGCGCTGGAGTTGTTTCTTGAAGCAGAGAACCGCGCTTCAAAGCTCGGCGATGTTCGCTTCGAAATCAAATGGCTGGCAACGGCCGGATATGTCTATCAAGATATGGGCGATCTCTCGCGGGCCGCCAAGTCTTACGAACTTGCCCTCGGCCTGGCGAGGCGGATCGACAGCAAAGAAGACATCATCATTTCATTGGAAGTCCTCGCGCATGTTTCGATCGAGGCCGGAAAACTCGATGAGGCAGACCGCTACGTTCAACAGCTGGAGCCTTTAATTCGCGCGAGCGGCAATCGCCTTGACGCGTTGGACGTGATGCTGGCGCAAGGTCGAATCGCGGCCGCACGCCGCGAAGATCAGCAGGCCGAAGCGATCTTCCGCGGTGTTGAAAATGACCCGGCAAGTCAAACATCGATGCGCCTTGGAGCCGAGCATGAACTCGCCCGGCTTTATGAGTCGCAGGGTAACTTGTCTGCGGCAGATCGCATGTACAAGACTTCGCTCACAACCTTTGAATCGGCGCGAGCGCAGCTCAAGAACGAAGAATCCAAGCTTCCATTTCTTGCCAATGCAACGCGCATCTACGACGACTATATCCACTATCTCGTTCAACAAGGCAAGCCTAACGAGGCTCTTGCAACGGCCGATCAAAGCCGTGCTCTAACTCTGGCGCAAGGTCTTGGACTTTCTGAAAACAATAATTCCATGCGGCAAGCCACGTTGCATCCCGGCGACATCTCCCGCAAGACTGGCGCAACTCTCCTCTTCTATTGGCTGGGTACAAAGCAGTCCTATCTCTGGGTAGTTACTCCCAAGAAGACGACGCTCTCCATTCTTCCGCCGCAGATTGAGATCGCGTCCGTGTTCGAACGTTACCGAAATGCTCTGCAAGGGCCGAATGACGCAGTTGAATCTTCGAATCAGGATGGTTTGACCCTCTACCGCATGCTCGTTGCGCCGGCTAAGGATGTTATTCGCCCTGACTCCACGGTTGTGGTCTTGAACGATGGTGTGCTGAGTCAGCTGAATTTTGAAACGCTCATCGTGCCGGATCCCAAGCCGCACTACTTCATCGAGGATGCAACGCTGATTTCGGCTCCGTCCCTCTATCTGCTCGCATCCGGGAAGACATCCTCCGACCGCGGACGTAACCTGCTTTTGATCGGGGACGCTGTGTCGCCGAATCCGGACTATCCCGAGTTGCCGATGGCAGCGTTTGAGATGCGGCAAATTCAGAAGCACTTCTCCGCAGAGGATGAAACCGTCTTTGCCCATGAAAAAGCAACGTCTCGCGCGTATCTGGCCAGCCAGCCGCAACAATTCTCTTTCATCCACTTTGTCACGCACGGAGTAGCCAGCCGCACCGATCCCCTTGACTCTGCAATTATCCTTTCGAACTCCAGCACAGCCGAAGATTCGTTCAAGCTTTATGCGCGCGACATCATTCAACATCCCATTCACGCACGACTCGTGACTATCTCCGCATGCTATGGCAGCGGGACACGGTCTTATGCAGGAGAAGGGCTGGTCGGTCTTTCGTGGGCATTCTTGCGCGCAGGCGCGCATAACGTAATTGGCGCGCTATGGGAAGTGAGTGACGAATCGACACCACGTCTGATGAGCGCGCTGTATCAAGGTCTCGATGATGGATTGGCGCCCAGTGCCGCGCTGCGTCAGGCTAAAATCACACTTCTCCATTCGGGGGGGAATTTTCGCAAGCCATTTTTCTGGGCTCCGTTTCAGATCTATGCGGGCCTTTAAAACACTGTCGGACTTTGTCGGACTAATGGCCGTCGGGAACTTCGCTGAAGGGAACTGCACCGACACAGAGGAGAAAGTTGAGGTTGGTGTAGAGTGAGACAACCGAGGTTCCCGGACGGTGGGAATGATGAAGAAACAATCGGTCGTGGCACTTGCCACGCTCCTGCTGATTCCCCTGGTCACAGTGCTGGGAGGAATGCTTTCCAACCTGATCAATCCTGAAATCGCGGCAGGGCATCCGAACTACGTGCGTAACTGGCACCTGCTCAATCTGCTGAAGCAGACGCTTTTCTTCGCATCGATCGCGGCTGCGGGTGTGTTGTGGTTGCTTGTGTGCCTTCTGGTGATCCGTTCCAAGAAGCGTTCCTACCTATGGCTGTTTCTGGCGGCATTGGGGCCCTTTGGGCTCGCCGTCCTGGCGTTGCTGACCGACCGGGCGCCTTTGGAGACAGACCGATACGCCCGGTTCATGCGCAGCATGAACGGGTTTGTGCGCGGCGGCTACGAACTTTTCTGCTTCGTGATCGTATGGGTGGTCGCCTATCAGGCCATGGTGCTCAATCGCGAATTGATCGTCAGGTATCAGGCAGTCACCACGGGACTTTCGATCGCGCAGATCATCGATCTCCAGAACGCGTCGTCTGGGATGTGGGCGTTTGCCGAGGGAAACGAGGTCATGTTCCTTGTGGCTCTTCTCTACCTGCTTCGGCCCGTCGTCTTTGGCATCGTGAGCCATGTAGCGGTGGCGAGGTCATTGCCCAAGGTACGCTAAGTCTCGATTTCGCGTCAGAAGAGATTTCCTACAACCTGCTCAGCCACGCGCTCGAGTGGGGAGGCATCAAATGGATCGGACGGACGCGTTTGCCCAGACGGTTCGCGGATTGCTCCACGAACGTTGGTCATCGTAACAACGAAGTACGCATCCCGGACACGCCCAGCGATGATGTCAGACTCATCTCCGTTTGGGTTTGTGTGCGCGCATTGCACTGCTTCGTTGCCAAGAGCCTTCAGGCTTGTACTCATGGTTGGGCACGGATGAGAATCTGTCTTACTCGCCAGGATTTCAATCGTCTGCGTGACTTTTTCAGAACGATGTTCAAACTTGCATGAGCCATCCCAGTTCCCCGACGCGTGCGCGACCAATGTGACGTCTCCACCCAGTGCCATCGCTGCGCTTCCGGTTGTGAACCAGGGACAAACCGCGGGGGCTTGCGAGAACGCAGTCAGGGCTGAAGGAAACATTAGCAGAAGCCCGAAGAACAGCTTCATAAACCTGCCTTTTGTTTGGCTGGTGTCAGCGTATCGGACTTGAGAATCTTGCCGCCTTCCTGGAGCACGTAGAGCCGATTGGCATCCAGGTTCCGGAACTGGTCTACCTGTCCGCTCAGCCAGCGGACTTCGACCAGGTCGACCTGCTTTGCCTGATCAAGTCCGAAATGAAGGCGGAGATCGTTTTGCGAGAAGTAACTGCCACCACTGCGCAATTCTTCCATCTGCACCAGGGGTTTTTCGGCGCCGGGAGAATTGCTGGCGGTGACTGTAACTCGACTGCCGATTCCTGAACGATTGGACTTTGTTCCGACAAGCTGGATCTTGACCCAGTTACGATTCAGAGTCGAGTCACAGCGCAACAACTGCGGCGGCGCGTTGATGCAATTCACCACAATATCGATGTCGCCGTCATTGTCATAGTCTCCAAACGCGCAACCCCGCGCCGGAGCTTTTTCCATGATGCCTGGGCCACCCTTCTCTGTGACCTCTTCAAATCGGCCGTTGCGCAAATTGCGATAAAGATACTTGTGCTCCGCATACTTCAAGTCGGTTTTCGAGTTATCAACTTCAGGGTAGACATGGCCGTTCGACATGAGGATGTCGAGCCAGCCATCGTTGTCCATGTCGAAGAAGCCAACTCCCCAGCCCAGCAGCCGCGTGTTGACGCCCAATCCGCCCGGGTAGGTACGATCCTCGAAGTTTCCATCGCCGAGATTGGTATAGAGTGAGTCCGTATCGCCTGCGAAGTTGGTCTTCACGACATCGAATTTCCCGTCCCTGTCGTAGTCGCCGATGGAAACTCCCATACCTGCCTGAGGTTTTGCTTCGGCAGAGAGAGCTGCGCCTGCTTCGATAGCAATGTCGCGAAAGGTCCCGTCTTTCTGATTCTGATAGAGCGTGGCAGGCGCTGAATCATTGGCTACGTAGATGTCTGGCCAGCCATCGCCATCCAGGTCGGAGGCAGCAACACTCAGGCCATAGGTTCCTACCGCAGTCCACATGCCTGCCTTCTGGCTCACGTCGGCAAAGGTTCCATCGCCTTGGTTGTGATAGAGAAAGTTCTTTGCACCGGGCAGGCCCGGCGGGCCGCAGGCAACAAGGATTCCTTTGTAGGTACACGGACCATCTTCGGGCAATGGCGCGGTCTTCAGGTCAAAGTCGACATAGTTGGCCACGAACAAATCAAGGTGGCCGTCGCGGTCGTAGTCGACGAATGTGCAACCGGTGTTCCAAAAGATTTTCGGGCCGGGTTGGATCAGTCCGGCCTGGGCGGTCACATCGACGAACGTGCCGTCTCCGTTGCTGCGGTAGAGCGCATTTTGTCCGTAGTAAGTCACGAACAAGTCATCGAGTCCGTCGTTGTTATAGTCCCCAACGCAGCATGCCTGGCCCCAACCGGTTTTATGCTCCAGTCCTGAACCCACAGATACATCGGTGAATGTTCCGTCGCGATTGTTCTTGAAAAGGCGGCAGTGCGGCTCCTGGCCTTTGGCAAAGCCTTCCAATCGCCATCCATTGACGAGAAAGAGATCGACCCAACCGTCATGGTCATAGTCATAGAAGGCCAAACCGCAGCCAGTAGTCTCAAGCAAGTACTTATTCTTGAACTCGCCTCCGTAGATAGTCGCCCCAGTCAAGCCCGATTCGGTAGCGACCTCAACAAAGCTGACTCCTAGCGGCGTACCTTCAATGGGCGACTTCGGGCCCGGCGGAGGCGGAGCTGGTCTTGCGTCGTAGCTGCGTTCCTGCGGGCCGATTTTTGGGGCTTGCGTCTGCGTTGCCTGCCATGGGGATGCCAGTGCGACGATGTCCGCAAATGGCAAAACCAGGGTTGTCCGGCTCAAAGAACGAAGAAATGTGCGGCGATCCAAATCGCGATGACTCACGAAAATCCTTCCTGCTTATTGACTCCCTGCACCCGCGCTCTGGGGCGCGTCCTGCACATTGCTGTGCACGTGCCACGGGACACTCTCGTTCGATATCTCAGGATGTTTGCGCAAATAGTCCAGCGAGTACGTCGGAGCCCCTGGATCAATGCGCTTGATTGTGTACAGTGCGGATTCCTGCGCCGCCTGCGCCTTCATGCCCTTGCGACGGTAAAGGATCGCCAGATTGTAGTGTGCTGCGAGATCATCCGGATCAATGGCCTGCAGCGCTTTGAACTGTTCAATCGCCTGCTCGGACCGATGTTGCTGATAATACGAAATGCCTAATTCGCGACGCGCGTCTCTGCAGTCGGGGTACTGAGCAACCACCTTCTCGAGGTCCGCGATCTCAGCTTCAGAATGGCGCGCGCGCCGCTCAACAAGCGCCATATAGTAGAGAGCGCGGGCATCATCCGGAGCTAGCGCCAATGCCTTCTCCAGCGGTTTGCGAGCCTCGTCATACTTTTCCCATTCGATGTAGGTCAACCCAACGTTGATGTAACCATCCTTGTAATCGGGCCGTAGCTTCGTGACCTGCTCGAAGGCATTGATTGAATCTTCATACTGCAATTGATCAAGATATCCGATGCCCAGGTTGTTCCAGCGCATCCAGTCCTGATTGTCAGCGGGTAGCGCAGATACCGGCTGATTTTCGCCAATGTTGAGCGTGCGGGTGCGAGAAGCAATTTCGACCACGGGATAGGCCGGATGATTTTCGCCAAAGATGTTATTCAGATAAGTCTGACGAAGATGACGATAATTCACCTTAGCGGTCATGGTGAGCGGGCCCTTTACGTCGGCTGGTAATTTGAACCGGTAGCGAACCAGTGCTGAGCGTCCCGACTGGATGCTGTTGTCATAGGCGACGGAGTGGATGGCGAAAACCATGTGGTTGTCCACAAAGTTTCCCGTCACGTCTACCGGCCGATTTGTGAAACTGTGCGCGCCGGGATCAAGTGTGCCATCGGGGCGCAGGAAGCCGCTTTTGTATACCTCGGCTCCGGTTGCATCGGTAACTGTGAATTGCGTCCATGCTTCGTAGAGGTCGCGCACCTCAGGAACAAGCGAGTGGCCAATGTTCTTGTTCTGAATCACGACGAGAGCCTCAACCGTGTCATTGGCGTGCACGGTGAACGGCACATTTCCCAAGGGGGCAATCAAAGGGCTGGCATTGCCGATCTTGAGCCCGAAGATATCGACGTTGAGGTAATTGCCGCTCTTGAGAAACTCAATTGTCTTGTCGAGTTGCTCGTCGAATCCGTAGTAGAACGGAACGGCGGTGTTACCAGCCGGCCAGCGATGCGAGACAAACGTGCCGTTCTTCGCACCGGGCTCCGGCAGGGTATTTGGCGCGCGCTTCATGTGGCAATTTTGGCAGGTTGTGAAGTCTGTCGTATAGAACGTCAAGGGATTGCGCTTGGAAAATTTTGAGTTCTGCCACTCGTCGTACGCCGTAAATGCGCGAATCCACTTGTAATCGTTGAGTGCGGGTGGCAAGTTTGCCTTGTGGCACGCTTCGCAGAACTCAGGTGTGTGATAGATGTCCTGCATCACCGCTTTCGAGTGACGGTCAAGTTGGGCGAGGATTTCAGAGTCCGGTACTACACCTGGAATTCGTTTGCCTTGCTCATCTACGAGCACCGAGGGCACACCTATCACAAAACCGCCGTTGCCCACCTTTGACTGAACGCTGAGGATGGAATGGCAAGTTGCGCAGGTGAGTCCATCGCGGTCAAAAGACCGGTCCAGGGTTGAGCCAGTGTTCATAGCTCCCGCGAGAACCGCAATGGGATTGTGGCAACTGTCGCAATGGCGGGCGAACTCGATTCCCTTGGTACGCAGCAGAATATTTACGCTGGTCCTGTAGAAAGGCGTCCGGAATGCATTCGAATGCAGAGCCTGACGCCACTGGTGATATGCCTCCTGATGGCAGTGCCCGCAGTACTTCGCATTTGGAAACGCACCGGACGGTAGAAAATCGCCACCCTCTGCAGCGGCGTTGCCGGGCATCGACAGGTTCCCCTTGGCAAACGGGAAGTTATACGTCTCGCGGACTTTGTCGGCGTAGGTTTTGCGAGCAGTCGCCTCGTCCATGCCAGGTTCTTCAGCCCCGTGGGTGGTGCGGAGAAACGTGGCTGACACCGCACCTAACAGCAGAATCAGAGCGGAGATGCGGTGAACAGAACTGCTCTTCAAGGAAATGGACCCCCTGGCAGTGAACGAGGCGTGCCCCTAGATCACATCAGTTGAAGCACAGGAATGGTACATGCGCTCGGCGTTGCGGATGCGAACGGGAAAGTCAGACGCCAACTGCCATCCGCAGTATAGGCGGGCAATATGCAGATGTACATCCACCCAGAGGCTGAAGATAGCCGATTATCTATTGAGTGGAACTCCGTCGGGACTTTGCCTCCGCCCTTTCCGCGGCAGCTTCAATGGTCTTGCCTTGCTTTGCAAGCGCATCTGCGAGGCCGAGGTGGGCGTCAGTGTAATTCGGATCGAATGCCAACGCATCGCGGAACTGAACGACAGCGTCGTCTACCTTGCCGCTGGCCAGCAATGACTTACCCGCGTTGGTTGCGACCTCAGCGCGCTGCAGATTCATATGATTGCGCATCAGTTCTGCACCGACTTTGCGCTCTTCGGCAGCGGCGTCAGGCTGGTTTTGCTTCATCAGAACTGTTGCCAGAATCAAATGGGAGTCAGCCTGGTTTGGAAGCTGTTTTATGGCTTCGCGCAGTGCGGTCACAGCCTCTGGCAATCGATCAAGCTTGTTGTAGATGCTGCCAAGCATGGCCCAGGCGTCGCCGTTCTTTGGATGCAACTTCAACGAAGCCTCCAATTGCTGTGCAGCTTCTGGGTAGCGGGCAACCTGCATGTAAAGCTGGCCTAGCACGAATGCAGGTTCGTAGCCGGAAGGATTGAGTTTCTCTGCTGTCTCCAGTTCCGGAATGGCGCCGACCGCATCGTCCTCAAGTTTGTAGGCGACACCAAGATCGTAGTGCATCTGCGGTGAGCGAGGATCCAACTTCAGTGCGGTTTTCAGTTCGGCCAATGCATCCGCGATGCGGTTCACTTGAATATAGGCGGCGGCCAGATCCTGATGCGCCGTAGCGTCCGTTGGCTTGATCGCAATGGCGCGCTGCAGGTACGGAACAGCATCAGTGGCTTGATGGGCCTGGCTTAGTGCCATGCCGAGGTTGATCAGAGCCTCAGTGTTTCGCGGTTCTGCTTCGATTACGGATTTGAATAGCTGAATCGCGTCCTGCACTCTATTGATGCGCTGCAGCACAAGCGCCAACTGGTAGGTCGCCGCAGGAGATCTGGGTTGCAAGCGGTGCGCCTGTTCGAGGATTGGAGCCGCCTGCTCATCGCGGCCGGCATCCGCAAGAGCTTTCCCTGCTGTCAACGCGATCTTCGCGTCCTTCGGCGCAAGGTCGTTCGCCTTGATCCATTCATTCGCTGCGCCTGGCTTGTTCTCAGCTTGAAGCACAAATCCCAAATGCAAATGAGACTCGGCAACTCCTGGGTTCTGGCCGATCGCTTCGGAAAATTCATGCTCCGCGTGCTCCCAATCGCGCGCCTGCGCGTAGAGCGATCCGAGTTCATCGTGAAGTTCTGCGCTGTGAGGGTCGAGCGCAACAACTTCCTTCATCTTGGAAATCGCAACGGTCGATTCCCCTGTGGCCGCAAGAGCCCTGATGTAAGCAGCCACCACATAGGGCGGAAGCGGTTGCCTCTCTGCGTTTGCGGTCGACTCAACCTTAGCGAACAGTGGCAATGCCTTTGCAGGAGAGCCGGTCTGTTCGTAGGCCAACGCCAGGTTCATCTGCGCAGAGCTGTCGTCAGGCTTGATTGATAGAGCTTTTTGAAGTTCTGTGATGCCGGCCGCCGTTTGTCCAATGCGCACCAGGACCGCTCCGAGCGCACTGTGACCCTGCTCTGCCGCGGGAGCCAGCTTAACCACCGTTTCAAACTTGGACTTCGCTGTCGTAAGGTCGTTGCGAGAGAGTGCAGCCACTCCCTCGCGATAATCCGCGTCTGCCTGTATGAGACTGCTTGAAGGCTCTTGACTGAAAAGTTGGCTCGCACAAGTCGAGACCAGAAGCGCACTCGAGAGAAGTAACAGCGGCACTTGGGTAAGAGGCAGACGCATGGCAAACCAGCAATCTCATCCTAGCTGATCGTGGAAAGTGATAAATCCCCGCTTTGTTGGTCGTAGTTATTGTCACCAACCTGACGCAAATCTCTCTCAAGGGCCCTGAGCCCAGCCGGTTTGTGGCTCCATCGAGCTGGGAGGACTATTCGCCGGTCTATTCGCCCGATGGCCGGCAGATTCTCTTTGTCAGCTCGCGCAGTAGAACCTTCGAGCTGTGGATCGCAAACGCGTTTCCGATAGGCACATATCCCTGAGAATGCACCCGCCCTCCGATCCGAGGCAGAACACGGACGAGAACTGGCGAAATCGTCCTACCATGGATGCAGAATGAGCGGACGAAAGATTGTTCATGTGGACATGGATGCGTTCTATGCATCCGTCGAGCAGCGCGACAATCCCGAGTTGCGCGGCAAGCCAGTTGTCGTGGCATGGCGCGGAAAGCGCTCGGTAGTCTGCGCGGCATCCTATGAAACAAGGCGCTTTGGAGTGCGCTCGGCCATGGCCGCGACGTATGCAGAGCGTCTCTGCCCGCAAGCGATCTTTGTCCCACCCGACTTCACGCGTTACCGGGCCGTTTCACGCGCCGTGCGTGAAATCTTCCTCCGCTATACCGAACTCATCGAGCCGCTGTCGCTCGACGAGGCGTATCTGGATGTCACGGAGAACAAGGCAGGAATTGCAACGGCCACGAAGGTGGCCAGCACCATCCGCCAGCAAATCCGCGAAGAGCTCAACCTGAGTGCCTCAGCCGGTGTGGCTCCCAACAAGTTTCTGGCGAAGATCGCCTCCGACTGGCGCAAGCCGAATGGGTTATTTGTTGTCCAGCCCGCCGAGGTTGAGAGCTTTTTGACACCACTGCCCGTGGGTCACATTCCCGGCGTTGGAAAGGTCACAGAGGCAAAACTCGCCAAGCTTGGAATGCGCACCGTCGGCGAGTTGCGAACCCGCACTCTCGAACAACTGCAGAGTCTGTTCGGCCGCTACGGACAACGCCTGTACGAACTGGCGCGCGGAATTGATGAGAGCCCTGTAGTGCCTAACCGGCCGACAAAGTCGATCTCCGCGGAGGATACCTTCGAGCAGGATGTCAAGCCGGATGGGGTTAACTCCAGGGCTCTCCGACAAGGCATTGCCGACTACAAAACGATTATGCGCGAAGCTCAGAACTTAATTGCCGACAACAATATTGACTTTGTCTTTATCCATTTACCGGTAGTGTCCTAGGACACTACCCATTTACCGATCCCCCATCCCCCGGGGATTTATGATCGTCAGACGGAGCAATTGTGCCCGTGCGGGAATTACTTGGATAATTTAGCGCTGGCCGATAAAACGGCGGGCTTGCTCATGTCCGAAGTTAATCACGCTACCCGGGGAAGTCGGACGACAGTGATCATTTCATCGGACCATTCGTGGCGAGTAGCTCAATGGAGAAATAGTTCCGGTTTGTCCCCAGAGGAAGAGCGAGTGTCTGAAACGCACTCAGATCCGCGGCCTGTTTTTTTGATTCATTTTCCAGGACAAGACTCTGGCACCGATATCAAAATCCCCTTCGCCGAGATGACCGAAAACAGAATTGTCGCGTCAATGTTGCAAGGACAGATTAGCGGTCCGAACGACCCTGCCGGGTGGTGGCTATCTTCAACAACTCTTCACTAGCTAGGGCTTCTGCTCTATTTGAAGAGTCTCCAGCGTTCCTCTTCCCAATAGTCGCTTTCGTGCGTAGTGTCGCCAGCCAGCCGCAGCCAAGGAAGATTGGACTCCCCCATCGACAGAAAAGCCATCGAAGGAGTGAGCAAAATTGAACATTCAGAATTGAAGAAAAAGCATAAGAGTAAATAGCCCTGGCGTTTTCCTTGGGCGCGCGGGATGCGTCCGCCAAATCCGGAGGTCCTCATGCCACTTACAGTCCTCCTTGCAGTTGGCTTGCACTCGTCGCTTCTAGAAAGTCAACGGTCAGTCTGGCAATCTGCCGGATACCACATCACGTCCGCAGACTCCATCCGAGAGGGAATCGCCCAATTCCATAAGGGTGACTTCGATCTGGTCCTCTTGAGCCATTCCATCCCCGCCGAAAGCAGAGAGAGGCTCACGTTCCTGATTCGAG
>Ga0182024_10011919_pt1 | contig 17325 bp, 15 predicted proteins | sample P32metaG_FD_120480 | JGI IMG/M metagenome (GOLD analysis project Ga0182024, IMG submission 120480) | Permafrost microbial communities from Stordalen Mire, Sweden - P3-2 metaG (Illumina Assembly) | ecosystem: Environmental > Terrestrial > Soil > Wetlands > Permafrost | place: Sweden: Stordalen...
AAGCGCGAACGCCGTCGCTCTTTCCGGGTGCCAATACAGCTTCCGATTCAGCTTCAGATAGAGAACGGTCCTCCAACGGAGGGCATCCTGCTTGACCTCAGCGAAGATGGCATGGACGTTCTGTCGCCCCAAGCCCTAGGCCCCGGGTCAAACATCAGCGCACGATTCGATCTTCTCGATAGCAATACGGAAATCCAGGTCAGGGGCGAAATCGCCTGGGCCAGCCCTAATGGCCAAGCCGGTGTGCGCTTCGTTGACCTGCCTGAACAACTTCGCGACACGCTAAAAACCTGGGTGCTGGCGAATTCACCGGAGACACCGCCGCCTGATCCGGAGCCGGTATCCCGATGCATTTTGACCGATCTCAGCCTGGGCGGATGTTATGTCGAAACCGAATCTCCATTTCCTGAGCATTCAGTAATTACGCTCTGTCTGAAAGCGGAGGATATGGAAGTGCAGGCAGAAGGCGTAGTGCGCGTGATGCATCCGGGATTCGGTATGGGAATCGAATTCGCGGCTCGCACTACTGAAGAGCGCGCGCAGGTGGCACGGTTCATCGGATTTCTGACCAGCCGTCCAGGCACGTATCCCGCATTGCTGATCACGCCGTGCACCCTGACTGCCGGCGATGACTACGATCAACCCGCACCGCTTCCTGCTGAAGAATTGGAAGACTCGCTCCTCGAATTGTTGCGTGACCACGAGTCGCTTAACCAGGAAGAATTTCTGCAAAAACTCCGCCAGCAACGCAGCTCCGAAGAAGTCGCATCGTCGTAAAATTCGGGCACGCAGTCATCCTGGTTGTTGATTGACTCCGCGAATCGGTCTTCTACCTAGACCCAGATCCCCACCTTTGTTCTGATTTCGTAACAGTTCAAACTTCGTTTTCGAGACACTACCGAAGCGCATCACACTGCCCCGATTTCGTAATCGGGCCCCTGTTGTTTTTCCAAACCTTCACATCCAGTCAACCTAACCTGCCTTTGCTTGAAGGAGGATTCGACATGCGGTTCATCACCAGGATTCTGCTGCTCTCAGTTTCGCTCACGGCGACACTCGCCTACGCCCAAAACAATAACATCCCGCAGATTCAACATGTGATTGTTGTGATACAGGAAAACCGCAGTCCTGACAATATGTTCGGAAGCGACGCCTTTGCCAGCCAACGCCAATTGCCAGGCGCGGACCTGGTCCAGCTCGGCAAGTGCGGCAACGTAGAAATCCAACTCCAGTCCCTCAATCTGGGAAACGCGTGCGATCCCAACCACGGGCATGAAGGCTCGTGGATCCCCACGTATGCCAAAGGCAGCATGAACGGCGCCTGCACCATCCCCGTGTCCAACTGCACCGGCAACGACCCGGAATACTCCTACGTTCAATCGTCGAACGTAATACCCTATTTTCAAATCGCTCAGCAGTACGGCTACGCTAATTACATGTTTCAGACGAATCAGGGACCAAGTTTTCCGGCGCATCAGTTCTTGTTCACGGGGAGCTCGGCGCCCACCAATTCGGGCGACACGACCCTATACATGGATTCAAAAGGGGACTCTTATCCGTGCTACGAGTGGTTCGCCGCAGAGAATAGCACCACCAGCGCCGGTTACGGGTGCGCCACCAAGGACACAGTGGTTCCGGATATCGATCCCGTCAGCAACGAAGCAAATTCGTACAACAACGGCTTTCCCTGCTATAACCGCAACAGCCTGGCGACCCTGCTCGACGCCAATAGCATAGGTTGGAAATACTACACGCAGAGCGGGCCGAGTAGTCTTTGGACGGGGCCGAACGCCATTCAGAGCATCTGCTACCCCCTCACCCCGGACGGAAGCTCGTGCGGGGGCTACGACTGGGTTAATTACGTGGAGAGCGCCTTCCCCAATTCGACGAAGTATCCGAACAGCTATTCGCCCATCCTTACGGACCTCGGGGCGGATGTCGACCAACAGCAGTGTGCGCTTCCCGCTGTGAGCTGGGTAGTTCCCGACGGGAATTGGTCCGACCATGCCGGAGAGGACCCAGACGGAGCGGGACCCGCCTGGGTTGCTGCCATCGTCGATGCAGTGGGCGGCTATAACAACACTGGCGGCCAGAACCCTATATCTTGCTACGACATGATCGGCGGTAAAAAGGTTCCGTATTGGCAGGATACTGTCATCCTGATCACTTGGGATGACTGGGGCGGCTGGTACGACCACATCCTGCCCTGGAGATGCTCGCCAGGCCCGAACGGGACGTGCAGCGGCTACCCCGGCGGTCCGGATGGCGGCGGCAGCGAGTACGTTTACGGTTTCCGCGTGCCCTTGCTCGTCGTCTCTGCGTACAACTATCGTCCACAAGGCTCAACCGGATACATCTCTGGAATATGCGGTCCGGGGCAGCAATATAGCTGTCCAAATGAGCAGCAGCAGTACATCCACGACTTCGGCAGCATTCTCAACTTCATCGAGTAACCCTTCGGGACGGGGGGCGAACCCCTGCACCTCACAGGGTTCCCGCCGACAAGCGGGATTAGCCCATCCTACTTCTACGCTGACGTCTTCGCCCCTGATGGGCCAACCGTTTGCACGGCCTGTACGAAACCGTACTCACTTTCAGATTTCTTCAACTTCAGCGGCGGTCCAAGCACGTTTGCCCCCTTTACCCAAGGAATAAATTATAGGACCCAGTGCTTTTTGACGCCTAGCATTGAGGACTGCTTCGGCGCAAGCTTCACGCCGTTAGATCCTGATGATGACGCCGTCAACCAGTAGATGGAAGGCGTAAATGTGCGGCGGGCGCTGGCGGCGCCTGGCCGCCCGTCCGCCGATATATCCTGCCGAAGCTCAATGATATGATGGTGGCCCGGCGAGGAGGGCCAAACTCCCGACGAGAGGTGGTATCCAATGCGATCACCTTGTTTGCTCACCGCGATCGCCTTTTCCGTTCTGACCGCTGGGCTGGTGACGGCAGCTTGGGGCGCTCCAAAGTACACAGTGCTACATGCTTTCACTGGGGGCGACGGGGGCGGTCTGTATAGCGGCCTGCTACTAGATCAGGAGGGGAACGTCTATGGCACGACTGTCGCCGGTGGGGCTAAAGGGAAAGGTGGCACAGCCTTCAGGCTGAAGCGCCAAGCAAGCGGCAAGTGGGCCGAGACAGTCCTGTATAACTTCTGCAGCGCACCCGAATGCAGAGACGGGGGCGGTCCTATGGGGGGCTGATATTCGACCCGGACGGCAACCTCTATGGGACGACCGAGGGCGGCGGCGGGCCATATAAATATGGCACTGTCTTCGAACTGTCGCGAAAGTCCAATGGCTTTAAGGAGACCGTGCTTCACCTCTTCAGGTTTAACAAGTATGGGTGTTGCCCTCTGGCTGGCCTCGTCATGGACGCTGCAGGCAATCTATTCGGAACCGCCCACGTCGCTTTCGAGTTGTCACCCAGCGCCAGTGGTTGGAAAGAAACCGTGCTTCACACCTTCACCGGACAGCACGGGGACGGCTACGGGCCTTACGCGGAGGTCATCCTGGATGCGGCGGGCAATCTCTACGGAGAGACCGCGACGGGCGGCACCGGAACCGGCTGCGGCGACGGCTGTGGCACGGTCTATGAGCTGGAGCCCACTGCCGAGGGTTGGAAGGAGCTTATCCTCCATGACTTCGAGACCGATGGCGACAACATGGCCTACCCTGAAGGACCGCTCATGCTCGACAGCGCAGGCAACCTGTACGGCACGGCGGGCGGTGGCACCTATGGTGACGGCGCTGTCTATAAGCTGACGCCGCAGTCAGACGGCCGCTGGAAGTCAACCATCCTTCATAGCTTCACCGGCGGCGCAAACGGGCAGAGCGTTGGCGGCGGCGTAGTCATGGACAAAGCCGGAAATCTCTACGGCACCACCACCGCCGGCGGCAGCCCGAACTGCGAATGCGGCCTGGTGTACAAGCTCTCACCGGGTTTCAAGGGCCAGTGGAATTTCAAGGTTCTGCACACCTTCGTCGGCAGCGACGGCGCCCAACCCGTTGGCGAACTGGTCTTCGACGACCAAGGCAATCTTTACGGCACCACCATCACCGGCGGCACGGGCGGCTACGGCGTAGTCTACGAAATCACTCCGTAGGATTTGGGAAGCTGGCGGGCAAGGCTGAGAGGAAGTCCTCGCAGTAAGCACTAAGAAGCCCGCACGCCGTCTCTCGTGCGGGCCTATTAGCGGCGGGGTTTATTCCACCTTGAATAAATAAAATTTAGCGGTCGCTTGTTTCGCCACGGTGTCAATCAGGTTAATTTCCGGTGAAAATCCAAAGGCTTGTTTCTCGCGGATGTTTTGTCTCGTCATTGAGCCCGGAAACTGCGTATTGCTCATTTGATACGCTCTAAGCCACAATCTCTCTGCGGAGACATGCAAGATGCCGACGGCCATCCCGCGCTGAACTCGTATTCGTCTTCATCAACGCGAAGGCTGAGTGCGCGCGATGACGCATCCCGTCCCGCTCCCATCTTTCCGGCACCTCTTCTAATGGTGATGGCAACTGCCTTTCTGGTGGTTGTTCCATTTTTCTTTCTTGGCAATCCTTCGGGACACGATTTTGAGTTTCATGTGAACTCGTGGATGGAAGTGCTGGCACAATGGAGACAAGGGATCATCTATCCACGCTGGGCGGCGCTGGCGCAGTACGGGTACGGCGAGGCCCGATTTATTTTTTATCCACCCGCCTCGTGGACCTTGGGAGCCGCACTGGGCGCGCTTTTGCCATGGAAGGCGGTGCCCGGCGCTTACATCTGGTTGGCGCTGACGCTTTCCGGATGCTCGATGTTTCTGCTGAGCAGGCAATGGCTGGATCGCCGCGATGCGATATTTGCAGCGGCCTTGTACGCGGCTAATCCTTATTACATCGTTATTGTGTATTGGCGAAGTGCTTTTGCGGAACTGCTGGCAGGCGCTCTGCTGCCTCTCTTGCTCTTATACGCATTGCGTTGTGGCGAAGAGGAAGAACAGGCAGTTATTCCATTGGGATTGATAGTTGCGGCTGCGTGGCTGACCAATATTCCAGCCGCCGTCATCGTCAACTATTCTCTCGCTTTGCTGATCGTGATCCTGGCAATTTTCAAGCGATCTGCGCGTGTTCTGATTTATGGCGCGCTCGCCGGTTTTCTCGGAGCAGCACTCGCGGCTTTTTTCCTGGTACCGGCGGCGTATGAACGACGCTGGGTGAATATTTCCGAAGTTTTGTCGCCAGGCGTGCGTCCCCAGGATAATTTCCTGTTCGCGAAAATCAACGATGCCGATCACAATCGTTTCAACTTGCTGGTTTCGCTGGTCGCTACTGCGGAAATGATCGTACTCGCAGTCGCGATATTTTTTTCTCGCCGGTGGAGACAGAAATCTCCTGCGCTTTGGTACGCGCTCATCGGTTGGGTGGCATTTGCCGTTTTGCTCAACTTTTCGTTCACCTCGTTCCTGTGGATGCATCTACCCGAGCTTCGCTTTCTCCAACTTCCCTGGCGTTGGCTGTTGTGCCTGAATGTAACCTTCGCCCTGCTTGTGACCATGGCCTCACAGCGATGGATTTCACGCTTATTGATTTGTCTCGCGATGTTGGCGGTGCTCGCTTTCGTATGGTATCGCGTCCAACCGCCGTGGTGGGAGACAGCGGAAGATTTCGGCGAGATGCTTGAGCAGCAGAAGACGGGCGCAGGCTACGAAGGAACCGATGAGTACGTTCCCGCCGGAGCCGATTCGTACGAAGTTAAGCATGACGCACCGCTGGTAGCTTTGAACGAGAATGAAGGAGCAACGCTGGGTCAATTCCACATTCAGCGATGGAACGCCGAATCGAAAATATTCAGCTTCCGGCTTGATCGGCCCAGCGAACTGGCTTTGCGGCTATTCAATTATCCGGCTTGGAGCGTCGAAGTTAACGGCGAGCGCGTCGCGACCTCTACTCGAGATGTCACCGGACAGATGTTGATCCCCGTTCAAGCCGGCGAGAGTCGTTTAACGGTGATATTCAAGCGCACATGGGACAGAATTCTCGGCGCAGTTATTTCAGGCCTTGCCGGGTTATTTCTGGGAGGATTTTTCGTCCTTCGACGCACGCGGTAAGCTTGGCTTGTAATTTCTCTTTCAATCCCACAACAGAACGCACCTGGTACGAAGTTGCTCGTGCCAATCAAAATATTGATAACGCTCTGTAGCAATAGATATGATTTATTAGGCGGCCAAAAGCTAAAACCCGCACCATTAGCTCATGAATCCGATTCTGATTGCGACCTCGAACCCGGGAAAATTGCGCGACTTCGTTGGCGCGGCCGCGACGCTCGGCATCGAAGTCGCCTCGGTTCCAAACTTATCCTCGCTGCCTGCCGTGGTCGAAGACGGTATGACTTTCGAGGAAAACGCGCGGAAAAAAGCCGAGGCTTACAGCCGCGCAGTTCCGGGAGAAATTGTCCTGGCAGATGATTCCGGTTTGGAAGTAGACGCGCTCAAGGGCGCTCCTGGAGTTCATTCGGCGCGCTATGCCGCCGACGCGCCTCACTTAATCAATAACAATACCGACGACGAAGACAATAACGCCCGGCTCTTACGCGAATTGAAAGATGTTCCTGCTGACAAGCGCACCGCCCGCTTCGTATGCGTGATTGCTGCAGCACGCGAGGGAACAACTTTAGAGATATTTCGCGGGCAAGCCGAAGGTACGATTTTGAATCGCGGGCGCGGAACCGACGGGTTCGGCTACGATCCGCTGTTTTATTTCCCTCAGATACAAAAAACTTTCGCCGAATTAGCTCCGGAACAAAAGGCGCAATATAGCCATCGGGGCGCGGCTTTCCGCCAGTTTCTGGCGTGGTATCGGGCGATGAAAGAGCGGGTCTGAGTTATTGCGCGTGTCTCAGCCGCCGTCGCAGTGTCTCCACGATCAGACCGAGTAACGCATAGGTGGCGGCATTCGCAACAAGAGTCGTATACAAAGAAACGCCGAAATGAAAATAAAATGCCACAAGCACGACCGGACAAGTAAATTCTATGAGAGTTAAGATCGGTTCTCGCGACATCATTGTCGCAGGCGCGTTTGCGAAGGCGTAAAGTGCCCAACAGCCCGCAACCGCCACAAACGCCCAAGCAGCAATTCGATATTTCATGTTGGGCTCCTTCTTTCTGCTAGCATCCCACAATTCGTCTACACCGCCAAGGCCTCCTCCACAATTGCCTTAGCATGAATCTTGGTCGTATCCAGAACTGGAATGTCACAGACTGTCGCATCGCGAAAAATTAAAGACAGCTCCGTGCCGCCTAGAATTAAGCCTTGGATGCCTTCGCGCTCCTTTAATCGATCTACAATCTTCAGGAATCGCTGCCGCGTTTCGGGCAGCACCGTACCTTCGACTAACTCATTAAAGTACATGTGGTGAATGTAGGCTTGATCATGCTCATCGGGAACGGCAAGCGTAATTCCTTCCCTGGAAAAAACGTCTGGGTAAAATCGTCCTTGCATAGTCATGCGCGTGCCAAACAGTCCTAATTTTTGCAAACTCATGGCCTTTGCAGCGTCGTAAGTTGCCTCCACAATGCTGACCAACGGAATCGGCGACTGATTGCGAACTTCGTCAAACACCATGTGCGGCGTGTTGGCAGCGAGAAATCCGAAACCTGCTCCCGCTCGCGCAAGTTTCTGTATTTCGCTAACTAGAAATTCAGCCATCTCGACGCATTCGTTCGCCTCGGCCATGTTCCGCAACTTTTGCAAATTGATGCTGTTGATGATCATCGCGGGATAACTCCCGTCTGTTATGCGCTCGAGGTACGAAGCATTGATCAAGCGACAATATTCAATCGTTGACTCGGGACCGATTCCGCCAATCATTCCAATTGTCTTCATGTTCCTTGACTTCCCTTCCGTCGCCACAACATAATAAAAGGTTCAACTTTCATACTTGAATTTATAAGGAGCACTCTGTGGCGGCAACTGCCAGTCCTGCAGCTCCGATGCCGATCAAAGGTGGTGTGGCTCCGCTCCGTGCGGGTCAAGGATATTCGTTTTGGTTGCGTCGTCTGCACTCGCTTAGCGGGATCGTTCCCATTGGCGCTTTCCTCGTCGAACATTTCATTTCCAATGCATTTGCAACCCGTGGCCCGGCAGCTTACGCAAAACAAGTTCAGCTGCTAAGCAGCTTCCCTTTTGTCGTGGGGCTTGAACTCTTCGGCATCTGGCTGCCTATTCTCTATCACGCGCTTTACGGTTTCTATATTTGGTATCGCGGCGACAGCAATATTGCCGAGTATCCCTGGGCTGGAAATTGGATGTACTCCGCGCAACGCTGGACTGGCACTATCGCATTTTTTTACATGGTATGGCATACCTGGCATTTACGCTTCACCGGTGTGCATTTGCTGAGCTACCCAGCTGCAGCTTTTGGCAAAGTGCAAGCTGAGTTTCAGGGCCCGTGGGCGGTCGCATTCTATGCTGTAGGAATTCTTTGCGCTTCCTGGCACTTCGCTTACGGATTGTGGTTGTTCGCAGCCAAGTGGGGCATCACCACGGGTGACTCCGCGCGCAAGAAGTTTGGATACGTCTGCATTGCGATTGGGGCGTTGTTCGTTTTGGTGGGAGCCGTCACCATGTATTCATTTCTAAACACCCCGCTGCAGCCGATGGAACCGGCGGGGATGGAATCAGTCGTCATTCGTTAGTCGTTTCGTAATACCCGGCGGCATGCGCCGGCAGATTGGAACACGATGGCAGCAAATCCGAAAATCATTGTTATTGGCGGGGGCCTGGCGGGTCTCTCTGCCGTTATAAAAATCGCCGAGATGGGCGGGCAGGTCGATCTGTTTTCTATTGTCCCCGTGAAGCGTTCGCACTCAGTCTGCGCGCAAGGCGGCATTAACGCAGCTAAAAACCTTAAGGGCGAAGGCGACTCCACCTGGAAGCATTTCGACGACACCATTTACGGTGGCGACTTTTTAGCCAATCAGCCTCCAGTGAAAACCATGTGCGAAGCGGCGCCGGGCATCATTGATTTGCTCGACCGCATGGGTGTGCCGTTCAATCGCACACCGGAAGGCTTGCTGGATTTTCGCCGCTTCGGTGGAACACTCTACAACCGCACCGCGTTTGCCGGGGCAACCACCGGCCAGCAACTTCTCTACGCACTCGATGAACAGGTGCGACGCTACGAGTCCGAAGGCAAAGTAAAAAAATACGAGCACTGGGAATTTCTCTCTGCCGTGCTCGATTCGAACCGCATCTGCCGCGGCATCTGCGCCATGGATTTGCGGTCGATGGAAGTTCGCACCTTCCCGGCCGACGCGATCATCATTGCAACCGGCGGCAACGGCGCAATCTTTGGCAAGTCCACTAACTCGGTAGTCTGCACCGGCTCGGCGCAGTCCTCGCTATATCAGCAAGGATGTTTTTACGGCAACGGCGAGTTTATCCAGGTTCATCCCACCTGCATCCCCGGCGAAGACAAACTGCGGCTCATGTCGGAGTCGGCTCGCGGCGAAGGTGGACGCGTTTGGGTTCCGAAGACGCCGGCTGACAAACGCGATCCGCTGTCGATCCCGCAGAGCGAACGCTGGTACTTCCTCGAAGAATGGTATCCGAAATATGGCAACCTGGTGCCGCGCGATATTGCTACGCGCGCCATTTTTAAGGTTGTCTTCGAGCACAACCTCGGGATCGATGGGAAGCCGATGGTCTACCTTGACCTGACCCACATCGATCCCAAAATTCTCGATCGAAAATTGGAAGGCATCCTGGAAATCTACGAGAAGTTCGTCGGCGACGATCCGCGCAAAGTTCCCATGAAAATTTTTCCCGGCATGCACTACACCATGGGCGGGCTGTGGGTAGATTTCAACCAGGCGACTAACATTCCGGGGATTTACGCGGCGGGCGAATGTGAATACCAATATCACGGGGCAAATCGTCTGGGCGCGAATTCACTGGTCTCCTGCATCTTTGGCGGATTCATCGCCGGACCTGCCGCCGTGCAGTACGCACGCAATCAGAAAGCTGCGGCGAGCAACGGTTATTTCGACTCGGAACGCAAGCGCGAAGAAGAAAACAACGCCATGCTGATGAAGTCGGACGGCAAAGAGAATCCTTTCCGTCTCTGGCGCGAGCTTGGCGAATTGATGACCGCCAACTGCACGGTGATCCGCTACAACAATAAGTTGAAAGAAACCGATGTCAAGTTGTGTGAAATGCTGGAGCGCTTCCGGCACATTAATCTGAGCGACCGGTCGCAGTGGGCCAACACCAGCGTGGTCTTCGCCCGCCAGCTTTACAACATGCTGCAACTCTCCCGCGTGGTCGCCCAGGGCGCGGCCATGCGCGACGAGTCTCGCGGCGCCCACTACAAGCCGGATTTCCCGGACCGCGATGACAAGAACTGGCTGAAGACAACGAAAGCGTATTTCGCCCCAGACGCGGACGAGCCAAGGTTTGAATTCGAGCCGGTTGATATTTCGTTAATCCCGCCGCGTCCAAGAAAGTACGACGCGGTGAAGTAAAAATCTGGATTCCTCGGAGCGTCATTATTACGAGGCACGCGAGATTACGAGGCACGCGAGATTACGAGGCACGCGAATTGGGAAGGGCACGAGTTCCACTCGTGCCAGTTAGGGTAGGAGGTCGCGGCTTTACCGCTGGGGGCCACGGGTCCAGTTTGAATCCGGGGAACGCGGAGCAATATCGATAGTCAGGAGGGCTGGTCACGATTCGGCGCTTTACTGGATTTTGATGAATGTAATTTTGATGATGCATGAAATCCACTTCGTTGCGGATGCGGTGATCGGTGAATCCTCGCTGCCACACTTCTCGCTTTCGGCCGATGATTCCGCCGAGGTCGTGAGAATATGCGCCTTTGATCAGTTGAATAGCCCGTTCGATTGTCACGTCCAATGTGGGAGTCAGCAAGAGATGCACGTGCTCGGGCATCAGGACAAACGCACGCAACTCGAGGGCAGATTTTGACCATAGCATTTGGCGCTACATCGGCGATCACGTAAGTTCAGCTTGCGCATAGGTCAATTATTGCGAGTTAGAAGGCTAAAAGCTAAATGGCAAATCATAGAACCGTCATTATAAAAATCAAACGCCAGGACAATCCCAACACGCAATCGCACTGGGAAGAATTTGAGCTGACCCACAAGCCCGGCATGAACGTGATTTCCTCACTAATGGATATTGCGGCGAACCCGGTCACCCGCGATGGCAAGCCGACCACGCCCATCACCTACGACTCCAACTGTCTCGAGGAAGTTTGCGGCTCCTGCGCCATGCTCATCAACGGACGCGCGCGCATGGCGTGCTCTGCGTTGATAGATAAACTCGACCAGCCTATCAGGCTCGAGCCATTTACCAAATTCCCCGTGATTCGCGATCTGGCCGTCGATCGCAGCGTTCTGTTTGAAAATCTGAAAACGGTTAAAGCGTGGGTCCCGATTGATGGCACCTACGACTTGGGTCCGGGTCCGCGCGTGAGCCCTGAACAACAAGAGCAAGCCTATCCACTCTCGCGTTGTATCTCCTGCTGCTGTTGCATGGAAGCCTGTCCGCAGTTCGACGAGGACACTGGCTTCGTGGGCGCGGCCACAATTTCTCAAGTCCGCTTATTCAATACGCACCCCACGGGGTCAGTACTGAAACGTGAACGTCTGGCCGCACTGATGGGCGACGGTGGCATTCAGGAATGCGGCTACGCACAGAATTGCGTTGAGGTCTGCCCTAAAGATATTCCGCTGACCCGATCAATTTCCGAAGTCGGCGGCGAAGTCATGAAGCAAGCGATTGGCGACCTCTTCCGCAAGTGATCTCGAATGGGCCCACGCGCAGCCAACCCCGCACTCCCCGGCCCTCGCATGCCCGCCGAATGGGAACCTCATGATGCAACCTGGCTGGCGTGGCCGCACTATCGCGATGATTGGCCAGGAAAATTTGAACCTATCCCGTGGGTCTACGCGGAAATCATCCGAAACCTTGCGCGCAACGAACGCGTCGAACTAATTGTCAACGACGGCGCCTCAGAAGAACGCGCCAAAAAAATTCTCAAGCGTGCCCACGCGCTCAGCGAAAACGTCCGCTTCCACCGCTGGCCAACGAACCGCGTTTGGACCCGCGACTCGGGCTGCACTTTTGTAACGCAACAACGTTCGACGGGCGCGAATCGGTCGGACTTCGCAGCTTCGGAAGTGCTCGCAGTCAAATGGCGTTTCAATGCCTGGGCCAAGTATTCGAACTACCAGCACGATGAACAGATTGGAAGCCTTATGGCGAAGGCCGCCAACGTGCGCGAACTACACGCTGTTCACAATAAGCGCCGCGTCGTCCTCGAAGGTGGCTCCATCGACGTCAATGGTCGCGGTACTTTGCTGACCACAGAAGAGTGTTTACTCAGCAAGATCCAGCAACGCAATCCAACCATGAAACGCAAAGATTACGAACAACTCTTCGCCGACTATCTCGGAGTAAAGAACGTAATCTGGCTGGACTCTGGGATTACCGGCGACGATACTCACGGCCACGTCGACGACATCACCCGCTTCGTTGCACCCGATACGTTGGTCACCGCGGTTGAAACAAATCCCGACGATCCGAATTACGAGCCGCTACGAGAAAATATCCGTCGCTTGCGCGCTGCTACCGATCAAAACGGAAAGCCTCTCGCCATAATCGAACTCCCCATGCCCGCGCCGGTAATCTTCGAAGGACGCCGCCTGCCCGCAAGCTACGCGAATTTCTATATCGCAAATAGCATCGTGCTAGTTCCCGTGTTTAACGACGCCAACGATCGTTTCGCTTTGGATATTTTGGCCGACCTCTTCTCCGACCGCGACGTTATCGGAATCTACTCGGGAGATTTGATCTGGGGATTCGGCGCGATGCACTGCATGACGCAGCAACAACCAGTCGTTGGCCGGTAGTCGTCGGTCGTTGGCTCGGATGATTTGGCAGGTTTGCAACGACGAACAACCAAGGGCCAGATCACTTCCTATACTGCGTCGGCTGCGGACCCTTCTCCAGCATCTCGCGATTCCAGATGGCGCCTTCGCGGGTGTAGCTTGCCAGCTCGAAGTCCTGAGTCAGTTCCAAAGCGTCCACGGGACAAGCGTCCTCGCAGAGGCCACAAAACATGCAGCGGCTCAAGTCGTAGGTAAAGTTGGTGAGTTCCTTGCGGCGGGTCTGCTCGTTGCGTGCGCTGGTGACCACGATCAAATTTTCCGGGCATGCGAGCGCGCACAAATCGCAGGCAATGCACATGGTTTCGTTGGTATCGGGATTCACGTTCAGCCGCGGTGCACCACGATAACGCTCAGCCACCTGCGGCCGTTGCAACGGATACTGTTCAGTATAAATCTCCCTTGGATCCTGATAGCGAAACGTGACCTTCAACCCCTGAAGTAAGTCGAGCAGGAAGACTTTGCGCAGCAGCTTCGGAATCGCCATAACGAGTTAAGAATACCATCAATGCGGAATCCCAAAAAACCTTCTTGAAGCGGCAGTATCTCGAGCGGCGATTGTCCATCTCTGCGCGCTCTGCGGCTGTTCTCCGCGGTTCTCTGCGTTTTAAGGTGTTGATTAGGGCAGGCAAAAGCAAAATCTTAGATCGCGGAGGTCGCTAAGAACAGCCGCAGAGGACGCGGAGAAACCCGCAGAGAACAACTGAGACTTCCCCCTAGACCGAACCTGCGACGAGATTTCTTTGCAGCGTCTCGCCATCCAGTTCCTTCTCCCAACGCGCCACAACCAACGTGGCCACGCCGTTGCCGATCATGTTGACCGTGGCGCGGAGCATGCTCATAAAACGGTCAATGCCGAGAATCAAAGCCATACCTGCGACCGGAATCGTGGGAATGACGGATAGCGTCCCTACCAGCGCAATAAACGATGCCCCTTGCACTCCGCTCGCGCCTTTCGAAGTCAGAATCGCGACCGCGAAAATTGTCAATTGCTGCAACAACGTCAAATGGGTATTGGTGGCTTGGGCAACAAACAGTGCTGCCATGGTCATGTAGATGCTCGTGCCATCGGTGTTGAAGGCGTAGCCGGTCGGAACCACCAGTCCGACCAGAGACTTCGAGCAACCGAGTTTTTCCAGCTTCTCCATCAGCGTCGGCAGGGCCGGCTCCGACGAACTGATAGCGAGCACGAGCAGAATCTCTTCCTTGATATAAAGCAGAAACTTGAAGATGCCGAATCCCGCGATGCGGGCGACCAGGCCCAACGCCACTAATACAAACAAAATCGAAGTCAAATAAAACGTACCAATCAGCTTAACCAGCGGCCCCAGCGACACGATTCCATATTTCCCGACGGTGAAAGCCATGGCGCCGAATGCGCCGATGGGAGCAAAGCGCATCAGAATATTGACCACGCCAAACACCGCATGGGTGAGCGCGTCGAAAACATCGACCAATGGTTTGCAGCCCGGCCCCACTACGGACAGAGCGAAGCCAAACAGTATCGCGACCAGCAAGACCTCGAGGATATCGCCTTTTGCAAAAGCGTCGACCACCGTGTTCGGAATGATATGCATCAGGAAATCAGTGACGCTCTGCATCTTCGCTTGGCCCGCGTAGTCCGCTACGGCTTTGGCATCGAGCGAGGCGACGTTCACATTGAATCCGCTGCCCGGCCGCACCACATTGCCCACAACCAATCCCATGAACAACGCCAGCGTGGAAACGATCTCAAAATACAGCAGGGCCTTCCCTCCGACCCGGCCAACCTTTCTCATGTCCTGCATGCCGGCAATCCCGGTGACCACCGTGCAGAAAACGATCAGCGAAATGATCATGGAGATCAGCTTGATGAAAGCGTCGCCGAGCGGTTTCATTGCGATTGCCTTGGTGGGGCTGAAGTAGCCAAGCGCGATGGCGAGTCCGATAGCCAACAACACGTGCGCCCACAAATTCACGTAGAAAGGTTTTTTGCGCGGTTTCAGGGATGAAACGATCGGGGCTGGGAGCGGCGTGTCCGGGACTTCCATCATCAGATCCTCACTTTCACGATGCCTGCAACGGCTTCATGCAAGGCAGATTTGTTTTCAACTTCTAGTGGCAATCTTTGACGGTCTGGGGTTCCAGGGGTGCGCACTAGCCGTGGAATGAGGACCTAAAAACTCGATCATGGATTCTACCTCAGATCAATTGCAATCGAGCGCTCCGACCGCGGTTGGAGATGAAGGCACGGGCGTTTTAGCTCGTGTAGGCGCGAGCATCACGTCATCGCTCGTGACCGCTACAATAGCGATTACAAAGCTATGCCCAACGACAAAGCGCTGATCGCTTCCGATGAATTCTGGATGGAAGAAGCCCTACGCGCCGCCCAGCGCGCACTGGAGGCTGGCGAGGTCCCCGTAGGCGCAATCGTTGTTTACCGGGGAGAGATTATCGGCAGAGGCTGGAACCGCAACATCACCGACGCCGACCCCACCGCCCACGCTGAAATCGTCGCCCTTCGCCAAGCCGCTGCTAACTTGGGTAACCATCGCCTGGGAGACTGCGAACTGTTTGTTACAATTGAGCCGTGTCCAATGTGCGTGGGCGCGGTGGTGCACTCGCGAGTGAAACGCGTCGTATATGGCGCGGACGACCCCAAAGCGGGCGCAATCCATTCGGTGGTGCAGGTGCTGAACCACCCGCAGCTGAACCATCGGACGGAAATTCGCGGAGGCGTGCTGGCTGGCCGCAGTGCCGAACTGTTGCAGTCGTTTTTTAGAAGCCGTCGCGAGGAAAGCCGTTAGAGGAATGTCGTTAGTTGATAAAATTTTGTGCCATGCATGCGATGGCGCTTTGGCGTGTGAGATGTGTGCCGCGAATGAAAAGAAATTACAATTAGCACGTAAAAATTGATTGGCTGTCCAGCGCGGAGAGGTGCGTGAGCGGTTGAAACGATCCGCCTCGAAAGCGGACATACCTTAACGGGTATCGGGGGTTCGAATCCCCCCCTCTCCGCCATTACTTTAGTTATCTAGCACTTGCAAGCCGGTGATACCTACACTGATTCCGAGTTGAATCGGAGGTATCGTCCGGTGCCAAACACCCAGAGTAAAGAAGTAAACCTCACCAAACGAGTTCAAACCGCCAAGGGCATGCGCTACTGCCCTGTGGTCCTGGCCGCCAATGGACGGGTCAAGCCCGATCTAGTCATCGTCGACGGACAACAGGAACGACACCTTGAAGGTGCGTATTACCTCGAATGGCGTGAGCGCGGCAAGCGCGTGCGGCTATCGGTCGGGAAAGACGCTGCCGACGCCAGTTCGCGTCGCCAACGGAAGGAAGCTGAGCTTAATGCTCTAAATAACGGGGTCGCCGTTGTTCCTGACAATGGTGATAACGGGCACAGGGCGGTGGCGGCTGCTGTCGCTGAGTTCTTGGAGGAAACCAAACTTACGAAAAAACCGAAGACCTTAGCCGCCTACACGACCGCTCTGAACTACTTCACCGGGTCCTGCCCAAAGGTTTTTCTCAGCGACATCGAGCGCAAAGACCTGCTCAAGTTTTGTGCGTTTCTTCGCGACGAGAAAGGTCAGGCGCCGCGCAGCGTCTACAACAAGTTTGAGAACGTGATGACATTCCTCAAGGCGCAAGGGATTCGTGGCCTGGTCGGCAAGAACGATTGGCCGCGCTACACCGAAGAAGAACCTGAGATGTACGAAGAAGCCGAATTAGAAAAGCTGTTCAAAGCATGCGCCGTTGGAGAACGGCTCTGGTTCGAGTTTTTCTTGATGACCGGCATGAGAGAGCAGGAAGTCATGTACGCCTACTGGTCCGATGTGAACCTGACTGCAGGCACGGTGCGAGTCAGCCACAAACCTGACCGCGGACGGACCCCAAAGGCTTACAAAGAACGTGAGATCCCCATTCCAACCAGGCTGGTAAAAGGACTGAAGGCATGGAAGGCGAAGTCAGATAAGACCTGCAATTTGGTATTCCCGACCGCTGGCTGCAGGCCGAAGCTAGATTTTCTCGATTGCCTCAAGGCTGTTGCCGAGCGGGCAAAGCTCGATTCCGAAAACTTCTGGCTACACAAGTTTCGTGCGACGTTCGCGACGCGGTGTCTTTGGGCTGGCGTCGATCTTCGAACTGTGCAGCAGTGGCTTGGTCACTCTGACATGGAGAGCACGATGCGCTATCTAAAGCCGTCCCGCAGTCAGCAGGTGCGCGAGAAGGTGAATGCGATTTTCGCGTAGTCAAAGGTCAATGAGTGATATGGCGAGTAGAGTCGAGAACAGGCGCAGTAACGGTAGTCTCCCGGTGGATATTCGACTTGGCTTTTGCCAGGTCACCTCAGTCCGGTTTGGCATGGTTCTGTTTCCTGTTCCCGCTCATCG
>Ga0182024_10011920_pt1 | contig 17325 bp, 18 predicted proteins | sample P32metaG_FD_120480 | JGI IMG/M metagenome (GOLD analysis project Ga0182024, IMG submission 120480) | Permafrost microbial communities from Stordalen Mire, Sweden - P3-2 metaG (Illumina Assembly) | ecosystem: Environmental > Terrestrial > Soil > Wetlands > Permafrost | place: Sweden: Stordalen...
CCCTTATAGCCCTGCCGGCCTTCGAAGTTGCGATTGGATGTCGAGGCGCAGCGTTCGCCCGGCGCCAGCTTGTCCGGATTCATGGCGAGACACATGGAACAGCCCGGCTCGCGCCATTCGAAGCCGGCCTTGAGGAAGACCTGGTCCAGCCCCTCGGACTCGGCCTGCTCTTTCACCAGGCCGGAACCGGGTACGATCATCGCATTGATGTTCGCGTGTACTCTCTTGCCGTCGACGACGCGCGCGGCGGCGCGCAAATCCTCGATCCGGCCGTTGGTGCAGGAGCCGATGAAGACCCGGTCGAGCGTAATGTCGGCGATCTTCTCGCCACCCTTTAATCCCATATAGGCGAGCGAGCGCTCGGCGGCCTCGCGCTTGCGCGCGTCGGCGATGTCCTCCACGCGCGGAACTTGGCCGGTCACTGAAACGACCTGCTCGGGGCTCGTGCCCCAGGTCACCAGCGGCGGCAACTTGGCGGCGTCGAGCCGGATCTCGCGATCGAAATGCGCGCCGTTCTCGGAGTTGAGCGTTTCCCAATAGTGCACGGCGTCGTCCCAGGCTTTGCCCTTGGGCGATTTGGGACGATCTTTCAGATACGCATACGCCTTCTCATCCGGCGCGATGAAGCCGGCCTTGGCGCCGGCCTCGACTGACATGTTGCACACGGTCATGCGGCCTTCCATCGACAGCGACCGGATGGCGTCGCCGGCATATTCCAGCGCGTAGCCGGTGCCGCCGGCGGTGCCGATCTCGCCGATGATGGCGAGGATGATGTCTTTGGCGGTGACGCCTTGCGGCAGCTTGCCGTCGACGACCGCGCGCATATTCTTCGATTTCCTCTGGATCAGCGTCTGCGTCGCCAGCACATGCTCGACTTCGGAGGTGCCGATGCCGTAGGCCAGCGCGCCAAACGCGCCGTGCGTGCCGGTATGGCTGTCGCCGCACACCAGCGTCACGCCGGGGAGCGTGAAGCCCTGCTCCGGCCCGATGATGTGAACAATGCCCTGCCGTTTGTCGAACTCGTCGAAATATTCGAGGCCGAAATACTTGGCATTCTCGGCCAAATAGGCGATCTGCGCCTCACTCTCGGGGTCCGGGTTCTTCTGCCGGCGATCGGTCGTCGGCACGTTGTGATCGACGACGAGCAGCGTCTTGTCAGGCGCGCGCACTTTCCGGCCGGACAGCCGCAATCCCTCGAAGGCCTGCGGGCTCGTCACCTCATGAACGAGGTGCCGGTCGATATAGATGAGAGCGGTGCCGTTAGGATCTTCTTGGACGAGGTGGTCGTCCCAGATCTTGTCGTAGAGGGTGCGCGGTTTGGCCATTGTCACGAAACTCCACCAACTTCGCGGAGTATATAATCACGATGCGGTGGTCCGGTATTACTCCGCCGCTTTTCGCTTAGCGGCGGTGTCGCCTTGCGCGCTGTGGTCCTGCCGCTCGACGATGCGCGCCGACTTGCCGCGGCGTCCGCGCAGATAATAGAGCTTGGCGCGCCGCACCTGGCCGCGCCGCACCACCTTGATCGAGTCGATCATCGGCGAATAAAGCGGAAACACCCGCTCGACGCCCTCGCCGTAGGAAATCTTGCGCACGGTGAAATTCTCGTTCAGTCCGGCGCCGGCGCGGCCGATGCACACGCCCTCGTAGGCCTGGACGCGGCTGCGCTCGCCTTCGACGATCTTGACGTTGACGATGACCGTATCGCCCGGCTGGAAGTCCGGGATTTCCTTGCCGGCGGTGAGCTTAGCCACCTGTTCGTTTTCGATTTCCTTGAGCAGGTTCATGGCGAAGTCTCCAACGGCTGCGCGCCGGGCGCGCACTTTTGACCAAGGGTTAAACGGGTTGGCGCAGCTTCTACGCCACCGCGTCGGATTTGTCACCTTCTCGTCACCCGGTTCGCGAGCCGCTCCGGAAGCGGCTTAAAAAGGCCGCCCAGAGGTCCGGCCGGCGTTCCCGGGTCAGCCGTTCGGCTTCGGTACGCCGCCACGCGGCGATCTTTCCGTGGTCGCCAGACAGGAGCACCTCGGGGATGGACAGTCCCTCCCACAGCTGTGGCCGGGTGTATTGGGGATATTCCAGCAAACCTTCGGTAAAGCTCTCTTCGGCGCGCGAGGCCGGGGCGCCCATGACCCCGGGCAAGAGCCGCACGCAGGCGTCGATCAGCACCATTGCCGCGATCTCGCCGCCGGAAAGCACATAATCGCCGATGGAAACTTCTTCCAGCGAGCGCCCGGCGATGACGCGCTCGTCGATGCCCTCGAAGCGGCCGCAGATCAGGACGACGCCGGCCCCGCTCGCAAGCGCTTCCACCCGCAATTGCGTTAACGGCGTGCCGCGCGGCGACAGCAACAGCCGGGGACGTTGATCGGTTGCCGCCGCATCGATGGCGCGGCCGAGCACGTCGGCCTTCATCACCATGCCCGGGCCGCCGCCGGCCGGTGTGTCGTCAACGCTACGATGCTTGTCGCTGGCGAAGGCGCGAATATCGGGGACGTCGAGCGACCACGCACCCGCAGCCATTGCCTTGCCGGCGAGGCTTGCGCCCAGGGGTCCCGGAAAAACATCGGGGAAGATGGTGAGGACGTTCGCCCGCCACATGGTCAGCTCCCGTTGGATCAGATCTTGCCGTCCCGCAACTCGTCGCGGATGCGCGACATGATTTGGCCGAGCTTGTTGCGGCCCGTTCCATCCCGGCCGACGCCCCAATAGGTGTCGGTCGGCGCGGATTCGATCAGCTCCTCATCGCCGGTTGCGAGCAGCATGGCCTTGAGTTCGGGATGTTGTTCGAACTTGCGGCGCACCGCGCGGTACATCACGTCGTCCTTCACCGCGTCCCAATCTGGCCGGATGGCGGCTTTGTTTTTGTCCGCGAGACTCTTGGCGATCGGCGGCTTCTCGGCCTTGCGGATCGACTTGCGCAATTCGGGGTCGGTGAATTTTTGCGCCTGATAGTAATTCTCGACCGTCGGCCACCAGGCGTCGTCGAGGTCGATGCCGAAGGGCGCGAAGTTCGAGAACTCGCGGTGCGTGTCGGACTTGGAATAAAAATGAATGGCCATGATATCGGCAGCCGTTGCGAAATTCAATTCGCTTTGAACAGTCCTTGGGGCGGATCGACGACGATCTTTCCCGAGGCGACGTCGACCGCCGGCACATTGGTGGTGTCGAACGGCACCAATTCCGTGTTGCCGCCGATGTCCGGTCGCACTTCGATCAGGTCGCCGGCACCGAAATTGTGGATCGCAACAATGGTGCCGAGAGGTTTGCCGGCCGGATCGACCACGGCAAGGCCGACGAGATCGGCGTGATAGAACTCGTCGGGCTCGTCGGTTTGCGGCAACCGCTCGCGCGGCACGTAGAGCTTGGTATTGACGAGCGCGCTCGCCGCATCGCGGTCGCGAACGCCCGAAAGCCGCGCGACGAAATGATCCTTGGCCGGCCGCAGCGTTTCGATCTCAACGACGCGACCATCCTCGGTTTCGAGCGGGCTATAGCCGGCGATCGCGCCCGGATCGGACGTGAACGAGTGCAGCCGCACTTCACCGCGCAGGCCATGCGCGGCGCCGATTTGCCCAAGACAGACCCGGGCACCGCCGATGCGCGCGCCGCCGGTCATCGCCGCGCCGTTTACGCGGCCGGAGGCGCCGCGGCTGCGGCGGGTGCGGCAGCTGCCGCCGCTTTGGCGGCTTCGGCCTGCGCCTTGCGCTCTTTGCGCGGAACGGCCTTTTCCGGATTGTTGCGCTTCGGACGCGTCATCACGCCGGCGGCGTCGAGAAAGCGCATCACCCGATCCGAAGGCTGCGCGCCCTTGGCCATCCAGGCTTTGACCTTTTCCAGATCAAGTTTCAGGCGATCAGTCCTGTCCTTCGGCAGCAGCGGATTGAAATAGCCGAGGCGCTCGATGAAGCGCCCATCGCGCGGCGCGCGGCTGTCGGCGACGACGATGTGATAGACTGGCCGCTTTTTGGTGCCGGCGCGTGCCATGCGGATAACGACGGGCATTTTCGTATTCCTTTCCTGAGCGGTTCAAAGATTTTTAGTGAGTTGCGTCTGGATCATTTCTTCTTTCCAAGGCCGGGAAATCCGGGCGGAAGCCCGCCGAGGCCCGGCAATGCGCCAGGGAATTTCGCCGGCAATCCCGGCATCGTCGGCGGCAAGCCGCCCGTGCCGGGCATTCCGGGCGGCAAACCGCCCGGCATTTTCTCGGCGAGTTTGGCCATCTGTTCGGGGCTCGGCATGCCGCCGCCAAGACCGCCTCCAAATCCGAGCATATTGGCGAGCCCCGCCATGGGGCCGCGTTTGGCGCCGCCCATCGCCTTCATCACGTCGGCCATGGTTCGGTGCATTTTGAGAAGACGATTGATGTCCTCGGGCTTGGTGCCGGAGCCGGCTGCTATGCGCCGCTTGCGGCTCGCCTTGAGGACGTCGGGATTGCGCCGCTCCTGTGGCGTCATCGAATCGATGATTGCCATTTGCCGCTTGAGCACTTTCTCATCCAAATTGCGCTCGGCGAGCTGGTTCTTGATCTTCGCCATCCCGGGCAGCATCGTCATCAGCCCGCTCATCCCGCCCAAATTCGCCATCTGCGTGAGCTGCTCGCGCAGATCGGCGAGATCGAACGCGCCCCTGCGCATCTTCTCGGCGACCCGCGCCGCCTTTTCGGCGTCGATGGTCGTGGCGGCCTTTTCCACCAGCGCGACGATGTCGCCCATGCCCAGAATGCGGCCGGCAACACGCGCCGGGTCGAAATCTTCGATAGCGTCGAGCTTTTCTCCGGTGCCGAGCAACTTGATCGGCTTGCCGGTGACGGCGCGCATCGACAGAGCAGCGCCGCCGCGGCCGTCGCCGTCGACACGGGTGAGGACGATGCCGGTGAGGCCGACCCGCTCGTCGAAGCTGCGGGCGAGATTGACCGCGTCCTGGCCGGTCAGCGCGTCGGCGACCAACAGGACTTCGTGCGGTGAAGCGGCGCGGCGAACCTCCGCCGCTTCGTTCATCATCGCTTCGTCGAGCGTGATGCGGCCCGCGGTGTCGAGCATGACGACGTCGTAGCCGCCGAGCCGCGCCGCCTGCAGCGCGCGCGTCGCGATCTGCACCGGCGTCTGTCCGGCGACGACGGGAAGGGTGTCGATGCTGACCTGCCGGCCGAGCACCGCGAGCTGTTCCATGGCCGCCGGCCGGCGGGTATCGAGTGACGCCATCAGCACTTTGCGCTTGGTGGTTTCGGCGAGTCGCTTGGCGACCTTGGCGGTGGTCGTGGTTTTGCCCGAGCCCTGCAGTCCGACCATCATGATGGCGATCGGCGCCGGCGCATTAAGGTCGATCGGCTGTGCGCTCGAACCCAAGGTCTCGATCAGCTGATCGTGCACGATCTTGACGACCATCTGGCCGGGTGTGACCGACTTGATGACCTCGACGCCGACGGCGCGCTTCTTCACCTCGTCGGTGAAGGCGCGGGCGACATCGAGTGCGACATCGGCTTCGATCAGCGCACGCCGCACTTCCTGGAGCGCCGCGTCGACGTCCGCTTCCGACAGTGCGCCACGCCGCGTCAGGCGGTCGAGCACTGCATTCAAACGCTCGGAAAGACTGTCGAACATCTAACCTTCCTCCACCTCTCCAAACGGGAGAGGCGAGTTGAAAACGCTAAAACGCCCGAGGGCGCATCGCGCTGTCGGGCGGGGGCCTCCAGCCTCGCGGGCCGGTCGGCGATTACGGGCTTTCAGTCTCTTGCGAGAGTGGCCGGAAAATAGGTGCCTACTAGGCTGCCGTCAACCGCGGCGTTATTGCCGGGCTGCCAAGGGGGCCAAGCTGTATAATACGGCCCGAATGTCACGCTATTACAATGGTCCCGTCTCCGATCATTTCGACGGCGAGCGGTTTTTCGACCCGCACGGGGCGCCGCCGAGAGGCCGGCCGGACCTGCGACGGTGGCTGGTCGATCGCTATTGGCGCGGCACCAAGGCGACGTGGCCGGCCTGGGCGCCCTCGCAATATGCCGACCGTCCGCCGGCCCGGGTCGAAGGTGTGGCCTTGCGCGTTTCCTATGTCGGCCATGCGAGCCTGCTGATCCAGACCGCGGGCCTCAATATCCTGCTCGACCCGGTCTGGTCGAAGCGCGCGTCGCCGTTTCGCTTCATCGGGCCGAAACGGGTCAACGATCCGGGCGTCGCCTTTGCCGACTTGCCACCGATCGATGTCGTGCTGGTATCGCACGGCCATTACGATCATCTCGATCTCACCACGTTGTCGCGCCTCGCCGCCGCACATCGCCCGCGCGTCATCACGCCGCTCGGCAATGACACCATCATGCGCAATCACGATCCTGTAGTCAGAGCCGAAGCCTACGATTGGAACGATCGAGTGGATATCGGCGCGTGCGTCGCGGCGACGCTCGTGCCCACGCACCATTGGTCGGCGCGAAACTTGTCCGACCGCAACATGTCGCTATGGGCGTCGTTCGTCATCGAAACGCCGGGCGGGCGGATCTATTTTGTCGCCGACTCCGGCTACGGCGAAGGCCGGCATTTCCGTAGCGCCCGCGAGCGCCACGGACCGTTCAGGCTCGCCATTCTGCCGATCGGGGCCTATGAGCCGCGCTGGTTCATGCGCGACCAGCACATGAATCCGGCCGAGTCGGTACAGGCTTTCATCGATTGCGGCGCGGAACTCGCGCTCGGCCACCATTACGGCACGTTCCAGCTTACCGACGAGCCGATCGATGCCCCGCTCGTCGCGCTTGCCGAAGCCCTGAAGGCCGCTGGAATTCCGGCCGATCGATTCTGTACGTTGCGGCCCGGAGAGGTCTGGCAACTGTGATTGCCATCTTCCGCGAAAACGACGATCCAGTCGTCCGGCGCTATTTGATCAGGACGTAGACGTTGACGACCAGATGATCCTCATCGGTGGTCAAGGGATCGGTCAAGTATTGCTCGATGAACATGTCCTTGGCCTCGAGCCGTTTCTCGTCGAGATAATTGGTGATCGCCTCATAGGTATTGTCCAATCCGTCATACGAGCCGCGATGGACGAATTTGAGCGCGTGACCCTCCGGCGAAGTGCCGACGCCAATTTCGCCGTGCGGCGGATTTTTCGGAGGCTCGGCGATGGGGATGGCGGCTTCGAACTGAAAGCCGGTGTCATCGGTCGACGTGAAGATCGTCATCGGTTGACCGTCGATTTTCAGTCCCTCCTTGCCGATATAGGCTTTGAGCGACTTGAATGAGTTGGTGATCGTTTCGAAGGCGCTGTCCCAGGTGCCGGTGCCCTTCAGATACACGACCGGTTTCGCGCTCAGCGTCGCATCCTCGCCGAACGGATCGCTCGGCTGGGTGGCCGCGCCCGGCGCGGGCGAGGCGGGGGGCGCGTCGGGTTTGGTCGTGGAAGCCGGCGGCGGTTGCATTGGGGTTTGCGCGAAAGAAGGCTGCGGCTCGGCGAGGGCGATGGTCACGGCGGCCGTGCCGACGCAGAGCGCAAAGCGAAAGAACATCAGATTCTCCATGTGCGGACCGGCGTTTCCCGATCGGTGCCGTAGATTGTCGGCTTCATCGCGATTGATTTTAGCACGGCCGCTGATAGCCGCCGCCCCCCGATCGCCCATTTGGACACTGGCGCACCCTGATCGAGTCCTCATATAAGTCCGGCACATTCGGGCTTTATCATGAGCACGCTGGCAAATCGGGATTTCGTCAAGATGAACGGTCTCGGCAACGAGATCGTGATCGTCGATCTGCGGCATGCGCCAAGTCTTATTGTGCAAAGCCCGATCGGGGCGGATGAGGCGCGCGCCGCCGCGCGCCAGGAGCCCTACGACCAGCTGATGGCGCTCTATCCGGGCAGTGGCGATAGCGACGCTTCCATACGCATTTACAACAATGACGGGTCGGAGGCGGGCACCTGCGGAAACGGCATGCGTTGCGTAGCTTCCCTCGTCAGCGCCGAGACGGGCAGGGCGACGCTCAATTTCGAAACTTCGGCCGGCCCGGTCTCTTGCTGGCGCGCGGGCGAAAAGTTGTTCACGGTCGACATGGGCGCGCCGCGCTTTGGCTGGGACGAGATTCCGCTGGCGCGGCAAGTGCCCGACACACGCGCGATCGGCCTTACGTTCGGGCCGCCGGACAAGCCAATCTTGCGCTCGCCTTCAGCGGTAAACATGGGCAATCCGCACGTGATCTTCTGGGTCGAGGATCCGCACGCTTACGATCTCCACCAGATCGGCCCGGTGCTCGAGCACGATCCGCTGTTTCCGGAGCGCGCCAATATCACGCTGGCCGCGACGCCCTCGCGCGATCGCGTGGTGATCCGCACCTGGGAGCGCGGTGCCGGCCTCACCAAGGCCTGCGGTTCGGCGGCGTGCGCCGCCGCCGTCGCGGCGGCGCGGCTTTCCCGCACCGGCCGCAAGGTGACGGTTACGTTGCCAGGCGGCGACCTCGCGATCGAATGGCGCGAAAGCGACGGCCACGTGTTGATGACGGGTCCGGTTGAATATGAGCATGCCGGGCGATTCGACGCCGCGCTGTTGGCCGACTCCGGGGCGGCGTGAGCCGATGAGCGTCGATGTCGTCACCTTCGGCTGCCGGCTTAACGCCGCCGAGTCGGAAGTGATCCGCCGTGAGGCGGAACGCGCCGGCTTAAGCGACACGGTGGTGGTCAATACCTGCGCCGTCACGGCGGAGGCAGTGCGACAGGCGCGGCAAACGATCCGGGCGCTGCACCGCGAGCGTCCGCAGGCCAGGATCGTCGTCACGGGCTGCGCGGCGCAAACCGAACCGCACACTTTTGTCGCCATGGCCGAAGTCGATCGCGTGCTTGGCAACACTGAGAAGCTTAGCAGTGTCGCATGGGCTCAGACGCGGGCGGCGTTCGGCCTTGCCGACGCACCGAAAGCGATCGTCAACGACATCATGGCCGTGAAGGAGACCGCCGCGCATTTGATCGAGGGCTTCGCCGACCATACGCGCGCCTTCGTCCAGGTGCAGAACGGCTGCGACCACCGCTGCACCTTCTGCATCATTCCTTATGGCCGCGGCAATTCACGCTCGGTGCCGATGGGGGCCGTGGTCGAAGATGTGCAGCGCCTTGTCGCCAACGGCTATTGCGAGATCGTGCTCACCGGCGTCGACATCACGAGTTATGGCGCGGACCTGCCCGGGGCGCCCAAACTCGGCAGGCTGGTCAAGAAAATCCTCAAGCACGTGCCCGAGCTCAAGCGGCTGCGGTTGTCGTCCATCGACTCGGTCGAAGCCGACCGCGACCTCATCGACGCCTTCGCGCAAGACGCGCGGCTCATGCCGCACCTGCATTTGTCGCTGCAAGCCGGCGACGACCTCATCCTCAAACGCATGAAGCGCCGCCACTCGCGCCGGGATGCGATCGCGTTCTGCGATGCGTTGCGCCGATTGCGGCCGGACATGGTGTTTGGCGCCGACATCATCGCCGGTTTTCCGACCGAGACGGAGCAAATGTTCAACAATTCGCTCGGTCTGGTTGAAGAATGCGGACTGACGCATTTGCATGTCTTTCCATTTTCAGCACGGCCGGGCACGCCGGCGGCACGCATGCCGCAGCTGAATGGCGAAATCGTCAAGGAACGCGCGCGGCGTTTACGTGAACGCGGTGCGCTTGCCTTGCGGATGCATCTCGATGGCGAGGTCGGCAAGACGCGGCATGTGTTGGCCGAGGCGCATGAACGGGGCCGCACCGAGCAATTCACACGGGTTAAGCTCGCGACACCCGCCGCGCCGGGCACGATTGTAGAGCTAGAAATCGCCGCGCACGACGGCAAACAATTGCTGGCGGCTTGATCGCGTCGTCATTCCGCCGCCTGCGTTCCGGGCTCTGCTTTCCATCCGCAAGCCGCTAAGGCGTCACGCATGTGGTGCGGCACCGGCGCGCTGACCTGGATCGGCTCGCGGTTCTTGTAGAGCGGCACGACGATCTCGCGGGCTTGCAGATGCAGCATTGGGCCGGTACCGCGGGGGGCGGTGCCGTAGATCGTATCGCCCGAGATCGGCCAACCCATTTCCGCGCAATGAACCCGGAGCTGATGAGTGCGGCCGGTGACGGGCTCGAGCGCGAGCCAGCACAATTTCCCGCCTCGGCCCATCACCTTCCATTTGGTCACCGCCGGCTGGCCCTCCGGATCATGCTTCATCCACCAGCCCCGCGTGGCGTCGAGGCGGCCGAGCGGGAGCTCGATCACGCCCTCGTCGGTCTCCGGCGCGCCTTCGGCCACCGCCCAATAGGTCTTGCCGATCGCGCCAGACTTGAACAGCCGCCCGAGTTGGGCGAGCGCCTTGCGATGGCGGCCGAGCACGAGACATCCCGAAGTGTCGCGATCAAGCCGGTGCGCCAACGCCGGCGCGCGCGGCAATCCGAAGCGCAACGCGTCGAAATAATCTTCCAGGCTTTCGCCGCCCTTCGGACCGCGATGCACGGCGTAACCCGCCGGCTTGTCAATCACCAGCATGAGCCCATCGCGATACAGGAGCCGCGACACCATCTCTTCCGGGGTCATGGTTGCCTACCTTGGCGAAACCGCTATCACGGGCGCTACAGCAGCGACAGCGTTACTGAGACAACGTTACTGAGACAACGTTACTGAAATGAACGACAACGCAAAGGGCAATTGGTGGCAGCGCCTCGCGGGCGGGCTCAAGCGCACGTCGTCGGCGCTCGGCGGCGCCATTTCCGATCTCGTTTCCAAGCGCAAGCTCGATGCCGCAATGATCGCGGAAATCGAGGATGTACTGATCCGCGCTGATTTGGGCCTCGACACGGCGAGTCACATCGCCGCCGCGCTTCGTGCGAGCCGCTATGAAGCGGGAATTTCACCCGATGAGGTCAAGACCGTCGTGGCGGTGGAAATCGAAAAGACTCTGGCGGGCGTCGCGCAGCCGTTGGCGATCGACGCGGCCAAAAAGCCGTTCGTCATCCTTGTCGCTGGCGTCAACGGTTCCGGCAAAACGACGACCATCGGCAAGCTCGCGGCAAAGTTCCGCGCCGAAGGCCGCAGCGTGATGCTGGCGGCGGGCGATACATTCCGCGCCGCCGCCATCGATCAACTGAAAATCTGGGGCGAGCGCGCCGGAGCGCCAGTGATCGCGCGTGAGGCGGGCGCCGATGCCGCAAGCCTCGTCTTCGACGCCGTGCGCGCGGCGAAGGATCGCGGCGTCGATGTGCTGCTGGTCGACACGGCGGGCCGTCTGCAAAACCGCACCGAATTGATGGAAGAGCTGCAAAAGGTCGTGCGCGTGATGAAAAAGGTCGATCCTGCCACGCCGCACGCCGTGCTGCTCGTGCTCGACGCCACCGTAGGCCAGAACGCTTTGTCCCAGGTTGAGATTTTCAGCAAGGCCGTCGGCGTTACCGGTCTTGTCATGACCAAGCTCGACGGCACCGCCCGCGGCGGCATCCTCGTCGCCATCGCGGCGAAGTTCAAGGTTCCAGTGCATTTCATCGGCGTCGGCGAAGGCGTGGATGATCTGGCGCCGTTTTCGGCGCGCGATTTCGCGCACGCGATTGCCGGCATCGACTCCTAATTGAGGCGCGCAACATGACCGAAACGAAAAAACCGCAGCTCAACCCGCTCCTCAAGCTCGCGTTCGACCTTGGGCCGCTGGTTCTGTTCTTCTTCGCCAATTCCCGCTTCGGCATCTTTGTCGCCACGGCCACGTTCATGGTCGCCGTGCTGGCGGCGCTGGCGGCTTCTTACGTGCTGACGCGCGCGCTGCCGATCATGCCAGTGGTCACCGCGATCATCGTGCTGGTGTTCGGCGGACTGACGCTCCTCTTGCACAACGATCTCTTCATCAAGATCAAGCCGACGATCCTGTATGCGTTGTTCGGCGCGGTCCTTCTCGGCGGCCTTTATTTCGGCAAGTCGTTCCTTGGCGTGGTGTTCGATTCGCTTTTTCACCTCACCGCCGAAGGGTGGCGCAAGTTGACGTTGCGCTGGGCGCTGTTCTTTTTTGTGCTCGCCGTCCTCAACGAGATCGTCTGGCGCAATACCTCGACCAATGTGTGGGTGGATTTCAAAGTGTTCGGTGTGCTGCCGCTGACATTTCTGTTTGGCGCGCTGCAATATCCGCTGCTGAAGAAATACGCCGCGGAAGAGGTGGCGGCGGACAAGTAATCCGTCATCCTGAGGTGGCCGCGAAGCGGCCCTCGAAGGATACCGGCCGAGGCCAACCGAAATCGGCTTACTGATTTCGGAATGTTAAGCGCCAAGTCGGCTACAGCCGACTTGGTTGCCGGCGCCCTTCGAGGCTCGCTCCGCTCGCACCTCAGCCTGACGGACCATAGGTCCGTTGCCCGTCATGATCCGGCCGCGAGCGCCTTGTCGATCTCGGGTTTGAGCACGTTCGTGAGTACATCGGGGGTGATCGGCCCCACCAGCTTGTAGGCGATGCGCCCGTCGCGTCCGACGACAAACGTCTCCGGCACGCCGTAGACGCCCCATTCGATCGCGCCGCGCCCGTTTGGATCGGCGCCGGCGGCGGCGAACGGGTCGCCGTAGCGGCCGAGGAAGCGGCGGGCGTTGTCCGGCTCGTCCTTGTAGTTGATGCCGACGACACGCAAGCGGCTGTCCTGCGCGAGCTGCATGAGTAGCGGCGCTTCGTCGTGGCACGGCACGCACCACGACGCCCAGACATTCACCACCGTTACCGCCCCCTTGAAGCTCGCAAAATTGATCCCCGGCACCGGCTCGCCATTGCGATCCAGGCCGGCGACTGGCGGGAAGTCCGTTTGCGGCGCCGGCTGGCCGATGAGCGCGGAAGGAATCCGCGAGGGATCGCCGGAAAAGAGCTGGATCAGGAATAGAACAACAAGTCCGAGAAAGATCACGAGTGGCGCCAGCACGATGAGGCGGCGCCGGCGGACGTTGACGCGCTCCTTCTCGGCCGCGGTCACGCTTCTTCCTTCGCCTGTTTCCTGGCCAGATCCGAATGCGGCGGTGCCGCGCGGCGGGTGACGCCGCGTTTCTCGAGATCGGCGAGATGGCGCAGCTGCGCGCGGTAGTCGAGCATCACCCAGGCGGTCAGCCCGCCGAGGACCGCGATGGCGGCGGCGTAGGCAGCCACGATGAAGCCCATATGGTTGGCCGCTTCCATCGTCAGGTCACGGCGCTCGCCTGCCTCAGCCGCAATGTCCGCACGCGGCGGCGCAGGATTTCGTTACGCATCGCCGCCAGCAGCAGCGTGGCGAATGAGAGCGTGAACGCCGCGGTCATGATGAGGAGAGGAATGAGGATCGACGGATCGATCGTCGGGGCGCCAAGGCGAAACACCGAGGCGGGCTGGTGCAACGTGTTCCACCAATCGACCGAGAATTTGATGATCGGCAGGTCGATGGCGCCGACCAGCGTGAGGATTGCCGCGGCGCGCGCCGCCCGCGAGGGGTCTTCCACCGTGCGCCACAGCGCGATGACGCCGAGATAGAGCAGAAAGAGCAACAGTACCGACGTGAGCCGCGCATCCCATACCCAATAGGTGCCCCACATCGGCCGTCCCCACAGCGAGCCGGTGACTAGGCACATGAGCGTGAAAGCGGCGCCGATCGGCGCCGCTGCTTTGGCGGTGACATCGGCGAGCGGGTGGCGCCAGACCAGCGTGCCGAGCGCGGCGACGGTCATCACGCCCCAGCCCAGCATGCCGAGCCACGCGCCGGGCACGTGGAGAAACATGATCTTGACGGTCGCGCCCTGCTGATAATCGTCGGGAGCCACCAGCGCCTGATTGATCCCGAACGCGAACACGACCGCGGCCAGGCCACCGAGCCACGGGATCGTGCGATTGGCAAATCGCAGAAAACGCGACGGGTTGGCGAGATCGGCGATAGCCATTGTCAGCTTCCTAAATCCAAGCTTTACCTAGTCCACTTGGCCGTGCCGGCACAATGCCGGACGTTACAGGCCTGTTTCAATTCCACATCGGAAGCATGACTATTCCATTTCCTGCCGCAACGCGGCCGCGGCGGCGAATGGTCCCACCACCAGGCTCGCCAGCGTCAGCGCGCAGAGGACAGTGAACGGCGTTCCGAACGGCACCGGCCCGGCCACGGCCGCGTTAGCCGCGGCGACGCCGAAAATCAGCACCGGAACTGTCAGCGGCAAAACCAGCACCGCGAGCAGCAATCCGCCGCGACGCAGTGTCACTGCAATGGCGGCGCCGATCAGGCCGATGAAAGTCAGCGCTGGCGTGCCGACCAGGAGCGTCAGCACCAGTGCGGCTGCGGCCCGCGCATCGAGATTGAGAAAAAGCCCGATGAAGGGCGCGGCAATGATGAGCGGCAGGCCGGTCGTGAGCCAATGGGCGACACCCTTTACCGCAACGACGATCTCGAGCGGCGCGCGCCCCGTGAGGATGAGATCGAGCGAGCCGTCGTCGTGATCGGCCGCGAACAGCCGGTCGAGCGCAAGCAAGCTCGCGAGCAGCGCCGCGAGCCAAAGGATCGCCGGCCCAATCCGCTTTAGCAGCGCAAGGTCCGGTCCGAGCGCGAGTGGTACGAGCGTGACCACGACCAGGAAGAACAGCACACCCATCAGCGCGCCGCCGCCAACCCGGATGGCAATGCGCATGTCGCGGACGAGGATCGCGGCGAGCGGGCTCATGCTTGCACTTGCCCTTCCGCTTGCAGGAGGGAAGCTTGATCGAGCTGCAGTTCCCGCGCGCCGTCGAGCCCAAGCACGCTGTGAGTCGCGGCCAGGATCAGGCCTCCGGAGGCCAGATGCGCCCGCATAATTTCGCCGAGCCGTGCCTGGGCGACGGCGTCAAGCGTGCTGGTGGGTTCGTCGAGCAGCCAGATCGGGCGTTTGACGGCGAGAAGGCGCGCGATTGAGAGGCGGCGCCGCTGCCCGGCGGAAAGATAGGCGGCCGGCAGGTCGATGAGAGCATCGAGCCCCACCGCCGCCAGCGGCTCAGCAACGTCGGCGGAGGCGGCGTCAAAAAAAGCCGACCAGAATCGCAGGTTTTCTCCGACCGAGAGCGAGGGCTTCAACGCGTCCTGGTGACCGAGGTAATGGGCCTGCTCGCCGACGGTCAATTCAGGGTCGCCCCCCTCCAAAGCGAGCCGGCCCCCGGCAATACGGACGAGCCCGACGACCATGCGGAGGAGGGATGACTTTCCCGCGCCATTGCGGCCGCGTATCGCCATGCCCTCGCCGGAGGCGACGGAAAAGCTGACGCCGGCGAAAACATCGCGTCCGCCGCGCCGGCAGGCCAGATCAGAGGCGGAAAGCCGCATCAACGAGGTCCTGCAGCAAGGGCGAAGGACGCGTCCGTCCGCTTCTTTGTCGCGGACGAACGAGACTTTCCCCGCATGTTATCGACCATTTCTTGCCGATCTGGCACAAGTCTTGATAAGACCTATAAGCCGAAGCGCGGACAACGGCGTGTTAGCGACGCCCTCCGTGCCCGGCCACCAACGGTCCGTTGGCGCCTGTTCCGGTATTAAATTACCTGCGATTTGTGCCGGCGGGCGGGCCGGCAGGATGGGAAAATAGTCATGAATTCGCTCGACAGCTTCAAGTGCTTGCGGCCGCTGAAGGTAGGCTCGAAGACCTACGCCTATTACAGCCTCCCGGTGGCAGAGAAGAACGGTCTGAAGGGGATTTCACGGCTGCCTTTCTCGCTCAAGGTCCTGCTCGAAAATATGCTGCGCAATGAGGATGGCCGCACCGTCACCAAAGAGGACATCCAGGCGATCGCGCAATGGCTCAAGACCAAGACGTCGGACCGTGAACTGGCCTTCCGGCCGGCGCGCGTGCTGATGCAGGATTTCACCGGCGTCCCCGCGGTCGTCGATCTCGCCGCCATGCGCGACGCCATGAAGATGCTCGGTGGCGATGCCAAGAAGATCAATCCGCTCGTGCCGGTGGACCTCGTGATCGATCATTCGGTCGTGGTCAATTATTTCGGCAGCAACAACGCGTTCAAGAAGAACGTCGACGAAGAGTACAAACAAAATCAGGAGCGCTACCGGTTTCTCAAATGGGCGCAGCGCTCGTTCGAGGGTTTCCGCGTGGTGCCGCCCGGCACCGGCATCTGCCATCAGGTCAATCTCGAATATCTCTCTCAAACTGTCTGGACGGCGAAGACCAAGATCAAGTTCCCGGATAAGACCGTCGCGACCGAGCTCGCCTATCCGGATACGCTGGTCGGCACCGATTCGCACACCACGATGGTGAATGGGCTCTCCGTTCTTGGCTGGGGCGTCGGCGGCATCGAGGCCGAGGCCGCGATGCTGGGCCAACCCTATTCGATGCTGCTGCCGGAAGTGATCGGCGTTCGTTTCAACGGCAAGCTCAAGGAAGGCGTGACCGCCACCGATCTGGTCTTGACCGTCACGCAGATGCTGCGCAAGCGCGGCGTGGTCGGAAAATTCGTCGAATATTTCGGTCCGGGCATCGCCAGTCTGACGATCGCGGACCGCGCTACGCTCGGCAACATGTCGCCGGAATACGGCGCCACCTGCGGCTTCTTTCCGATCGACGACGACACTATTCGTTATCTGCGCGAAACCGGCCGTTCGCCGGACCGTGTCGCGCTCGTGCTTGCTTATGCCAAGGCGCAAGGCATGTACCACACCAAGGCGATGCCGGACCCGGTCTTCACCGAGGTGCTCAAGCTTGAGCTTTCGTCCGTCGAGCCGTCGCTCGCCGGCCCGAAGCGTCCGCAGGACAGGGTGCCGCTCAAGGAGGTCAAGAGCGGCTTCGCTCAATCGCTGGATAAGGAATTCGGCAAGGGCGGCGAAATGGACAAGCGGGTTTCGGTCGAGGACCGCAAGCACACGCTGGGCCACGGCGACGTCGTGATCGCGGCGATTACATCCTGCACCAACACATCGAACCCCAGCGTGATGATCGCGGCCGGGCTCGTCGCCCGCAAAGCGGTGGCGAAGGGTCTGACGGTCAAGCCGTGGGTAAAGACCTCGCTCGCGCCAGGCTCGCAGGTGGTCGGCGAATATCTGACTAAATCGGGCTTGCAGAAGGACCTGGATAAGCTCGGTTTCAATCTCGTCGGCTTCGGTTGTACCACCTGCATTGGCAATTCGGGCCCGCTGCCGCCGGAGATTTCCAAGGCCATCAACGACAACGATCTGGTCGCCGCCGCCGTGCTCTCCGGCAATCGCAACTTCGAGGGCCGCGTTAACGCCGACGTGCGCGCTAACTATCTCGCATCGCCGCCGCTCGTGGTCGCCTACGCGATTGCCGGCTCGATGCAGATCGAGATCGCCAAAACCCCGCTCGGCACCGACCAGAAAGGCCGCAAAGTCTATCTGCGCGACGTCTGGCCGTCGAGCCGCGAGATCGACGAAGTTATC
>Ga0182024_10011921_pt1 | contig 17324 bp, 16 predicted proteins | sample P32metaG_FD_120480 | JGI IMG/M metagenome (GOLD analysis project Ga0182024, IMG submission 120480) | Permafrost microbial communities from Stordalen Mire, Sweden - P3-2 metaG (Illumina Assembly) | ecosystem: Environmental > Terrestrial > Soil > Wetlands > Permafrost | place: Sweden: Stordalen...
AGAAGTCCGAGGATATGTAGGCGACCCAGTAGTGGTGTGCGAGCCAATGGTCCAAGTACCTCTCGGGGGAGATATGGAGCCGCTCCTCGAACGAAAGGATGGCGCGCCCGTTGCGGAGCGCTAGTCCAAGGCGCACCGGGGCCAGGTCCTGCAGCCAGTCGTAGATCCAGCCCAAGAACGCGATCACGGCCAGCTCGACGAGGAGCGGGCTGCGCTTTGCGCTCCGGTCCCGGCCCTGGCTTGTGGGCTTACCGTCTCTCTTCACTGCCGTCGGCAGTTCCCGTCGCCCCTCGTCAGGAGCCAGCGCCAGCTCTGGGCCCTCGACGACCGCCATGGGCGGCAAGCTTAGGGGCCGAGCAGCCCACGGCCGTCCTCGGTCGGGCCCGCCAGGGCGCTCGACAATTATGCTTCAGCGTTGTGCGTGGGCTGCTCCAGCGGGTCTCGGAGGCGTCGGTCAGCGTCGACGGAGTGGTCGTCGGCAAGATCGGGCCTGGCTTGTGCACACTCGTTGGTGTGGGCTGCGAAGACGACGAAAAAGCGGCAGATCGCCTAGCCGCAAAGATCTGGCAGCTTCGCCTGTTCCCGGACGACACCGGCAACATGAACCGTTCCGCTGAGGACCTGGGCCTGGCGGTCCTCGTTATTAGCCAGTTCACGCTCTATGCCGACACGACCAGGGGACGGCGGCCCTCTTTCACTAAAGCGGCCTCCCCTGAGGTGGCTAAAGCGCTGGTAGAGCGGGTTGTGGCGCAGCTTCGCGCGGCAGGCGCCGAGGTGGCGACGGGCCATTTTGGAGCCATGATGGAGGTGAGCCTGGTCAACCAGGGCCCGGTCACGGTCCTCGTCGAAACCTGACGGCGCCCTGGCGGGCGGATGGCGGCGGATGGCGGCGGATGGCGGAGCGGTGACAGGGGTCGGAGGCACGGGACCGTCACTCAGTACGGTGCTGCGGCCACACTTCGTCCACCAAGCGCGCGAGCACGTCCAATAGTCGGGGTGCCTCTTGACTCGGCGGTCCTTATCCGGCTAGTTTCCGAGGGATCAGGAGCCGGCTTGAGCAGGGCCGGTTAGTGCTGCTGCACCTGCACTGCGCTATCGCGTAGCTGCCTTGTCAAAGGGGAAGTTTGTCCTGTGCGTGAGTACTCACTTTGGTCGCGTCGTGCCCCAAAAGGATTGAACGGGTACGCGGCATTGTTCTCGTTACCGCCCGACCGGGCGAGCGCCGTCCCAAGGCTGCCTGCGCCTGCGGTTGCGAACCGCCGCGCCAATGCCAGCCTTCGCCGGCGTCAGGTCCTCACCGTGATGCTCACTGCCGTCTCCGTGCCGGCGCTGGTGGCTCTTGCCACTGGGTCTATGACGGCTTGGTGGGTCGTCGTAGCGATGCTTCCTTTTGTATCCACGTATCTGGCGGTGCTGTTCCGCACGCGGCGCCGGATGGCTGAGCGTGAGATCAACGTCGCGTTTTACGGGAGTGCCGGTGGCACCCTCGTTGGCTTGGAAGAAATGTTCACTAGCCGGGATGCCCCGCTGGAGCGTGTCGCTGCGGGCGGGGCCATCTCAAGGTTCTAGCCCGGCGGACCAGGAGGCTCGGCGGACCAGGCCGCTAGCGCGGCCGAAAATGCCGGGGTGGCGGTCCAGCTGAGCACGCCGAGCAGCAAGGCATTGTCGCCGGAGGTCTTCAGCCTCCCCTGCATGAAAGCAACGCTTGGTTCTAGCCGGCCGTCCCTGACCGATCGCGCATCGTCTGTGCCGAGCGTCAACGTCAGGTCCGGGTCGCCCTCGGAACCGGTAGTGACCGGGCCCGGCCCATCAGCCGACCATTGGCAGCTCCATTGCGGCGGCCCCTGTTGTGAGCCAGGCAGGGCCTCCGTGCCGCTAGCAGGAGCAGGCCGGCGCGACCGCGCCGCGGGCCCGGTACGGCCGAAGTCCCCGACGGTAAGGGTCACCAAACCGGTAGGGGTTGTCCCGGCAGCGGCCGATTCTGGGCTCATAAGCTGGCACGTTCGCGGACACCGGCGAAGAGGTCGTCCTCGGGCGGCTGCGAACCGGTGAAATTTTCTGCGAGGTGGTACTCGTCGTAGTGCCCCAGTTCCTCCGCAACTTCGGCCGGCAGGCCGAACCAGAACGGCGATTTGGGGTCGACCTGGGTCTCGTGAGCGCGGAGTGCGTCGTCGCGCACGTGCCCGAAACCTGCGACGTCGATCTCGGTCGTGATGTCTTCCTGCGGGGCATCAGCCATCATCTCGAGGCGCTCCTCGCCCCATGGCAGTTCCAGGCCCAGTTCGGTGAACTTCTCCGCTAGCGCGAACATGCGCTTTTTGGACCAGAGCATGTAGTACAGCTTCTGCGGCTGCCACGCAGGCCCAGCGTCAGGGAACGCCTCGGGATCGCCTGCGGCGTGGAACGCCGCGAAGCCGACCTCGTGAGCGCGGATGTGGTCGGGGTGCGGGTACAGCGATTGGTGAGCCGGGTAAATGGCCATGACCTGCGGCTTGGTGCGCCGGACCACGGCTACGAGGCGAGCCGTTGCCTGTTCGACGGAGGCCCTGCAAAACGATTCCGGCCGCTCGTTCGCCTCGGTGCCGGGCATCCCCGAGTCCCGGTAACCCAACATCACGAGCTCGTCGTAGCCGATGATGGCGGCGGCGCGGGCCAGCTCGGCGGCCCGCACCTCGGGGAGGTGGTCGAGGATCTCGGGCCTGTTCATGGCCGGGTTCAGGATCTCGCCTTCTTCGCCGCCCGTGCAACACACGAGAACGCTGCGTACGCCTTCGGCGTGGTACTTCGCGACTGTCGAAGCACCCTTGGAGGACTCGTCGTCGGGGTGGGCGTGCACACAGAGCAGGCAAAGCTCATCGGTCATCCCTACAAGATATGGCTTGGGGAACTCTCCCGGCGAGCTGGTGTGGGCCGTCTGTACGATGGGCCGATGCCAGAAGGCCTGTACTTTCGCCAGCTCCTCGCTGGGCGGGACTTCGCCGCTGGCGACCAGTTCGCAACCACAATGCTCAACCACGTCTACGTGGTCGGCGACGCGGCCTCGGGCGAGGTGGTGCTGGTGGACCCGGCCTATGACGTGGCGGCGCTGCTCGGATGGGTCGAAGAGGCCGGCCTGACGCTGGCCGGGGTACTGGCGACTCACTACCACGCGGACCACGTGGGAGGGGACATTTTTGGGGAGCACATACAGGGACTGGTGGACCTGCTGGAGCTTGCCGAGGTCCCGGTCCATGTCCAAAAGGACGAGATGGCGTGGGTGTCGGAGATGAGCGGTGCGCCGGTGTCGTCGCTGGTGGCACACGGGGACGAAGACGTCGTGGAGGTCGGCGCGGTCGCGGTGCGCCTGCTGCACACGCCAGGCCACACGCCGGGGAGCCAATGCTTCGTCGTCGGGGACAACCTGGTCTCAGGCGACACGCTGTTCCTGGAGGGTTGCGGGCGCACCGACCTTCCTGGCGCAGACCCCGACGCCATGTACACGAGCCTGCAGAGATTGGCGAGCCTGCCAGGCAGGCTCAGGCTCTGGCCCGGGCACCACTACTCGCCGGCAAGCTCCTCGCCTCTCGAAGAGGTCAAGCGCACCAACTCGGTCCTGGCGCGAGTGACCAGGGAGCAGTGGCTCCGCGTTTTCTCGTGACCACCAGGGCTGTTCAGTAACCCTTCGGTGGTCCTACGCCGAGATGCCGAGGTCGGCCATGAAGTCGGCGTAAGCGGTGCTGCCGAAGTTGACCCACATTTGCCCCACAGGTGGAGGCAGGTTCGCCAGCACGTAGTCCCTGGCCCCGTCGGGCATGTTGTCGAAGATGAGGCCCATGATCAACCAAGGCTTGTCCCCGTCGAAATGCTTCATCCCGTGCTGGGGCAGCTCCGCCCATTCCTGCTGGGTGATGTAGCGAGCGCAGAGAGGCAATACCATCGCCTCCTCAGCATCGAGGTGCACGATCAGGTCATCGTTGAGCCGGCGCATCAGCCCGATAAGTGTGGCGGCATCACGCTCCGAGGCTGAGCCGGCCCACTGCGGGAGTTGCGTCATGGTTTCGTCCATGACCTTGCTCACGACTTCGTGTTGGCCGGCGACCTCGCTTACCATTTCGGCTTCGTCAGGGCAGCGTTCGAGGAGCTTCGGCCAGACCAGCTCGTCCTCGCCTCCGTGGTGAGCGTGCAGCAAGCGCAGGACATTGTCGTAGTAGGTACCGACGATGGCCGAGCGGCCAGTGTCATCGGCAGGCGTCCCCCCGATGAGGTCGGGTGCGGCCGCGAAGGATTTGCGGAAAACGGCGTGTAAGGCCGGCATGTCCGAGGTATCGGTGAGAACCGGGTTCGGGAAGTCGCTCATTATTGCTCCAGTCGCCGTGTGTTCGGGAGCGCCGCAGCAGCCAGTTTCGCCCTCCGGGCGTAGCTGGCGTGTGGCGACGCCACGTCTCGGATGGTAGCAAAAGCGCCGCCAATAGTGGCGGGCCCACCGTTCGGTGGAGGAAAAGACCACCTGCCCGGTTGGGGCTACCGCCCCCAGGATGCGTAATGCTGGGACCATGGCTAGCGAACTTGTGATCGAGGTCAGGGGACTGCGCAAGTCCTATGGGAGCACCGTTGCGGTGGACGGGCTGGACCTGGAGATGGAGCGCGGCGAGGTCCTGTCGCTCCTCGGCCCGAACGGCGCCGGCAAGACCACCACCGTCGAGGTACTGGAAGGCTACCGACGGCGCGACGCCGGCGAGGCCCGGGTCTTGGGTGAGGACCCTCAGCGCGCCGGGTCGGCATGGAGGGCCCGCAGGGGCATCGTCTTGCAGACGAGCGATGATGTCGCCGACCTGACGGTGTCGGAATGCGTCCGCCATTTCGCACACTTTTACCCGGATCCCGCCGAGCCCGAAGACGTCATCGAACGGGTGGGCCTGACGGCGAAAAGCGGCTCCCGCATCAGGGCGCTCTCGGGCGGGCAGCGCAGGCGCCTGGACGTGGCCCTGGGCATAGTCGGCCGCCCGGAGCTCGTTTTCCTCGACGAACCGACCACGGGGTTCGACCCCGAGGCCCGCCGCCAGTTCTGGGAGGTCGTGCGCGACCTGGCCAAGGAGGGGACGAGCGTGCTGCTTACCACGCATTACCTCGAGGAGGCCGAGGCTCTCGCCGACCGCGTGGCCGTGATCAACAAGGGCCGGGTCGTTGCGACGGGGCCGCCTGCCGAGCTCGGCGGTCGCCAAAGCGCCCCCGCGGAGGTCTCGTGGCTTGGCGCCGACGGTTGGCAGCACAGCAAGACGCACCAGCCGACGGCGCTCGTCAAGGAATTAGAGGCAACTTTTGGCGGCGAAATCCCCGGGCTCACGGTGGCGCGTCCAAGCCTCGAGGACGTTTACTTGCAACTGATCGGCGTCAGCAATGAAGAGGGAGCCAGGAAATGAGCCCAACAAATACCGTTGGCAGTGTTGCTCTAGCGGGCACGACGGCGGGGCGCCGCCGCTCTCCCGTCCGGGCCTTCGTGAGTGCGTCCATTGCCCGTTCACAGGTGGAAGTATTGCAATTCTTCAGGAGCTCAGAGGCCGTGGTGTTCACGGTGGCTCTCCCGCTCATTTTGCTGGCACTTCTAGCCTCGATATTTTCCGGTTTTGTGCACGGGACGACCGTGCGTTTCAGCCAGGTCTACACGGCCGGCCTGCTCGCCGGAGGCCTCGCGTCGACGAGCTTCCTCAGCTTGGCAGTGTCGATCGCCACCGAGCGCGAAAACGGTGGCTTGAAGCGCCTCGCCGGCACGCCGATGCCACGCACCGCATATTTCGTCGGCAAAGCTGTCCTTGTGCTCGTCTTGTGCAGCATGGAAGCGGTGGCCTTGTTGATTTTCGGCCATTTTGCTTACAACGTTGCGTTCCCTGGCACGCTCGCGCGTTGGTGGACCTTCATCTGGGTAACCTTCCTGGGTGCCACCGCCTTATCCCTTCTCGGAATCGCGATGTCCAGCGTGCCGCATAGCGCCCGTGCCGCCGCCCCCGTCGCCAACCTGCCGCTGCTGGTCCTTGAGTTCATCTCCGGGGTCTTCGTCCCGTTCACGTCGCTGTCCCACGGCCTCTACAATTTCGCCGGCCTGTTCCCTTTGAAATGGATCGCCGAGGGTTACCGGTCGGCTTTGCTGCCGAGCTACTTCCAGGTGGTGGAGCCGTCCCATTCCTGGGACCGCGGGGAAATGGCACTAGTGATGGCCGTGTGGGTAGTGATCGGGCTTGTTGTGTCCTCGAGGACCTTCAGGTGGACGGCGAGCGGCGAGTGACGCTCACACCCCCGCCGGGCGCGAAGTCTGGCTCGCGCCAGCACGCGTGGGTCACGTTGCTGCCCTGGTGGCATGCGGGCTTTGCCGTACTGTTGGTGGCAACGGGGACGTTTGGGACTATTGAGTTGCTGGGCACGTGGCGGCTGCCTTGCCTACTAGTCCTCTACACCGCCCTAGCGGTCCTGTACGTCCTCACGCCCCACAAGTTCAATCGCGAGGACAAGCGTGGCCGTGTTATTTACCTTTGCGGTGCTTTTGCAATATTCGCTGCTGCCAGCTTTGTTTTTCCCGGCACCGGGTTCCTGATGTTCGGGCTAATACCCCAGTGCTTCATGCTGCTCCCGCTCCGCCCAGCTTTTGCGGGGGTCATCGGGATGACGATGGTCTTGGCCGGGGCAAACCTGGCCTACAGCGGAGTGAACGCCCCCACCGTCGCCAGCATCAGCATCTTCGGCGTCCTCACGATCGTGCTGGCTTGCCTGTTCGGTGGCTACATCGACCGCATCATCGGCCAGAGCAGGCAGCGTGCCGATTTGATTGAGGAGCTCGAACGCACCCGGGCCGAACTGGTCGAGCTGAGCCGGGAGAGGGGTACGCTCGCCGAGCGGCAGCGCTTGGCGGGGGAGATCCACGACACGCTGGCGCAAGGTTTTACGAGCGTGATCTTGTTGGTCCAGGCCGCACAGGCCGCATTGGAGCGCGGCGACCTCGCCTCGGCTCGCGGCTCATTAGCCCTTGCCGAGCCGGCGGCCCGCGAGGGCCTTGCCGAGGCGCGCTCTTTGATCGGCGCGCTCTCACCCCTGCCGCTGCAAGGCGCGTCGCTCGCCGGGGCGATCGAACGGGTTTGTGCCGACCTAGGCCCGCGTTTCGGCTTTTCAGCCAACCTCGACGTGGTAGGCCAGGTCCGGGAACTGTCCAACAATGCCGAGATCGTGCTGCTCCGAGCTTCCCAGGAAGCCCTGGTCAACGTCGGGCGCCATGCCAAGGCGACGTCGGCGTCCGTGACCCTCACCTTTGCCGAGCGAGCGACATCGCTCGAGGTCGCAGACGACGGTGTGGGTTTCGACACCACGGCCCCGGCTGGTTTTGGCTTGAGCCAATTGCGCTCCAGGGTGGCCGAGCTCGGCGGCAGCGCGGAAGTCATCGCTGTTCGAGGTATAGGCACGACGGTGCGGGTATTGCTGCCATGACCGTCACGGTGCTGATCGTGGACGACCACCCTGTGGTACGGGAAGGCATGCGTGGGATGCTGGCCGGGGAACCCGACATCGACGTCGTTGGGGAAGCCGGCGACGGGGCAGAGGCCGCCGAGCTCGCGAGCTCGCTACAGCCCGACGTCGTCCTGATGGACCTCCGGATGCCGGGGACCGATGGGGTGGAGGCGACGAAGCTCATCGTCGGGGCCAGCGAGCCAGGGCGCGGGCCGGCCGTAGTGGTTGTTACCACCTACGACACGGATCTCGACATATTGAGAGCCGTCGAAGCCGGCGCAAGGGGCTACCTTTTGAAGGACACTCCTCGAGCTGACCTGATCCGCGCGATCCGTGCAGCCGCCGGCGGTGCGACCGTGCTGGCCCCGGTTGTCGCCGCCAAACTGCTTGGGCGGGGTAATGCGCCGGCACACCAGGAACTAACGGCTCGCGAGCTGGAAGTCCTCGGCCTCGTCGCCATTGGCAAGACCAACTCGGAGATCGGCGAGGCGCTCTACATAGGAGAGGCGACGGTAAAGACGCACCTCTTGCACGCTTTTGCCAAGCTGGGAGTCGACGACCGAACGGCTGCGGTTACGACAGCGATCGCCCGTGGGCTACTGCCTGCGCCAAAGTAGCTGGTCTAGGCCAAGTTGACGTCCACCTGTCCCTACCCACACACTGAGTGTTCAAGTTGACACGCTAAGCATACGATTGTATTCTTATGTGGTCCATCGACATGTGGCCCACGACTATTCGGACTGGCGTCGTGGAGAGGACCGGTGATGGCTGAGAACATCCCCAATTTTGCTGAGGCGCGGCGGGGTGGCTACGACCAGGCGCAGGTAACGGCGTATGTGGGCGGGCTCATCCGCGAGATGGAGGCGGCGCACAGCAAAGTCGGAGAACTGACCAGGGCCGTCGAGAAGCTCCACGCCGAGAACAACACCTACAAGCAAAAAGCCGGCTCCCGCTATAGCGGCTTCGGTGAACGGATCGACCAGATCCTCGTGCTGGCCGAAACCGAGGCTGCCGAGGTGCGCCAGGCGGCGACGTCCGAGGCGGAACGGCTCAAGGCCGAGGTCGAGAAATGGGCGGAAAGCCTCTGGGAGGACTCCAAGCGCCAGGCCGAGGGGATCCGTGCCGACGCCGAAAGAGATGCCCTCGCAACCCGTTCTGAGGCGCAAGCGTATTTCGAGGCGCAGCGTACCAACGCGGCGAAGGTGGCTGCGGAGCTCGAGGCGACCATCGCGGCTCGACGAGATCAGGCCGAACAAGAAATTGAGGACCGCTTATCGGCGGTGAGCCGTCAGGTCGCTGCCTCCGAGGAGCACGCCGCTCAGGTCCGCGTGGATGCCGAGCGTCTTCGTTCGGAGACCGAGCTCGTCTCCAACAAGCGGTTAGCGGATGCCGAACGCCGGGCGCATGAGATCATCGAGGAGGCAAGAGCCAACGCGGACCGGGTCCGTGCCGATTCCGAGAGGGAGCTGGCCGCCGCCATGGAGCGGCGGGACCTCATCGACACCCAGCTCGGCAACCTGCGCCACGCTCTGAGCGCGCTCAGTACCCTGGCGTCGCCGGAGGTGTCGGCTGGCCTCGACCGGGCAACTCGCACGCCTGCCAGGCCCGCTCAGCGCGGGCATATGCCCGACGGTGAAGGTCCCGTGGCCGACCTGACTGAAGAAGCTGAACTCGAAGCGGCGCGCGCGTCCTCGGCGGTACACGCCCGGAGCCGCTCGACAGTCCGTCACATCGGCTCGCCGGGCCTGTCTGTAGCGAGAGACAGCGAACCTGAACAGCGTGAGCCCGCCTAGGCGGGCCCTAGCTTTTAGGCAGGCCTATCCCCGGCGCCTCGTCGCCCCAGGCCGTCCATCCAGGCCGGCTGTGGCGCGCGAACAGCTCGAGGTACGGCCCTGGCGAGCAGCGTTCGATTACCGGGTAAAGCTCGTCGGGTTTGCGTGAATGTTCGCGTTTCCTGGTAGCGATGAAGTTCACTTGCCGGCGTCCCGGGGCCAAGGTACGCAATTGGCCGCGGGTCCCGAAAAGTACCAGTTCGGTGACGTTCCGAAAATAAAAGCCAACCCCCCGCCCGTCGCTCCCGCCGTCCTTGCGGACCTTGTGCCACACGATGTTGGCCTTGTAGGTGAATCCCCAGTTCTCTAGGACCATCAAGCCCTCAGCCAGCAACGCGTTCGGCACCCACAGGTAGCAGTGGCCCTGGGTAGCCATGAGCTCGGCAACTGGTAACGCAGCGATCTCCTTGGCGCCCATCGTCGTGTAGCGCGCTAAGCGCCGGTGCTCCGGCGCCACTTTCCCGGTGCGGTTGGTGAAACGCCAGGGCGGGTCGACCAGGACCGTCCCGAACGGCCCGCTGGCCCGTAGCTCCTGCAGGTTGGGCATTCTCACCTCTTGGTCGTAGGTTGGCTGGGCGTCAACGGAAGTCTCTTGAGCGTAGGGCCGCCGGCACAGCCAAAGGCGGCAATGCCTCGATGCTGGTTGCAAGGACGTTGACCGCCCCTCCGGCCTTTTCCAATTTTCCGCGCACCAACAGGCCAGCAGCGCCAAGTGCCACGCGCTTGTGGCGCTCCCAGACCGAGATGGTGCAGATGACGTTGACAAGGCCAGTTTCGTCTTCCAGGTTGACAAAAACGACCCCTTTGGATGTGCTCGGACGTTGCCGGTGCGTGACCAAGCCGCCAACCGTGACCGCTGTCCCGTTGGCGAGGTGTGCCAGGCCGGCGGCGGGCACCACGCCCAGAGCATCGAGGTCCTTTCGGAAAAGTTCGGTCGGGTAGCTGTCTGGGGAGAGGCCGGTTGCCCACAGGTCGGCTCGGTTTGTTTCGACGGCGTCCATGTCCGGTAGCGGGGGAGCCTCGGCGCCCGTCACGAGCCCGGCCAGGCGCGACGCCTGGTGTTGACCCCGCCCGCCTTGCCCAATACCGTCGCCAATTGCTTTCTGGGGAGATTTTTTGTCGTCTATCGCACGTTTTGGTCCCCAGATGAGGCTGGGCGTCTCCGTCTCCAGCCCAGGGCCGGCCTGCGCAAGGGCGCCGGCGGCCCACAGTGCTGCGCGCCTCGTCGACCCAAAACATTCGAAGGCGCCTGCCGTAGCGAGCGCCTCGGCCTGCGGAACGTTCACTCCGCTCCGGCGCACAAAATCTTCCATCCCGCTATAAGGGCGGCCGCTGGCGATGTGCTTGGCCAGGTCGGCACCGATCGTCCGCACGTAGGAAATCCCGAGCCGCACCGCCGGGCCGGCACTCCCGCTCCCGCTCCCGGGGCTCGCGCTCCCGGCACTCGCGCTCCCGGCACCAGTTGCAGGTTCCAGCACAGAACAATCTGCGCTCGCGTTCACGTCTGGCCGGTGCACCTCGACACCGTGGCGGCGGGCGTCCAGGACGAGGCTCTGGGGGGACCAGAAACCCATTGGCTGGCTGTCGAGCAAGCCAGCCAGAAAGGCTGGAGGGTAGTGGAACTTAAGCCATGCCGAGGAGTACACGATGTAGGCGAAGCTCACCGAATGGCTTTCCGGGAAACCAAAATTGGCAAACGCGGCCATCTGTTCCCAGATGCGGTCGGCGACTTGGCCGGTCGCGCCGTGCTGTGCCATGCCGGAATAAAAACGTGCCCGTAGCCGAGCCATGCGTTCGGCGCTACGTTTGGACCCCATTGCCTGGCGTAGTTGATCGGCCTCGGCGCCGCTGAAACCGGCGATATCGATCGCCATTTGCATCAGCTGTTCCTGGAACAGCGGTACCCCGAGCGTTTTTGCCAGGCTTCGCTCGAGCAAAGGGTGCAGGTACGTCACGCGTTCGGTGTTGTTGCGCCGCCGCAGGTACGGGTGGACAGAACCGCCCTGGATCGGGCCAGGGCGTATGAGGGCTACTTCTATTACGAGGTCGTAGAAAGTACGCGGCTTGAGCCGGGGGAGCGTCCCCATTTGCGCTCTGCTCTCCACCTGGAAAACCCCGACGGAATCTGCCTTGCAGAGCATTTCGTAGACCTCAGGATCCTGTGGCAGTTCAGCCAGGTCGAGGTCGAGGCCGTAAAAAGCCTTTATGTGGTCGACGGTTACGTGGAGCGCCGAGAGCATCCCGAGGCCCAACATGTCGAACTTTACGAGCCCAGCCCTCGCGCAGTCGTCCTTGTCCCATTGCAGGACGCTGCGCTCGGCCATGCGTGCCCATTCGACAGGGCAGACTTCAGAAACGGGCCGGTCACATAACACCATGCCCCCGGAGTGGATACCGAGGTGGCGGGGGAAGTCCTGCACCTCCCGGGCAAGTCCCAGCACGGGCTCGGGTATACCGGCACCGGCACCACCGGCAGCAGCAGCAGCCGCACCGGCAGCAGCCGCACCGGCACCGGCAGCAGCCGCACCGGCAGCGGCAGCAGTACCGGCACCGGCCGCCCTTTGGCCGTTGCCGGCTGGTGGGAGAGGATCCCAGCCTCCGAGCTGCTTGGACCAGGCGTCCACCTGGCCCTGGGAGGCTCCGAGGGCCTTGCCCATGTCCCGCAGCGCGGAACGGGGGCGATATGTAATGACGTTTGCGACCTGGGCCGCTCGTTCACGGCCGTAGCGGTGGTAGACGTACTGGATCGCCTCTTCGCGCCGGTCGCTTTCGATGTCGACGTCGATGTCCGGCGGCCCGTCCCGCTCAGGCGATAGGAACCGCTCGAACAAAAGGCCGAGCCCGACGGCGTCAGCCTTTGTTATCCCGAGCGCATAGCAAACCGCGGAATTGGCGGCAGACCCCCGGCCCTGGCAAAAGATGTTCGATTCGTTGCAAAAACGGACGATATCCCAGACGATGAGGAAATAACCGGCGAAACCGAGCTGGTCGATCATGTCCAGTTCGTAATCGATCTGAGTGTACGCACGGGGGTGCTTCGGGGCGCTGCGTGGCCCGTAGCGGCGGAGCGCACCCTGTTCTGTGAGGTGGCGCAGCCACGTCATCTCCGTGTGCGGAGGCGGGGTGGGGAACGGCGGGAGCTTTGGTGCGACCAGTTTCAGGTCGAAGGCGCAAGACCGGCCTAGTTCGGCGGCCCGCTCGACCGCTCCCGGGTAACGGGCAAAGCGGCGGGCCTGCTCGGCCCCGCTGCGCAAGTGGGCGCTGGCCGTGGCCGGGAGCCACCCGTCCATATCGTCGAGGCTCCGCCGTCCCCGGACGGCCGCCATCGCTGTGGCGAGCCGTGCCCGCCCCGGCCGGTGGTAGTGGACATTGTTGGTGGCGACGACGTCCGCTCCGCTCTGGCAGGCCAGTTCGGTGAGGGCATCGTTGCGAGCAGTGGCGAGGGGCTCGCCGTGGTCCCAGATCTCCACGGCCACGTTGGCGCGGCCAAAGTGGCGCTGCAGGAGTGCCAGTTCGGCACGAGCCGCCGATGGGCCCGAGCTGAGCAGGGCTCTTGTGACCGCGCCCTTGCGGCAACCCGTCAGCACGAGCCAATGGCCTGCCGTTGCAGGCTCGGGTGCCTGCAGCAACTGGGGGACGGCCGATGCCGGCGACGAGGGACGCTCCTCGGCCATGGAGATAGTGGAAAGGTCGAGGTGGGCACCGGCCCCGATGGCTGCCAGGAGGGGCAAGTCGACCCGCGGGCGCCCCTTTTCCCTCCCGAGTAGATGGGCCACAGAGAGCGCCTTGCACAACCGGGCGTAGCCGGTAGGGCCCCGTGCCAGCACCACCAGGTGGGTGCCCTCAGGATCGGGAACGCCGGCCTGGGTGCGGGTCAGGCCCAGGGTGACCTCGGCGCCGAAAACCGTCGCCAGGCCGGCCGTGCCCGCTGCCTCGGCGAAGCGCACCACGCCGTACATGCCGTCGTGGTCGGTTAGCGCCAGCGCATCGAGACCGAGGCGCGCCGCCTCTTCGACTAGTTCCTCGGGGTGGGAAGCACCATCGAGGAAGCTGAAGTTCGAGTGGCAGTGCAGCTCGGCGTAAAGGGCCCCTTCACCCACCCGGCCATACTACGAACATACGTTCGATCCGGCAAGGGGCTCGTCCCTAGACGCGGGGAGGCGGAAGGTGGAGGCACCGCTGGCTCGGGGCACCTAAGGAACGTGACTGCATGCCAGTCGGTCATCGTTGGACCTCATGGCAACGTCCTGGTCGGGTTGCTACGGGCTTGACGCTACCCACTCTCCAGTCCTGGGGACCTAGGGCCCCGCCAAGTTAGTACGCGCGTAGTATCCTGATGATGTGGAGGTCACCTCGCAAGAGCTCGCGCGCTTCTTCGCTGTGGTGCTCCGGCATATGGACGAGGTCCAACGCCGGGTGGTAGCAGGGGCGGTGGCAGAAATGCTTGGGCGGGGCGGCAAAACTGCGGTGGCAGAGGCGTCGGGGATGAGCCGCAACACGGTAATCAAAGCCGAGCGGGAGGTCATCGAAGGCCTGGAGCCGACCGAGCGTCTCCGTGCCCCGGGCGGAGGTGACAAGCCGCTGACCGATAAGCAGCCCGGGTTATTGGGAGCCTTGGACAACTTGGTCCACCCCTCCACTCGGGGCAAGCCCATGTCGCTATTGCGCTGGACGTCAAAGAGCTCGACCAAGCTGGCCGACGAGCTGGTCCGCCAGGGCTACGAGGTGTCGTCGCGCACGGTGCTGAGGCTGTTGCACCAGCTCGGTTATTCGCTCCAGGCCAACGCCAAGGTGACCGAGTGCCGCCAGCACCCCGACCGGGATGGCCAGTTCGGTTACCTGAACGACATGGCCGCCAGCTTCATTGCCGACGGCCAGCCCGTGATCAGCGTCGACACCAAGAAAAAAGAGCTGATCGGTGATTTCAAGAACGGGGGCCGGGAGTGGTCGCCAGGAGGTGAGCCCGAACACGTCCAGGTCCACGACTTCGCCGACAAGGCTTTGGGGCAACGGGGCAAGGCTATCCCCTATGGCATCTACGACCTGGTGAACGACGAGGGCTGGGTCTCGGTGGGCGATGTCGCCGACACCGCCGAGTTCGCCGTGGAAGCGGTCCGCAAGTGGTGGGCCCAGATGGGCACCGAACGCTTCCATGGCGTAACCCGGCTCTTGATCACAGCCGATGCCGGAGGCTCTAACGGTTACCGCTTGCGGGCCTGGAAAGTCCACCTTGCCTGCCTCGCCTCCGAGACGGGGCTGGACATCACGTGCTGCCATTACCCGCCCGGGACATCGAAATGGAACCGGATAGAGCACCGGATGTTCAGCTTCATCACCATGAACTGGCGGGGACGGCCTATGACCAGTCTCCGCACGATAATCGAGCTGATCTCCGCCACTGCCACCACCGGGCTCACCATCCAAGCCGGCTATGACCCCAACCCCTATCCCAAAGGCGTGAAGGTCACCAATGCTCAGCTCGCCGCCGTCCCCCTCCATCCCCACGACTGGCACGGCGAATGGAACTACACAATTGTTGCTAACGCTCAATCAGACCTGGAATGAGCCCTTAGGGCCGCGCCGCAGGCAACGATGAGCGTCCCCCCCGTCCCACGCACGCCGGCGCGTCGTCGGTGGTTGCACTACAAGAAGAGCCTCGTGCGCGCACTTCGGGGCGCGACGATCGTCGTCGTCCTGGTGGTCGTCCTTTTCCCGGTCTACTGGATGGTACTGGGGACCTTCCAGCCGGAGAACGACTCGCTCACCTGGCCTCCGCCTCTGTTGTTCGAGGGCTTCAACTTCGGCGCGGTCACCTCGATCTTCAGAGACTTGCCCCTCGCATCGTGGATATTTCACTCCATCGAGGTTTCGGCGGTCACGGTGTCGGTCACAGCGGTCCTCGTTATCCCGGGGGCCTTTCTGCTCTCGCAGCTCCGGTGGCGCGGCCGCGGAGCGTTCGGCTTCTTGATGCTCTTCACCCAGCTCATGCCCGGGGCGATGATCATCGTCCCCGAGCTCGAGTGGTACCGCACCTTGAACTGGACGAACAACCTGCTCGCGCTTGGCCTGCTCTATGCCGCCTTCTCGGTGCCACTCGGCTCCTGGATCCTCAAGACGGCCTTCGACAAAGTTCCGAACGAGATCATCGACGTCGGTTTCGTCGACGGGTGCACTCAATTGGGAACCCTGAGATGGGTGCTCCTACCCCTTTCGCGCTCCGCGCTGGTGGCGGCGCTCGTTGTCGCTTTCCTCGCCAGCTGGAACGACTACCTGTTTGCATCGGCCTTCATCACCAAAGGTGGCCTGTACACCGCCGGGCTCGGTATGGCCGAGCTCATCGGCGCCGGGTACGGGGCGATTACGGCCGGGCTGATCTTCTCCGTCCTCCCGGTGGGGCTCTACATGCTCGTGCAGCGGCACATCGCCCGGGGCCTGACGGCCGGTGCGCTCAAGTAGCGGGCGTTCCGGGCGAGGTTGTCTAAAGTTGACGGCCTGAACCGTGCCGGTGACCGTCGCCGCGGCACCCGATGCAGGATCTTCCCGCAGGCGCCATCGCGAACGCTGCGGTGGTGCGCGGATCCGCCCAAGACGTCCCGGGATGTCCACGTGGGCCCGTCAGAAGGACCATAACACGGGCCGTTTGCGGGCGATGTTTTGCCAGCCCGCAAGCGTGACTTCACCCCCTCGCCCCAGAGATTTTCTTATGTCCATAGAAACGAGAAGGGCCGCCATCAGAGGCGCCGCTGTCGTAGCACCATGATCTGATAATCTGATTGCATGGCAGAGGTTAGCGCTACTGACGCGGCTCGGAACTTCTCCGGCATCCTCGACGCTGTAGAGCACCGAGGTGAGCACTTCACGATCGTCCGTCGAGGGAAAGTCGTCGCCCAACTCGACCCCGTCAGCACCGGCAAAGGTGCAGACGTCAAGGCATTGCTCCGGCGCCACCGCCGCGACCCTGGCTTCGCCAAAGACATCGCCTCGGTGCGCGAGCTTCTAGAGATTGAGATCCGGCCCTGAGCCGCCTCCTGCTCGACACGACGTTCCTGGTGGACGCCGACCGCGCAGGCGCGTCGCTCGACGATTTGATAGACGATGACGACGAGGTGGCTGTCGCCGCCGTGACCATAGCCGAGCTCCTGGTCGGCGTCCTACTCGCCGACGACGTTCACCGTCGCGGCCGTCAGAAGTTCGTCGACGAGGTCAACGACATCATCCCCATCGTCGACTATGACGCAACGGTCGCTGCAGTACATGCTGAGCTTCTGGTCGCCGTGCGTCGACAGGGAAGGCCACGCGGGGCTCACGACCTGATCATCGCTGCAACGGCCAATGCAACGCAACGAGAAGTGGTCTCCGCCGACGACTCTGCCTACCAAGAGCTGCCTGGAGTCATGCTCCGCTCTCACCGACCCTGACCACGGGGCGCCGGTGGCGGCGTGGTCATAACCGGGGCGGCGGAGGGTGAAGTCGCCGCTGGCCCGGCACCCCTCGCCACTTCACTATGAGGTCGCTCTCCGGGCTCGGGCTGCTCGGAGCGGCTGGCGGCGGCAGCGGCACGCCCGACGGGAGAGCCGCGACGACCTTTTTGGCGGCGGCGGCAGGGGCGGACGGGGCCAGGTTGGCAGGGAGCCGGGCGAGCCTTGCATCGGAGAAGGGCGGGTAGTCCCACCAGCGGGTCAAATAGGCCGGCTGGGGAGGCCGAGCCCCGGCGATCACGAGGGCCGTACCGGGCGGGAGGCTGTGAGCCTCGTCGACGGGGAGCCTGGCCTGGAGGCGGGGCGAGCGCGTCGTGGTGGCCGAAGGGTGACCGGTCCACCACGGCGAGGTGTTCACCGAGCGGACGACCACGTCAGCCTGCCCGGCGAGACGGGACATGGCCTCCAGGGTCCTCATGTCGCCGATGCCCGGGAGGAGCACCTTGGTGCCGAACAGGGAGAAGAAACCGTCCGAGGCGGGCCCCCAACGGGCTTTCGCCTGGGAGAGGTCCTGCAGGCAGGCGAGCGTGAGCAGCCCTTGCCC
>Ga0182024_10011922_pt1 | contig 17324 bp, 15 predicted proteins | sample P32metaG_FD_120480 | JGI IMG/M metagenome (GOLD analysis project Ga0182024, IMG submission 120480) | Permafrost microbial communities from Stordalen Mire, Sweden - P3-2 metaG (Illumina Assembly) | ecosystem: Environmental > Terrestrial > Soil > Wetlands > Permafrost | place: Sweden: Stordalen...
CCTGTCGAAAGACTTCCGCTGCCGTCAAACTCGAGGCGCAGCTTCGTCGTCGTCACTTCGGGGAATGTCGTGTCGTTATATTGGTCGAGTGCCACCCCCAAGCCGGCCGCATTCGGCACGGGCACAAAGTCCGTGCCGTTCCAGTAGAGCAGCCGGCTGGCGGTGGGCTGACCGATCCCCTGCCCGTCCCTCCACCAATAGACGCTCGATTTGTTAGTGGTGATTGCCGCCGGCCAATCGTACTCCACCCATTGCGTGCCCGTCCGCGGCCAGTTGCCGTAAGCGCCGTGGCGATGATCCGCCGAGTTTCTCGGCTCGAATCCGTCATTGATCGCGTCCAGTGATTCGTGCCCGGAGACGAAACTCGTCTGGGGCCTGGCGTACAAGGCCAGATTCGTCGACTCCCCCGCGACTATGGCGGCCGCGGCGTTACGCATGCCGAGAAAAAACGAGGAGGGCAAAAGCGTCGCAGTAGCACATCCGCCCATGGAACGAAGGAACGTACGTCTATCCATCGAGGTGAAGGATTATGCCTCGTCCGCCCAAAGTCAAAGCCGTACCAGCCTACACGGCCACGCCTTCGCTTCCTTCAATTCAAAAAACCACCTTACTCCCCCGCCTTGCGCCGCGCTATTTCCCTTCCCGTGCGGCGCCGGCTTTCCACAGGCGGCGCGATTCGATCCATTGCCAGGCGATCAGGCCCGGGATGCCCAGCGTCAATTCCCGAACTCTGCCTATCAGCGACAACGCGAAAGCGGCTTCACCGGGGATGCCGAGCAGGTGTCCCACGAAGACGTATCCGCCCTCCTGCACGCCCAGCGCTCCCGGCACGAGGAAAGCCGCGGAGCGCACAGTCGCCACCATGGTATGGAGGATGACCGCATTGACCAATGAAGTCTCCAAACCGAGTGCGCGCATGCCAATCCAAATCTCTCCGGCGCCTCCGACAAGGGCGACAATCGAGGCCGCGCACGAAACGGCCACGCTGAGACGCCGCGCATAGAGCGCCAGCACCATCCGATCCAGTTTTTCACCGCCCTGTACGAGCGATTGCCACGCCGGGGCGCTGGCGATCCTCACCACGACCCGGGCGAGAAAATGAAACATCCCGCGGCGTTGGGCGATATAAAACCCGGTGAATGCCGCGACGCCAATCGCCGTCCCCGCCAATATCGGTCGAACGAAATCCCTCTCTCCGCTCGCGCCGACGAGCAAGAGCAACCCCAACAAACCGTAGCCGGCCAGGCAAAACAGATTGAGGGTAACATCAACTATTACGCTCGCCGCAGCGATGGAGACCGGCACGCCGTCGAGCGCCGCCAGCCGCGCCCGCACAATGTCTCCGCCAATGGTCGCCGAGGGAACGAGCACGTTGATCGACTCGCTAATCCATCGCATCAAAAGGAGCTTCCGCATGGGAAGCCGGTTATCGTTTGGAAAAAGCAGCCCCCAGGCGATTGAATCAAAAAAAATTGGGGCGACGAGGTGATAAGCTATCACGGCAGCCAGCCACCATCTCACCGTGGCAAAGGCCATGGTGACGTGCGAAACGCCCTGCCTGACCAGCAGCCCGGTAAAGAGCGCCGCTCCGGAAAGGCCGCAGAGATAGAATGCAATCTTGATCTTGCCGGGCGGCTTCATCACGGGGAGCATTCGTCTCCGCAGCCAATACGCAATCCAAAAGGCCGCCTCCAGAAATCTGCCTGCGCGCCGACCGATGCTCCATGATGTCCGTCACCCTCCATGGCCCCGGTTCCTCGCCGGGGGATCGCCAATTCCCCCTTTGGAGTTGTAGAATCACCTGGGCGCGACTAAAATAGCCCCCCATTATGGAGACTCAAAACAGCTCGACGATGGATGTTGCGTCCGAACGGCTGCGCACATCGTCGCGCATCTTCGCCCACACGCGCTGGGATGCCATTCCTGTCCTGGCCGGCACTCTTCACTGCGCCTATTTCTTCACAATGTTCTATCTCTTCCCACGCACGCCGCTCTGGATCATGTTGATCCTGGGATTTGTCTATTCGGTGAGCATTTCCTGGAACATCAACGGCATCTCACACAATTTTATTCACAATCCTTACTTCCGGTCACCGTTGCTGAACCGTCTCTTTAGTATCATGGAATCGATTACCGTTGGCTTCAGTCAGATCTTTTATGATTGCATTCATATGCAGCATCATAAGGGAAATGCGGATCGGCCAGATGAGAGCGGCGAGACTATTGATTGGATCTCAATTTACAAGCATGGTCACGATGGCAAAGCCGAGCATCCGCTGAAGTACACTTTCCTAAGCTTCTTTCGCGAGGACCCGAAGACCGCTTTGCGCGCGCTCAAGCAAAAGGACCCGCGCGAGGCATTCTGGGGTGTGACCGAACTTGTCATATTCGTAGGCACCTTTATGACGCTGTGCATTCTGAACTGGCGCTACACTCCATTTCTCCTCGGCTTTTGGTATTTCGGGAACTGTCTTTCTTATTTGAATGGCTACTACCGCCATTATGGCGGAAATCCGGATGACCCGATTGCGTGGGGCGTCAGCAGTTATGACAAGGTCTACAATTGGATATGGTTCTTCAACGGTTACCACGCCGAGCATCATTTCCGCCCAAAGGTCCACTGGACCCGCATGCAGGCTTTCCATGACCAAATCGCCGAGAAACAACGCGCAGCCGGTGTTCGTGTGATCAAACCGCCCCACGCACTGGGCTTTCTCGATCCCGACCTGCCGCCTCAAGACGTGCTCCTGTCCAATCCTAAAACAAGGCAGCCAACGGCGCCTTCGCAGCAAGTGCGAACTTAGTCTGGAAGCCAGCGATCCGCACCCGTTGGACCGCCCCTACTCCACTGCCTTCTTAATCTCCGCCATCACGTACTCGCGGTTCAGCTTGGTTATAAACAGCGCCGAGATCTCCGCGGGGCAGACCGCCTCGCACTCGTAGTGGTTCCGGCAATTCCCGAAGCCCTCTTCGTCATGCTTCTCCAGCATCTTTAGCACACGTTGCGTCCGTTCGGGCTGCCCTTGCGGCAGCAGCGCGAAGTGCGAAACGCGCGCTGCCAGGAATAACATCGCGCTCGCATTCGGGCAGGCCGCCACGCATGCCCCGCACTGGATGCATGCGGCCGCGTCCATCGCCTTGTCTGCCGCCGGCTTTGCAATCGGTATGGCATTGGCGTCCTGCGCGGCGCCGGTGCGCACCGAGATAAATCCCCCCGCCTGCTGTATCCGATCCAGCGCCGAGCGGTTCACCACCAGGTCCCGCAACACAGGGAACGCCCCGGCCCGGAACGGCTCGATCACAATCGTCTGCCCGTCCGCAAAGTGCCTCATATATAACTGGCAGGTCGTCGTCGCCTTGTTCGGCCCATGCGGCGTCCCGTTGATAACCAGCGAGCACGTCCCGCAGATCCCTTCGCGGCAGTCGTGATCAAATGCAACCGGCTCCTCGTTCCGCGCGATCAGCTCCTCATTGACAATATCCAGCATCTCCAGAAACGAGGCGTCCGCCGGGATGTTCTTCGCATCATACTCCGCGAAAGCCCCCTGGCTCCTGCCATCCTTCTGCCGCCACACGCGCAGCTTGTAATTCCGTTTCGTTGGTCCTGACTCGGTCATTTGTAACTCCGGGTTGCAAGGTGCGCCGCCTCAAACTCCAGCGGCTCCTTGTGCAATTGCGGCGCGCTGGTCTCCCCCACATACTCCCACGCCGCCACATACGCGTACTCCGCGTCGTTCCGTTTCGCCTCGCCGTCGGGTGTTTGATACTCCTCGCGAAAATGTCCTCCGCACGATTCCCGACGGTTCAGCGCGTCATAACACAGCACCTCCGCAAACTCCAAAAAGTCCGCCACCCGCCCCGCCTTCTCCAGCGATTGATTCAGCTCCTCGCCGCCTCCCAGGACATTCACATCCTCCCAAAATTCCTCGCGCAATGCGGGTATCCGCTTCAGCGCCTCGCGCAGCCCGGCATCGTTTCGCGACATGCCGCACTTATCCCACATCAGCAAGCCCAGCTCCCGGTGAAATTGATCCACGGTCTTCTTTCCGTGAATTCCCAGCAGCCTCTTCGTCCGGTTCGTTACCTCTTCCTCCGCCTTCTTAAACGCCCGTCCGTTCACATCCACCTTTTTGCCGGCCTGTGTCGCCAGATAATTGGCAATCGTACTCGGCAGCACAAAGTACCCGTCCCCCAGCCCCTGCATCAGCGCGCTGGCTCCCAGCCGATTCGCGCCGTGATCGGAAAAATTCGCCTCTCCCGTAACATGCAGCCCCGGCAGATTGCTCATTAAGTTATAATCCACCCAGAGCCCCCCCATCGTATAGTGCACCGCCGGGAAAATCCGCATCGGCGACTTATAAGCATCCTCATCGGTGATCTTATGATACATATCAAACAGGTTCCCATACCGCTCGCGAATCGTCTCCTCCCCCAGCCGCGTAATCGCATCCGCAAAGTCAAGATATACGCCCAGGCACGTATCCCCTATCCCGCGTCCCTCATCGCACACAACCTTCGCCGCCCGCGACGCGATATCCCGCGGCGCAAGGTTCCCAAAGCTCGGGTACCTCCGCTCCAGGTAATAGTCGCGCTCATCCTCGGGTATCTGGCCCGGCGGCCGCTTGTCGCTCGGTTTCTTTGGCGCCCACACCCGCCCGTCATTGCGCAGCGACTCGGACATCAGCGTCAGTTTCGATTGATAATTCCCGGATACCGGGATGCAGGTCGGGTGGATCTGGGTGTAGCAGGGGTTGGCAAAAAACGCCCCCTTCTTATACGCCCGGTAAGTCGCCGTGACATTGCAACCCTTCGCGTTAGTCGAGAGATAGAATACATTTCCGTACCCTCCCGTCGCCAGCACCACGGTATCTCCGGCGTGCGACGATATCTTGCCGGTAACCATGTCCCGCACCACGATCCCCTTCGCATGCCCGTCCACCACCACCAGATCCAGCATCTCCGTCCGCGGGTGCATCGTCACATTCCCTTCCTCGATCTGCTTGCACAGCGCTCCGTACGCGCCCAGCAATAACTGCTGTCCCGTCTGCCCGCGTGCGTAAAATGTCCGCGACACCTGCGCCCCGCCGAATGACCGGTTGGCCAGCAGCCCGCCGTACTCCCGCGCGAACGGCACCCCCGCCGCCACACATTGGTCGATGATCGCCTCGCTGATCTGCGCCAGCCGGTACACATTCGCCTCGCGCGACCGAAAATCGCCCCCCTTTATCGTGTCATAAAACAGCCGGTGCACACTATCCCCGTCGTTCTGGTAATTCTTCGCCGCATTAATCCCGCCCTGCGCCGCGATGGAGTGCGCCCGCCTCGGAGAATCCTGGTAGCAAAAGCATTTCACCCGGTACCCCAGCTCGCCCAGCGTCGCCGCCGCCGATGCCCCCGCCAACCCGGTACCGACCATGATGATCTCGAACTTCCGCTTGTTTGCCGGGTTGATCAGCTTCGACTCAAACTTGTGCAGATCCCACTTCTTGTCGATTGGGCCCGCGGGGATATGCGCATCCAGCCCGTTATTCATTTCAATACCCCCAGCATCACCGCGATCGGGATCGCGATATACCCGATGCAGATGACCACCGCCAGCACGCGCCCGCCATTCACCAGCCACGGCTCCACCTTGCTCGTGTTCAGCCCCAGCGTCTGCACCAGGCTCCCGAACCCGTGGCTCAGGTGCATGCAGAGCAGGATCATCCCTAATATATAGAAACAGCTCGCCGCCGGCTGCTGAAAGCCCATCACAACCATCCGGTACACATCATGCCGCTCTCCTCCGTCCGGCATCGCCTCCTTTAGCTCCGCAAACTCCGGCCGGATCGTGTTCGAGGTAAAATGCAGAATGTGGAAAATGATGAAGCAGAGCACGATCAGCCCGCTCATCACCATCGACCGCCCCGCCAGCGACGACCGGCGGTACCGCGCCGCCTCGTAACGCTCCGGCCGCGCTTGCCGGTTCTCGAGCGCCAATTGAATGGTAAACCCGATATGGATGATCAAACACGCCAGCAAAAATCCCCGAATCGCCCATAGCAATGGCCCGAGACTGTGCAGGAACGCGCCGTAGGCATTGATACGGCCCTTGTCCGGCAGAAAAATCTGCAAATTGCCCGCGAGGTGCCCCAGTACATAGGCCACCAGCACGATGCCGGTAAAGGCGACGATCCATTTCTTCCCAATCGACGACTGGCAAAACCGGGGAATGCTCTTCATCGGCGCGCGGCGTTCCGGGGGGGCGAGCATGCTGGCGCTTGTATTTCGACCATGTGTTTTTTACGAAAGGGGAAGGACGGCTTTGCTGATGGGATTGGATTTATTTACAACGTCCCGCTCTCAGCCTCAAGTGGTTTGCGCACCTCAATAATAAACCTCTAAAAGCCCGGCCCATGCCACAACAGCGCCCCCAGGCCCCTGACCCCAATCCTGTTAATCCTGTCAAAATCTCCGCCTCTTCCCTCCCCTCTGCTCGAACATGCCGCGATTCGCGTTGATTACCCACTCGCCGGTCGCTAACTTTCTCGCTTTTTAGGCCGGACTCCGGCCCAAACTGACAGAACGCCATAAAATATGAGAAAATCCTCAATCCTGACAATGCTCGCTGCCCTGTGTCTTGGGACCATTTCGGCGCTGGGCCAGGATAAGATCGAGGTCGGGGAATACGCCTCGTTGTCCGGCGGCAACGCCAGCTTTGGCCAATCCTCCCACAACGGCATCGCCCTCGCCTTTGACGAAATCAACGCGGCCGGCGGCGTCCTGGGCAAACAAATCGACCTGATCACCGAGGATGACCGTTCCGTTGCCGGGGAACCCTCGACGATTGTCCGCAAGCTCATCTCCCAGGATCACGTCATCGCCATCCTCGGCGAGATCGCTTCCTCAAAATCCCTCGAGGCGGCCCCGATCTGCCAGGAGAACAAGATCCCGATGATCTCCCCCGGATCCACCAACGAGAAGGTCACCCAGGTCGGCGATTACATCTCGCGCGTCTGTTTCATCGACCCGTTCCAGGGCAAGGTCATGGCGAAATTTGCCATCTCGAAGGGCTGGAAAAACGTCGCCATCCTCACGGATGTAAAACAGGATTATTGCGTCGGTCTCGCGAATGCCTTCCGGGACTCGTTCACCGCCTCCGGCGGCGCCGTGGTCAAGAACTCCACCTACAGCACGGGCGACAAGGATTTCCGCGCCCAGCTTACGGATATCAAACCCACGCACCCGGATGCGATTTTCGTCCCCGGCTATTACGGAGAGGTCGCGCTGATCGCGCGGCAGGCCCGGCAGTTCGGCATCAAGGCGCCGCTGCTCGGCGGCGATGGCTGGGTCGGCGAGTCCCTGCTGAAAGTGGCCGGCCACGCGCTCGACGGCTCCTATTTCTCAAACCACTACTCCCAGGACGATCCCTCCCCGGTTATCCAGAGCTTTGTGAAAACTTATCAGGCAAAATTCGGCCAGGTACCGGACGCCATGGCCGCCCTGGGGTACGACGCGGCGAAAATGCTCGCCGACGCAATCACCCGCGCCGGCACGACCGGCGAGCCGCAACTTCGCGACGCCATCGCGGGCACAAAGAACTTTAAAGGCGTCACCGGCGACATCACGCTCGATGCCGACCGGAATGCGATCAAGGCCGCCGTGATCCTCACCATTGCCAATGGAGGTTTTCAATTCGTCCAGCGCGTGGCGCCTTAACCCATTCGGCCACGGTTACCGTGATCGAGTTTCCGGGATGCTGACAGGATGATTGAATTCATCCAGCAGCTCATCAACGGCCTCTCCCTTGGGGCCATCTATGCGCTCATCGCCCTCGGGTACACAATGGTGTACGGCGTCCTGCGGTTCATTAATTTCGCGCACGGCGATGTCTTTATGGTTGGCGCATTCGCCGGCTTCTACATCGCCCCCGCCGTTCTGAAATTCTCCAACGGCAACCCCTCCTGGACCGGCGCCGCCATCGTCTTGATCCTCGCAATGGTTATCTGCGCCATTCTTGGGATCGTCATCGAGAAGCTCGCCTACCGCCCCCTCCGCGATCGCCCGCGCCTTACCGTACTCATCACAGCCATCGGCGTTTCACTCTTCCTCGAAAACTTCGGCCAATATGCTTTCGGCGTGGACCCGCAATTCTTCCCCGATCTCATCGGCGATCACGCCATTACCATCCCGGCATGGTGCGGCCCGTTCACGGACCTCACCATCATGGTCAGCCAGGTCCTTGTCTTTGTCATCACCATCGTGCTCCTGGTCGCGCTCCGGTTCATCGTGATGAAGACCAAGCTCGGCATGGCCATGCGCGCCCTCTCGGTCAACCCCCTGGCCACCTCGCTTATGGGCGTCAATAATGACGTCGTCATCTCGTTTACCTTCGGCCTCGGCTCCGCGCTGGCCGGCGCCGCCGGCATCCTGATTTCCATCCAGCAGCCTTCGATTGATCCGCTTATGGGCCTGCAGCCCGGCATCAAGGCCTTCGTCGCGGCCGTCCTCGGCGGCATCGGCAATATCCCTGGCGCGGCCCTCGGCGGCGTCCTCCTTGGCGTGATCGAAACCCTCGTCGTCGGCTACAGCGACCGCCTTCACATCCCGTCCGGCTACCGCGATGCCGTCGCCTTTTTCCTCCTTATCCTGATCCTGCTCTTCAAACCCACCGGCCTTCTGGGCCGCGTCGAACGCGAAAAGGTATGATGATCGAGCGTACAAAGGTAATTCTCATCGCATCGCTCGCCCTCATCCTTGCCGCGTCGCATTTCTCCTCTCACATCGACCCATACTATTACGACATCACCCTCTCCATCGGCATCAACATTATCCTGGCTGTGAGTCTTAATCTCGTGAACGGCTACACCGGCCAGTTCTCCCTCGGACACATGGGGTTCATGGCGGTGGGTGCGTACACAGCCACCATTTTTACCACTTATCTTCCGGGACTTCTTCGCATCCTTGCGCCGCTTGGTTCCCTGCTTTCGGTCTCCATCTTTTTTGGCCTTGCCCTGGCCGTGGGCGGCATTGCGGCAGGGATCATAGGACTCCTCGTCGGCATCCCCTCTCTCCGGCTAAAGGGAGACTATCTTGCCATCGTAACCCTTGGCTTCGGTGAGATTATCAGGGTCATCATAGAGAATGTCGACGCGCTCGGCGGCGCCCGCGGCTTATCGGTCACCGCCGTTTACTCAAAACTCTTTTGGGTTTACGCAATGGCGGCCGTGACCATCTATGTCGTCCTCAACCTCGTGAATTCGACTTATGGGCGCGGCTTCCTGTCAGTTCGCGATGACGAGATCGCCGCGGAAGCGATGGGCATAAATACAACCAAATACAAGGTCCTCGCCTTCTCACTCGCCGCCTTTTTTGCGGGCATAGCCGGCGGCTTGTACGCCCATTTCAAGCAATTCATCACACCCGATGGTTTTAACTTCATGGGCTCGATCAGTATTGTGACCATGGTCATCCTTGGCGGAATGGGCAGTACTGGCGGCGCCGTGATCGCGGCGATCCTGCTTACCATTCTCCCGGAGGTTCTCCGCAAAGTGTCCGACTATCCGTTTCTTCCGCATTGGCTCGTCCCCCTGCTCAAGAATCAAATGATCCCTTATTCCCTTCTGCTCATCGTCATGATGCTCACCCGCCCGCAAGGGCTCTTCGGCGGCATCCCATTGAAACGCAAAAGCGCATGACCGGGACAGAGCCGCTGCTCGAACTCCGCGACGTCACCGTGCAATTCGGCGGCCTCAAAGCTGTCTCCGCATTCAACTTCTCCATCCGCCACGGAGAACTCGCCGGCCTCATAGGCCCCAATGGCGCAGGCAAAACCACGATCTTCAATCTCATCACTGGCGTCTATCGCCCCACAAGCGGCGCAATTTTCTTCGAGGGCAAGGCTGTCGCCGGCAAGAAACCGTACCTCATAACCAAGCGCGGCATCGCGCGCACCTTTCAGAACATCCGCCTCTTCGCCTCGATGTCCGTATTCGATAACGTCCGCGCCGCGTTCAACATGCACCTCCACCACGGCATCTCCCACGCCCTCTGGCGCGGCAAAGGATTCGCCGCCGAGGAAAGGCGCATCAGCCGCAAAGCCGGGGAACTCCTCGAGATATTTCACCTGGACAAGCTGCGCGACGCCGCCTGCACCAGCCTCTGTTATGGCGACCAGCGCCGCCTCGAGATCGTACGCGCGCTCGCCACCCGCCCCAAGCTGATACTCCTCGACGAGCCCGCCGCCGGAATGAATCCCACCGAAAAAACCGAACTAATGGAACTAATCCGTTTCGTGCAGGAAAAATTCGAGATCGCCGTCTTATTGGTCGAGCACGATATGCGAGTCGTAATGGGCATATGTCAAAGGATCGTCGTCCTCGATTACGGCGTGAAAATCGCCGAAGGCGCGGCGAACGAAATAAAGCACAATGAGGCCGTGATCCGCGCGTATCTGGGCGTGGACGACACCGCGGCTGACTCCGCCACTTGAACTTACACCTTAACTTGAACTTGAACCACCCTTACACTTAAACCTAAACTTCAACTTAAACTTTCTCCGTGAAACACCCCTCCCAAAAAACATATTTCGACCACGAGAAACTCATAGTCTATCAAAAAACCATCGACTTCATCGCCTGGGTCACTGAACTCCTTCACGATGTCCCGAAAAACCTATCCGTCTGGGATCAAATCGACCGTGCCTCCACGTCCATACCGCTTAACATCGCAGAAGGCACCGGCAAGTTTACAATCCGGGATAAATGCCGGTACTACGACTCCGCAAGAGGCTCCGCTCTCGAATGCGTCGCCTGTCTGGACGTTCTCGTTTCAAAGAATGTAATTACTCCGGATCGCATCATAGCCGGCAAGGAACTGCTCGGCCCCGTTGTGGCTATGCTCGTGGGATTAATCAAATCAGCCGCTCCCACCCGGGTTTATGAGGAGTCGCCGGAATACGGGGCGGAGAAAGAGGGAGGAAGTGTAAGTTGAAGTTTATGTGTAAGATAAGTTCAGGTTCAAGTTAAAGTGTAAGTTCAAGCACACGTTGCCGCGCCATGCTGGAAACCAAAAACCTGAAAGTCGCATACGGCTCCATCACCGCAATTTGTGATCTCAGCATTTCCGTGCCCAAAGGCGGCATCGTCACGCTCATCGGCGCGAACGGTGCCGGCAAATCCACCACGCTCCGCGCAATCTCCGGCATCCTCCGCTCCAGCGCCGGCTCCATCCACTTCGAAGGCGAAGACATAACACATCTTCCTCCCCACAAAATCGTCGAGCGCGGCCTCTCCCAGGTGCCCGAAGGCCGCATGATCTTCCCAAACCTCACCGTCCGGGAGAACCTCGAAATGGGCGCCTACCGCCGCCGCGACCGCAAGAATTTCGGCAAAGACTTCGACTACATCTTCAGCATCTTCCCCCGTCTCAAGGAGCGCGCGCGCCAGATCGCCGGCACCCTCTCCGGTGGCGAGCAGCAAATGCTGGCCATTGGCCGCGCCCTCATGAGCAAGCCGAAATGCCTCATGCTCGACGAGCCCTCCCTCGGCATCGCCCCCATCCTCGTCCGCACCATTTTCGAGAAGATCGGCGAGATCAATCGAGAACTTGGCCTTACCGTCCTCCTTGTCGAACAAAACGCCAACCTTGCCCTCAAAGTCTCCCAGCGCGGCTATGTCCTCGAGACTGGCAACGTAATCCTCGAAGACACCTCCGAAGCCCTCCGCGCAAACGCTAAAGTCCGCGAAAGCTATCTCGGCGGAGGATAGAGCTGTTTCAAATTTTAAATTCCCTTTTGTCCCCCGCGCTGGCCGCGTTACATTCCCATCATGGAGTTGATCAAGAAAAGTTTCACCCTCGACTATTGGCCGGAGAGCGGCTGGTTCGAAGGCCGCCTGCGCGAAATCCCCGAAGTCCTCAGCCAGGGACAGACCCTCGAGGAACTCGAGGAACACGTCCGCGAAGATTGCGCTGAACTCCTTCTGGACGAGGAATATGCGCGCGAGCACGGCTACGCCCATCTCGACCCCGCCGATGTCCGCAATGCCGATCTCAAACACGTCCAGCTCAATCGCTACCAGGCCGCCTGCGCCCAGCTCCAGGCCCTCTCCCCGGAGCGCTCCGAGAAAGTCTTCGCCTACATCGAGGACCTCATCGACCTGGAAGCCCTCGAGCGCCGCGCCGATGCCGAAGACTCCACCCGCCGCAATGATGAATTCGGCGGCGAGGAAGAGTGGTAGGCCCCGATGAGCCGCCAGTACACGCTCAACCGGAGCGCCGCCGCGGCCCTTCGCATTGATTACGCGTCCGAGCTGAATCCCCAGCAGCACCGGGCCGTCACCGCCCCGCCCGGCCCGGCCCTCGTCATCGCCGGCGCCGGCAGCGGCAAGACCCGCACGCTCACATATCGCGTCGCCTACCTCATCGAGAATGGCGTCAGCCCTTCCAGCATCCTCCTGCTTACCTTCACCAACAAAGCCGCCCGCCAGATGCTCGAGCGCGTTACCACCCTCATACCGCATGACCTCGCCGGCCTCTGGAGCGGCACCTTTCACTCCATCGGCAATCGCATCCTCCGCGCCCATTCCGAGGCCGCGGGCTTCCGGCCCGGCTTCTCCATCATGGACCGCGAGGACCAGCAGGACATGGTCGATTCCGTCATCGCCGCGGCAGGCATCGATACAAAGGAAAAGCGTTTCCCGAAAGGGGAAGTCCTCGCGGACATCTACTCCTACTCCATCAATACCAGCCGGCCCATTGGCGAGGTCCTCGCAGAAAAATATCCCTACTTCCTCCCCCTCGAGGCCGAGATCGCAGCGCTCCAGAATAAATACGAAGACCGCAAGCGCTCCGCCAATTCCCTCGATTTCGACGATCTCCTCGTCAAGCCCCTCCGCATGATGGAGCGCACCCCTTCCGTTGCCGAGCATTACCAGAACCGCTTCCAGTTCGTCCTCGTCGATGAGTACCAGGACACCAACCGCATTCAGGCCGAGTTCATCGACATCCTCTCCGCGCGACATCAAAACGTCATGGTCGTGGGCGATGACGCGCAGGCCATCTACTCCTGGCGCGGCGCCGATTTCCAAAACATTCTCGATTTCCCCAAGCGCTACCCGGCCGCCACCGTCTATAAGATAGAGACCAATTACCGCAGCGTCCCGGAAGTCCTCCAGGTCGCAAACGCCGCCATCGCCGGCAATGCCCGCCAATTCCACAAGGAGCTTCACGCCGCGCGCGAAGGGGGCCGCGTCAAGCCGGCCCTTGTTCCCCTCGCCGATTCCAACCAGCAGGCGCAATTCGTAGCCCAGCGCATCCTCGAGCTCCGCGACGAGGGGCTCGACCTTAACGAAATCGCCGTCCTCTACCGCGCCCATTATCACTCGATGGAATTGCAAATCGAGCTTACCCGCCACGGCATCCCTTTCGCCATCACCAGTGGCCTCCGTTTTTTTGAACAAGCCCATGTCAAGGACGTCGCCGCCTTTCTTAAGTTTGTCGTAAATCCCCGCGACGAGGCAGCCTTCAAACGCATGGCCCGCCTCCTGCCCGGCATCGGCGCGCGCTCCGCCGAGGACCTGTGGGCCGCCGTCTTCCAAAGGCTGGGAGACGATCCCGTCCCGGAAACCGAAAATACCGCGCCCAGTTTCGAGTCATTCAAGAATCTCCTGTTCGAGCAAAAGGTTCCCGCGAAGAGCCGCAAATCATGGCAGCAGCTTGTATATACCCTCGACGAGATCGCCCCCGGAGGCCATCCCCGCCCGCCCGCTGAAATGCTCGGCGCAGTTATCGGGGCCGTTTACGATGACTATCTCAAAGCCAAATTCCCAAACTACGAGCAGCGCCGCGAGGACCTTCAGGTCCTGCAAAACTACGCCCTCCAATATCAGATAACCAGCGAATTCCTCGACCAGCTTGCCCTCGTGACCTCCCTCGAGACAGAAGGCGAACTCGGCAGCCGGAACGAAGACGACGAATTGGTCAACTTATCCTCCGTCCATCAAGCCAAAGGCCTCGAATGGACTGTTGTCTTCGTAATCTGGATGGCCGACGGCATGTTCCCCAGCTCCCGATCCCTGGAATCCTCCGCCTCGATAGAAGAAGAACGCCGCCTCTTCTACGTGGCGGTAACCAGGGCGAAAGACGAACTCTATCTGACTTATCCGCTTATGAAACTAAACGCAGGCTACGGAGAAATGTTCCAGCGCCCTTCCCGCTTCCTCGGCGAAGTCCCAACCGCATTGGTGGAACAATGGACCGTAAGCTAGGGAAACACGGATTACTGCGTCGTCTTCTTCCTGTTGTCAGCTACCCTATCCGAATCCATCCCAGGTAAATTCGCCATTAAGAAACTCCCTTTTAATGCCCGCCACGCAGACCACCCGCCGCCGTGGTCCGGTCCCTCCGCAATCGGTGGCATCGGCGCCGCAATCTTTTGCGCAACAACCTCAGCCGGCTTCCCAGGCGTTGCGCCTGGCTTCGCCTGCTCCGCAGACACTTTCGCCGCCGCGATTGCAGTGTCAATCACCGGCGCCGGCTGTACCTTCGGCGGCTCATACTTATGCATATGCGGCAGCCTGGCCGGTATGATGGAAACCACAGTCCCCACCGGCACTTGATCGAAAACCTTTATCACATCCCGCGACCGCATCCGGATGCAGCCCCAACTTACCGGGGTCCCAATCGTCCGCTCTTCCGGCGTCCCATGGATATAAATCCCGCGGCCTTTCGCATTCTTATTCTGCGCTTCCAGCCCATCCAGCCAAATCAGCCGGGTTACTATCGGATCGCGCCCAGGCGCGTTCACCGGAAGCACTTCTCCGGTAGGCGCCCGATGCCGAATCACTGTCCCAGGAGCCAGGTTCCCCCCGATCTTTTCGCATACCTTCAATTCTCCCACCGGCGTCTTGTAGCTCCAAAACTGATCGCCCGTGCCGAACTTGGAAGTCGAGACCGGATACCGCGCCACCAATTCGCCATCCTCCACGACCGCCAGCCGTTGGTCCCGCACGCTGATGAGGACCTGGCAAGGGGGGGGCGCCGTCTCCGTGGCGCCGGCGCGACTAATGAGAGCCAGCAAGAGGGCGGCTATCGCTAATGTCAGTCTGTTCAATTCACTCAGCATTCACTACACGGGCGCTGCGTTTAACGATTATCTTTCCCAATTTCAACCATTAAGTTACTAAAATTTGCCAGCGCAGACTAACATGAATTAATTGTAATGAATCCGCCCGAACCAAGACTCGCAATACGCGACCTGGTAAAGACTTATGGGACCATCCGCGCCGTCGATTGCGTCTCCTTACAGGTTGCGCCGGGCGAAATCTTCGGCCTTCTCGGCCCGAATGGGGCCGGCAAGACCTCCCTCATCGAGTGCGCCCTCGGCCTGCGCCAGCCTGATTCCGGCACGATCCTGGTCGAAGGCCTCGACGCGCACACCAATTCCACAGCCGTCAAGCGCCGCATCGGCGCCGTGCTCCAGTCCACGTACCTTCAGGACGCCATCACCCCCCGCGAGGCGCTCAATTTCTTTGCCTCATTTTATCCCAAGCCCATCCCCTCAAAGCAGCTCCTCAATCGTTTCGGACTCGTGGACAAAGCCGGCGCGCGATTCGAAACTCTCTCCGGCGGCCAGCGCCAGCGCCTCGCGCTCGCGCTTGCGTTTGTCAATGATCCGGCCGTTCTCTTCCTGGATGAGCCCACCAGCGGCCTGGATCCGCAGATTCGCCGCGAACTTCACCAAGCTGTCCGCCAATTTCGCGCCGAGGGGCGTTCGGTACTCCTTTCCACTCACTATATAGAAGAAGCCCACGCGCTATGCGATCGCATCGCCATCCTGCATCGGGGCCGGATCGCCGCCACCGGCACCCCCGAAGAATTGATCGCCCTCTCAGCCGTGCTTACCCGCATCGTTGTCCGCACCGGGAGACAGCCGGACCGCACCGCGCTCGAAGCCCTCCCCGGCATCATCTCCGCCACCGCGGCCGATGGCGCATTTACCCTGCAAACCCTCGACTCCGGATCGGTAATCATCGAGTTGGTAAACCACCTGGCGGCAACTAATAACGAGTTAGTCGATCTCCAGGTAAAAAAACCGTCGATCGAGGATGTCTTCATCGAACTTACCGGCGAGCCCGCCTCCCTCCCATGAAGGCCATCTTGAGCCATCTGCTTCTGACCCTGCGCCTGAACTTCCGGGCCCGCCAGGCGATTGTCTATGGCTATCTTGTGCCTATCTTCTTCCTCCTTGCATTCGGCAGCATATTTCACTCCTCCGTGCCGCCATTACTCCATCAGATGGGTCAATTGATAACTATTACCATCCTTGGTGGCGCCTGCTTCGGTATGCCCACCAGCATGGTCAGCGAGCGCGAGCGCGGCGTCTGGCGGCGCTATCGGCTCCTGCCGGCATCCACCTCCGGCTTTGTAATTAGCGCGATGGTCGCGCGCTATTTCATCGTCTTTCTCGCAGTCCTTATGCAATTCGGCCTCGCATGGTGTCTTTATCGCACCCCGCTTCCCGCGCACCCGGTTCAGATGCTGGCCGCGTTTACCGCGGTTTGCTTCGCGTTTCTCGGCATGGGTCTTGTGATCGCGATGCTCGCCGGCGCGGTACCCGCCGTCCAGGCGCTGGGCCAGGCCATCTTTCTTCCCATGATCATGATCGGCGGTGTCGGCGTTCCACTTCGCACTCTGCCGGCGTGGGCGCAACACGTCGCCGGATATCTCCCAGGCCGGTATGCGGTCGAAGCCCTCGATGCCTGCTATCTTCCCGGCGGCCCGGGGCTCATTGGATCAAAATTCGCCCTCGCTGCCCTCATCCTCATTGGCGCCGCGGCGTGCGTCGCCGGTTCGCGCATGTTCCGGTGGGATGCCGGCCAGAAGCTCGCGCCCGGCGCAAAACCATGGATCGCCGTCGCCCTCGCCGGATGGGCCGTGGTCGGATTCGCCGCCGAGCGCACCGGCCGCCTCGCCATTCCCATCGATCAGCCTTCCGCGGCCTCAATCGCGTCAAACAATCCCGCTGCATTAACTTCCGCCACAACTCCCACACCGATAGTTATGACTCTGCGGTGGCAGGATGTTACAACGTCCGAGATCAGTGCTGTTCGCTTCGATAACCTGCCGCCGGATGACGGAGTCGTCGCTCCGGTCATGGCCAGCCTGTCGGAGGTTCCCGCCCTCGATAAAGACCGCGTGGACGGCATCGCAAAACGCCTTGCGACCTGGCCGCCCGCCCAGAATCTCGATATCGAACAGCGCGTCCGCAACGTGCTCTCGGCAGCCGCCGTATTCGATGTGCTCGAAGACCCCGACGAAGGCGCGGTCGGGTACCTCGCACTCGA
>Ga0182024_10011923_pt1 | contig 17323 bp, 19 predicted proteins | sample P32metaG_FD_120480 | JGI IMG/M metagenome (GOLD analysis project Ga0182024, IMG submission 120480) | Permafrost microbial communities from Stordalen Mire, Sweden - P3-2 metaG (Illumina Assembly) | ecosystem: Environmental > Terrestrial > Soil > Wetlands > Permafrost | place: Sweden: Stordalen...
CTGAGCATTTCTGCGAATGCCCCGGCGTTCATGTTCGTTGCGAGCGCGTTTGACCAGACGGTCATACTTCGCGTCGCGGGCTCCCAGCTGGCGACGACGCCGGCCGTCTCGATCGCCTGCGCCGACATGCGGTGCCAACGCAGCCGCCGGCGGATCACGTGGTCCGCTCTCGCGAAGTCTCCGTCGACATCGCCGAAGGTCATGCTGCGACTCCAGGCGAGGTTCGAGTCGAGCGTGTCGTGGAGGAGTGGAGCAGCTTCGTCGAGCGCCAGGAACGGATCGCTGACGATCGGGAGTTGCTCGTACTCAACTTGGATGAGATCGCAAGCGTCCTCGGCTACCGCGCGGGTCTCGGCAGCCACTGCCGAGACGCCTTCGCCTTCATAGCGCACTTTCTCGGCAGGCAGGCCGTACTGGACGATCGGCTCTTGGCAGAACGACCCCGCCGACCCAACCAGAACCTGCATTTCCTTGCCGGTCAGCACGGCGACCACGCCCGGGAGTTTCAGGGCTTCTGTAACGTCGATGGACTTGATCAAGGCGTGGGGGTGCGGGCTGCGTAAAACGGCCGCGTGCAGCAGGCCGGGCGGCTTTATATCGTCGACGTAGATTCCGCGACCGGACAGGATCGCCGGGTCCTCTACGCGACGGGCGTTCTTGCCGACCCAGCGACGCGGTTCGGCGGTCATGAGTCCGAACCTTCGTTCTCGGATGCGAGACGTTCCGCGGCGTCTCGAATCGACCGGACTATCGCCTGGTAGCCAGTGCAGCGGCAGAGGTTCCCGACGATCGCGCTCCGGATCTCCTCATCGCTGGGCGCGGGCGTCTCGGCGAGGAACTCCTTGGTCCGCATGAGCAGGCCTGGGGTGCAGAATCCGCATTGCAGACCATGACATTCAGAAAACGCCTCCTGTATCGGATGCAGTCCCCCATCGGCGCCGGCGAGTGATTCGACGGTTTCGACGGAGCGCTCGCGAGCTTGGACTGCAAACATGAGGCACGCTCGCACGCTGACGCCATCGACCAGCACTGTGCAAGCTCCGCAGACTCCCTGCTCGCACCCTATGTGAGTTCCGGTCAAACCAAGGTCGTCGCGCAGGAGGTCGGCGAGCGATTGGCGTGGCTCAACCCACGCCTCGCGTTGCACAGCATTGACAGTCAACCCGACGCGCACGCGTTCGGTCACTGAGCCACGCGCCCAGCGCGGTCGGACGCCGTGATGAGCGATCGTCGTGCCAGCACCTCCGCTACCTGGCTGCGGTACGTGGAGGTACCGTAGATGTTGGTAGGGACATCCAGGTCGTTCGTGACACCGCGAACAAGAGCGGCGATTAGCTCGTCTGTCGGTACGGATCCTATGAACGCCCTCTCAATTGTCGTTGCTCGCACCGGAGTGTCCGCTACGCCAGCCAGCGCGATAGCGCATCGCGAGACGACGTTGCTGTCGAGCTCAACGAGGCTGGCAGCACTCACCACGGGCCAGCGTGCCCGACCCACCTCAACGAAGGCATACCCTGCATGCGAAGGCCAAAGACTGAGGCGTAGTTCCGTCATCACCTCGCCAGGCCGGAGCGCCGTCGCGAATGGCCCCGTGAAGAGGTCACCGAAATCGATCGATCGGTCACCGGAGACGTGGCGGACGCTGACTCCCCCTCCCATGGCCAGAACAGCCGCTGGAATCTGTCCCGCAGGCGAGGCGAACGCGAGGCTGCCGCAGAGGGTGCCTCGGTTTCGCACAGTTGCGCTCGCGACGCGGCCTACCGCCTCGACCACCAGTGGCGCAGCAGAACTCACAACTGGATCGGCAAGCGCCCGGCCCTGACGGACCAACGCGCCAATCACGAGCGTGTCGCCCTGCCGCTGAACACGATTTAGCCCGCCGAGGCCGTTGATATCGATAATGTGATCGACTCGCAGGCGTCTCATGTTCAGTAGTGGCACGAGGCTCTGACCGCCCGCGAGAATGCGACCTGATTCGCTGTGCTCATCGGTGAGTGCGAGTAGATCGTCGACGGTCTCGGGCAGGTGGTAGGAAAATGGCGCGGGCTTCATTGAAGTCCCCTCAGCGGCCGGGATGAGCGCGACGACCACGATCGAGACAAAGTCGAGTTCCGAGCTGAAATGGCGAAGCCGAACACCCGTGCTGCTCTACGTGGCGGCCGTCGACGAATCATCGACATCCGGAGCTTATGCGCCAACGCTTCCGCTGCCTCGGAGAGGCAGGGCCGATGCGCTCCGCGCCCTCCTGGCGCGCCGCGCGACCAACGATTCCGCTCTGGTCACAGCAACCCTTTCCCCGCTGCGGGACACCTGGCGCAGCGTATAATACTATATGACAGGTTCGGGTCTTTCTTCGTGGGGTGGATCCACGGGCGCGGCGGAGCATCCCCGCAGATCCATGTGCGCTCGGCATCGATCGCAAAACGAATCGATTCACTGGCCCGACGCCACCACGCACGTAAATCTGCGCCAATCTGACTATTGGGACGCGATAGTTGCTAGGACACCACTAATGGCCTACCGGCCGGTGTCGGGTTTAGGTCTGCCCCGGCGCAGCTATTGAGACCGCGAGTCCCCCGTCGACCACGAGCGAATGTCCGGTTACGTAACTTGCGGCGTCAGAGAGCAGCCACGCAACCGCCTCGGCGATTTCGTCTGCTGTCGCGAAGCGGCCGAATGGAATCGATTCGGCGATCCGGGTACGATCTGTCGGGGTGGTGGCCTGCGCCGTCAGTGGCGTGTCGACGTATCCTGGGCAGACCGCGTTAACGCGGACGCCAAGTCGGGCGAAATCGGTGGCCGACTCCTTCGTGAGCCCGATCACGGCGTGCTTCGTCGCGTTATAGGGGCTGGAACCGGCGGTGACCCGGTCTCCGCACACAGAGGCCGTATTTACAATGGCCCCAAAGCCCTGCTGGCGCATGGCGGCGAGTTCGTACTTGAGTGACAGCCACACGCCTGTGAAGTTGATCTCGACTACCCGTCTCCAAGTCGACTCATCGAGTTCGTCTATCGCTCGGTTCCCGCCAGGCAGGATCCCGGCGTTGTTATGTGCGAAGTCGAGTCGACCATGCTCTGCAACGATGCCAGACACAAGGGCTGCAATCTGCTCGCCGTTCGACACATCACATTGCACAAACTTGGCGCTACCCCCCTCGGCTCGGATTAGGTCGACGGTTTCGTCGCCCGAGCGCTCGTTCACATCCGCGACGACGACCTGAGCTCCATTCCCAGCCAGAAGCCTCGCTGATGCACGCCCGATACCGGATCCCGCGCCTGTCACCAACCCGACGGGGTCGCTGCGTCCATTGATCGCTGTCGACATCGTGGAGGACCATACCACGATCATACGGTTCAGCACCAGGTCCGCGGGGGCGGATCGGCTTTCGCCGACCCAAGAAAACCGGCGACGATGCGGCTTGAATTGGCGCGGGAGCTTGAGCCACGGCCGCTCGGTTCGCCGCCGGACCGATTCGCAGAGCTATAGTACGATATTACAACAGCTGTATGCCCTTAAGACACATTGCCACGAGTCGAAGCGTTTCACTGAGCGGTGAGAATGAAGGATCTCGGTTTGATCGACGCGCACGTGCACCTTTGGCGAACGACCGCGCAGGAGCTAGCGGCGCTGCCACTGCCCGGTCGCCGGGACGCCGATCGCTGGGGCACGCCGGAGGGGGCGATCCGGATGATGGACCGTTGTGGAATCGCGAGGCTCGTCTTCCTCAACGTGCTCCCAACCGTTGAGATGATCGAGGCGGGACTTTCAAAGCTGTCGCCCGAGGCTGACGCGCGAGCGCGAAGCGAAGCGGAAGGTCGACTCCGGCAAGACATGATCGAACGCGTCCGTCGTCAAAACGCTTGGGCCTGCGACGTCGGTGCCGCCAACGAGCGTCTCGTGCCGTTCGTGGGCATACAGAAGCTCCTCGGCGCCGACACCGCCGTCGAGGAGGTTCGCGTTGGCCGGGAGCGGGGCGCGAAGGGCGTCAAAATCCAGCCGGGGATGAACATGTTTCTCCCTACGGATCGGGAGCTGTGGCCAGCGTACGAGGAGGCAGAACGGCTGCGGTTGCCGATCCTGACCGACAGCGGAACCTACGGACGCCTCGCGCCCGACGGACGCCACTTCGGCGAACCGGCCAACTTCGTTGAAGTACTTGAGAGCTTTCCACGACTGACCCTCGTCATGGCACATTTCGGGAGCGCTTACTGGGACCAGCGAGTCGACCTTGCCCTGCGATATCCAAACCTCTGCTTCGATATTTCGGGGGGCTTCGGCTCTCCTGGACTCGAAGTACGCGACGGTCCCAGAGCGCTGTCGGAGCGTGACGCGCCTGGGCTCCTCAGGAAGGTCGGGATCGAGCGATTCATGTTTGGCACTGACGGGCCAGCCGTGTTGCCTGGGCCCTACATCGAGCAGGTCCGCCGTCTCGCTCTCACTGAACCCGAGAAGCACATGCTCCTTTCGGAGAATGCGCTAAGGCATTACGCAATCAAGTGATTCAGGTTACGAGGGCTGCGCCGTGATCGGTCAGCCGCGCGAGTGCGGTCGAAGCAGCGTTGCGAACATGCTCGGCGCCCAGTGTCGCTGCCGCATCGCCGTCACCTCGTTCGACGGCCTCCACTAACGCCCGCAACTCGGCCAAAGACTGCTGTGGGCGGCCCGGGCTCTGCAACGAGAGTCCCCTAAGCATCTGTACGCGAACCTGAATGCTGCGGAACATCGCGCCAACGGCGGCGTTCTGCGTCCCCTCGCACAACACACGGTAGAAGTCATCCTTGGCATTGAGCTCGATGACCAAGTTCCCCTTGTCATACGCGCTCGCCACCCGGGTAAGCGCACGCGAGAGCTTGTTCTTCTGGGCGGGCGTGCTGCGCTCCGCACAGAGCCTCCAAGCGAGGCTTTCGAGCGCCTCACGCACCTCATAGAACCCCGCTGCCTCTTCTGGTGTCGTCGACGCAACCACTGGACCGCGGTTAGCGACAAGCTCGACGAGCCCCTCTGCCTCCAGATGCCGGAGCGATTCGCGGACTACGGTCCGACTGACGTCATAGCGCTCACAGAGATCGCGCTCGACGAGCCGCTCGCCGGGCTCGTACTCGAAGCTGAGAATGGCGTTGCGAAGCAGCTCGATGACCTGCTTACGTAGTGGCGCCGCTACTTGTGTGATTGCGTCGCTAGACACTGTCCCGCTCGAAATGAACGCCACGATAATACGATGATATCACAGGGTAAAACCGCTGGAACCTGCGCGCGCCAGACCACCCCCGCGCCGGACGACGGCCTCATGCGAGACTACCGTATTATGCTGGATTCGGAGTGCTTTGGTGACGCGAGGGCAGGGGTGCAGCGGAAATTTCGTCTCGGCGTAAGGCTTTTCCAGGCGATGCACAGCCGACTCGCCGGGCTCGGTTCGGCCAGGCGTGCCGCACGGATCGGCGTCGCGAGCGTTGCAGCGTGGCCCGTCGTCGGCCTCTCAGGAGAGACCGTCGCATCGTTTGCGTCCGCCGCAGTGACCGCTCTACCGGAGCGGGTCAGGAGTCTCGTGCCCCACCTCGAGCGCAGCGTCACTGCGTCCGCGATGAATGACTCGGGTGCCGACGAGGGTCGGTCGCCCCTGCGCCTCCCGGCGTCTCGCCCGGATCCACACCGCCGCGGGGAGGTCGTCAGAGACCAGGAATTGCACACACCGCTGCAGACGGGCGTGATTGCCGGCGAGCGAGACGGGCTCGCCGGGCGTCTATCCGGCGGGATCCTAGAGGCGCGTGCGAGGCTTGCGCCTCCGCCGTCCCGCATCGCCAACGGGGACGATGTCGTCGTGCATAAGACGGCTCGTAGGAAACCTCGGGGCATTAGCCATTGGACGGACGAAAGCGAAACGTTCACGCCGATGGTAGGCCGGCTGGCGGGCGCTTGACAATGCCCACGGAGATGACACTCGACGAACTCGAGGCCGCGGAGCCGTGCGATCTGGGTGCGAGCGATTGGCAAAGCGTGGATCAACATCAGGTTGATCTATTCGCGGCAGCAACCGGCGATGACTCATGGCTACACGTCGATCCTGCGCGTGCCGCCACGGGCCCGTTCGGCAGGACTGTGGCGCATGGATATCTTGAGGTCGCGCTGTTGCCAAGGCTCCTCGCACAGGTGATAACGATCATCGATATGCGAGGCCGGATCAACTACGGAATCGATCGGCTGCGGTTCGTCGCGCCGCTGCCCGTCGGTGCGAACGTCCGCGTCAGGGCTCAGCTGCGATCGAGCGAGCGGCGTCGCGACGGAGTCCTGTACAAGCTAGGCGTCGAACTTGAGATCATGGATGAGCCTAAGCCAGCGATGGTGGGCGAGATCCTCTTCTTAGCGTTCTGAACGCAGCGCTTGCCGGACGGGCGTCACCGTTCAGCCGTGGTGCGGTCCTTGGCGGCTAGCTTGGGCTCGCCTCTCGCGACGCTTGCGGTAGGACGGCCCCTCGAAGTCGTGGGCCCTTGGGAACGTGCGCAACGGCGCCACGCCAGCTCGGCGCACCACGCGGGCGCCGCCGGCGCCGACGCGACACAGCGGCGTCTAGCTAGGCGGCAGGGCGCGACCCGCCAGCCGTGGCTCTCGGTCTCGCACTGGGCCTCGATCCGACAACGACGCCGTTGTGCGAGTGCAGTTCCTCCGCCGAATCACGACGATCCAGGATCCGGGCCGGCGTCAGCAGGTCCGAAACACGGCAGTGGTGGCTTGCCGAGGATCGCCACGTGCACCCGAAGTCCGATCTCCACCTCGCCGGGCTCGACGCCAACTAGACGCGTCATCATTCGCACGCCCTCTACGAGGTCGACGAGGGCGATCACGTAGGGCGTCCCATCGAACCCTGGCGCCGCAAGATGGACGACTGTATAGGAGTACACACTCCCACGTCCCGATGTATCGGTCCACTCGAGTTCAGCGCCCATGCAATAAGGGCAGACGGCACGCGGGTAGAACACGTAGCGGTGGCAGTCACGACAGTGCTGGAGACGCAATCGACCCTCCGCGATCCCGTCCCAGAACACCTGCGTGACAGCGTCCGGCTGCGGGTAAGGGCGCTCGAGATCAGTCACGTGCCAACACTACAGTTGCGGCGGAACTCAACACGCCGCCTGTCGCGTTGCAGAGCGCCACACGCGCTCCGCTGATTTGCCGGCCTCCGCATTCACCGCGCAGTTGTCGAGTGCCCTCTATAAGGGTGAAGATACCGTACATTCCCGGATGGCAGTAAGATAAGCCGCCGCCGTTCGTGTTCAGCGGGAAGTCTCCGCCAGGGCCTGTACGCCCACCAGAGACGAAGTCGCCACTTTCCCCTAGTCCACAGAAGCCGAGCGCCTCTAGTGAGAGCAGCACGGTGATCGTGAAGCTGTCGTAAACCTCGGCGACGTCGACGTTTGCGTGGGTAATGCCCGCCATCGCCATGGCCGCCGGTCCCGAGCGGTCGGCCGGAGTCGTGGTGAGGCTCGGCATGTTGGCGATTGTGAAGTGGGTGTGTGAGTGGCCATGCCCCGCGATCCACACCGGAGGCATGGGAAGGTCAACCGCTCTGGCCGCGTTGACGATAACGCCGGCCCCGCCCCCGTCCGTGACGAGGCAGCAGTCAAGTCGGTGGAGAGGCTCCGAAATCATCGCCGAATCGAGCACATCCGCAATTGCTAGCGGATCGCGCTGAAACGCCCGCTCGTTCAGGGCGGCCCAAGCCCTCGCCGCCACAGCAACCTCGGCGAGCTGTTCTGCGGTCGTTCCGTATTCATGCATGTGCCTCGTTGCCGCCAGTGCATAGGCACCGACCGGGAGAGGAAGACCCCAAATGCTTTCGAACTGCGCTGGGCCTCGGATCGCCCCCGAACTTCCAAGAGTGCGCGAGCGCAGCGACCGCTGGGTGGATCCGTAGGTGATTAGCGCGACGTCGCAGTGGCGTGCAGCGATCGCGTCCACGGCATGGGCTGCGTGCGCCACAAACGATGCGCCGCCAAGGTTCGTGGAATCGCTGTAGCGCGGCGTGATTCCGAGATACTCGGCGATCTGGACGCTGGCCATCGGCTGGTCGCCCCCGGCGCTGAAGACACCGTCAACGTCGGCAGTGGTGAGGCCCGCCTCGGTCAGGGCCTCCCGGGCTGCCTCGGCCTGCAACTGCAGCGCCGTCTTGGGCGCGACGTCGCCGAGATCCGACTCGGCGACCCCACCGATCGCGGCGACGCGGTCTGATCGGATCGTCGGCACGCTGGTCAGCGCACGATCGCTGTGGCGACGCCGGCCGCAACCTTATCCGCGCGAGCGTTCTCGCACCAGACATTGACCGTCACCTCCGTGCCTTCGGCTACCTCGCGTGTCTCCGTCAGCTCGGCCTTCACTTGGAGCAGATCGCCTGGAAGAACGATCGCCAGGAAGGCTGTCGACAGTCTCCCGCCCTGGAACCAGTCCGCGCCGAAATACTCGACAAGCCATTCGCACATGTATGCGTACGTTTGAAGACCCTGGGCGACCGCATCGGGAAGACCCCGCGCTCGGGCAAACGCACGGTCCGTGTGCACCGAGTTGGTTTCCGGATATCCGGAAAACACGAGCATCTTGTCGAAGATGACTTCCTTCGACACGACCAAGGCTGAGGGGTCACGAATCGCTGATGCCTTCGGAGTCATGGCTAAGCCTCCTCTCCGACCATCCGCGTGTGCCGATATCGCAATACCTCGACGTCGTCGCCATTCAGGAACCGCCCTTCGGTCACGAGGTAGCGGCGTCCTCGCCGCACGTACTTCTCGGCCAGTCGGCCTTGCTCTCTGTAATGCTCTCCGACGATCGCCGGATGGAGGAACTCGCAGTCCATCTTCGCGTGAAGGCTGGACTGGCCGGCCGGGACCTTGACGGGAAACTGTTTGATGACTGGGCGGGTGCCCAACTGCACGAGGGCGATCGGATGAGCAAGCGAAGCACCGAAGGGCGATTGCCCCGCGTACCACGGGTTGTTGTCGTCTAGAGCGAAGAGGTAGAGCTCGTTCATCTCAGCGGTGAGCCGGAACTCAGCGTAGAGCTCCCAGTCGGTGGGCAATTCGAGATCCTCGTACCGCTGTCCATCCGCGATATCCTCGCTCATCAACCCCTCTGCGATCAGGGCCTCGTTGAGCTTGAAGAACCGCTCGAGTTCTCTGCCTGAAGCCATCTACTCTCCCTTGTAGGTTGGTTGTCTCTTCTCCAGAAAAGCAGCGAGCGCCTCTTGGTAGTCCTCGCTTGCGATCAGCTTCCTGGTTTCGACTTGTTGCCACGCGCGCAACTCGTTGTCGTCTGTGCTCAACGCACGCGAGCGCCTCAGGCCGGCGATGGTGCTCGCAACCGCCAGCGGGGGCAGCGCCGCGATCTCTGCGGCAATCGAGGTCGCCTCTTGGATCAGCTGCTCATCTGCAACGACGCGATTGATAAGCCCCATCTCGTACGCGCGTTGCGCGCCGATGCGTCTACCGAGCCCGAGCTCGACCACAAGGCAGTCGGGCAGGCCTCCGGCGATCCCCTCGATCAGCGGATGCGGCAGAACGCTGCGAGCCACCTCGGCCAACTGGAACGTCGCACTCTCAGCCGCAACCCGCAGATCGCAGCGAAGCACGTCGAAGAACCCACCACCTATCGCGTAGCCGTTGACGGCCGCAATGACCGGTTTCACGACTTCGCCGGCGTGGAAGCTGGTGAGGGGAGGCTCCGGCGTCTGGACGTCAAGCGTCGCCGCGGAAGCTGCCTCTTTGATGTCCATGCCAGCGCAAAAGGCCTTTCCCGTGCCCGTGTAGATGGCCACGAGTGCGCCGGCGTCGCTCGCGAACGTCTTCCACGCCGCCTCGAGCTCCGAGACCAGTGCTTTGTTGAGCGAGTTCATGCGCTCCGGCCTGTTAAGCCGGATCGTCACAACCGGTCCGCTCTGCTCGTAGACGACGAATTCGCCCATGACTCCTCGCTTAGACGCAACGATCGACTGCGAAACCGAATGAACAACGCAGACACATCGTTACTTGTCGGCCCTGACCTTGACCCAATCGGGCGCGCGCTTCTCGAGAAAGGCACTCGTGCCCTCTTTCGACTCCGCTACAGGTACCGACGCCTCGATCCGTAGGGCCATCTCCTTGGCCTCGTCTATTGGCATTGAAATGCCCCGCAAAGCGCCTTCTTTCTTCGCACGCATGTGGCTTGGCGAGTTGAGCAGCAACGTCTCCGCCATTTCCCAAGCAGCGCTCATAAGGTCCTCAGCGGGAACCACTTCGTGCACCAAGCCCCAGTTCAGGGCAGTCTGAGCGTCGATCTGCTTCGCCGTCAGAATCATGTAAAGCGCGTTTGACAGGCCAATGTACTTTGGCAGCACAACGGTGCCGATCACTGACGGGACAGCGGCGAATTTGACCTGCTGGAAGGCAAACCGCGCGTGGGGGGCGGAGATTCGAATATCACACATGAGCGCGTGGGCAAGCCCGCCCGACACGCAGTAGCCATTAATTGCCGCGATGATCGGCTTGTAGATTGTGTGGTGGCCCATGTGGAACAGAGGGATCTCGTTGATGCGCTGATCGGGGCTGTCTTCGTCCCGAATCGTGTTCATCATGGATAGATCAGCGCCAGCGCAGAACGACCGATCGCCTGCCCCCGTGAGGATCGCGACGTCGAGGTTCGGGTCGTCACGGAAGTCAGCCCATATCTCGCTCTCGCGCGTGAGCACCTCGGCGTTGTACGCGTTCAGCTTCTCTGGGCGATTCAGAGTGATCAACGCGACACGGTCTCGCTTCTCGTAGAGCACGACGTCTTCGGGCATATCCGGCTCCTACTCGCTCGTGGGGCTGCGACAGTACGATAGTACGATATTACTGAGAATGGGGCACGGAGGGCCTCCACGCTGTGCTGTCGCGTGCAAAGCACCGGTGTCGGTAGCCGCTGGTTGCGGCCGGGCTGCGGAGTCGGGCGAACACGCGTAATCCCGTGATACTGTATTCTCCCTTGGCCTGTAGCTCGAACCGAGAGGCTGTAGATGGCTGAGAAGGATCTCGCCCTCGACGGCGTGCGCGTTTTGGCGGTCGAACATTTCGTCGCCGGGCCGTATGCGTCGATGTGGTTGGCCGATCACGGTGCCGAGGTCATCAAGATCGAGCCTCCCGGAAGCGGTGAACAGGCGCGCGAGGTTGGACCTTTCGCGGAGGCCGCTGACGGCGAGTCGCGCAGCCTCGGCCTTGTCCGCTCAAACCGCAACAAGCTCAGCATCACGCTCGATCTGAAAAGACCCGAGGGCGCCGACCTGTTCAAACGGTTGGTCGCTAAAACCGACGTGGTGCTCGAGAACCTGCGAGCCGACTCGATGAACAAACTCGGCTTGGGGTACTCGGTGCTTCGTGAGATCAACCCACAGCTGATCTACACCTCGGTGTCGGGCTTTGGCCACGACGACGTGTTTCCGGGGCCACTGGTGTCCTGGCCGGCCTTCGATGTAATCGTGCAGGCAATGAGCGGTCTGATGTTCCGACCGGAACGCGAAGGGCCGCGACCCGTGTACCTGGGTTTTCCGCTGGCTGACCTATTCGCCGGCGCACTCGGGTTCGCCGGCACGGTCCAAGCGCTGTATCAACGCACCCGAACCGGCGAGGGCCAGCACGTCGATATCGCCATGTACGATGGCGGCGTCGTCCTCAACGAGCTCGCGCTCGCCACTCGGGGGACGCTGGGCGAGGTCCCCGACTCCGGGACTCACTTCCAGGCAGCTCCCTTCGGGGCCTACCGCGTTGCGGACGGCTATGTGAGTATCGCCGTGTTCAGCGAGAAGAACTGGCGGAGCTTCTGCGAGGTGTTGGGCCACCCGGAATTGGTTGACGATCCTCGCTATGCCAGCGGGCGCCTGCGGGCGCAACGCTATTACGAGGTGCGTGAACTCGTGGAGGACTGGCTCAGCGGGCACACGAGGGAAGACGTCACGAATCAGCTGCGATCAGTGGGTATTGCGGCGGCTGCGGTCGAGGACGTTGACGATCTTCTGGCGTCGCCGCAAGCCAGCGCGCGGCAAATGGTCCTTGAGATTCCCGATCCTGCTTGGGGCAAGGTTCGCGTCGCAGGCAACCCCATCAAAACATCGGCGGAGGCTCCGACCCCGACCGTCCCGGCACCGGCGCTCGGCCAGCACACACGGCGCACCCTCACTGAGCTGCTTGGCCTCGACGCGACCGAGCTCGACCGGCTGACAGCCGAACAGGTCATCTGAAGCCCCCCAAGGCTGATCGTAAGGCCATCGATGATACGGCCCGTCGACACTCCAGAGCAGCAGCCTTCGGACGCGATCGTGGTCGGCGCAGGAGCCGCGGGACTGACCGCCGGCCTGTTTCTCGGCCGGAGTGGCCGCAGCGTCCTCGTCATTGATCCGTTCATCGGCAACCATATGGTTAATGCTGGCACGATAGATAACTTTCCGGGCTTTCCCGACGGGATATCCGGTGCCGAGTTATGGTCATTGCTCCACCGCCAGGCAGCGAGTGCCGGCGTGAGGTTCGCGCCGGCCACCGTCAAACGCGTCGAAGCTCTTGGGGGCGTCCGACGCTCGTTTCGCGTCTTGACTGACTCCGCGAGCTACGATGGACTTACCGTACTGGCCTGCACGGGGTCGCGGCTGCGAGCGCTCGACGTAGAGGGCGAGTCACGACTCACGGGGTTGGGTGTATCCCATTGCGCCACTTGCGACGGACCCATCTTCAGTGGTCAGGCGGTGGCTGTAGTGGGAGGTGGCGACTCAGCGCTCGACGAAGCGCTGGTCCTAAGCGAGATGGCGTCGGAGGTGACGATCTTTCATCGCGGCGCGTCCCCTACCGGGCAGATGCACCTGCAGAAGCAGGTGAGTGCCGCCGAAAACGTGCGAGTCCGCTCCGAATGCGAGGTCATTCGGCTAGAGGGGTCCGCCAGACTCGACGCGATCGTCGTACGCGACACGAGCGGAGTTGATTTCGTCCACCGGGTAGGCGGTGTGTTCGGCTTCGTGGGGCTCGAGCCCAATACCGACTTCCTCCAGCCTCTCGTCGACCTTGACGACAGCGGTCACGTCATTACTGACGGCTCGATGCAAACGTCGGTCGCCGGTGTCTTTGCCGCCGGCGATATCCGCCGCGACTCTTCATCCCAGTTCGTGAGTGCTGCCGGAGACGGAGCCAGCGCCGCACTCGCGGCCCATCGGTTCTTGGGGCCCGTCGAACCCAACGCCACGCAAAGCTAGTGCTGCGGTCCTGAGCGGGTTAGGTGTCCCGTGGGTCTGGCGGCATCCCGTCGGCGGTCCTGGGCAGACGAAAATTTAAGCGCCGTCACTGCAACTCTCGATCGCGGTGATCATTTCGAGGCGTCGTCAAAGAGACCGCGGCGGACTTGCCGTTTGGGCGAGGATCGAGAATTGACACGCCAGAGACGACACACCACTCAGCCAATGCACACGGCTGTCCCCGGCCGACGGTCGCTGAATGATTATCATCCCGCATTGTCATCGGAGGGAGGTGCGAATGGCTAGCCCTACTGTCTTGGTGCTCGGGTCCGGCGGCTACATGGGCCGGCAGATCATGGCGCAACTGCGCGAGCGTGATGCTACGGCGGTCGGCGCAGATGTACGCCTTACGGAAGACGGCGTGGTCGACTACGCATTCGACATGCGCTTTCCGTATCAAACGCTCGCATTGATGCAGCAGATACGCCCTGACGTCGTCATCAGTCTGGGCTATGTGCTCACGGTGGAGCTGTACGCGAATGTGCAGAACGCCGTCCACGCGAACGTCTTGGGCGTTAACGGTGTCTTCGACGCGGCGGCGGCGGTTGGCGTCCCACGCGTCGTGTTCGCTAGCTCGAACCCCGTGTACGGTGCCCAGTCAGATTTCGGTGACGCCGAGATCACCGAGGACAGTCCGCGACACCCGCGCGTGCTCTACGCCCTCATGAAGCAGTTCAACGAAGACATGGCAACGTTTTACAACCAGTCCTCAGCCACGACGATCGTAACGGTCATCCTGTCAAGCCTCCACGGTCGGAACAAGGGCGGCATCTTTAACCCACTCGACATGCTCGTGACTGCTGCAGGGACCACCCGCAACTTTACGCTGCCGTGGTCGGCTACGCATGAATTCTCGTTTCTCCACGTCGACGAGGCGGCTCAGATCTTCGTGGAGCTCGCCCTCGCCCCCCAGTTGCAATGGACGACATACAACAGCGGTGGGGAGCGTCTCACGATGGCTGAGCTCGCCGCCGTGGCGGCGCCTCTGTGCGGTCTCACGGTCGGTTTTGATGAGCCGGGGAGACACCTCGCGCATTGCAGCCGACTCAACTCCGACCGGCTCCGCTCCGAGTTGCCGATTTCCCGTCGCTCGGTGGAGGACTGGATTCGCATCGAGTTGCAGCGCGTCGGAAAGTCACAGCAGAACTGACGCGTGGCGTCGTGGGCTTGCGGCCTGCACAGGCAATGGGAGGAACAAACGGCAGGCTCACGGACACCCGTTCTTCGCCCGCCGTCGGCCGACGGGGCCCGTCGCCCGGACTCGCAGGCGAAGGCCCAGCACGAGGGGCGGCTCGCGCGAGCGAGCCACCAACGCTCCGATGAACGAGGCGCGCGAGCTGGCGATGACCCGCATGGAGGAGGAGGCCGAGCAACTGGGTGCGGACGGCTTCGGCTCGACGGATGCAGCAGCGGCTGCCCTGCCCGGCAACGGCGGCCGGTCGAGGTCACGACGGGCGCAGCGAGAGGACACCGCCGTCGGGCGCGGGAGCTGCTGCCTGGAGTTCGCGCCGCGCCGTCGCTGTCGACCGGCCGGCGTATTCTCGCAAACGAGGATTCACAGGCGCCACCAGCGAGGAAGGGGATTGGCCCGGCCGCTAGTCGCTCACGCCATCGGTGGAGGCGACGCCACCGCTCGGATCGCCGATGGCCGCGTCGCGGCGTTGATGGCTCCGGCTCTCCGCACCCGCACTCGAACTTCAAGCGGAGGAGACCTAGTAGCTGCCGGCGGAGTCTCGAAGTCGTGCACGTAACGCGCCCACCACGCGGGATCGATCGTTCTCGAAGCGTGCAAGTGGCTGCGTCTGCAACACGCCGCGGTGATTACAGCGTGCGTCACACCCCGCCGACTAGCATCCGATCGTATCCATATCGTTTATCTTCGGCTGGGAACTCGGCGGGCGCAGCCGTTGTGCGCAAAGCGACGTAAAGGAACCCAGGGAACGCCCGCACTCACGATCCTATACGATTTGTTAAGTGCATGAACGCGAAAGAGGCAACATCGCAGTGAGCCACCGCCCGGCTGGTTCGTCGAGTGAACGCCGATCCGGGTGTGGGCTGGCTCATTTGGGCTGCTCGTCGACAGTCGTACAGACGTGATGGCCCGCGCCGCCGCACCAAAGGCTGCCGCGCCGCCGACAAAGCAGGAGCTCGTATATCGAGCGACCCGTGAGCGGATCCTCGACGGCACATACAGCCCCGGGTATCGCATCGTTATCCATGCGCTGGCCCAACAATTCAAGGTGTCGGCGATACCCGTGCGCGAGGCGATCAGGCGGCTTGAGGCGGAGGGCCTGGTTACCTTCCGACCGAACGCAGGCGCCTGCGTCGCGCCCGCCGACCCAGCCGCGTTCGGCCAGGGACTCTCCGTTGTGGCCGTCCTCGACGGCTATGCGACGGCGCTGGCGGCGCCCTCGATGGGCGCAGAGGCCACACGCCACCTCACAGATATCAACCGCCAGATGGTCAAGGCCATGAACGAGCTTGACGTCCTGCGGTTTGGTGCCCTCAATCGCGAGTTCCACGCCTACATCTGCGGGTTCTGCCCAAACGCAGAACTCGTCGGGCTACTCGAGGATATCGGTAGGCGCATGGATGCCGTACGGCGCACCGTCTTCATCAGAATCCCGTATCGGGGCACTGCCTCTGTCGCGGAGCATCTGGAGCTCATCGCACTCATCAAAGACGGTGCTCCCGCGGCCACGATCGAATCGGCGGCTCGCAACCACAAGCTGAACACCCTCGAGAGCTTCCGCGCCTGGCAGCGCGAGCACCCGTTGCCTGCCGAGCCAGTGGCCGAACTCGGCTGAGGGCCCTGGGCAAATCGCCGTCTGGCGCCCTGCTTCGGGCGGCACGCAAGACCTCATAAGCTGGCTGGCGATCTCCGCGGATCGGGCTCGCTCCGTAACGACTCTTGCGCGCCCAGGTCCTCCTACTATCTGCTCGGCGGCGATGCATGCGACCTCCTCGCCCAGCCCAGTGTGCGAGGCGGAGACTGCTTTGTGGGCGCCGTCTGAATACTGGTCCATCTGCGCCGGTTGAAAACTGGGCCACTTGGCGCTGAGTCGGAGCTTGTCCGGCTGGCCGCGGACCCTCGTCTGATCGAGTGATCGTGCGAGGAGGAGTGGGTGATCGGCGTGGAGCAGTGGGCTGAGATCAGGCGGTTGTATTTCGTTGAGCGGCGCTCGAAGCGAGCGATCCATCGCCTGACGGGCGCGCATCGCGACACGATCACGAGAGCGCTTGGGAGCGAGGTGCCGCCCAAGTATCTCCGGCCGGCGAGCGCGTCGAAGGTCGATCCGTTCAAGGAGTGGATCTGCGAGCAGCTGCAGGCCGATCCGTCGATCCAGTCGCTGCGGCTGCGCGAGATGGCGGGTGAGCTCGGGTATTCGGGTGGGAAGTCGATCTTCGATGACTATGTCCGCGAGGTTCGCCCGCGGTTCCAGCGTCGGCGGACGTTTCAGCGCACGATCTATCGGCCCGGGCGAGCTGGTGCAGTGCGATCTGTGGGAGCCCAGGGAGCACGTTCCGGTCGGTCACGGTCAGTTGCGTCGCTGCTGGGTCGTGACTGCCGAGCTGTGCGGGTCCAGGGTGGTCGCTGGCAGCCTGATCTTCTCGAAGGAAGCGCCTGACATCCTCTGGGGTCTCAGGCGCTGCCTGGAGCGCCTTGGCGTGTTGCCGGAGAAGCTGGTGTGGGATCGCGAGGGTGCGATCCACGCTGGCGGTGGCCGCCCGACCGACGAGTTCGCCGGGTTCTGCGGGCGGCTCGGAGTCGGCTGGATCATTCTCGAGGCCGCTGATCCTCAAGCGAAGGGTGTGCTCGAGCGTTCGCACCGGTTTCTGCGCACGAACTTTGAGCCGGGCCGGGCATTCGCGAACCACCTCGACTTCCAAGACCAGTTCGACAGTTGGTGCGAGCGCGTCAACGGGCGGGTGCATCGCACGCTTCGCGCCGTCCCGACCGAGCGGCTCGCCGAGGAGCGCCAGCGGATGCGGCCGCTGCCCGAACGGATGCCGGATTTGGATCGCCGGCTGGTGATGCGGGTCCCGCAGCA
>Ga0182024_10011924_pt1 | contig 17323 bp, 22 predicted proteins | sample P32metaG_FD_120480 | JGI IMG/M metagenome (GOLD analysis project Ga0182024, IMG submission 120480) | Permafrost microbial communities from Stordalen Mire, Sweden - P3-2 metaG (Illumina Assembly) | ecosystem: Environmental > Terrestrial > Soil > Wetlands > Permafrost | place: Sweden: Stordalen...
CTACTGCCTTGTCTACAGGCTTGCCGGACGCATCGGTCACTACGCCTTCGACCGATCGCGGGCCGATGTCTTGATTGGATCGCCGATCCTGGCCGGGCAGAACGCAGCTCAGAAGCGCGGCTATTAAACAAACAGCGCCGGAGACCGGTTTGCTCACAAGGAGTTCCGTTTATTTGGATTCCTCATGAAGTTGAAATGCTACGTCCAGCCGGCCCTCTTGGCCTTCTACCGTCACGGATTTCTGTTCGTTCCGGAAGCCCTTGGCGCTCACTCTGATGATGTAACGCATGCTATCGGTGGGAAGCCGGAACGCGAACTCGCCTTGGGAGTCGGAGACGGTTTGCAGCTTCTTGACCTTTGGCCGCGGCATGTCGGGCGGAGGATCGGGAATCACGACCACATCCGCATTGGGCAGAGAGAATCCGCTTTCGCGGAAAACCGTGCCGGCCACCAGGAAATACGGCTCCACGGCCTTCTTTTTGTCTCCCAGGGCCGGAAAAGCGAAGACGGCGGCTAGGATCAGGAGGCTAATACTCCTCTTCTTCCTTTTCCTCCTCCTCATCTTCGTCCTCCTCCTCGTCGTAGTCTACGTCTTCGTCGTCTTCCTCCTCTTCATCCTCGTCCTCATCCTCGCTCGTTTCGAGTTCCAAAGGATCCAGGCCGGTCACGCTGAGATCGGCTCCGCACTCGTCGCAGGTCAGCGTGTCTCCTTCGTCCAGCTCTTCCACGTCCAGGTCGATTACGGCTTCGCAGTTTGGACAGTTGACCATTTAAGATTCCTCCAAGGCACAGTTCCCTTATACAAGAATTCGCGCCGATGCGCTACGCTTTCGCCTTGGCTTGCCGCCGCCGGGTAGTGGGCGGCACAACGCCATTCAATCGAAGATACATGAAAAGCTGCTGGCGGTGGGTGAGCTCGTGCTCTTTGATGAGCTGGAGCATCTCGAGGCGCGTAACGCGCTGACCGTCCATGCGGATGATTTCGCCGGCGTAAAACTCGGCTGGTTTGGCGGCCAGCTGTGCCGCGCGAAGTTCCATTGCGGATCGGAGTTCGCGAGCCAGCGCGGGCGCGTCTTCCGTTTTTGGCAACTCGGCTACGACCTTTCCGATGTTTTCCCTAAATTGCGGTGAGGCAAGGTCCTCTTCCCCAGCGAGCAGCAGACCGGTGAGGCCATAACCGGCGTCCAGAATGTGCCGGGCGGTGTCGCCGAAAGTCATCAAATCGGCGCAGGGTTTGAAATCCAGTTTATAAGGGGCGAAATCGTCCACTGCCTGCGCAGTGTCTTCGCGAACGGACTTCCAGGAACTGAGTATTGAATCCAGGCGTACCATGACTCATTATTACCACGCAATTCACCCCAGGGTTGTCACGAGGGTATTATGGTCTCGAAGCCATGCCCGCGACTGCTCGCCTAAAAGACATCGTCGAGGCTCTAGAGATACAATTCGACGAGTCTTCCTCGTTCCTGGATCGCGACACGGGCCAAGTGGAAACCGTTTCCATCGATCTTCTGCGTGAGGCAGAGGAGTCCGACGACGACGAGGATATGGATCTTCCTGAATGGCAGAAACAGGAATGGGAGACTGCAAAGCGGATTGTTTTTTCGGACCGCTTTCTGAAGCTTCCCTCTAAGTTCGACGTTCACGAATGGGCGATTATGGAGGAGTTCTCGCACTCGGTGGGGGCCGCTAGAACTCGGGCGGATCTTCTGCACGCCATCCACGGCGCCGGGGCATTTCGGAATTTCAAGTACGTCATTCGGCGGGACGGCATTGAAGCAGCCTGGTACGCATTCCGCACGGAGGCCCTGAAGCAGATCGCGCTTGACTGGTGCGAAGAGAATCATATTGTCTGTGAGTAGGAAAATGTACCATCGAAGTATTGGGTCGACAATCGCTTCACGGAGGGTCAGCTTGTCTGCGCGTCACGCCGGACTTCGTGGAAAGTGAAAGAAGGAAGCGTCAAGCTATCAGCAGCAGCTGGGGAATCGAACTCGGCTTCGGCGATGAGTAGGCCTTCCAATGCGCCTTCAAATACGGCAATGCCGAAAGGCGGAAGGCTGTACCGAGTCTTTCTTCGCCGAAAGTTGGCAATAGATCATTTACCAGTGAGCGATGGACCTCTGGTGTGCGACATAAAAGTGGAGGCCAAAGCGATTCATTAGGAAAACGGCTGGAACCTGAGCGTAGGTGTACACAAGGCTGGGGACGACGTGGGGCAGCTTGGTAAGCTGCGGTCGGTACTCAATCGGCCAACTGCCCGTGCTTGCACCACACTGCGGCGGTAGCCAACCGCCGCGCAGGCTGCCAGCCTGCCCCACATCACGCCAGCTTTTCCACTTTTATGTCGCGACCCGATGACGTCTGAATAGCAGGACTCTACTGCTCACAACTTTTTGCGCCGCCGTGATTTTGAATTTGGGTTGCCACTTCGCTGTAGCCGTTCTCGAGAGCAGCCTGGTAAGGAGTTTTGCGATTGTTGCCGCACAAAGTTGGATTCGCTCCCCGCTCCAGCAGCAGCTTTACTACCTCGCCCTTCCCGAAAGATGCGGCCGCATAGAGAGCTGTCGTCCCCGAGCCGCTGTTTAACCGATTCACCAGAGCACCGTGGTCGAGCAGCATGCTGACAATCGAGTCGAACCCTTTGAGCGAGGCGTCCTCCAGCGGGCTGGTTCCGTTCGGGCCGCTTATGTTCGGATCGGCGCGCGCGTCCAATAGAACTTTCACAACCTTATTGGCTCCCGCAGAAGCGGCCACGTCGAGAGGTGTTGAGCCGGATGGTAAAGGATCGTTCGCGCCAGCTCCGTGTCGAAGTAGAGCCTCTATCAGAGCTGGCTCACTTTTTTTGATGGCAGCGTTCATGCTTTTTCCGAAGAATTCGGGCGTCTCGCGATCTTTGGGTTCAGCCTCCAGCAACAGCACGGCGGAATCTTCTTTCCCCATTCGTATTGCATTGTCCAAAGGGCGGTAGCCTTTTTTGTCCGGAATTCCAAGGTCCGGATGGAACTGAACCAGATATTGAACAACTTTGGTCCGGCCCATGAAGGCAGCTTCGTTGATAGGCCTGGCGCCGGTTTGGGTCTCCGGTTCATTCAGGCGAGCGCCATGCGCCAGCAGAATGGCGACACTGTCGAGAGAACCATTCCAGACGGCATCATCCAATGGGCTGGCTCCTTCGATGTCGCGAACATTCACATCCGCGCCCTTCTCGATAAGGAATCGGATAGGTCCAGATGAGCGTCTGTTACCGCCTCATACAGCGCCGTACGCCCGGATGGCCCTTTCGCGTCGACGCGCGCGCCCGCCGAGATCAATTTCGAAGCTAGACGTTGGTTGCCGAGTAAGACGGCGAGGTCAAGTGGCGTCGCGTTCCCGCCGTATTGAGTGAGACCTCCTCCGGTCATTAGCAGTGCGTTGGGATCCGCATGGCCGGCAAGCAGCAGATCGACCACGTCCGCGCGATTAGACTGGATGGCAAACCAGAGCGGTGTGTACCCGTGGACTGACTGGTTGGGATTAAAGCCGACTGAAAGGAGCGTCTCGATGGTTTTCAGATCGCCGTCCTTGGTCGCCTGCACAAACATTTGGCCGGATGCCGTCTCGGCTTGCAGAAATTTCAGGGAAAGAACCAATAGGAGAAATATGAGCTTCATACGTCTTTACCTCACGTTTCCGGGGGCTTCACACGCACCGCGACTCATTGTTAACACAATTCAACCCAGAGTGGTTGCCAGAGCCGCGCTGGAGGCGCAAGCTTCAGCCGATGCCGAGCTTGGCTTCGATGCGGGTGACGCGATTATCGACATCAATGACTTTGCCGGTGAGGGTGTCGAACTTGACGTCTAAGCTATTAAAGCGCGCGTCAAGGCTACTGAACCTTGCATCAACGCTGTTGAATCGGGCATTCGTGGAGGCGTGATGAACGACGTTCGTTAAGATCCCGATCAGTACGGCGAAAGTCGGTATCCCGATGGCGAGATAGAGCTGGATGTCCGTCACTGAATATATTGTACTGCGAGTGGCAAATTCTCTCAGACGGGATTCGGCCCAGTTTATCCGATGCCGAGCTTGGCTTCGATGCGAGTGACGCGGTTATCAACATCGATGACTTTGCCGGTGAGGGTGTCGAACTTGATGTCTAGGCCATTGAAGCGCGCTTCAAGACTATTGAATCGGGCGTTCATGGCGTTCCACTGGATCACGTTCGTAAGGATTCCGATGAGGACAGCGAGGGTCGGGATTCCGATGGCGAGATAGAGCTGAACGCCGGTCACCGAATATATTCTACCGCGAGTGGGCAAATCCTCTCTGACGGGATTCGGCCCAGTTTATCCGATGCCGAGCTTGGCTTCGATGCGGGTGACGCGATTATCGACATCGATGACTTTGCCGGTCAGTGTGTCGAACTTGATGTCCAGGTTGTTGAAGCGCCCGTCGACGCGGGTTTCCAGGGTGCTGAACCGCGTTTCCACGCTATTGAATCGCGCGTTCATGGCGTTCCACTGGATCACGTTGGTAAGGATTCCGATGAGGACAGCGACGGTCGGGATTCCGATGGCGAGATAGAGCTGGACGTCGGTCACTGAATATATTCTACTGCGAGTGGGCAAATCCTCTCAGGCACTGAGCGACCCACCGCTTTTGCCGTAATCGCGATGAGGATTATTTCACGATAAGAGCGTTGGAATTTATGTTGTAGGAGAGCAGCCAAGCCTTTCCGTTGTTCAGGCGCCATCGGAATTGCTCCGTTGCCTCCCCTTCTGCGAATTTTGTTCGATAAACGACGGCCGTTGAAGTTGCGGTCACGTTCCATCCGGCCGACTGCTTCGATTGTGTGGCGCCGAGTTTGCGATGAATCGCCGAAAGGAGCTGGGTGAACTCCTTTTCGGAAGTCGCTTTCCGAAAAGTATCGTCGGTATCCAGGTATATCGCCGCATACTGCTCTGAATCGAGACGCTGATGGAATCGTTCAACAGCGGCCGTCGCGTCATTGAACTGCTGTGTGACGTGCTGTGCAATGTTGCAGGAGGATGTTGAAGCCACCAGGACGAGGAGCAACACCCCGAGGACCGAATCAGAACTTCTTGAGCCGAATAATGAATCGCGCATTGCCGCAGCCGTTCCATGTATTCTACTCTCAGCCCTGATTATCTGTACACTGCTCCTATGAAGAAATTCCTCTGCTTGCTGGCCGCGCTGCCGCTTATAGCCGCTGCGCCGGAGCAAGAGATCCGTGCCGTGATGGACGCGCAGGTGGCTGCCTGGAATCGGGGCGACATTCCTGCATTTATGGAGGGCTATGACAATTCCGAAGCCACCACATTCGTCGGCACGGCCATTACGAAAGGTCACGCGCAGGTACTGGCGCGTTATTTGAAGCGCTATCCGACGCGGGAGAAGATGGGCACGCTGCGATTTGCTGATATCGAAATGCGGATGCTCGGGAGTGACTATGCGTCCGTGATCGGGAGATTTCACCTGGATCGCGCGGCGGATGCCGGGGGTGAGGCTTCGGGTATCTTTACTTTGCTGTTCCACAAAACCGGCGGGGGCTGGAAGGTCATATTGGATCATACTAGCTGAGCGATATGGCGACTACTAGTGGGCTGTCCGCTGTGAATCTCTACTACTGCCGTGCGTCGCCAGGAGTGGCGACGCGGCACGCAAAAGTGCGTGCGCTACGCGAATGCATGGGATTTCGATGCTAGAGTTCACTCGAAGGGGCGCACTGCTTTCCGCACTGGCTTTTGTTGGCGCGCGACTTCGCGCTCAGGGCGCTGAGCTGGATCAGGCGCTTTCACTGCCCGATTTCGAGGCGCTGGCGCGCAACCATATTTCACACGGGGCGTGGGAACGCATTCAAGGCGGCGCTGCGGACGAGCTGACGGTGCGATGGAATCGCGAAGCCTACGACCATATTCGGTTGCGGCCGCGGGTTCTGGTGGACGTTTCAAAGCTGGATACGCGCATCAATTTATTCGGACAGGAGCTGCCGTTTCCGATCCTGCTGGCTCCCACCGGAGCGCAGGGCTTCGTTTATCCGGACGGCGACTTGGCGGTGGCGCGTGGTGCGGGCGCGGCGCGGGCGACGCTGGTGATCAGCAGCAGCGCGTCGTTGCGCGTTGAAGAGGTTGCCAGGGCCGCCACCGGTCCAGTCTGGTTTCAGCTTTATGTGCAGAAGGATCGCGGCTTCACGCGCGATCTGGTGCAGCGGGCGGAGGGTGCAGGGTGTCGCGCGCTTTGCGTAACCGTGGATTCGCCTACACAAGGTGCGCGTAACCGCGAAGAACGTGCGCGCGCCGAACTACCAGAGCGGCCATTGCCGAATCTCAACGGCAAAGATTATCTCGATCCCACGCTTAGGTGGAAGGACATCGACTGGCTGCGGTCATTTGCGAAAACGCCGGTGTTGTTGAAGGGCATCTTGAATCCAGATGACGCTGCAATCGCGGTGAAGGCGGGGGTTGCGGGCATCGTGGTGTCCAATCACGGCGGCCGCAATTTGGATACTGTCCCGGCTACTATCAGCGCGCTTCCGCTAGTGGTGGCAAAGGTAGCAGGGCGGATTCCAGTGATTGTCGATGGAGGCGTACGGCGTGGCACGGACGTGTTGAAGGCGCTGGCGCTGGGGGCGACTGCGGTTGGGATCGGCCGGCCTTATCTTTATGGGCTGGGAGTGGGAGGCGGGGAGGGCGTCACGCGGGTGGTGGAGATTCTACGGAGGGAATTTGAAATGGCGATGATGCTCACTGGGAGGCCGACCATTGCGAGTATTGATCGGTCGGTGATTTGGGAGTTGTAGGACAAGCCTCCGGCTTGTCCATTGGGCAAGCCGGAGGCTTACCCTACTCGGAGGTGGGGAATTATCGCTGGGCCCAATATCTGTCGCGGGCTTGGACTATTAGACCCTTTTGCTTCACGGATAGCTGGATCTTGCGGAACTCGGAGATCCTGACTGGCTGATCGGAAACATAGCCGAGGCTGTATTGACTGCGCAGCTCGTCTTGAATGGCGGCGTAGATTTGATCGATGCCATGTTTCTTGGAAACATCGAAGAAGCCGCCGCCGGTTTCTTTGGCCATTCGAATGAGGCCACGCGAACCGTCCGGTGAGCCGTACAGGTAGAAGCGGGGATCGGAGAACAGGATGGAATAAATGAGCGTGTCGGCGCGCTGGGCCGCGTCCACCGCATCGGCCACGGTTGCGTCGCTGCCTTCATCGACACCATCGGTAAGCAGGAGCAGCGCCTTGCGTCCGCTCTGCTTCTTCATAATTTCGTTGGACGCCTTCACCACGGCATCGTAGAGGACGGTTCCCTTGCTGGTCGAAGACCCCATTTCGAGCTCCTTCCGGCTGGGCGTATCGACGTAAGCAAGCGCGTCGTTCAACTTTCCGAACGATGAAGTGAGCGATTGACGCAGGATCATGGCCATGTCGAACTGCATGATGAAGACCTGGTCCTTGGATTCGCGGAGCACTTGGTCGAGGAAGCGGAAGCTGGCGGTACGCTCGGAATCGAGCACGCGCACCTGGCTCATGCTGGTATCCACCATCAGACCGAGCGTCAGCGGGAGATCGGACTGGCGGGCGAAATATTTGATGGCTTGTGGGCGCCCGTCTTCGGCGAGCGAGAAATCATCTTTAGTGAGGTCGCTGATGATTTCGCCTTTCTTAGTGCGCACGGAGGCTAGCACGTTCACTACCTTGATTTCGGTTTTAAAGGTTGTCTCGTCCTGGGCGCGAACCCGGAACGCCGAGCACGCAGAGGCTAGTAAGAGCTGGCGGCGAGAAAGGTACATCTGTTGATTAATTATCGCATTGCCCGTTTCTCGTTTCTCGTTGGGTGCAATCATTTGTTACCAGGCCGCGAACGAGAAACGAGGAACGAGAAACGGGTTTAACGCTTTACGTCGCGGTGGGTTTCTTTTACTTTAAAGCCGGCGTGGGCCAGGCGCTTGCGGATTTCGCTCGCGATCATTACGGAACGATGATGGCCTCCGGTGCAGCCGAAGGCGATGGTCAGGTAGCTTTTGCCTTCGCGAATGTAGTGCGGGACCAGATAGACCAACAGCTCTGAGATGCGTTCAATGAACTCCACTGTTTGCGGGAAAGATCGGATGTAGCGCGCCACCCTGGGATGGCGGCCGGTGAGCTTTTTGAATTCGGGAATGTAATTGGGATTGGGAAGGAAGCGGACGTCGAACACCAGGTCACTGTCGGGCGGGACGCCGTGCCGGTAGCCGAAGCTGGTGATGTCGATCCGAATATTGGCCTGTTCGCGGCCGCCGCGAAATTTGTTCTCAATCACCTCCCGCAGTTCATGCACGTTGAATTTGGAGGTGTTGATGATGTGGTCCGCCACAGCTCGGATGGGAGCCAACTGTTCGCGCTCCTCTCGAATGCTTTTGGAGACCGAGGTGGTGATACCGAGCGGATGGGGGCGGCGGGTCTCGCTAAAGCGGCGTACTAATGTACTGTCGTCAGCTTCGAGATACACGAGCGTGGCACGAACGCGGCGCCGCAGTTTCTTGTAAATGGCTGGAAACTGCTTTAGACCGAGGCCTTCGCGGATGTCGATTACCAAGGCGGCGCGGCGGACAGTTGGAGCATCCTGGGTGAGTTCCGCGAATTTCTGAATCAGCCCGATGGGCAGATTATCGACCGCGTAGTAACCGATATCTTCGAAGGCTTTGAGAACCGTGGCCTTACCGGAACCGCTGAGGCCGGTAATGATCACAAGTTGAGCGTCGAGGGAATCCGGCGGTTCCTTGGTGCGCTTGGCCACTAGCTTTCGATGAGATCGAAGTGCCCATCGGCCCGGCGCATTAGCACTGTGACCCGATCGGTGGAGGCGTCGCGGTAAACCATGTAATCCTGCGAAGCATCTATTTCGAGCATCGCCTCATCCACGGTCATGGGTTTGCTACCGTCGCTATGGTTGACGCGAAAAACTTTCTTGCGATGCTTGCCTTGCGCTGCAGGGACTGCAGCCTTTTTCTTTCCACTCTTGGGGGAAATGGCGGCAGGTTCCACTGCTTGCGGCGCGCCGGTCTCTTTGCCTTGGCGCCGTGTGGTATCGCGGAACTTGGTGCGCAGTTTGAGCAGCTGCTTCTCCAGCCGTTCCACCGCGGCATCGGCGGCCGTGACCAGGTCTCGATCGGTTCCGACACCGACCAGGGCGTGGTCCCAGGCGTTCATGGTGATTTCCACCTTGCGTAGAAACCGTTCCTGGCTCAGGATCACGTGGGCTTCCTTGTCCCCTTTCGTCAGCTTGGATAGCTTCTGGATCTTCGCCTCCAGTTTGGCGCGTTGTTTCGACGGGAATTCTTCATGCCTGCCTGTATAGCTTATTTTCATGGAAATTGACCTCCGCGCGACGAGTGTATTTAGTCGCGAACTCGCCGCTGATGCGTGGACGGAATCTTCATATCTTCACGATACTTCGCAACTGTTCTTCGAGTTACGTCTATTCCTTCCGCCTTGAGACGCGCGGTGATCTGCTCGTCAGTGAGGGGATGCTGTGAATCTTCTTCTTCGATCATCTTCTTCACTCTACGCTTCAAGATGAGTAGCGGCGTCGCGCTGCCGGCCGAGCCCTGCACCGCTTCCGAGAAGAAATACCGCAGCTCAAACACACCCTGCGGCGTGTCGGCGTACTTGCTGGCTACAGCGCGGCTGACCGTAGAGGGATGTACGCCAATCTCCTCGGCCACTTCTTTGATCATCATCGGCTTAAGCAAGTCGATGCCGTGTTCCAGAAAGTCGATCTGCCTGCGAACAATGGATTGGCAGACTTTCAGAATGGTCTGCTTGCGCTGTTCGATATTTTTGATGAGCTGGATAGCCGCCGCGTAGCGATCCTTGACGTAGTTACGAATTTCCTTGCTCGGCTCCTGATCGCGATCGAGCATCTTCCGGTACTGGGCGTTTAACCGAAGCTGGGGAAGATCGTCATCGTTGAGCTGGATGATGTACTCGTCGCCTTCCTTGAAGATGTAGACATCCGGTTCAATCTGACGGGCGCCCTGGTCGGAGTAGCGCAGGCCAGGGTAAGGATCCAGGTGACGGATGACATCCAGAGCGATCTGGATGTGCTCGAGCGGGCGGCCCAACACCTTGGCGAGTTCCTTGAACTGGCGGGTCTCGACCAACTTAAGGTGGTTGGAAACAATCTGCCAGGCTACGCCGCCTTTGCCGTTCCGGCTTTCAAGCTGCAGCAGCAGGCACTCCCGGACGTCTTTGGCGCCGATGCCGGCGGGATCGAGCGATTGCACGATCCGCAAACCTTCCTCGATCTCCTCCATGGTGTGCTGGCCGGTATCGGCGATTTCTTCGAGGGTTGCGGTGAGATAACCGTTCTCGTCCACGTTGCCGATGATGTTGTCGGCGGCGTCGCGCACGTCTTCCGACATCACCAGCACACTCAACTGCGAGTTCAGGTGGTCGGCTAGGGTAACTGGGGAGGAAAGGAAGGTTTCAAAAGAGGGCTTCTCGACGGATTCGGATGCGGGACTCTTGTAACCGGGATCCAGATAATCGTCGAAGAAGGTACCGAAGTCGATCTCGTCGAAGGGATCCTTGTCGGTTTTCTGATCGGGGGTGGTTTCGGTTTCAGGCGCAGGCGTTGTGGCGGCTGGTTCGGCGGCCGTTTCGATGGAGGGGAGAGCGGGGCCGTCGTAATCAAACCCAGCGGCAGCTTCTGTTCCATCCGCGGCGACACCGGGCTCGGCAGCCGCTGCGCCATTCACGGTTTCAAGAATGGTTTGATCGGAAGGCTCGGAGGTGCGCTCGGATTCAAGGATGGCCTGCACTTCTTCGGGCGTCAGCTCTTCGACGCCATCGAGCGATTCCTCGAGGACCGGATTCTCGGCAATTTCCTGCGTGATCATATCCTTCAGCTCCAGGCGGTTCAGCTGAAGGACCGTGACCATCTGGACGAGTCCCGGCGTCAGGATCTGCTTCTGCGCGACTTTCAGTTGCAGTCTGGGCGAAAGCATGGACATTCTGTACTCATCATAACACCGTAACAACAAGCCTTCGGCTTGTCGGGCCAAGTCGGAGACTTACCCTACGGAGGACTTATAATCACGGCGATGGGCAGTTCTCCTTCATCCCGCGCGGCCGGCCAGGCTAGGCCCTATCTCTCGATTTATTTCGTAAACATTTTCGTTCGCGATCAAGAGCGCAGTCTGCGATTTTACGTGGATCAGCTTGGATTTGATCTGGCCTTCGACGCCAGCTATCAAGCGGGGCACCGATGGGTAGCGGTGGCGCCACCCGATGGTTCCACAGTGCTTTTGCTGATTCAACCTAAGCGCGATTCGGCGGAGTATAAACTGATCGGCCGGGCCACGCAGGTTGTGCTGGTAACCGAAGACGTCACGGCGACGTTTCGGGATTGGCGCGAGCGCGGGGTCCGATTCGGGTTTACGCCGCGCCTGAGGCGGGTCAAGTATGAACCGTCCAGGCCCGTACCGCAGGCTGAAGGAGGCACGCCGGCCTGGGGCGGAGTGTTTACTCGTTTCGAGGATATTGACGGAAATTCTTTTACGCTGGTCAGCATCGACGAAATGAGCCGGACCATCCAGGCCAAACGCCGCGCGGCAGCCGAGAAACTGGAGGCGGAACGATACGCCGCTCAGGAACTGGAAATCGCGAAACAGGTGCAGGCCCGGCTGTTCCCGCAAACGAAGCCGGCCTGCGGGACGCTGGACTACGCGGGCATTTGCATTCAGGCGCGACAGGTGGGTGGCGATTATTACGATTTTCTGGATTTGGGCCATCAGCGCCTGGGCCTGGTGGTGGGCGACATTGCGGGCAAAGGAATGGCAGCGGCTCTGTTGATGGCCAATCTACAAGCGAACTTGCGCAGCCAGTACGCAGCCGCGCTGGATCAGCCGCAATTGCTGCTGCGCTCGGTGAACCAGCTCTTCTACGAAAATACGGTGGACAGCGCCTACGCCACGCTCTTTTTTGCGGAATATGATGGACGGACCGAGCGGCTGCGCTATGTGAACTGCGGGCATTTACCGGCTTTACTACTGCGCAGCGACGATACTTTTGAACGGCTCGGGTCTACATGCACAGTGCTCGGGCTATTCAAAGAATGGGATTGCGCGCTCGGGGAAAACGATTTCCGTGCCGGTGACACGTTGGTGCTTTACACGGATGGCGTGACCGAAGCGTTCAACGATGCGGATGAAGAATTCGGAGAAAAGCGCTTGATGGAGGCGATTCGGCGTCATCGGCATCGGTCATCCGAGGATTTGCTCACGGCGATCGTTGAGGATGTCCGCCAATTCAGCCCGCGTGAGCAGTACGACGATATTACGCTGATCGTGGCGAAGTGCCAGCCGAGTTAGTCCGTTACGCAGGCGAAGCGAGTTTAGTCAATCAATTCGTCCCATCCGAGCGCGTACCCCAAAGCGCGCTTCACCTCCCGATGCCGCGACGGTGGCAATGCACCGACGCGCGAATCGAGCCACTGGCGCGCCGCGGTGCGGATATTGTCAAGGTTCGCGACACATACGGAGGGCAGTCCTTCGCGGCGCCCAAGCTTGACTTCCACTGAAATGGTGCGGACGGTGGTGGTGATCTCAGCGACAATGAACTTATTCAGATACTGATATGCATCATTGCGGCTTAACAGCAAAACGGGACGCCGGCCTGCCGGCGGAGGCAAATTAGCCCACCAGATCTCGAACTGCCTCACGGCTTATACGCCTCGGCCGTGGACCAGTCGTCGCCATCCAGCGCCGAGTCCGGCTGTTTGCGGTACGCTTCACGCATGGCGCGGTACTCCGCCTGACGGATAGCCTTGCGAATCGCTTGTCGAACAAACTCGGACCTCTGGCGTTTTCCGGGTGCTGCAACGCGGTTCAATGCTGTTAGCGTCGGCTCATCCAGTTGGATCAAGAGCGCCTTCATATACCTTCATTATATAGAAAGTTGATATGCTTCCGGCACTCGGGGCGGCGGTGGATTGATGGGCGATGCCTGCTGTTTACTGCTGTTCCGGACCCCATTTGATGGTGAATGAACCTTTTTCATCTACGATGGTGTAATCCGGGGGCGGTTGAAAGAGGCTTTGATCCGGCTCGCTGCGGGAGATATTGGTCAGCTTCTCGGTGCGATCTCCGGAGCGCGGAGACATCGATTTATTGAGGACCGGAACCTTCAATTCCGGCGATCTCCAGTTCTCGTGCACAGAGGTAATCGGGCGGTCGTTACCCACTGAGCCTTCCGGCCATGTGATGGTAGTGCGCGTCCCCTCCGCCAGCACTCCCTCGATGATCTGGTTCTCCAATTTTTCGTGGACCGTTTGGGGGGCATTCGATTCGGCGGCGGGCGTTGCTGCCTCTGTCTGCTTCACCTGGCTCACGAACGCCTGCGCCCGGCTTGCGGCGGTAGTCCCTGCCACCGGGGCTAACAGCATCTGTCTGTGCGCGACTTTTCCGAGGACGTCCAGCGTGTATTTGACTTGGCCAACGGGATCCGTGATTTCGATCAGGATTGGCCGCTCGGTAGCGTTGGGCGCCATGTCGGCCGGGCCCTGGAACGGGGATCTTTCTTCGCGCGTCCGGCCGAACGAATCCCGATAGACCTTGGTGGGCGTCCAGGTGTGCGTGATATGTGTACCATCGGCGAGGGTCTGGACGGTCTCCGTCACTATCTCGCCCGAATAAGGGGCGCCGGTGACGGGCGTGAACCGGGACTGCGCACCAATGTGCACCTCCCCTCGAAATCCGCCGGGGCCGGTGCCTCCACTCGCGGCGTATTGTCCGAACGCGGTTAGGCAACCGAGCGCCATCAACAAAGCCAGACGCGTCATAGTATCGACCTCTGCCGGTATTATGCGGCGGACCGCTGTGGAAGTCAACGGAAAGAGCGCAAGGTTGCGAACATTTAATCGTGAAATCTGAATGAATATTCGAGATTAAGGGGTAGGCCCGCGTGATCGTATGATTATGGAATGACTGTTCATGAAGTGCTGGTCCAATACGAGTCCAGATTAGTCGAACTGCAGGCAAGCATAGCCCAGCTCATTTTGCCGCATGCGCAGGCTGTGGGCGTTCTTGCGATTGCCGTTGGGTTGTTCCTGGCAGTCAGTCTTTACGCCATTCGGGGGCAGGTGTCCTTTCTCTGGTCATCATTGCCGATTCCCGTGGTGGTTGTTTCCGCGCGACGACTGAAGCGGAATCGCGAAATGGAATTCCGGATGTGGCGCCTGAAGCGCTTCTACGACCGTGCCGTGCAGCGGGTGAAAGGAAACTGGGCTCGCTCCGGAAGCACGGGAGAAGAGTTTAGCGATCGAGGGCACGTCTATGCAACGGACTTACATGTTGTCGGCGAGGGATCTCTTTTCCAGTTGCTTTGTACTGTCCGAACGTCGATTGGCCGTCGCGGGCTAGCCAATTATCTGTTGAAACCTCCGGTCGTCGAAGAGACACTTTTGCGCCAGGAAGCTGTCCGCGAACTGCAAGGAGGGACGAATATCCGCGAGAGCATCGCAACGCTCGGCGAATTTGAGTTTCAAGAATCACAGCAGGACACTTTCGAGGAATGGTTGAGTTCCTCCAGGCTTTCCGTCGCGCGTCTGCCGCGCGTTACGCTTGCCATTACGTCGGGGCTACTTGCCGGCATTGTTCTCGCGGGCTTGTTAGGGATGGTTTCTTGGACCAACGTCGCAATCTGGACATGTCCCCTGATCGCCTTTCACGCTGGGGTGGGCCTCTGGTTCCGAAACCGTGTAAATGGAATGCTTAGCTGGCTGCGCCCGGTGTCCCTCGAAACGCGAGTGTTGCGAGAAGGTCTTCAGCTCATGGAAGCAACGCAATTTAGATCGGCCAAGCTGCGGCAACTCGCCGAGCAAGTCCGCAATGGCTCTGGCGCTATTCGGAAACTGGAGCGGATGCTGGATGCACTCGATCAACGGGACAAAGATTGGTTTTACTACCCCTCGCGCGCTCTTTTGGCCGGTACGCAATTGTGCATGGCAATCGAGCAATGGCGAACGGAGCACGCAGGTTCACTCAGGGTGTGGCTGCAGGCATGGGCGGAATTTGAAGCGTTAAATGCGCCGGCGACTTACAGCTTCGAGAATCCGGATCATACATTTCCAGAGTTTGCGAGTGGTGCGGCGCACTTCGAAGGGCGGGAAACGGGACATCCACTGCTCGCGCGCGTGTCCTGTGTTGTAAACGACGTGGAATTGAACCGCGAGTGTGCGTTCTATGTGGTAAGCGGATCGAATATGTCGGGGAAAAGCACGCTCCTGGGAACGATCGGATTGAATGCAGTGCTCGCGTTCGCCGGCGCTCCGGTGCGTGCACGCGCACTTCGATTGTCCGGTCTTTCGATTGTTGCATCGCTCGCGGCGATGGACTCCTTGTTGAACGGAAAATCGAGATTCTTGGCGGAAGTTGACCGGCTGCGCCAGGCCATCGAGTCAGGCGCGCCGGGCCGGCCGGTGTTATTTCTCGTGGATGAGATCTTCGGCGGCACTAACTCGCGCGACCGCCGCATAGCGGCAGAAGCGGTAGTACGTACACTGATAAACCGAGGGGCGATCGGACTATTGTCGACGCATGATCTCGCGCTCACCGAAATCGCAAGCGCGGAGGGGATGAGTGGAGTTAATATGCACATGGCTTCCAGAAATGAGGGCAACCCGATGGATTTCGATTACCGATTAAAGCCGGGGGTCACAACCGAAACCAACGCGCTGACTATCGCCAGGATGGCAGGCGTGCCGGTTTAGGACGTTGCGGTTTCATTCCGAGCGTGCGACACGCCTACGCTACAATGACCAGCGTGCCCGAACCATCCCCCGATTACCACGAAACTTTGGCGAAGGTTGCGATTTTTTCGGGGCTTTCCCTTGAGGAATTGGGCTTTCTTGCCCAGCGCGCCGTCCCGAGGCATTGCTCGCCGGGGGAAATCCTTTTCAGCGAGGGCGAGCAGTGCGCGGGACTCTATGTGGTGGAGCGCGGGCATATCCGCATCTTCAAAAGCTCCGCCAGCGGGCGTGAGCAGGTGCTCAGCATCGATGGGCCGGGAAATTCGGTGGCGGAGGTGCCCGTGTTTGATGGTGGAAACTACCCGGCCTCCGGTTCCGCGGTGGATCATGCCACGTTGCTTTTGATCCGAAAGCAGGATTTCCAGGCGCTCTGCCTGGAACATCCCCAAGTGGCGCTTAAAGTTCTTCGCGTGGTGGGCACGCGACTGCGGAGGCTGGTGGGGATCATTGAAGAGCTCTCGTTCGCCACCGTGAGGCACCGGCTCGCGGCGTTTCTCTTACGTCTGGCACAGCGAGAAGGAAAGCGCACGGCGGAAGGCGTCGAGATTGAGCTTCCAGCTAGTAACCAGGAACTGGCATCGCAGATCGGCACGGTGCGCGAACTGGTATCGCGCAACCTCTCCCGCTTCCAGGCGGAAGGGTTCCTCAAGATCGAAGGCCGCAGCATCGTGATTCTGGATCAAAAAGCGCTGGAATCGGAGCTCGACGGCGCTCAGTAAGCCGCCTGTGACAAAAGTCATCGCAATAAGCGCAGGCAAAGCATAGACTCATGCTTTAGAGCTTGTCGAACAACCGTGCGGCAAACCGACTCCCTCACGGTCGCGGTTCGGTAAGCGGCGGTTCAAGGAGAAACCCATGAGTGTGATGACGGAGAAAACGGTCCGGGAAATTGCTGTGGAATTTCCGGGATCCACTCGAGTTTTCGAGAAGCTGGGGATCGACTATTGCTGTGGCGGCGGACGGCCGCTGGAACAGGCCTGCCAATTGGCCAATGTTTCACTGGAGCAAGTTGTCGATTCTCTGGAAATGGCGGAAACCGAGGCCCGCGCGAAGCTCAAAGACAGGGACTGGCAGAGGGAGCCTCTCTCCGATCTGATCGCGCACATTCAGAACACCCACCACAAGAACACGCGCGAAGAGCTCGCACGTCTGGGACCGCTAGCCGACAAGGTGTGCAAGGTCCACGGAAAGAATCATTCCGAACTGGCGGAGATTCGCACTGCTTTCGGAGTTCTCTCGCAGGAACTGACGACACACATGCTGAAGGAAGATTCAGTTCTGTTCCCGCATATCGTGCGCATGGAGGAATCCGTCATCCAGAAAGAGCCGGTATTGCCGCCGCCTTTTGGAACAGTGCGCAATCCAGTGGCGATGATGATGCACGAGCATGACGTGGCCGGAATCGGATTGCGCGACCTGCGCCGGGCGAGCAACGGCTACACCGCGCCGCCGGATGCCTGCATTAGTTATCAGACGTTGTACGGAGCTCTGGCCGAGTTCGAAACCGATTTGCATCAGCACATC
>Ga0182024_10011925_pt1 | contig 17322 bp, 16 predicted proteins | sample P32metaG_FD_120480 | JGI IMG/M metagenome (GOLD analysis project Ga0182024, IMG submission 120480) | Permafrost microbial communities from Stordalen Mire, Sweden - P3-2 metaG (Illumina Assembly) | ecosystem: Environmental > Terrestrial > Soil > Wetlands > Permafrost | place: Sweden: Stordalen...
ATGCTGCCGATGATCCGCACGCGCTGGGGCCGCGTCATCAACATCTCTTCCGTGGCGGCTCTGACCGGCAATCGTGGCCAGGTCAACTATTCCGCCGTCAAGGGCGCGCTGAACTCCGCCACGCGTTCGCTGGCGCTGGAACTCGCCAGTCGCGGCATCACCGTCAACGCCGTGGCGCCCGGTATCATCGCCAGTGACATGAGCGCCGGGCACTTCGATGACGCGACCATCGCGCGGCTGGTGCCGATGCAGCGCAGTGGCGGCGCCGACGAAGTGGCGCACCTGGTCGATTTTCTGGCCGGCGATGCTGCCGGCTACATCACCGGTCAGGTCATCTCGATCAACGGCGGCATGATCTAGCAACATCGGCCTGGATCTGGGGGTCATTTCGCAGCAAATACAACAGTGCGGGGTTATAGTGAAGTCATGAAATTGCCGAGTCCGACCCACGCACTGCTGACCTGCTTGCTGCTCGCACTGGCGAGCCCGGGCGCACAGGCGGCCGGCTTCTGGCCATTCAAGTCCAGTGCCAGCAAGACCAGGCACCCCGGCACTACGCTGCACGGCAGCGTGCAGCAGGCGGTGCGCCCGCTGGGCAATCACACGCAGGTCAAGCCGCTCGGCGGCGGTACGCGCAAACCCCCCAAGACCATTCTGGCCAAGCGCCCCCCCTGAGCAGCCTCAGGTCGAGGCCGCTTAAGCCTGGAGCGCCAGTTGCGGCGGCGGTGCGAGCTTCCAGCGCCGATGAGTCCACATCCAATTAGCCGGGTCCGCCCGGATCTCGGCCTCGAGAAACTTCGCATAGCGGGCCGTAAAGGCCTCCGGCTCGAGCTGCTCGCCGTCGGCCATCAGCGGCAGAAACGACATCTGATAATGCCCGCGAGCGGTACGCCGCATGGAGACAAAATAAGTCGTATAGCCGGTCATGCGCGCGATCTCGCCAGGACCGGGATAAAACGCCGTTGGCCGCCCCAGGAAGGTCACCCATTGACGACCGCCGCTGGAGGCCGGGATCTGATCGGCCATCAGTGCAATCACGTGCAGCTGGCCGCGACGGCGCGCAACCGCACGCAGCAGCTTCTTGGCGGCCACCATGCGGGCGCCGAACCGGCCGCGCAAACTCAACAGCGCCCGGTCCGCGCCGACGGTGTGCAGCGGCTTGTAGGCCGCATCGAGTGGTGATCCGATCTGCAGTACCGCGCTCTGCAACTGCCATTCCCAATTGCCGAGGTGCGCGGCCAGCAAGATCACCGAGCGGCCGGCAGCGAGTTCGGCGCGCACCGTCTGCAGATTGGTGATCGGCACGCGGCGCCGCAATTCGTCGGCCGAGATGCTCGCCAGCTTGAGGAATTCGACCACGATCTGGCCGAGTCGCCAGTAGTAGCTGTTGACGATCGATCCGATCCGGGCCGGCGCGAATTCAGGGAAACAGCGCTGCAGGTTGCCGCGCGCGATATTGACGCGGTAGCGCAGTACATAGCGCAGCAGCAGCGACAACAGCGGCGCGAAGGCATACAGCAGCCAGAACGGCAGCAGGCCCACGCCCCGCAACCAGAGCGGCATTGGAGTGTTCTGCTCCGCGGCAACGCTACTCGACATGACTCAAGTGTAGGTGCTGGCGACGCGTTTGGCAGTGGTGTCGCGCAATCTTTTGCCAAGCGTCGGGCTTGACCGCAGAATCCCGCTCATGCTCTGGATCAAATCGCTGCACCTGATGGCCGTGATCGCCTGGCTCGCCGGACTGTTCTATCTGCCGCGTATTTTCGTGCATTACGCCGAGGGTCAGGCGCGCGGCGAAGACGTGCGCCGCCTGATCATCATGGGGCGCAAACTGTTTGGCTTCATGACCGTCATGGGACTGCTGGCGATGCTGTTCGGCCTGTGGCTGTGGCTGGGTTTTCACGACAGCGGCCGCTGGTTGATGGTCAAGCTGGTGCTGGTGCTGGGGCTGATCGGCTATCACATCGCCTGCCGGTGGCTGCTCGGCCGGGTGCAGCGGGGTGCGCCGCTGCCGAGCGGCCTGGCGCTGCGGCTGTTCAATGAAGCCGCACTGCTGCTGGTGGTGCCGATCATCATTCTCGCGGTGGTCAAGCCGTTCTGAGCGTAACTCGGCGCGCACTCAGAGCACCCGGAGCACTCAGAGCGTGCGGCTGAAGCGCACTGCGCCGGCCGCACGCCGCGACAGTCGCGCATCGAATGCCATGCAGACATTGCGCAGAAAGGCGCGTCCCCGCTCGGTTACGCGGCAGCCCGCGGCTTCCAGCTCCACCAGCCCATCGGCCGCCAGCCCGGCCAGGCGCTGGTGGATATCGGCCAGAAATCCGGTGTATTGCGCGGGCGCCTCCCAACTGGTCCGCAGCCGAGTCATCAACCGCAGGATGTGACCGCGCAAAATACGGTCCTCCTCATCGAGCACATGGCCGCGATGAATCGGCAACTCTCCGCCCTGTACGCGCTGCTGGTAGCAGCGCAGGTCCTTCTCGTTCTGCGCGAACGCGTCGCCGGCGTCGCCGATCGCCGATACGCCCAATCCAATCAGCGGCAGTGCGCAGGCGTCGGTGTAGCCCATGAAGTTGCGGTGTAGCGCCCCCGACTGCTGCGCCTTCCAGAGCGCGTCGGATTCGAGTGCGAAGTGATCCAGGCCGATCTCACGATAGCCCTCGCGCTCGAGCCGTTCGCGACCGAGCTCGTAGAGTTGCCGCCGGCGCGGCGCGTCCGGCACATCGGGCTCGCTGAAGCGGCGCTGACCGGGCTTGATCCAGGGTACGTGCGCATAGCCGTAGAGAGCGATGCGGTCCGGCCGCAAGCGGCAGACCGCATCCATGGTCGCCTCAATGCCGGCGCTGGTCTGCAGCGGCAGACCATAGATCAGGTCAAAATTGACGCTGTTGAATCCGAGCGTGCGCGCCGCCCGGCTGACCTCGGCCACGCAGCGCTCGCTCTGGACGCGATTGACGATCTCCTGCACCCGCGGGTCGAAGTCCTGCACGCCGATCGAAATACGCCGAAACCCATGGCGCGCCAGCACACTGAGTTGCTCGCTGCCGGTAACGCGCGGGTCGACTTCCACCGAGCAGCGAGCATCCGCGCGCAACGGCGCGCGCACCGACAATCGCGACAGCAGGGTATCGAGCTCAGCGGCGTCCAGAAAGGTCGGCGTTCCCCCACCCAGGTGCAGCTCGCCGAGTTCCAGGCGTTGACGCCCGAGCGCCTGCAGGTACAGATCGAGCTCCGCCAGCAGCGTGTCCAGGTACGGCGGCACCACGCTATGGCTGCGGGTGATGCGGGTGTTGCAACCGCAGAACGTGCACAGCGACCGGCAGAAGGGGATATGCAGGTACAACGCGGCGCCGCGCTCGCCGCCGGTATCCAGCGCGCGCGCCAGATGAGTCAACCACTGCTCGGTTGCGGGCGTCGTTTCCCAGTACGGCACGGTCGGGTAACTGGTGTAGCGCGGCCCGGCGAGGTCATATTTGGCGAGCAGCGAATCGGCAACCACGGCGCTCATCCGAACATCTCCCGTTGCACCCGCAGCGCCAGCTTGATGTTGGATTCGGGTGTGCTCTGCAGCACTCCGTGGCCCAGGCCGCAGACCCAGCCCGCGCGCAATGCGGCCGGTTGCTGCAGCAGTCGCGCAAAACTGCCGCGCAGGCGCGACTCGAGTTCGGCGGGCGGCAGCAGCAGCCACTGCGGATCGATGTTGCCCTGCACGCTGCGACCCTCATCCTGAGTGCGCAGCACGTCGATCAGATCGTGGCGCCAGTCGATGCCGAGGCACTGCAGATCGATGTCCCGCAGGGCGCTCCAGTGCGCCGGACCGGTATCGCGAGAATAGTAGATGACCGGTGTCAGCGGACAACGCGCCCGAAACTCGCGCATTACGGCGGCCAGCGGTTGCGCCGCATGGCGTGCAAACTGCTGTGCCGTGAGCGCGCCGGCAGCGGTGTCGAAGATCGCCACGCAGTCGGCTCCGGCCTGCGCCTGCAGCGCCATGTTGGCGGCCAGCAATTCGCACAGGCGCTGGTTGAATCCCTGGTACAGCCCATCATCGAGGCCGTTCAGACCGGTGCGCGCGAAGCCCTCGTGGGAGCCGGCGACCGCATACGCGTAGAGCGTGAACGGGCCGCCGACGAAGCCGATCAGGCCGGTCGATGCCGGCAGCCGCGTGCGCAACAGTTCGATGGCGCGTGCCTGGAAATCCATGTGCGCGGCGCGGGCCGCACCGCCCGTGAGCCTGGCCAGATCGGCGGCGGTGCGCAGATGCCAGTCGAGCTGCGGTCCCGGCGCGTAGCGCAATCCCATGCCCATGGCTTCGAGCGGAAACAGCAGATCGGAGAACAATATGGCAGCGTCGAAACCGAATTCCTCGATCGGTCCGAGCGTCACCTCGGCTGCCAGTTGCGGCTGACGGCACAGATCGATGAACTCGTGCCGTGAGCGCAAGGCCTGGTAGTGGCGGTGGTAGCGACCGGCCTGACGCATGAACCAGACCGGCGGCCGCCCGGTATTGCGGCATGACAGCGCGCTCAGCAGCAGCGGTTCACTCACGTCGCATCTCCGTGAGCAGATAGCCGACGCCACGAATACTGCGGATCACGCGCGGATCGGCGGCGTCGACCTCGACCAGCTTGCGCAGCCGCACGATAAAATTGTCGACCGTGCGTGAGGTCGGGAACTCATCCGCCGACCAGGCGCGATCGAGAATTTCATCGCGGCTGACCGCTTTGCCGAGCCGCTCAGCCAGCAGTCGCAGCACCGCGCATTCCTTGTGGGTCAGCGTCTGGGTTTCGCCGTCGACGGTGGCAACGAAGCGCTCGAAGTCCACCAGCGCGCGGCCGATATGGACCTGGCCGCGCATCTCGCCGGGCACCTGTGCCAGATCCTGCGCGCGCTTGAGGCAATTCTGAATCCGCAGCAGCAGCTCGCGAAAATGAAACGGCTTGCCGACGTAGTCATCGGCGCCCAGTTCGAGCCCGCGAATCCGGTCCTCGGCGTTGGCGTGCGCCGTCAGGAACAGGATGGCGGTGGCGGGCGCGCGCGCGCGCAGCTGGCGCGCGAGATCGAAGCCGCTGCCGTCGGGCAGACCGACATCGAGCACCGCCAGCTGGAAAGTGTTCTCGGCAATCGCCCGTCGCGCGCTGGCAAGCGAATCCGCGCGCGTGACGGCGAAACCCGCTGCGCTGAGTCGCTCGATGAGCGTCTCGGCGACGTTCGGCTCGTCTTCGAGCAGCAGCAGGCGGGTAGCGGTGCTCATCGGCAACGATCTCAGGTGGCGAGGCGAAACCAGAGCTCGGCGCGGAATCCGTCGCCGGGGGCGGTATCGAAACGGGTTCTGCCACCCATGCGCTGCATCAGGCGGCGCACCAGGTAAAGGCCGACGCCGGCGCCGCTCGAACCGGGCCCGCGGCCGAACAGGCGCCCGAGCCTTCCGGTGCCGGCGAGCACGCCCTGACCGTTGTCCTGGTACTCGAGCAGCAGTTGCCGATTATGCCGGCTCGCGCTCAGACGCACCTGCACCGGACTGATGCGCGCATGGCGCACGGAGTTTTCCACCAGGTTGCGCAGGATCATGGTCAGGGCGGCCGCATCGGCTTGAATCGGCGGCAACGCCGCATCGAGCGGCGCGCGCAGCTCGAGCGCCGCGCCGTGCGCCTCTGCGATGTCCTCGAGCGCGCGCGCCAGCCACGGTTGCAGTGGAATGGATTGCTCGCGCAGTGGGCCGCCGCCCTCGATGCGCGCGAGTTCCAGGGTCTTGTCGATCTGCGACTCGAGCCGATGCGAGTCCTCGAGCAGCCGTCGCACCAGCTCGGCGCGCGCTTCGCCTTCAGCTATCGCCTCGGCCTGCAGGCGGATGCTGGTGAGCGGCGTGCGCAGCTCGTGCGTCACCGAGGCGAAGAACGCCTGCATGGCACGCGCGCGCCGATGCTCGCGCCAGTAGAGCCATGCCAGTAGCAGCGATACCGCCAGCAGCAAGGCCAGCGATGTGCTCGACTCCCCGATCAGCATGAGGCGCGTGCGCGACCACTGCGCGGCGGCCACCCCGGGGTCGCCACCGCGCAGGGCCTCGAGCTGGCGCGCCTGGCGCTCGATGACCGTGGCCCACCACATCACCAGCACAATCTGCAGCGATAGCCAGAGCGCCGCGGCCACTGCCAGCAAGCGCGCACGCCGCATCGGCAAGATGCTCAAGACGCCCTTGCCGGCGCTGCCTCTCACAGCCGCAGCCACGAACGCCATTGCGTCACCGACGGAAACATGGAGAGATTCTGCACCCGCGCGCGGCGCAAGTGATCGTAGGTCTTGCCCGGACCGCAGGCGTGCTGCACGCTGAGTCCGGCGAGCGGCCGCCAACGATCGAACTGCGCGCTGCTGTGCCAGTAGCAGTGGGTCGCGTCCGCGGGCGGCGCAGCCGCATCGGTGGCGGCCTCGGCCGCCGTCGGTTCACGGTGCCGATAAGTGCCGATCGCCTGGCCCGGCAGCCAGCCGTCGAGTGCACCGGCGTGCGTCAGCACGGTCCAACGCGGCAATGGCGCCAGTTGCAGCAGCGGCTCGCGCAGCAACGGTTCCAGCAACGCGAAGCCCAGGCCGTCAGCGCAGCCTTCGACCCACAAGCCGCGTTCCGCCAGCGTTCGCCAGGTGGCAAGTCCAGGCACGTAGATGCGACAGCCTGGTTTGATGTGTGCGAGCGACGGCTCGGGTAGCGCTCGCCCATGCGCAATGAACAGCGCCTCGGCGGCGGGCAATCGCTCGAGACTGCTGGCGATGCCTGTCGCCAGCGCTTCGATCGCGGCGCGCTCCGCGCGGCTGCCGTCCCAGGCGCGGATGGCACCGCTGGTCGCAGGTAGCGGCTGCGCTGGGGTCCAGCGCAGTTGCGGCTCCTGTCCCGCATCGCGCAGATACAGCAGTGAGCCCAGTTCCGGCACTTCGATCTGCGTGGCGCCGAAGCGTTGATGGCAGCCGCCACCACGCTCGGCCAGCATTGCCCGCTCGGCATCGACCGCGCGTCGCGTCGGCGCATGATCGAGCTGCGCCAACAGGTGCGCCGTGGCCGCATCCTCGGCGCGGCACTCGAGGCCGAGCGCGCCCTGCGCGGGCGCGGCCGGACAGGCGGACAGCGGCAGAACCATGCGGGGTAGCGGTGGTAACAGGTGCTCGAGCAGGGAGTGCCCGGTTTCATCGGCCCAAAGCCGCGCCAGGCCCGCGAAGGCCAGCACGATGCCGTCCAGCTGACGGGCCGAGCCGCGAGTCTCGTGCAGCCGCCGCAGCCGCGAGTCGACATTGCCGCGCAGCTCGATCACGCGGATGTCGATGTCCTTGTGGCTCGGGTGCGGCAGCGCCTGTTGCAGGAACTCGGGTACCAGGCCCATGCGGCGCGGCGAAGAGGTTCCGAGCGTGATGCCCTGCCCGGCCGCCAGCCGTTCGGGCACGTCGCGGGCAAAAAGGGCAATGTCAAAGGGCTGTTCGCGTTGCGGTACGGCCGCGAGGCGCAATCGTGGTGTGCGCTCGATACTCAGGTCCTTGTAGGAATGCACGGTGAAATCGATGGCGCCGTCGAGCAGTGCGGCGTCGATTTCGGCCGTAAAGAACTCTTTGCCGTCGACCGACGATAGGGGTCTATCCTGGATGCGGTCGCCGCGCGTCTCGATGCCGACCAGCTCGACGCTCAGGCCGGGGTGCAGACGTTCGAGCTTGCGCGCGATAGCGGCGCTCTGTGCGCGCGCCAGCACCGAGCGGCGGGTGCCGAGCTTCACTGGGCGCGAGGACATGACTCAGACGACGTAGAAGGCCGCGAGATCTTCCCAGCTGTGCGGGTGCGAGGAATGGACGCTCAAGTCCCGCAGCAGGGCTTTCTCGAGGCAGGCGCTGCGCGCGCGCTCGATCTGCCGGCGACGCACGTCCGAATGCGCCTGCAGCATCTCGAACAGCGTGCCGAGACTGACGAATTCGGGCAGATCTTTCCAGGGCGACAACGCCTCGGCACCGGCCCCGAGGTGGATGATGCGTCCACCGCCGATCGAGCGCGCACGCCAGGCGGCCACGCGGGCCTCATCGGCCTTCGGTTCCGGCGGCACGCAGAGGACCACCCGCGAAGCGCTACGCCAGGCAGCCAGCTCGGACGCCGAATCAGCCTCGATGATGCGCACCGGGCGATCGGGCGCGCGCTTGGCAAGCTCCACCGCCAGCGCACGCGCGCGCTCGCGCGTGCGGTTCCAGATCCAGAGCTCCGAGCCCGTGAGCCAGGGGGCGACCGACTGGGCCAGTTGGCCAGCGCCCAGCAGCAGTGTCGGTCCGGAACCGGCCGCCTCACCGAGCAACCGCCGTACCTGGGAACCGTACGAGACGCTGCCGAGCTTGCCCAGATGCTGGGCGCGAATTTCCTTGGCGTCCTGGAACAGCTGCTGGATCCACGGCGCCAGTCGCTTGGACAGCGCCGACTCGTGGCTGCAGAATTCCCGCCAGGACTCCTTGATTTGACCGAATATCTCGGTCTCCGCGACCAGCTTGCTTTCCAGGCCGCAGCAAAATCGCAACAGGAAGGCGTAGGCGTCCGAGCCTTCGAAGTGTTCAAGCGCGCCATCGGCCGGGAACTGGCTACGGGCCGCCACCAGCGCAGCGGCGCCGAGCAGCACCGCAACCCGGCGTTGGCAGGTCTGGATCGGGAATACGGCAGGCTCGCCGGCACTGTGGGATGCCGCAGCGGGCGCGAGATCGCCCCCGCGCCATTGCAGTACGTTGAGAGACCGCAATTCCATGCCAGGAAGGCTAGCGCGCGGGCCGCCGCGTGTGTCATGGCCGTGTCATGCCAGGGGTGAAATTGCCCGCCAGGCATCGCAATTTCGGGCAAATGCAGGCAGTTCCGTCTCGCCGCTAGCCGCCATCGCCGGCCGTGATCCACTGCCGGGGTTATGCCATGATTCGTGTGCCTGCAACGGGGGGAGCCACTATGAATGAGCCGGCCAGCGAGGATCGTGGCAGCCAAGCTGCGCTGCAAAACCTCAATTCGGTGCTGACCGCCGACGAGAAACTCGAGGCCTGGGCAATCCAGCGGCGGGTGTTCGCGTTGAGTCATCGCCGCGTGGCCCTTGGCGCCACCAGCGGGCGCTTCCTGGCGGTGGTGCGACCGATGTTTGGCGGCTTCGATCTCACCGACGTGCGCTGGCAGGACCTCAAGGAGGTGCACCTGCACGTCGGCATCGTGGGCGCGAGCCTGCAACTGACTGCCTTCACCGGCACCGATCTGGCATCCGCCTCCGGCCCCACGCGTGTGCTGATCTATGAGGGTCTGCGCAAGGACCAGGCGCAAGCGCTCTACCGCATCTGCCAGGCCCACGACCAGGCGTGGCGCGAGAAGCGTCGCGTGCGCGATCTCGAAGAGCTGCGCGCCCGCTCGGGCGGCATTCAGCTCGGCGCCAGTCCCGCGCCGGCTGCGGCCGGTGACGGCGATGCGGCAGGTCGCCTGCGCAACGCCAAATCGATGCTCGAATCGGGGCTGATCACCGATTCCGAGTACGAGGCCCTCAAGGCCAAGATCATCAGTAACGTCTAGACAGACGGGCGCCTGCGCGGGCGCCCGCTCGCTACTGCGCCATGCCCGGCTTGTCGACCTTCTTATAGCCAGCGGGCACCTCGAAGGCGGCGCTCGGGATCGCGCCGGTCGTGATGGCCACGGTCTCGGTGCTCATCTGGAACATCTGCACCATGCCCGGGGCGACCGGGTTCGGGGCGGCCTGCTGCTGCGAATCGTCCTTCTTGTGCAGTTTGTTGAACAGGCTCATGGCCGCGCCGCTAACCGCGGCACTCGGTGAGGTCGGAAAACCGCCCGAACTCGAACTCGAACTCGAGCCCGAGTTGTCGCTGCCGCCGCTGCCACCACTGCTGCTGCTACTGCTGTCGTCCTTGCACTGCGGGCCACCGAACTGCATGGCGAACACCGTCTTGATCGGATAACCCTTGAGACTGCCGGCCTGCTTGATGGCCTCGCCCCAACCGTTCTGGTAGCGGTTGAATACCGCCGACGAATTGGTCTGCATGCTGTCGGCCAGAGCGCCGCTGAGGTTCAGCTTCTGTGCGTAGGCCTGCCAGAACGCCCGCGTTTCCGCGGTACCGGGCACATCCGAGGCGAGCCATTCATCCAGCAGGAACACGAAGTCGCAGCTTGTGCCCTTGGTTGGATCGGTGCAGGTGGTGGTCACCGTGATGGTCGCGCGACTGGTATCGGCGCCGGCGATCGTGGCGTGCTCGCCGCTCTGCTTGAGCTCCGATCTCGGCGGTGACCACTGGCATTTGCTGTCATCCACAGGAGCGCCCGAGGGGGCCTCTTTCTGATCCTGCGCGGACTGCTGGGAGTTCTTGGCATTCTGCAATGCCCGGGCCGTCTCATCCCGCATCTGCTGGAAGCTCACTTCGGTGTATTGCTGCCGGGAAACGTCGATCTCATCGATGCGTTCGGCATCCAGCCGGATGATGCGCACCGAATTGGTACTGGAGCTCTTGGCCAAAGCGCGCAACAGTCGCGACTTGAACTGGCTCTGCTGCTCGGTCCGAGCCTTGTCCCCTGAGATCGCAGTACTCGACTTTCCCTCCATGGCGCCGAACTTGACGGGCCCGAAGCCATCGACGTTGATCTGCTGCTGAATGGTGATGTCGGCTTGAACGATCCCGGCCAGTCCGGCGGCGGCCAGGGCCACGATGCTTTTCCCCGCGGTGCGACGTTTCGGCATTCTTTTCTCCCTGGCTTGAGCCGCTGTTTGTCCGCAGAGCCTACCGTACTTGACGCATCCGCCGCGAGCGCGACGCGGTTCCCTTGTCCCGCCAGCGGGCGTACTCTATTTGGGGATCGGGCGCGTTATATGGACGGTAAACAGTCGTGTCCTCCCCCTTACGCGCAGAGGCTACAGCCATGAAACAACCCTCTCGATGGATCACTTCCGCGCTGCTCGCGGGTCTGGCACTGGGTGCCGCAGCCGGCCAGGCAGCGGATACAGCCGCCGCCGCGACGGCCGCCACCAGCACCGAGGCGTCCGCATGGCAGCATCACAAGGCCAAGTTCGACTACTTCGGATTCACATCGGCCTACAGCTGTGATGGGCTCGAGGGCAAGGTCGGACAGATCCTGAAGTTCTTTGGCGCCAGGGATCCCAAGGTCCAGGCCAGCGGCTGCCCGCGTGGGCCGGACTCGCTCAGTCATTCGGTGTGGGTCAACGTGGAATTCGACACGCTCGCTGCCGCTTCGGTCGAGACACCGGCCGGCGAGGTCGTGCAGGCTCGCTGGACGCCGTTCAAACTCAACGCCCAGCGACCGTTCTTTATGGGCGCAGGCGACTGCGAACTCATCGACCGGATGAAACCGATGCTGCTCGCCAATTTCAGCCTGCGCAATCTCTCGTACGATGCGTCCTGCACGCCGTACGAAGAGACATTCGCCGATTTCCGCGTCAACGGTGAGGTGCTGAAGTCGGCGGCGGAGCACGCGGGCTGAGTTCGCGCGCCAGCGTCGGAGTACGCGTCGTGCTCGTTCGCCACGGGCACGTTCCCGGAATCGAGCCCGAACGGTTTCGGGGCAGCGAGGGATTTGATCTCACGGAACGGGGCCTTAAGGAAGCGCAGCGCACCGCGCGGCGCATCGCGCAGCAGTGGCGCCCCGCGATCGTGTACACCAGTCCGCGGCGGCGCTGTATCGACACGGGGCGTTACATCGCCGAGGCGAGCGCGGTACCGGCCAAGGTGCTCGCGGATCTATACGATCTCGACTACGGCGCCTGGACCGATAAGACCCACGAGGAAATCTGCCAGGCATATCCGGCCGAATACCGCCGCTGGAGGCAGCAGCCGCATCTGGTGAGATTTCCCGGCGGCATTTCCCTGCAGGAGGTCAGCATGCGGGTAACCGATGCGCTGCGCTACGTGGCCGAAACCCACGCCGATCAGACCGTGGTGCTGGTCGGACATGACAGCGGCAATCGCAGCCTGCTGCTGCATGCACTGGGCTTGCCGCTGTCGGCTTACTGGAACATCACGCAGACGCCCTGCGGAATCAGCGAGCTGCTCTTGAATGAGAGCGGCATCGTGGTGCTGCGCATGAACGAGACCGCGCACCTCGAATCCGAAGACTAGCGGGCCGCCGCGCGGGGCCGCAGCGGGAACACCGGCTGATGCCACACGCCCGGATCGATATGAATGCCGCACGAACCACGCAATGGAACGCGACAAAATCCTCCGGCTCAATGTCATCGCCCGGTCTGGCGAGCCGCGACAATTTGTATCGAAGACGGCGCGCGGTGGCGAGGCGGTGCGCAATTTCTGCCCGCACTGCGGCAGCCTGGTGTTCGGCGGACGCGTTGGCATCGACGATCAACACACGATCTATGCCGGCTCGCTCGACGACCCCGGCATCTTTCGACCGAGGATTGCCATCTTCAATCGCGATCGGCCGGCATGGGTGACCCTGCCGCAAGGATTAGCGGTGTTCGAGACCATACCGTAACGGACCCACGGCGAGCACCCGCCGCCGTCAGTGCGCCAGTCCGTAGACCGTCAAACTGTTCGCGCCGACCACATACACGTGACCGTTGGCAACCACCGGCAGCGCGAATTTGGCCGCAGTGCCCGCCGTGTCAGCCGTCAGGTTGGCACTCGAATAAAGCGTGGTGGCGAGATCGTAGGCATCGTAGGCACGCAGAATCGCCGGTCCGAGTGACTGCGCGCCGTTGTCGGTGCCATTGGCCTGGTTGTCGAGCGCCCAAACGATGGGGTTGCCTGAGGACGAGTAGGAAATCGTCGGCGTCGGTGGCGTGTAGCCGTAAGTCTCGTTGCTTTGCGAGGCCGCAATCGAACTGCCGCCACTGACCGGCAACAGGCCGCCAGCGAACTGCAGCGCCATTAGAGGTCCCTGGTTCACGGCGACATACACCGTGGCGTTCCAGTACGCCGGCGCGTTGTGGACGGCATAGGTGCTGGCGTTCGGCAACAGCAGGTTCTGAACGGTGTTGTCGGCGCCGGGGGCGTAGCCGCTCATGTTGTTGCGATCGATCGACCAGATATGGCCCTGCTTGTCGATGCCGATCAGCAGATTCGGATGACCGCTGGGACCGGCGCCGTCGGGAATCGCGACCACGCCGCCCGCGGCGATGTCGAGGTCCCCGTTACTCCACTGCAGGTAGTTCGAGGGCGTGTAGAAATCCTGCACGGCCAGCGTGCTGGCGTTCAGGTTCAGAAAGCTTTCGCCAAAATTATTGTTGGGTGCCATTGCGGGGACGCTGCTGCCGGTGTCGCTGAAGTCGCCGTTGCCGGTCGAAACAAACAGATTGCCGGCCGCATCCACCGCGGGCGCCGCGCCCGACATCCAGATGCCGCCCGAGACGCCGTTCGGCGTCACATTGAAGACCGCGGTCTGAGTCAGCGAGCTCGCGTCATAGCGCATCAGCCAGCCATGCCAGGGATAGGTGTAGTCGTCGCAATGCGATCCGAAACCGACAAATACGCCGCCTCCCGAGAGTGCCAGGCCGGTGCGCTGGTTCTGTGCAATCGGACTGAAATTGACGCTCGAGCCACCGTCACCGTTGCCGGCGACCGAAGGCTGTATGACGATTGGCGAGTTCGGCTGCTCCGTTCCGCTTGCCAGCTGCAGCGCATGAAGCCGCTGATAGATGGTGCCGTTTTCAGTGGTATTGGTAACCAGGTAGATCGTCTGGGAATTGAGGTCGATGACCGGCGTGCCATTGATGCCGTATTCGCCCAGCACATCGTTGCAATTGGCAGTGGCACTCGAAGTCGAGGTATTGCCTGCGCTCGGATTGATGAAGCTCTTATGCCAGTAAGTCACGCAACTGGCATTGTCAGCATCGAAGGCGTATAGCGAGTCGTGCATGGTGGCGACGAACAGCACGTTGTGCCGGCCGCCGCCGATGGCGAGATTGGCCACGAACAACGGTTGCGCATAGGCGGCACCATCGAGCGCACAGGACCAGCGTTTGCCGAAGCCGGGTCCCGACACCGTGGTCGGCGTCAGTGCGTACTCTTTTGGGTTCTGGCCGGTGCGGGCCAGATCATTGTGATAGGTCGTGATGCCCGCGAGATCGGTGACCGCGATGGCGGCAGTCGCGCTGTTGCTCGGACTACTGCTGGTCGCGACCGTCAAGGTGTGGGTGCCGCCCGCGGATGGCGGCGTGTACAGACCGGTGGCACTGACCGTGCCGACTGTGCTGCTGCCACCGGTGGTACCGTCCACGCTCCAGGTCAGGGTCGTGCCGCCGGGCGCGTTGGTAGCAAATTGCTGCGTCTGCCCCACCGTCAGCTGGGCGTTGTGCGGTGTGACCGCCAGCGGGCTCGGCGTGCTCACGACCAGCGGCCCCGACTGCGCCGAAACGTTTGCGGGCGTCGCCTTGTCGAACGCCGCGACGCGGTAGCTGTAAGTGCTCGATGCTGAAACACCACTGTCGTTATAAGTCGTGCCGCTTGTAACGGTCGCGATCTGTGTGCCGTTGCGGAACAGATCGTAGCCGCCGATGCCCGTGGCGCCAGGAGTCGGCAGGTCCGTGGATGCGTTCCACGACAACGCCACCGCTGTCGGACCGTTGCTCGTGACTGCCAGACCCGTAGGCACGGTGGGCGCCTGCGTGTCGGCCAATGTGGTCACACTGAGTGCTGAGGATAGTGCCGAAACGTTCGCGGGCACCGCGTTGTCGAACGCCGCAACCTGGTAACTGTAGGCCGTCGACGCCATCAGCGGCGTGTCGCTGAAGGTGGCACTGTTCGTGACGGTCGCAACCCGAGTGCCATTGCGATAGACGTAGTAGCCGCCCACGCCCGTAGCCCCCGGGCTGGGAAGATCGGTGGATGCGCTCCAGTCCAGCGTGATGCTGCCGGTAGCGACGTTGCGGGCCGACAGTCCGGCTGGCACGGTCGGCGCCTGCGTGTCGGCCAAAGTGGTCACACTGAGTGTTGACGATAGCGCAGAAACGTTCGCGGGCACCGCATTGTCGAACGCCGCGATCTGATAGCTATAGGCAGTCGCCGCCGTCAGCGGAGAGTCGGTATACATCGCGCCGTTGGAGACGGTCGCAATCTGCGTGCCGTTGCGGTAAACGTAATAGCCCGCTATGCCTGGACCACCCGGATCGGTCGAGGCAGTCCACATGATTGTCACGCTGCCGGTTGCAATGCTGGCCGCGCGAAGCACACCAGGTACCGTGGGGCCCGACGTAGCCGGCGCCGTCAGCGTCACCAGCGCGGACGCCGAAACGCTGCTATCGGCAACAGCAACCGCCGTCACCGTGACTGAGCCTGTGGCAGGAACAGCGGATGGCGTCGAATAGACTCCTGCCGTCGTGATGGTCCCGACGGTCGGGTCGCCGCCGGTCACACCGGACACTTGCCAGCTCACCGCAGTATCGGTGGAATCGGTGACCTGCGCCGAAAATGTCAGTTGGCCACCGCCGACGGTCAGGCTGGCGGACGCAGGCGCAATGGTGATCGTGGGTCCAGGGCCGCCACTGCTGGCGGTACCGCTACCGCCGGATGAGCTGCTGCTGGATGAGCTACTGCTGGAAGAGCTACTGCTGGAAGAGCTACTACCGCTGGGCGAGCTGCTGCTGGAGTCCACGCTGACCCCGCCGCCACAGGCCGCCAGGCACACTGAAAGCGCCAGTGCGAGCAGTACTCGGGACACGGCCGCCCGTCCCGCGAGAGCGTTCAGTCGAAGCATCTTTCCCAGCCAGGCGCGCATGCGAGCGCGCTCTTATGGCGCTCATCCTACGCTGACCCTCTGGGCGCGGAATGCGGTCGCAGAGATAAATTGGCGCCCGCGGGGCAACCGGGCGCACCTCGACAATTAAACATAATGGAATACAGCCCAGCGCTGTCTGGCCGGCTCAATGGCTGTGACGAGGCATGCCCTGCGTTTGCGCCAGACGCTGGTATTTGACGGCCGGCTCGAGCACTGCCCCGGTTTGCAGCTGTCCGACGTTGGTTCGCTGCAGCTCCTGCCAGGGCGTCTGGCTCTCAGGGTACGGGTAGCCGCCAGCCGCCTGCAGCGCCTGTCGTCGCCGCGCCAACTCCTCCTCCGGCACCAGCATATCGGCGCTGCCGCGACGCAGATCGATGCGAATGCGATCGCCCGTCCGCAGTAACGCCAGACCGCCACCCGCGGCCGCCTCGGGCGAGGCGTTCAGGATCGAGGGCGAGCCGGAGGTACCCGACTGCCGGCCATCGCCGATGCAGGGCAGTTCGTGAATTCCAGCCTCGATCAGCGCTGCCGGCGGCTGCATGTTGACCACTTCCGCGGCGCCCGGATAGCCGATCGGACCGGCGCCTCGAATCACCAGCAGCGTGTGCTCGTCGATCGACAGCGCCGGATTGTCAATGTTGGCGTGGTAATCCTCCGGGCCATCGAAAACCACCGCGCGGCCCTCGAAGGCATCCGGATCGGCGGGGTCGGACAAATACCGCGAGCGGAACGCATCCGAGATGACGCTGGTTTTGAGAATCGCCGAGTCGAACAGATTGCCGCGCAGTACACGGAAGCCAGCGGCGCCCCTGAGGGGTTGCTCGAAACGCCGGATGACCTGTTCATCGCTGCTGCGCGCCTCGCGGCAGTTATCGCCGATCGAGCGTCCGTTGACGGTGAGCGCCTGATCGAAGATCAGGCTGTGCCGCAGCAGCTCACCGACAACCGCCGGCACGCCGCCGGCGTGATAGTAGTCCTCCCCCAGATACTCGCCGGCGGGCTGCAGATTCACCAGCAACGGTATGTCGTGACCATGGGTCTGCCAGTCGTCGATTGAGAGCTCGACGCCGATGTGACGCGCGAGTGCATTGATGTGGATAGGCGCATTGGTCGACCCGCCGATCGCCGAGTTGACGCGGATGGCGTTGAGAAAGGCATCGCGCGTTAGAATGTCCGACGGCTTACGGTCCGCCTCCACCATCTCGACGATTTGCTTGCCGGTCAGGTAAGCGCACTCCTGCCGATCGCGATAGGGCGCGGGAATGGCGGCCGAACCGGGCAGCGACATACCAAGTGCCTCGGTGAGCGAGTTCATCGTGGTCGCAGTGCCCATCGTGTTGCAGTAGCCGGTCGAGGGCGTCGAGGCCGTCACCATGCGCATGAAGCCGCTGCGATCAATCTCCCCGGTGGCCAGCAGCTGACGCGCCTTCCAGACGATCGTCCCCGAGCCCACGAGCTGACCCTCGTACCAGCCGTTGAGCATCGGCCCTACCGAGAGCGCAATCGCAGGAATATTGACGGTGGCGGCGGCCATCAGGCACGCGGGTACGGTTTTGTCGCAGCCGATGGTCAGCACCACGCCGTCCAGCGGATAGCCG
>Ga0182024_10011926_pt1 | contig 17321 bp, 16 predicted proteins | sample P32metaG_FD_120480 | JGI IMG/M metagenome (GOLD analysis project Ga0182024, IMG submission 120480) | Permafrost microbial communities from Stordalen Mire, Sweden - P3-2 metaG (Illumina Assembly) | ecosystem: Environmental > Terrestrial > Soil > Wetlands > Permafrost | place: Sweden: Stordalen...
GCATCTTCTGCCGAAGATGGGTCACAATAACCTCCTTGTGACCCACACACTACACCGGCGACAAAACTACTCGGAGGCCTTCGCCGCAGCATCCGCCGCGCCAGCGGCTTAGTTCAAACGCCGCAGGGTCAGGGAGCCTTCGGTGCCTCACTCCCGACAGCGGTACTATTAACCCGCCCTCACCCCACCAACGGTCGGTGGAGACGGGGTCTTTGCATCATCTTCTGAATCATTATCAATAGGTCTGAAGGTTGCGCCGGCCTTGAATGGATCTCAAAAACATGCGCACTAGCCGAAGCGATTTCAAGTAAATCTGCAATCGCGGCCTGTTCAGCGAGCAACAACACCTCGCAGTCCGGGCATCGCTCCCGCACTTGAATCGCCAGTTCGACGCCAGTTAGCTGTGGCATCTCTGATTTGGAAATAACAAGATCTGGGGATTGAAAGCGAGTGGCATGCAAAACATCAAGAGGATTTGTAAAAGATCGGGCGTCGAAGCCCTGATTACACAAAAACTCCTTGAGGGACACAGACTCGATTCGCTCGCAGTCAACGACAAGAACTCGGGGCAGGTTATGTAGGCCAGACATGACGCGCTTCTCCGGAACGCATTAAGATGTAGGTACGCGAAAGCCCCTCGGTGGGCGAGAGGCTTTCGGGCAGAACTGGGAAAAGGTGTCGCAGGGATCGACGGTATGCCGCCATGAGAACTTAGTCTGTGATGCAGATCACGGCCTCTTGGTCGCCTCAGTCGTGGCCTGAGTATGCTTCCATTCGGCTTCCCGGCTTGACAATTGCGGATGAGAGTATAATGACGGCATCCGGGAAGCCAAAATGGCAACCCTGGCTTCCTCCAATCTGAAGCGGTCGCATACCCTTCCGAACTGCTCCCGTGAAGACCGCATCCGGGACGGGCCATTCAAGAATCGGGGGTGAGAAGCATGACCTTTGACCTCGCCACCTTTCTGGAAGAAGCAGGAGTAGGACGAAAAGTCGTCCATTTGCAGCCAAAGCAGGTCTTCTTTTCGCAGGGAAGTTCGGCTGACTCCATCTTCTATCTTCGAACGGGCAGCGCAAAACTCACAGTCGTTTCCCCGGACGGCAAGGAAGCCACGGTCGCGCTACTCTCCTCCGGGGAATTCATTGGAGAGGAGTCTCTGGCGAGCGTGGGTGGGCTCCATTTGGCCACTGCCACCGCCATTGTCGTTTGTACGGCGCTCCAGATAGCGCGGGGGGAGATGATCCGCGTGATGCACGAGGAGCATTCCTTCTCCGAAATGTACATGAAATTCCTGCTGGCCCGGAGTATGCGAACTCAGGCCGACCTTGTCGATCAGCTTTTCAACTCCAGCGAAAAGCGTTTGGCCAGGATTCTCCTGTTGTTGGCCGAATTCGACAAGCCGGGAGCACCGGAACACTTGCTTCCTCCTATCACTCAGGAAACTCTGGCAGAGATGATCGGCACCACCCGTTCCCGCGTCAGCTTCTTCATGAATCGTTTTCGCAAACTCGGCTTAATCGAATACAACGGCCGCATCCGGGTCCATAAGTCGCTGCTCAATGTGGTCCTGCACGATCATTTCACCGAGCAAGAACCCCGCATCAATGGCGGAGTAACAGCGGACTCGGTGCAAGAGCCCGTTCAATAGCGTGGAGGTTGAGATGGAAGACCCTCGGTGCAAGAGCCTGTTCGATGGCGTGCCGATTGAGATGGAAGACCCTCGGTACAAGGGCCAGTTCAATGGCGTGGTGGTTGAGATGGAAGATCCTCGATGCAAGAGCCCGTTCAATAGCGTGGAGATTGAGATGGAAGACCCTCGGTGCAAGAGCCCGCTCAGGATGTGGTGATTGAGACTTAGAGAGAGACCTCTCGGCTTGGCCAGTCCATGTCTTCAATCAAACGCGACCGGAGTCGATGTGCAGATGCGGCGCAGGAAAGCATGTCGCCCCTAGAAGCGCAGAGTTACGAGATTCGGCTTGAGGATTCCAACAGGACCAGTAACCACATACGCCCTTCAGTCGAGCGATCTGCCTTGGCAGTTTCGTTGCGGATTGTCTACGATGCAAAATCCCAGGTTCACTCATCGAGCGCGCTTCCACTGACGGCGGAGAAAAGCCGGGTTTCTTGAGGTAGGAGCCGGGCTCTTAGCGTGACGGGTTGCGCGCCAACAATCGGGGCTAGCTGGGTGGCTCTCGTGTAGCCTCAACTGATGTACGCTGTACAGGTGAAAGACCCGAGGCCAAGGAATGAACGTCCCAAGCCCAAAAGGCGCGTCTACAAACAGATGAAGTGTGGTGAGGGATTGCAGCCGGGCACCGTAGAGTGGAAGATGCTCCAGAATCAAAGCGAAGCGGACGTTTTCAATCAGGAGAAAGTATGACCGATGAAAAGATAAGAAGTCTCCCCATTAGCGAGATTCATACCGAGACGGGCGCACAGGACCTTGTTCGTTCTGAAAGGATGAAACCATATCTCGCGCTTATGAAGGCACAGATGGAAGGGCAGGACCCCGAACCGTATTTGGCCGCATTGGCCGCACTGCCGCTTGAAGAAAGATACGTGTGGCGAGTGATCTCTGCTCTGAAGTGGGCGTTATGTGACCTTGACACAGAAAGTGCAATTGCCGATCTCCACACTCTGTCGGAAGAGGATCTCAAGAAAGTGGTGGAGCCTCTCAAATTGAGAACCATTCAACTATGCCTGTTCGTCAACTCGCTGGTTGGAGAGGATGCTACGGAACGAATCGTGCAGCACGCGCTCCGGTGCGCAAAGGAATCATCCATGCCGGCCGCGGGCGAGTAGCTGGCCGCGGCTCTGACTATGCCAGTAGGCTGGAACAAGCAAGACGACCTTGCCCTCAGACTCGTATCCCTTAACCGGCGGCACTTGGCGATAAATATATCCCGTCATCGTCGTGGCCGTGGGAATGTGTGAAATGGCCGCAGTTATTTCCAAGGGCGGTGGGAAGGGAAGGGAAGCAGTTTCATCGCTTTCTCCTGCTTTCCACCGACCGGCATTTCCACGGTCAACGGGGTTTCAGCCGATACCCAGTTGGCGTTGTATTTCAGAGTTATTTGGCGTAGCGTCGTTGCATGCAAGAGTTGAGCGGAGTATCCGAAGCAGCTCGGGATCTTGCGATGTCGCGTTTTCGGCAGATCCAGCCATATCTGGAACAGCGGCGGTCCCTCCAGCTAGTCGCAGCCGAAGCAAAACTCTCTTTTCGGACCGTCCAGCGGTGGGTAAGCCAGTATCGGAAGCTTGGGCTTGTAGCGCTCGTACGCAAGTCACGCGAAGATCGCGGTGCCCGCAGGGTGGTCTCGCCAAAGATCAAGGCGGCGATAGAAGGACTTGCTCTTGAGAGACCTGCCTTACCGATCAGATCCATCTGTCGGCAGGTTCGACAGTTTGCGGAGGCTACGGGCGAGCCCCTTCCACGCTACGGAACCGTCTATGACCTCGTCCGTGAGATCCCCAACGCGCTGCTCACTCTCGCTCACCACGGCGGCAAGGCATATGGCGAAGGCTTCGATCTCGTTCACAGACGTGAGGCACCGCGATCAAACGCCATCTGGCAAGCAGATCACGCGCAGCTGAGCATCCTCTTGCTGCGGGAAGGCGGGCAGGCTGCTCGACCTTGGCTGACCATCGTAATCGACGACTACAGCCGCGCCATTGCCGGCTACTATCTGGGCTTCGATCCACCTTCTTCGATGAGAACAGCCCTCGCGCTTCGACAAGGTATTTGGCGGAAGGGGCATCCTCATTGGCATATATGCGGCATTCCAGAGGTTCTCTATACGGACAATGGTTCCGATTTCACCTCGAAGCACATAGAACAGGTTGCCGTCGATCTCAAGATGCGCCTTGTGTTCTCGACTCCAGGCAAACCTCAGGGACGTGGCCGGATCGAGCGTTTCTTTCGGACGGTGAACCAGATGTTCCTTTGCGAACTCGACGGTTACATCAAGAGGAAACGACATAAGCCCAGCCTCACACTCGAACGGTTCGAAGAGCTATTTCGAACATTCCTGCTTGAGACGTATCACCGCCGAACCAGCGTCGAAGGAAGGCCGGTTCCTTCGGAACGCTGGGAAGGAGGCGGATTCTTACCGCGCATGCCTGAATCGCTTGAACAGCTTGACCTTCTGTTAATGCAGGAAGTCCGCGCCCGCAAAGTGCGTCGGGATGGCATTCACTTTCAAGGTTTGCGATACCTGTCACTCACCCTTGCCGCTTACGTCGGCGAAGATGTGACCATACGATTTGATCCAAGGGATATGGGCGAGATCCGCGTTTTCCATAAGGATCGTTTCCTTTGCCCAGCCGTTTCCGCAGAGTTGGCGGGCGAGACGATTCCGTTGCGAGATATCATTCGCGTGCGCAACCAACGTCGCCGCGAACTGAGCTCGTTGCTGCATGATCGGCAACAGGTGGTCGATTCACTTCTGCAGTTGAAAAGAGGCACCGCTCCCAAGGAGATCCATGCAAAAGCCGCCGTCTTACCCGTATCCGAGGTCCGCATCAAAAGGTACCGCAACGAGTAGCCGCGCGTTTGTCGAAACGATCGAATACAGCAGATTTGTTGAATTCTGCGATGCCTGCCGCCACTTTCGCTACATCGGGCTATGCTACGGACCGCCAGGTATTGGAAAAACACTCTCCGCCATGCGCTACAGTCGAGCGGACCAGATTGTTCCACGTGATCGCTGGACGAGCGAAGTAAGCGACGATCTTCCTGTCGACACACTGCTTTACACGACTTCCGTGATCAACACTCCATCCAGGGTCGAGAATGACATCAATATGGCTCGCGAAAGAGTGATGAGCATCGTACTCGACCCGCTTCGGCGAGAGGAGCTGATCGTTCTCGAGGAGATCAGAATCAAAGACGAGAAGAGACGAAGAGAGATTATGGAAAGGCCAGGCTGCTCCCCATGTGACCGCCCGGCCGTTGATCCAATCTATTTTGAAACTTACAAGCGATATCAAGCCAAAGAGCGAGCGGTCTCGGACCCGACGACTCTAATCCTCGTGGACGAGGCCGATCGTCTCCAGATGAACAGCCTCGAGCAAATGAGATCCATCTTCGACGAGGGTACTGCCGGTATGGTTCTCATCGGCATGCCGGGTATCGAGAAGCGCATCGCCCGCTTTCCTCAGCTCTACTCGCGCATCGGGTTCGTCCATGAGTTTCGCCCTCTCGATGCGGCTCAAGTTCAAGAATTGCTCGAAAGGCGATGGACCCCAGCCGGCGTTACGCTTCCGGAGGAGCAGCTCATCCCGGAGGTCATAGCGAGCCTCATACGGATGACCGGAGGGAACTTCCGACTCCTGACTCGCCTTCTCACTCAGATCGAGCGGGTTCTCAGCGTCAACGACCTTCATCTAGTCTCGACCTCAGTCGTCGAAGCGGCGAGGGACAGCCTCGTCATCGGACCCGCCTAGAACCAGATACGCCAAATAATTCCGAAACATTACGCCAAATAGCGATCAAAGCAACAACTACAACTCGTCGCAATTTCAGTTGCGGCGGTATTACTTTGCCGCTGGCGAGCCGATATTCGCAGGCGGAATACACAGTCGTGGGCATCGCTTCTGGCCCCCTTGCGGACGGATTGGAGTGGCCGCGGGCTGAGCGGTAGTTTCCTCTTGAAAGAGGGGCTGAACGCCACGCCGGAAGAAACATGGAAGCACATGCACGGTGTTCAAGGCCTTTGGGCGATGTACCAGAACGCCCGCGTGATGATAGAGATGGCCGACTATGCAGCCCAGCACAGCGACTCCGTATATCACCTGCTTCTTGAAACCCTGCGTAGCGACGCCGTGCAGATCCGCGTGTGCGTTCTGAAGGCGATTGGGCAGCACGCCATCTGCAAAACCTGTGAAGGTGTCCGCGTAAATGCCTACCGCGCTGCGTTAATGTACACAGGGATGGCAGCGCGCATGACACAACTTTTGCAGGAAAATGCTGTAGTCATCGTTTCCGACTTTGTAGCCGCGATGTAGCTCAAGGTCGCATATGGGGCCTTGGGGCGGCTGCGCGGAATCGTCAAGAATTGGCTCGTTTCCATAACTTTTTAGTAAACGTAAGTGGTTAATTACACATCATCATCAAGTAGATTGTTCTTGCCTCACACGAAAAGGTCATTGACAGTGCAGTAAGGGCGCGTCAACCATGCTGTATCGCTGCAATAGGCGCTCGTCCCATCCAGGATGGATCAGCCCGAAGCGCGGCAAGCGCGGCAAACACCGCATTGCCTGAAGAGATGGCGAGTGAGGTCGGAAACACGAGCGCCATCCGATTATGTCAACCGAACTGCGTTTGGTCGACGGCCAGCGTAAGCGTGAGCCTGCATGGAGGCGCGCTGCAAGAATCCCCGCTTTCCCCGGCTGACACAACCAGCTCAACCTTTTGGCGGAGATTTGGCCGCGACGAGTTGCCTTCGGCGTTGCCTCGTCAATCGGGAGCCATGGAGAACCCATGTTCAACTCAATTTCGGCGAAGGCCACAATCCTGATCGCCGATGACGATATAATCAATCGCGATCTTCTCTCTGAAATCCTCACTTTCGAGGGTTATACGGTTATTCTCGCTGCTGACGGCGAGGAAGCTCTGGATGTAATCCATCACAAGCCGATCGACCTGGCCATACTCGACGTGATGATGCCGAAGAAGACAGGGTTCGATGTCTGTCGCATCGTCAAGTCGCAGCAAGAGACGCGATTTATCCCTGTCGTTCTGGTCACCGGCCTGTCACGAGTAGACGAACGCATTCAGGGAATCACCTGCGGCGCAGACGATTTCCTGAGCAAGCCCGTGAACAGACTGGAGCTTCTAGCGCGTACGCGATCGCTGTTGCGTCTGAAAACGTTCACCGATGAGCTGGAAAATGCCGAGGCGGTCCTGTTCAGCCTGGCGCTGAGTATCGAGGCAAAGGATCCATACACGTGGGGCCACTGCGACCGCTTATCCGAATATTCCATTGCTATGGCGGATCGGCTCGGGTTGCCACAAGATCAGCGCGTTGCGCTTCGACGGGCCGGAGTTGTCCACGATATCGGCAAAATCGCCGTACCGGAGCATGTTCTGCTCAAGAAGAGCTCACTGACAGTTAAAGAATGGGCAATCATGAGAGAACATCCACTTGTTGGAGAACGGATATGTTCGCCCCTCAAATCCTTTCGCCTCGTTCTGCCGATCATCCGCTACCACCACGAGAAGCTGAATGGATCGGGATACCCGGACGGACTGAAAGGGGATCAAATCCCGCTGACAGCGCGGATTCTTCAGGTCGTGGACATTTACGATGCGCTCACAACCGACAGACCCTACCGGGCCGCTCTCCCGCTTGAAGCGGCAATCGCCACCATGCATGAAGAAGTCGAGCGCGGATGGTGGGACGGTGCTTTGGTCGACGAACTCGAAGCATTCGTCACCGAACCGGCGGGGTCTTTAACGGGGAGAGGGAGCGGACATGATCGCTGACGCGCCACGTAGGGAGCCTGCCTTCCATCGTTCGTGGCTGTCAGCGCTGCGCCGCATCACCGCCAACATTGGGGTTGTCTTGCTGATCTCCTTCGCGGGGGCACCGGAAAGGATTTGGCCGCAAGGGCCGCAACTGGACCAGAATCCTTCCGACAGCCTGAATCAACTGAGCCTGGAGCAACTTGGCAACGTGGAGGTAACGACCGTCTCCAAAGAACCAGAACAGGTATGGCATACGCCCGCAGCAATCTTCGTAATTACCCAGGAAGACATTCGCCGGTCCGGAGCGACCAGCATTCCCGAGATCCTGGGGCTGGCGCCGGGCGTAGAGGTGGCGCGAATTGATTCCGATCACTGGGCTGTAGGGGTGCGCGGATTTGGAGGCGAGTTTTCAAAATCGCTTCTGGTGCTTATCGACGGGCGCAGCGTTTATTCTCCGCTTTTTGCCGGCGTCTACTGGCAAGTTCAGGACACCTTGCTTGAGGACATTGACCGAATCGAAGTGATTCGCGGTCCCGGGGGAACGATTTGGGGCGCGAACGCGGTTAACGGCATCATCAACATCATTACCAAGAACGCGAAAGATACTCACGGGACGCTGTCTCCCTGGGGCGGAGGAAATATCGACCAGGGAATTGGTGGGGCGCGCTTCGGAGGCGCTAACGGCAAGGGGCTCGATTATCGCGTTTACGGCAAGGGATTTATTCGGGGGCCAGAGTTTCATCCCGATGGGGTGAATTTCGACGATTGGAGGATGGGACAGGTCGGCTTCCGCACAGATTGGTCGAAAAATACCCGGGATACCTTTAACGTGCAGGGCGACATGTATAAAGGACTCGATGGGGAAAGAGTGGCGATTTCGTTCTATTCTCCACCTTCCGTCTCAGTCATTAACTACCCGCCGCACAACACTTCAGGCGGGAATATTGTCGGAAGTTGGCGGCACCAGTTCAACGAGCATTCCGATGTTGAAACTCGGGGCTACTTTGACCGGACCTCTCGATTCAGCCCGCAACTGGACGAAACTCGCAATACTTACGATCTTGATTTCCTTTACCATTTTGCGGTGGGAGAGCGTCAGGATGCGCTGTTGGGGGTTGGCGCTCGGTGGAGCCACGATGATATTACCAACATCTTCCCCACGCTGACCTTTACGCCACCCCAGGAAACGGATAGCATCTATAGCTGGTTTATTCAGGACCAAATCGGAATTATTCCCAAGAGCCTGTCGCTGATCTTAGGCTCAAAATTTGAGCACAGCAACCGCTCGGGCTTTGAAGTCCAACCAAATGGCAGGCTGATGTGGACGCCGACCCCGCGCCAGACAGTTTGGGCTGCGGTTACGAGAGCGGTGCGCACGCCCTCGCGTCTCGATCAGGATCTTCAGCTCACCGACTTTCTGGCGGCAACCCCCCCGATTTTTCTGCGCGTTGTTGGAAGCAAAAGTTTCAGATCGGAACATTTGCTTGGTACTGAAGTTGGCTACCGCACGTTGATAGTTTCTAAGTTGTATGTAGATATTTCTCTGTTCCGCAACGATTACAATGACCTTTATGGATATGGTCCGGGAACTGAATATCCAGAAGCTTCTCCTGCACCGGCACATATCATTCTTCAGGAGCCATTGGCGAATGCTTTGAAGGGCGATACATCCGGGGGAGAAATTACGCCGTCCTGGAAGCTTGCGAACTGGTTTGAAATTAAAGGATCGTATTCTTATCTACATCTGTATGTTCACGATAAACCGGGCTTCACCGACAACCAGAATACCGTCTCGGATAATGGTTCGAGCCCTCATCACCAGGTTATTCTTCAGGCCCTCTTCAATATGCCCAAGGGATTTGAGCTTGATCCGACTTATCGTTTCGTCAGCAGCCTTCCCGCTCAGAAGGTAGCAGCCTACAACACCGGGGACGTTCGCTTCGGCTGGCGCGCATCGCGCAGCTGGGAAATGTCCGTAGTGGGGCAGAACCTTATGCAGCCGCATCATGCGGAGTTCGGAAGCGATGTTGATACGATTGTCGGGATCAAAAGGGATGTCTACGCCAAGATTACCTGGACAATGTAGCGCCGGCCATCATCCATGAAGCCAGAGCACGCCACATTTCGAAACGCGTCACACGCCATGGCTGCCGCTCGTCATTGTTTCCGGGCCGCTGCGGCGCCGATCGCAATTGCGGCTCTTGTATCGCTGTGCATGGTCCCAATCGGCCTGTTCGCGCAAACGCCAAAGCCCAGCGAGTACCAGGTCAAGGCTGCCTATATTTATAACTTCGGCAAGTTCGTGAAGTGGCCCGCCAACGCCGCCGCAAACCAGAACGATTCCTTCACAATCTGCGTGCTGGACGACGATCCATTCGGCTCCGTTCTGCAATCGACTCTAACGGGCCAATCCATAGGCGGCAGGCCCGTTGCTGTCAGGCGCGTACCCAAGCCCCAAGAGGCAATTGGATGCCGCATTCTTTTTATCAAGGCGGATGAGGAAAGCCATCTTAAAGGAATCCTTGCGGCGCTAGGCGAAGCATCTGTGCTGACGGTCAGCGACATATCCGATTTTTCGAATCGCGGAGGCATGATTCAATTTGTGCTCGAAGGCGACAGGGTCCGATTTGAAATCAATCGCGCGAGCGCCGAGGGGGCCGGATTAACCCTTACCTCCGATTTGCTCAAGGTGGCAGTGGCCGTAAAAGGGGCTAGCCGGACTGGAGACTAATGATTTTCCGCACCAGGAAAGCTTCCATCTCGCGAAAGCTCACGTGGATGAACATCATGGTCAGCGGCGTCGCGCTGCTGACGGCATGTACGGCGTTCATCGGATACGATGTGGTGACTTTTCGAACTGCCACCGTGCGCAATCTCTCTGTCCGCGCCCAGATCATCGGTTCAAATTGCGTTTCACCGCTGCTGTTCAACGACCGGGAATCCGCGGAGAAGACTCTCGCGGCGTTAAAGGCAGATCCCCATGCGGTTTCTGCCGTGGTCTATACACCGGCAGGGCTGCCCTTTGCGTCCTACTCCCGCGGCCTCAATGACCAGAATCCGGCATTTACTCCGCTCCCTCCCCGCGAGCAGGAGATTCATTGGATTGCGGGCAATGAGATTGTATTGGAACACTCGATCATCTTCGACGGAGCTTCAGTCGGGATAGTTTACATCCGATCGGACGCCGACGCGCTTAAACAACGCCTCAGCCTATATGTAGAGATCAGCGCTTTTGTTCTGCTGGGCTCTCTTCTTGCCGCTTTCGCGATATCGTCCGTTTTCCAGAGAGCCGTGGCAAAGCCCATTGTGCAACTGGCGGAGACTGCACTTATCGTTTCTCGCGACAGAGAGTATTCCCTTCGTGTCACCCCGATACATGGACAGGGCGAAGTAAGCACCTTGATAGGCGCTTTCAACGAAATGATGGCGCAAATCGAGCAGAGCGAGGCAGCCCTGCAAAAGGCCCACGATGAGCTGGAACAGCGAGTCCAGGAACGCACGGCGGAACTCGTGGAAGCCAAGAAAAAGGTTGAAGCCTATTCCGAGTCCGTCCTGCTCGCTAAGGAAAACATTGAACGTGCAAGCAAATTCAAGGATCAATTTCTGTCCACAATGAGCCATGAACTGCGCACTCCGCTGAACGCGGTCCTTGGCTTTTCAGAACTATTGTCGGATGTGCGGTACGGTCCACTGAACGAACGCCAGCAACGCTATGTCAACCATATTAGTGTCAGCGGCCAGCACCTGCTTCAGCTCATTAACGACATTCTGGATCTTTCAAAGATCGAGGCTGGACGCCTTCAATTGACAGTTGAGGATGTTCCCGTCTACGTATCCTTCGCAGAGGTAAGCGGCACATTGCAACCGCTTGTAGACAGGCAATCGCAAAAGTTGGTGCAATACGCATCGCCGGAACTGGTTGTGAGGGCCGACAGTACGCGTTTCAGACAAATATTGATGAACCTGGTTGGAAACGCAATTAAATTTACTCCAGAAGGCGGGACGATCAAATTGGCTGCGCGCCAGGATGGCGACTTCATTCGCGTCGAGGTGCGCGATTCGGGGCCGGGCATTCCTGCGGAAGAACAGCAGCGCATCTTTGAGGCTTTTCATCGGCTGAAGCAATCCGACAAGGCAGCAGAGGGAACGGGGCTAGGCCTGGCCATTACCAGAAGCCTGGTCGAGTTGCACGGCGGGCAACTATATCTGGAGAGCGAATTGGGATCGGGAAGTTGCTTTTACTTCACCCTTCCCGCAGCCGCAAAGCCAGAAAAGAGGTTGGACCAGAAAGTCGAATTGGTAGGCAATTCACGGGCGCTTGCGAAAATTCTCGTGATTGACGATGACCCGGCAGCAACCGACCTTCTCGATCCCCAGCTGGCTTCCGCGGGTTACGAGGTAGTCGTATGTAACCACCCGCAGCAGGCTGTGGAAACTGCCGCGGAATTGCAACCTGCAGCAATCACACTGGATATCGTCATGCTTCCCGTCAATGGCTGGGACGTCCTTTCTGGCCTGAAAAGCGACCCGCGCACGGCAAAGATTCCGGTGATTGTTGTTACTGTTATGGACCAGCGGACCACCGGAGCGCTTCTCGGGGCGGATGAGTACATCGTAAAGCCCGTCGATCGCGGAATCCTGCTGGAGGCTATGGACCGCTGTCTGAATCTCCGCGGAAGGGTCGAGAAGGAGAGCGCGATCCTTGTAGTTGAGGATGATCCTGCCACCCGCGAGTTCATCGCGGATATGCTATCGAGCCATGGATACGAAGTAATGACAGCGGCAGACGGCGCGCAAGCCCATGCCCAGGTCAAGACAGTTTTGCCGACGCTCGTTATTCTCGATTTGATTCTGCCAAAGATGAGCGGGTTGCAGTTGATCGCCGAATGGCGGAACGAACCGCGCACGGCCGATCTCCCGGTTTTCGTGCTGACGAACAAGGATCTGACGCAGGAGGAAAAAGAATACCTGCGCGTGAATACGAAGGCCTTCTTCTCCAAGCAGGAGCAGTGGCTGGATGCGTTAATCAAGCAGATCAGGCGAGCCGTACCGTTAGCTATTGCGGGTGAGTCATGAAGCATCGCATTCTGGTGGTCGAGGATAATCAACCAAACCGAGAGCTTCTCTCCGATTGGCTGGAGGTGGAGGGCTTTGGGGTTGCGATGGCGTCAAACCTGGATCAAGCATTCGCTGCTTTCAACGACCAGCCACCTCATGCCGTCTTGCTGGACGTTCAACTTGGTCTGGAGGATGGACTGACCCTGGCCCAATGGATTCGCGAGAACCCACAATTCCGCAATACTCCTGTGATCGCCGTAACCGCGCACGCCATGGTGACCGATCAAGAGCGGGTCATGCAGGCGGGCTGCAATGCATGCGTGTCGAAACCCATCGACTTCCGATTGTTGAAGAGGCACCTTGCCGCCTGCCTCCCTTAAGGAACCTCTGCGCAGGTGGGAGCACCTCAAGAAAGGGAAACTTATGTACGTTAACAGGAATTAGATTAATGTTTTCAGTGATTTAGGCGAGTGTTGGCAACGGATTGTTGTTTGGAGAGGAGCGGTGCCATCGGAATCCTCATTCTCTTGATTAATAAAGGAATTACGTGAACTGGCTTCGCCTTATCGTACGTAGAAATCCGTTTCTTGAAGTGACCCCAACAACAACGAGCCATATAAGGGCATGAAGATCACGGGTCGGGGTTGGGACTGGATCGACGCAAACGAAGACAGCTTTGTGCTTCGCCGCCCTCAACGAGAAAGCCGAAACGCACTTCCGACGGCTGAAATAACCGACGACGATATCCGTTTTGAGGAGCGACGCCACACTTGCCGCTGCGATCCGTGTCCCACCTGGTGAACTAGCCCCCATCGTTACCGGGTTCACCCGTGACACTCGGCAGATTGCCCCTGGTGACAGCAATGTTGGGTTTACCCCATGTTGCCCTGAATTCTTGGGGACACTTGGAAGTCACTCAACCGGGCATCGGAAGCAAAGTTCAGTTGCTCCCGGATCAACACTAGCGCGTCTAGAAAAGGGTGAGCTGCGATCCTGAACAGAGTGAGGTGCTTGCGGTATGTCTAGGTTACAACGCATTATGAAAATCGCTCTCGTTGTGGTGTTGCTTTTTGGGAGCGCCTCTACGTTTGCCCAATCCGCCCGCGACTACTACAACGAGATTTATAAGGCGGGTGGACTAGACCGTATGGCAGATGGCTATGCGTGTTTTGATGATGACCCAAAGCTAGAGACATTCTTTATCTTCGGCAAAAGCGAAACTCTCAAGCAATTCCTCATCAGCACCGGTGAGTTCAAGAAAATGTCAAAAGCGCAACAGGCGGACCTCAATCGGGGTTTCCTGAATACGCGGGGATATGACAAGGGAGTACCGCATTCTAGCGAAGAAACCTATCAAACGGACGGAACAAGTTGGGCGAGTGAACCGGGCATCATCAGCGGCACGAAGATGCGGGTGCGACTATCCATAGAATGGACAACCCTCCGCTATAAACGGAGTGTCGAGTTCCTAAACCCAAACGGCACACTGAAAAGCGTTCCCCTATCCCGATACGGACGTTGTGAAGAAGTGTCGCCCGATGTTCAGCAAAAGGGCAATCCATAGATCGTTTGCAATTCCCACCGGTATATAAGGCTCACTCCCTTTTCATCGTCTCGCAAAGGATCCTTTGTGAGATGTTCAATGAGCCTACCCACCTAGGCGCACCTCAAGCTCACCGAGAATAGCCGTCCTGTACCGCTGGAGAGAATCTGGACTTGGCACCGCATTGGGACGGGCGGCCAACTCGTCTAGCAACGCGTGCAGGATGGCAATGTCAAGAAATCTTGGCACTACATGCCAAACAGGATGACCGAAGAGTTTCGGGAAACCTTGCGGATCACTCTCACCACCATTCCACCGTTCGCCAAGCACACGCTGAGTGTCATCCTCGTCGTACACTCCAGAAATCAAAGAGTACCAGCCGTTGTCAAACAGGTCGGTAACGTTTGTCCACTTCTCAGGCCGCACTTCTGCTGCTGCTGGCATGGATCACCTCTGCGGAGAATTATAAGTCCACACTGCCCGGCGAACACCGGCGGGAGGTTCTTCTTCAGTCTCTAAATGGGTAAGTTTTGACCCGCGACCGCCACCCCGTATTTTCAAAGGCTTGCATTGGTCGAATGTCGGGGTCTTATTCAAAGTTCAAAGTCCCAGGTTGTCGTTGACGGCGACGGCGATCTCCTGCTGCGAGCCAAGGTAGCGTTCGGTGGTTTGGATGGAGGCGTGGCCGAGCAGAAACTTGATCTGTTCGAGGTCGCCGCCGTTCTTGCGGCATAATTTCGCGCAGGTGCGACGAAGGTCGTGAGCCCCGAAATGTTCGATGCCGATCTCTTTCGCCGCTTGCTCGACCACGCTCCACACCGCCCAGTCGCCCAGTTCATCTCCCACTACGCGCCCGCTTTTGTTGACCGGGCGGAGCAGCCGTCCGGCACTGTGCCCGGCCTCGGCCGTCCAGGCGTCGATCAGTTGCTTGACCCACAGGGGCACGGCCACGGTGCGGATGCGACCGCCCTTGCCGCGCATATCGGCAATCACCCAGCGGCCCTCGCGCTGCTGAATATCCTCCATGGTGAGCGCGGCCAGCTCGGCCCGGCGCAGCGCGCAGCCTACCAACAGAGCGAGAATTGCCGCGTCGCGCTTGCCTTTGAGGGTCGAGCGATCGGGCACGGTGAGCAGTTCCCTTGCCTGCTCGCGGGTTAGCCAGTTGCCCAGGCGGGTTCCCTGCTGGGGGATGTTGGGCACGTCGGCCATAGCTGCGGCCTGGTCTGCCGGGAGGATGCCGTTGCGCCTGGCCTCGTCGATCAGCTTGCGTACCGCCGAAAGCCGCACATTGATGGTCGAGGCGCTCAGCTTGCGCGCCAGCATCGCGGCGCGGTACTCCATCAGAAGATCGCGCGAGAGCGGCTGGCGCCGCTCCGCGCCGAGGGCGAACAGCTCATCGAGCGCCTTGCCGTAGTTGCGCTGAGTGTGTTCCGACTTCACCGCAAGCAGAACCATGCGGCGCAGCTCGGCCAGGCCGAGCGCGCCGGCGGCCTCTGGCTCCGGCGCTCGAAGAACCAACTCAGCCGTCATGGCCGGCCGCCGCCGATCTTTGGGAAGCTCTTCCGATAAGCCGCAAACCGTTCATCGAAGGTGCTGTTGCCGCGGACCCACCGGGCAGTTATTGGACTCATCCAGGAGAGGGTGTCGAAGATCTGGTTTGCATCTCTTTGCAGGGGGCGGCTCAGGATCGGCTCGTGGTGGGCGATCCTGTTGCGAAGCTTGCGGATGCTGTTGAGCCGCATCTGGACCTCGGCCCGCTGCACGGGCCGGCGAGGGAAGATTTTGACCAGGTGATTCTTCCACAGATCGCCGTACCTGGGGCCGGTCAACCCGGTCCAGAAGCCGAAGGAGAGTTCGGCAACGATCCGGCCGGGGCCGAGCGGCTTGCCTTCCCGGTTCAGCGCGCTCTGGGCCTTCTGCAGCATCGTGGCTTGCTCCGGCTCCAACCCGACCGCATTCCACCAATCGGGCCGTCCATGGCCGGCGGCAAGCTGCTCATGCATTGAGTTGCGCAGCGCGACCTCGAGCCCCTGCAGGACGCCGTAGAGCGACTCGGCAAGCAGAGTGTTCTGCTCATAGAGCCGGACGGCAAGCTCTCTATCCCCGCCCACACTGGTTCGATAGGGATCGAGCCGGTCGGCCGAGAGCGTCCGCTCCAGCTCGGCCAGGTTTACCGCTGAGTATTCAAATGCCGTCATCGGTCAGTCTTCCTTTGAAATGGAACAGTGCTATACTATTCCCGTACACCCGGATGAACCCCTGTCGCTTCGTCGATATGTGCTCCGGGTAATCGGGTGCCGCCTTCGGGCGGCATTCACCTTTCCGGCCCGGATGGGCACAGATGGACTTGGCTGGCCTGCTCAGGGAGACTTTTCCAAACGACGGATGCAGCCCGAGTGTGCTAATCTCTCTTCCACGGGCGTGCGGCTTCCCTTCCCTGCCCGATTCCCAGCCAAACTTACGGTACAACAAAAAATCAAGCCAAGATCAGTATACGCCAATATCTACAACGACAATTGCATTTGTCATTGGCCTTCTCCAGGGGTGCCGGTTTTGGTGCGCCAACTGCGCGGGCCGCACTTGAGAACGTGACCGTGATGCAGCAAGCGATCCAGCATGGCGGTGACGGCGGCGCTGTCGCCCAGCAGTTTACCCCAGTCCTCAACGGGCCTGTTGGATGTTAGAAGTGTGCTCGCACGTTCATAGCGACGCATGATGATCTCCAGCAGTTCCTCGGCGGCGGTCAGCGGCAGCTTGCGCATTCCCAGGTCGTCGATGATCAGCAGCGGCACGGTGGTCAGCAGGTCCATGAACTCCTTGCGTTTGCCATCGAGCGCAGCGTCGGCCAGCTCTTCCAGAAGTCTGTGGGCTTCGCGATAGAGCACTCGGTAGCCTTGCTGGATGACGGCGTGTCCGATAGCTTGTGCGCAGTGACTCTTGCCGCTCCCAGGTGGACCGAGGAACAAGGCATCTTCGCGCTTTCCGATCCAGTTTGCAGTGGCCAGTTCGAAGACCAGGTTACGATTCATCCGGGCATTGAACTGGAAGTCGAAGTTGTCCAGGCGCTTGTCCGCATCGCGGAACTGCGCCTGTTTGTGGCGTCTCTCCAGAAGCCGCTTGCTGCGGCAGGCCAGCTCGTCGGAGACCAGTGTTGAGATCAGGTCGATGGGCACCATGTTTTCCGACTGCGCTTGCAGAAGGCGCGTTTCCAGTACTGCGGCCATGCCGCTCAGGCGCAGTTGTACCAGCGA